>Ga0315275_10004940_pt1 | contig 12550 bp, 9 predicted proteins | sample YL17G03_0_MG_FD_205557 | JGI IMG/M metagenome (GOLD analysis project Ga0315275, IMG submission 205557) | Sediment microbial communities from Yellowstone Lake, YNP, Wyoming, USA - YL17G03_0 | ecosystem: Environmental > Aquatic > Freshwater > Lake > Sediment | place: USA: Wyoming | collected... | reverse complement strand
AGCCGCAAGTCTTCTCGCCTAACGGTGACGGCTACAAGGACGTGACGGTGCTCGCGGCCGACCTGAGCGAACCCGGCTACGCCTGGCTCGATGTCCGCGATGCCCTCGGGGCGGTCGTGAGGCATCTCGCCGACAGTTCCTTTGTCGAGAGTGACATCTCAGCCACCTGGGACGGCAAGAACCAGAGCGGTCAGACGGTCGCTGACGGCACTTACAGGGTGGTAGCCCGCTCGAGCGATCTCGCTTTCCACCCGAGCGGGCCCGAGACCACGCAGGTCGAGGTGAACCTTAACGAGGCGGTCCGGAGACTGGACGTCGTGCTGCTCTTCCACGCCAATCAGAATCTGGTGCCCTATGGCCCGGTGGCCAACCGCGCCTGCTATAAGGGAGTGCTTCAAACCCTCAGGGCTCACCCCTCGCTCAAGTTCATGATCCACTTCTCCGGCACCCTCTTGAGCGATCTCCTGTGGTTCGATCCTGAGACGCTGGAGATCTTGCACGAGGGCGTCGCCGACGGGCAATTCGAAATCGTGGGCAGCACCTACGCCCAGAACATCATCTATTCGACCCGCATATCCGGCGACGACTTCCAGATGAACCGCCGGCAGATTGCCATTCACAAGCGCCTTATCGAAGACACCTTCGGGGTCACTCCGGTGAGCTTCTGGAATCCCGAGCGCGTTTGGACCGAAAACATCGTCCAGCTGGTCGCCGATGCGGGCTACGCCAATGTCCAGGTGGAAGATCACATCCTTGCGGAAAGCGGCATCACGGGCAGCGAATACCTGGTGCGCACGACGACCTACCAGGGTTCGACCGTCAACGTGTTCGACGACGATAAGGATTTCGAGGGCAGGGTCAACGGCGCCATCGACAGCGGCGACACGTCGAGCGTCATGGCTTTCCTGCGGAACCTATACAACCAGGACCAGAACGACCAGTATGCTGTATGTTACCACGAGGACATGGAGGCCACCGGGCTCTGGGATTACGAGTCCGGGGAGAATCCGCAGGTTGACTTCGCCAATCTCAGCAAGCTGCTCACGGCCTTCGAGCGCGACCCGAGGATCAAGGTCACGACCTACAGCGAGTTCCTGCTCGCCCACCAGCCGGTCGAGGATGTCTCGCCCATAGTCGACGGGGCCGCCGACTGGATGGGCCGGGATGCCTGGTTCGCCGAGGATAGCGCCCCTCAGGCGCAGGCTTACCGGGAGTTCTTTGACGCCATACGGGATACGTTAAACGCGGTTCACGAGACCTTTGGCGGCTTCGCTCCGGACACCACCGTGGCGGCGGCCCTTATCGATCATGCCTGGCTCACCCTGTGTGCTCACCAGTACGAGTTCGCCGTCCACAACTACGGGGGCATTGCGGGCACTACCCAGTGGGACCTGGCCAGGGACGCCCTGGTGGCCGCTCGAGCGGCCAGATATGCCCTGGCGGGCGGGTCCGGGCCGGGCGGGCGGGTCGAGGACCTGAACGACGACGCCATTCAGGAGATCGTCTTTGCGGGTGCCTCCGACCTCTTCGTGCTCTCGCCCTACGGCGGCAAGCTGCTCTACTGGTTCGATCTTGAAGACGGCAAGCAGCTGGTCGGCAACGAGAACTTCATGAGGTCCTATGGCGAGACCTACACCAACGACAATACCTATGTGCCGATAGCCCGGGGAAGCGAGGCCTATTCCTGGCTTGCGGGCAACACGATCTATCCGGAGATACATCAGTGGACCTTCGAGGCGCGGCGGCGCTGCCTCAACGACTCGATCTGGGTGAACGGCGTAGCCCAGCGCGACCTGGTGAACACCGTGCTCAGTTACAGCGTGGACTCCAACTACGTTGAGTTCCATTACGACCTGGGCCCTATTGAGGTCGCAAAGCGAATCACCGTGCACGGGCACTCTCTCTCGGTGGAGTACGCCTTTACCTCGGCGGCGTCCCAGACCTCGGCCATCGACCTCGAGATCGAGAACGGGCTCGCCCCGGATTGCCTGGGGGTGATGATGACCGGCCGGAAGGCCCTGAGGTTCTGGGACGGCGAGGATACGTCTTCCGTCTTCGACGACTCGATGCGCGGTGTGGTCAACGTTATGTCCGACAAGGGACTGCTCTTCCGGTTCACCGACTTGCCTTCCTCCCTCAGCGGGGAGGAAGATGTCTTCGGGCTTGAGGTGAACCCTAAGTGGCACATCGAGCTTCCACCCTATGGTAGCGGTACGGTAACGCTCGGGCTGGATATCCTCTCCTTCTCCGGGGTGACGCCGGGCGGCGGGGGGCGCCTTCACGGGAAGTTGCTGATCTCGCCCAACCCGTCCCGCGGCAAGGTGGAGATGTATCTTAGGGACCTCATACCCGCCGGCACGCCGGTGAGCGTCTTTGACGCTGCGGGCAAGCTGGTGCGAACGCTTAAGGGGGCGGATGACAACGGCCGCTACTCGGTCTCGTGGGACGGCCTGGATGCCGACGGCACCCCGGTCTCGAGCGGCGTCTATCTGGTCAAGATCGGTTCGGGGAGCCGCGCCGCCACCGGCAAAGTGGCGATAGTCCGCTGAGCCTTCCGCTATTGCCGCCTCCTGCTGCTCGCTTCGGGTGTGCCCTTGGCGCCGAGAACCCCACGGCGCTACGGGCAGCACCCTGCCGCTCGCAGATGGGAGCTTGGGGGCCTCGTCGGTGAGGCCCTTCGGTTGGAACCCCACGCCCTCCGGGCTCTCACCGACATCGGCACCCCGATGATCTTGGGAGGCCGAAGAGGGATTGGCCGGCAGGGCCATATCCTCACTTGGCCCCGAGGCCAACCCTCGAGACCGACCCATGGCTCGCTTCGGGTGTGCCCTTGGCGCAGGCCAGAGCTTGGGGGCCTCGTCGGTGAGGCCCTTCGGTTGGAACCCCACGCCCTCCGGGCTCTCACCGACTTCGGCCCTCTGCCTATTACGGGTACCCCGCCTTGGGTTTGACTTTGCCGCAGCCACCGAGTAAACTCTTATGAAAGTCGCGTAACAGGCCGAAATAAGGCTGGTGGGCCGAGTGTGTCAGGGCCTCAACCATGCGGAAGATAGAGAGATAGGATCTACAGGGGAGATCCATTATGTACAACATCTGCATCACAGGTACGGGCTACGTCGGCCTGGTCACTGGGGCCTGCCTCGCGGACTTCGGCAACACCGTGAAGTGCGTCGACATTGACGAGGCTAAGATCGCGGCCCTGAAGGTCTGCAAAGTGCCTTTCTACGAGCCCGGGCTCCAGGAGATCGTCCAGCGCAATGTGGAGCGCGGCAGGCTCTCCTTCGCAACCGACATCAAGTGGGGTATCGAATCCTCGACGGTCGTCTTCGTCGCGGTCGGCACGCCGATGAGCGCGGAGGGCCAGGCCGATCTCTCCTACGTGGAGATGGTAGCCCGAAGCGTAGGGGAGAATCTGAACGGCCACAAGGTAGTGGTCCTGAAGAGCACCGTGCCGGCCGGCACCTGCAACCTGGTGGAGCGGATCATCCGGGAGACGTCCAAGTCCGATCATCCTTTCGACGTTGTCTCCAACCCCGAGTTCCTCCGCGAAGGCTCTGCGATCGAGGATTTCAGGAAGCCGGCGAGAATAGTTATCGGCGCCTCGACCGAGCGGGCCTTCGACGTGATGGCCGAGATCTATAAGCCCCTGATCCTCGAGGACACGCCGGTCATCCAGACCGATGTCAAGACCGCCGAGATGATCAAGTATGCCTCTAACGCCTTCCTCGCGACCAAGATATCTTTCATAAATGAGATCGCCAACCTGTGCGAAGCCGTAGGCGCTGACGTCACCATGGTGGCGCGGGCCATGGGCCTTGACGACCGGATTGGTCCCAAGTTCCTGAGGGCCGGCGCGGGTTACGGGGGTTCGTGTTTCCCGAAGGACACCAAGGCTTTGGTCAAGACCGCCGAGCGGGCCGGCTATGACTTGAGGATCGTCAAGGCCGTGATCGCCGTGAACGAGACCCAGAGGCACCTGATGGTGGAGAAGGTCGAGAGGGTGCTGGGCACCGTCAAGGGCAAGACCATCGCGGTTCTGGGCCTCGCCTTCAAGCCCGATACCGATGACTTGAGGGACGCCCCTGCGATTGACATGGCGCGGGAGCTGCTGGCCAAGGGCGCGGTCGTCAAGACCTATGACCCTGTGGCCGCCGAACAAGCCCATCGCATGCTCAAGGGTGCTTCGGTCTCGGCCGACGTCTTCGACGCCGTCAAGGGCGCCGATGTGGCCGTCTTCGTCACCGAATGGAACGAATTCCGGGACCTCGATCTTGACAAAGTGAAACGCCTCATGAAGTCCCCTGCGATCGTTGACTGCCGCAACATCTACGAACCCTCGAGGATGGGTGAGTTGGGATTCAGGTATTATAGTGTTGGCCGTGCTCCCAAGGAGGGCTGAGATGCCGACCATAGAGGGTGTGGCAATAAAGCAGCTCAAGGTGATCCCCGATGAGCGTGGCTTCCTGATGGAGATGCTGAGATGCGACGACCCGGTCTTCAAGAAATTCGGCCAGGTCTATCTGTCGGTCGCGTATCCGGGCATCGTAAAGGGATGGCATTACCACAAGCTGCAGACCGATCACTTCACCGTCGTCAAGGGCATGCTCAAGGTCGTGCTCTTTGACCGGCGAGAGGGCTCCAAGACCTGCGGCGTAGTGAGCGAGTACTTCATGGGTGAGCAGAACCCGATCCTGCTCGTGATCCCGCCCCTAGTGGTCCACGGCGTGAAAGCCGTGGGCGGCGAGCCGGGCTACCTCATAAACTGCCCCGACCTGCCTTACAACCATGCCAGCCCGGACGAGTATCGCATAGACCCGCACGGGGGGGAGATACCCTACGACTGGGGAACGAGGGGTGGATGATGAAACCGAAGCGGCTCTTGATAACCGGCGGCGCGGGTTTCATCGGCAGCAATTTCACCAAGTACATCTTCGGTAAGCACCGGGACGTTGAGATCACGGTGCTTGACAAGCTGACCTACGCGGGCAATCCCGCCAACCTCAAGGAGCTCGAGGGCAGCGCGCGCTACAAGTTCATTCACGGGGACATCTGCGATGAGAAGGTGGTGGAGGGTGCGGTCCGGGGCTGTGATTGCATAATCAATTTCGCCGCCGAGACCCACGTGGACAGGTCGATCGGCGACCCGGCGAGCTTCATAAAGACCGATATCTACGGCACCTATGTGCTGCTTGAGGCAACGCGGGCGCTTGGCATTCCCAGGTTCATTCAGATCTCCACGGACGAGGTTTATGGCAACGCCGGCGACGAGCCGTCGAGTGAGGCTTCGCCGCTGATGCCGCAGAGCCCCTATGCCGCAAGCAAGGCCGGCGCCGACAGGCTGGCGTATTCGTACTTCGTCACCTACGGCACCCCGGTGGTTATCACCAGGTGCAGCAACAACTATGGTCCCAACCAGTATCCCGAGAAGATGGTTTCGCTCTTCGTGACCAACGCCATGGATGACAAGCCGCTTCCCGTCTACGGCACCGGCAAGAACACCCGGGACTGGATCTACGTCCTGGACCACGCCAGGGCGCTTGAGACGGTGATGACCACCGATGGGCTCGAGGGCGAGGTCTTCAACATCGGGAGCGGCGTCGAGATCGGCGTGCTTGAAATGGCCGACCTCATCCTCAAGGCTCTCGGCAAACCACAGAGTCTCATCCGCATGGTCAAGGACCGGCCGGGCCACGTGCTTCGGCACGCCGTAGGGACCGACAAGATCAGGTCGAGACTCGGCTGGAAATGCGAGGTTGATTTCGAACGCGGCCTGGCCATGACCGTGGAGTGGTACCTCAAGAACAGGCAGTGGTGGGAGCCGATAAAGAGCGGAGAATTCTTGGAGTACTATAGGCGGATGTACTCGGAGATAGCATAGGCCGAGCGGGCCGGCCACTCCTTGGGGGCGGCCGGGCGACGGCTCAGGCACTGGCAGAAGGAGGCGGACGTAGCGATGCGAGTTGTGGTGACCGGCGCAGCAGGTTTTCTTGGATCGCACCTCTGCGACCATCTCCTGGCAAAAGGCCACACCGTGATCGGGCTTGACAACCTGATCACGGGCTCGACCAAGAACCTCGAACACCTCGCCGGCCGCGACGATTTCAAATTCGTCCTGCATGACGTCACCGAGTATGTCTACATTGGCGGGTTGGTGGATGCGGTGCTTCATTTCGCGTCCCCCGCGAGTCCGGTTGACTACCTGGAGTATCCCATCCAGACCCTCAAGGTAGGCGCCCTGGGTACCCACAAGGTCCTTGGGCTTGCCAAGGGCAAGAAGGCCCGGTTTCTTCTGGCCTCCACGTCCGAGGTTTACGGCGATCCGCTGGTTCACCCGCAGCGTGAAGAGTATTGGGGCAACGTCAATCCTGTGGGACCGCGCGGTGTCTATGATGAGGCCAAGCGCTTCGCGGAAGCCCTGAGTTTCGCCTATCACCGCACTCACGGTGTCGACACCAAGATTGCCAGGATATTCAATACCTACGGACCACGGATGCGCTCCGGTGACGGCAGGGTGGTTCCCAATTTCATAACCCAGGCGCTCACCGGCAAGCCGCTTACCATTTATGGCGACGGCAGCCAGACCAGGAGCTTCTGCTACGTGAGCGACCTGGTCGAGGGAATATACAGATTGCTGGTATCCGACATCAACGAGCCCGTGAATCTCGGCGATCCCAACGAGATGGCGATAGCCGACTTCGCGCGGAAGATCATTGAGCTCACGGGAAGCCGGAGCGACGTGGTCTTCGAGAGGCTGCCGGTCGACGACCCCAAGGTGAGACAGCCCGACATCACCCGGGCGCGCAATCTCTTGCACTGGGAGCCCCAGGTGCCGCTCGAAGAGGGGCTCAGCCGTACAATAGCTTACTTCAAGTAGGGCGCCGGACCTGCCGGACTCGCCGGCATCGGCCTGATCGGAGATTGGAGGATTAGATGGTGAGAGTCGCGGTAGTGGGGGTCGGTTATTGGGGCCCCAACTTTGCAAGGATCATGGATGAGCTTTCGGACGCGCGTCTGGTCGCCATTTGCGATAGCGACTCCAAGAGACTTGACAAACTCAAGAGCACCTATCCCAACGCCCGCCTGACAGGAAACGTCGATGAGGTCATCGCGGCGGGGGATATCGATGCGGTAGTGGTCGCCACAGGTTCGGACAGCCACTACGAGATCACCCGCAAGTGCCTTGAGACCGGCAAGCACGTCCTGGTCGAGAAGCCCCTGGCCCTGTCTTCTCGCCATGCCCGGGAGCTGATTGACGTTGCCGCCCGCAAGAAGCTCGTGCTTCTGGTCGGACATCTGCTGAGGTATCACAAGGGCGTGATCAGGCTCAAGCAATACATAGACGAAGGCTATCTCGGGAAGATGCTCTACATCTATACGACCCGGGTCAATCTCGGGAGGATCAGGAAGGAAGAGAATGCCCTCTGGAGTTTTGCCACTCACGACGTATCGGTGATCAGGTACCTGGTGGGCACCGGGGCCCAGGCGGTCTCCGCCACCGGCCAGGCTTACGTGCGCAAGGGCATCTACGATGTGGTCTTTCTGACGATTCATTTCGCCGATGACGTGATGGCCCACCTTCACGTCAGCTGGCTGGACCCTCACAAGATCAGGCAGGTGACCGTCGTAGGGGACAAGAAGATGGCGGTCCTCGACGACATGGAGGCCACCGAGAAGCTGCGGATCTACGACAAGGGAGTCGATTTCGTGCCATCGTACGGCAACTATGGCGAGTCGCTGACCCTGAGAGTCGGGGACATCTATATACCCAAGATAGACCTGGTGGAGCCCCTCAAGGCCGAGTGCCAGCACTTCCTCGACTGCGTCTTGAAGGGCGCCCGGCCCCTTACCGACGGCGAGACCGGGTTAGAGGTGGTGAGCGTCCTGGAGGCGGCCGAGAAGTCGTTGCGTGGGGGCGGCTGCGCCATTGAGATCGAGAATTGATTGGAGGTAATTGATGCCGAGGATGGTTCACCCGACAGCCAAGCTGGCCACGGACGTTGAGACCGGGACCTGCGTCCACATAGGCCCCAATGTCACAGTCGGCAAGGGCTCGAGGATCGGGAACTACGTCGTGATTCATGCCGATACCGCGATCGGCGAGAACGTGCTGATCGGGGATAACAGCGTGGTCGGTAAGGTCCCGATGAGGGCCGCCATAAGCACGCTTAAGCCCAGGGATCTCCCGCCCGCCGTCATCTCCGACGGTGTCATCATCGGCGCGCTTGCCGTGGTTTACCGGGGTTCCAAGCTGGGCCAGGGGGTCCTGGTTGCAGACCTCGCCTCGGTTCGTGAGGACGTCGAGATCGGCAAGTTCACCATCATCGGGCGCGGCGTAGCGGTGGAGAACGACACCCGGATCGGCAACTACGTTAAGGTCGAGACCAACGCTTACGTGACCGCGCACACCAGGATCGAAGACCGGTGCTTCATAGCGCCCATGGTCACAATGACCAATGACAACTACCTTGGCAGGACCGAGGAGCGGTTCAAGCACACCAAGGGCCCCCACCTGAAGAAAGGCGCCCGGATCGGAGCCAACGCCATCCTGATGCCGGGGGTCACGATCGGGGAAGACGCGGTTGTGGCCGCGGGCTCCCTGGTCAAGAGAGACGTCCCGCCGCGCACTGTCGTTGCAGGTGTCCCCGCAGGCATCTTCAAGGATACCCCAAAGGAACAGCTGGCCGAAAACCAGGGCTACCCAGCGGATTGACGGAGGTACACCAGTTGAAAGTCTCCCAAATTGATTTGGTGCGGCAGTACAAGATGATGAAGCAGGACATCGACGGGGCCATAGGCCAAGTCCTGGAAAGCGGCAGCTTCATCCTTGGGCGCTGGGTTGAAGATATCGAGAGATCAGTGGCCACCCTGTGCGGTGCCAGGTACGGCATCGCCGTTGCGTCCGGAACCGATGCCCTCGACATAGCCCTGGCGGCCTGCGATCTCAAGCCGGGGGACGAAGTGATCACCTCCCCGTTCTCGTTCGTCTCGGTGGCGGAAGTGGCCATCAGGATGGGTGCTAAACCGGTTCTGGTCGACATTGATCCCAGGACCTTCAACACCGGCCCTGCGGCGATCGCCGCGGCCGTCACGCCCAGGACCAAGGCCATTGTCCCGGTTCACCTTTACGGCCAGAGCGTCGATATGGATCCCATACTGGAGACGGGCCGGAAGCAGGGGATTCCGGTGATAGAGGACATGTGCCAGGCGATCGGCGCGAAATACAAGGGCAGGCCCGTTGGGTCGATGGGCGCCGCTTCCTGCATCAGTTTCTATCCGACCAAGAACCTGGGCTGCTACGGCGACGGGGGCATGCTGCTTACCAATGATGATGCCCTTAGAGAGAAGATGGCGGCGCTGCGCAAGCACGGCCAGGGGGACAAGTACAACTACAAGTATATCGGCGTCAACAGCCGGCTTGACTCGATCCAGGCAGCGATCCTCGTGGCGAAGGTCGGGAACCTCGACCGGTGGAATGAAGCCCGCCGCAAGCTAGCATCGCTCTACGACGAGATGTTGAAGGGGCTTCCCGTGGAGACACCCTACGTGGCCCCCTACGCCTACCACGTATATCATCAGTACACCGTCAGGGTGGACCGAAGGGACCAGCTTCAGGCCCACCTCAGGGAGAAAGGCATAGGCACCGCGATACACTACCCACGCGGCATCCATATGCAGGATGCTTACAGGCACTTGGGTTACAGGCCGGGCGATCTGGCCAACTGCGATGAGGCCGCCCTGCGGGTGCTCTCGCTGCCCATGTTCCCGGAGCTCGAGGCGGCCGAGGTCGAGTACGTCGCCCAATCGATCAGGGGGTTCTATGAGTGAGCGCCGGGCCCTCGTGACCGGAGGCGCGGGCTTCATAGGCTCGCATCTCGCCGACAGGCTGCTGGAGCGCGGCTACCGCGTCGACATAATCGATGATCTCTCCACAGGCAGCCTGGACAACCTTGCTCACCTCGAGGGCAACGCGCGCTTCACACGCACGATCGACACCGTGCTTGACCAGAAGGTCGTGGGCGGCCTGGTCCGTCGCGCCGACATAGTCTTCCATCTGGCCGCGGCTGTCGGGGTCAACTACGTGATCGAGAACCAGGTCAAGTCCATCCAGGTCAACGTCCGGGGCACCGAGGTCGTGATCGAAGAGGCGAGCCGCGCCGGCAAGAAGCTTGTGCTGTTTTCCACCTCGGAGATCTACGGCAAGAGTGAAGCGGTACCGTTCCGGGAGGACGACGACAGGATCCTGGGACCCACCACCGTGGCGAGGTGGAGCTATGCGGTCACCAAGGCCTTGGACGAAGTTATGACACTCGCCTACATGGCCGAGAGGGCCCTGGAAGCGGTGATTGTCCGCTGCTTCAACACCTGCGGTCCCAGGCAGACGGGCCGGTATGGCATGGTCCTGCCTAGGTTCGTGAAGCAGGCCCTCGAGGGCGCACCCATCACTGTTTACGGTGACGGCAACCAGACCAGGTGCTTTGCATCGGTCTACGATGTTGTCGGCGGTGTGGTGGATCTTGCCGAGAGCGCCCGTGCCCAGGGTGGCATCTTCAACATCGGCAGCGACAATGAGGTTACGATCAGTCACCTGGCCGGCCGCGTCAAGGCCCTGGCCGGGAGTTCATCACCCATCCAGTATCTTCCCTACGACCAGGCTTACGGGAGCGGCTTTGAGGACATGGCGAGGCGGGTGCCTGACCTCACAAGGGTGCGATCGGTCATAGGTTACGAGCCCCGGGTGGGGCTTGACGGCATCGTCGAGAGCGTGATTGAGTGTCTGAAACGCCAAGATCCACCAAATCCCGCTAAAACACCTTGACAAGGCTCGCCGTCATCCCTATGATTCCTTCGCAGGCTTTGTAACCTGCAAGGAGTACATGGTTTGGATAATATCCTCCTTTTCTCGGGGATAGGTCTGCTCGGGTTCAGCCTGTCCCTGGTTTGCGTGCCCTTCAGCAGGAGGGTGTCGGGCTGGCTCAAAGCGGTTGACGTCCCCTTGCCGCACAAGGTCCACAGCGTGCCCATGCCCAGGTTGGGCGGGCTTGCCATATACGGTGGTTTCTGGCTGAGCGTGCTTGTGCTCAGGCTCTGCTATCCCGAGGTTCTCTCGGGGGTTACGCACAAACTTGAAGGTCTCCTGATCGGTAGTTCGCTTATCCTGTGCATCGGGGTGCTGGACGACATCTTCGGGCTCACGGCTTTCATCAAGCTGGCAGTCGAGGTGGCTGCCGCGGTCCTGGTAGTGAGTTTCGGGTTCAGGGTCATGCCCCATGGGAGCCTGGCGTTCCTGGGTGGGTTCGGTGAGGCCCTGGTCCTTGCGGGCAGCGTGATCTGGGTTATATGGGTGACCAACGTTTTCAACCTGGCCGACGGGCTTGATGGTCTGGCCGCGGGCATAGGCGGTATCGTAAGCCTGAGCACGTTCGTTATCGGGATGAGCCTGGGGATGGTCTGGGTCAGCATAATAAGCATAGTCCTCTTCGGGGTCTGCAGCGGCTTCCTGGTCCACAATTTCCCTCCTGCCCGCATCTTCATGGGTGACAGCGGAAGCCTCTTCCTGGGCTTCATGTTTGCCACGGTGATCATGGGCTTCAGCGGTCCGGATGGCAGGCACGGCGGGCTGTCGATGATTGGCGTGCTGCTGCTGGGTGTGCCCATGATCGATGGCGTCAGCGCAGTCCTGAGGAGGGTCTTGAACGGCAAGAGCATTATGCAGGGAGACCGCGACCACTTGCACTACAAGCTGCTGCTCAGGAACGGCAGCCGGCGCAAGGTCGCCCTGACCATCTATTCCATGACGGTCGGCTTCAGCGCGCTTGCCCTCCTGATCTACTTCAAGCTCAACGGGCAGGGCCCCCTGCTCGCCCTGGGCGGCACGGTCCTGGCGGCCGTGCTCTTCGTCAAGCGCTTCCGGCTGCTGGAGCTTTACATAAGCAAGTACCATCTGCTGCCCGGCAGAAGTGTTTCGGGTTTCCTGCTTGATGAGTCCGATGCGGCCGGCCGTGAGGAGGGATCCCCCGAGACCAAGCACGAGCTGACCCCGGTCTCGTAGGAAGAACTACCTGCGGACTTACGGCTCGTCTATTTCCAGAGGCTCTTAAGCTGTCCCCAGGTTGTGGCTTCCTGACAGACACCTGCGCACGAGGCCTGATCGAAGGATAGGTAATCGAGGCGCGTGCGCGAACCCTGAATCAGTTCAAGTCTTATGGTGAAGGTTCCCTGCGCGAGAACCGAAAGGCCGCTCCCGGCGACCTTGGTGTAGTATATGCCGCTTCAGCCGATGCCCTGGCCCATAGTGTGGTAGGTAGAGAGGATGTCCCCGCCGTTAGGGTCGGCACCGAAGATGGTTGACCGGATGTCGCTCGCGAACCCATACTCCCCGGCGGACCTCAGAGAATCCGCGTAACCGTAGATCTCCGGCACGTTGAGGACCATCTCGATCCAGTCTCCGGGTGTATCAAAACCCTCAACGGCATAGCCCCCGCTCGCCCCGCTGCACGATACCACCCCAATGATCGAGCCACCGGCGTCGTGAGAAGCCACGAAGCTCTCA
>Ga0315275_10004934_pt1 | contig 12559 bp, 8 predicted proteins | sample YL17G03_0_MG_FD_205557 | JGI IMG/M metagenome (GOLD analysis project Ga0315275, IMG submission 205557) | Sediment microbial communities from Yellowstone Lake, YNP, Wyoming, USA - YL17G03_0 | ecosystem: Environmental > Aquatic > Freshwater > Lake > Sediment | place: USA: Wyoming | collected... | reverse complement strand
TCTTGCAGGCAAAGATCCGCGATCTTGGGAAGGTCCAGATGGATAGGACCGAGGAACCCAGCCTCTACGCCTGCCCATTGCTGCACTTCCTCCCGATGGGCCGGCCGAAATTCGCCCATGAGGCGGGTCAGCTTGGAGGGAAGAACCTGCTGGTCCCCTCGCACCATGGCCAGCAAAGGCCCGTCCTTCGTGACCACCAGGAGGGTCTTGATGAGAACTCGCGGATCCACCCGCAAGAAGGTGGAGACCTCCTCGATGGTTCGGGATTCCGGGGTCGCGACCTCCTGCAGCGGCATCTCCGGGAAATGGGGAAGGCGAACCTTGGAGGTAGCCAGCTCCACGTTGGCCGCATATCCGCAGGAGGAACAAAGAGCGACCTCATCCTCTCCCGCCTCGCTGGGGGCCATAAACTCGTGCGATTCGGCTCCTCCCATCATTCCCGGGTCGCTCTGGACTACATAGAACTGAAGTCCGCAGCGGGAGAAGATGCGCCGATAGGCCTGCAAATGTAGCTGATAGTTCCGGTCTAATCCCGCCTCGTCCGGATCGAAGCTATAAGAGTCCTTCATCAAGAATTCCCGGGTGCGAAGGATTCCGCTCTTGGGTCGGGCCTCATCCCGCAGCTTGGTCTGGATCTGGTACCAGATCTGGGGCAGGTCCCGATAGGAGCGAATCTCTCGGGCGGCCAGCCAGGTCATGATCTCCTCATGCGTCATGGCCAGGACCATATCCCGCCCGCCCCGGTCCTTCAGGCGAAACATCTCCTGACCGATGTCATGCCAGCGGCCTGTCTGTTGCCAAATTTCGGCAGGGTGGAGTACGGGCATGGAGACCTCCTGGGCGCCGATGGCGTCCATCTCCTCCCGGATGATCCGGTTGATTTTCTCCATCACCCTCCAACCGAGGGGAAGATAGATGTACAGGCCGGCGGCCAGTTGGCGAACGAAGCCCGCGCGGATCATGAGCTTGTGGCTGATGGACTCCGCCTCCGCCGGGTTCTCTTTGAGGGTAGGGATGAGAAAATTAGTCCAGCGCATGAAACTCGGCTCCTTTTCGCAGCTTTTCTACCTCTTCGAGCAAGGCATCGACCAGTTCCGCCTCGGGGACCTTCCGCAGGATCTTACCTCGACAAAAGAGCAGGCCGACCCCCCTTCCCCCGGCTATCCCCAGATCGGCTGCCCGGGCCTCTCCCGGTCCATTTACCGGGCAGCCCATGACTGCGATATGCAAAGGCTCGTGCAGGTTGCCCAATCTTCTTTCCACCTCACAGGCCAAGGCGGGAAGATCGATCTCGGCTCGACCACAGGAGGGGCAGGAGGTCAGGATGGGACCCCTCTGCCGGAGCCCGAGGGAGCGGAGGATCTCGTAGCCGGCCCGCACCTCCTCGATCGGGTCACAAGTTAAGGAAACTCGCAGGGTATCCCCGATCCCCTCCGCCAGAAGGATGCCCAGGCCGATTGCGGAGCGGATGCTGCCGGGAAAGGCGGTGCCCGCTTCAGTGATTCCGAGATGGAGGGGATAATCGAAGCGGTCTGAGAAGAGACGGCAAGCGGCAACGGTAAGGGGGATGCTAAAGGCCTTGAGGGAAACCTTGATTTGCTCGAAGCCCAGACCTTCGAGAATCGAAATGTGCCGGGCCGCACTCTCCACCATCGCCTCGGCCGTGGGATGGCCATCCCGTGCCAGAAGGTCCTTTTCCAGCGAACCGGCATTCACCCCAATTCGGATGGGAACCTTCCGCTCCTTGGCAGCTTTCACCACCTCTTCGACCTTCCAGCGGGCCCCGATATTGCCGGGATTGAGACGCAACCCCTCCACTCCTGCCTCCAAGGCCGCCAAGGCCAGGCGATAGTCGAAATGGATATCGGCGATGAGCGGGATGTGAGTCAGGGGCCTGAGCCTTTTTAGGGAGAGGGCCGCGGCATGGTCCGGTACCGCCAGCCGCACGATCTCGCAACCGGCGACCTCCAGGGCATTGATCTCTCTCAGGGTTGTGTCCGCATCGCGCGTGTCCGTCTTGGTCATCGATTGCACAGAGATCGGGGAGTCTCCGCCTATCGCAACCCTGCCCACCCAGAGCTTTCTGGTTTTCCTTCGCGCAATGGGGATCAGGGGTACGCTGGGAGGAGAGTCGAGGGGGGTAAGATTCGGGTCCGGTTTGTTTTTCAGGTTTCTCACGGAGACGTCCAGAGGCGGAAGAGGTCGTTGTAAAAGGCAAAGATCATCAAGGCCACCAGGACAACGAGCCCTATCTGTTGTGCCAGCTCCCGCTTCTTCAAGGCGATCGGCTTTCCCCTGATGGCTTCGAGGGTAAAGAAAAGGAGATGACCGCCGTCCAGAACGGGTATCGGAAGGAGGTTCAAGACGGCGAGATTGATGCTCAGCAGGGCCGTGAAGAGAAGTAGATTGATAATCCCCATGCGCGCCTGCTCCCCGGCCAGCTGGGCCACCAGAATGGGGCCTCCAATGGTCTTGGCCGGGATTTTTCCCTGGATCAACCGGACGATGGAAAGGACTATCAATTCGGATACTTCCCAGGTGCGGGTCAGACTCAGGGTGAAGGCCCGGAAGGGGCCGATCCTTTCCACCACAAATTCCTGGCCCGGACTGATTCCCAATAGGCCGACCTCCACCTCGTCTCCGAAAAGGGTTTTCTGTTTGGTGGCCTGCGGGGTAATGATCAGCTCTTCCCGCTTTCCATCTCGCTCCAACGTGATGCGGAGTGGCTTGCCCGGAGAGTTGTGAATCCGAATGGCCAGATCGTTCCAGCGTTCCGTTTTCTCCCCATCCGCGGCCACAATTCGATCCCCGGGCTTGATTCCTGCCTTGGCTGCGGGAAATCCTTCTTTTACCTCGCCAATCTTGGTCGTAAGGGCCGGGATACCGATTACGAAGCAGACCCAGAATAGCAGGACTGCCAAGAGGAAATTGAAGGCAGGACCCCCGAAGACGATGAGGGACCTGAGCCAAACGGGCTTATGAGAGAAGGACTTCTGAGGATCGGGCGCTACCTCCTGGGGGTCTTCCCCCACCATTTTTACATATCCCCCCAGCGGGATCGCCGAAACGAGATACTCCGTTTCTTTCCTGCGAAACCCAAAGAGCTTGGGACCGAATCCGAGGGAGAATTTCAGAACGCCCACCCCCGATCTCTTTGCGAACAGGAAGTGTCCGGTTTCGTGGGCAAAGATCAGGACACCTAAAACCAGGATAGCGGCAAGGATGCTCATAGGTCCTCATACTCCACGTCCATTTGCTGGCGGACCTTTCGGTCAGCCTCCAATATATCCTCAAGATCTTTAACCGGGCGGGGTGTGTGGGAGTCTAAAGCCCGGCGGATGAGAAGGGGGATTGCGGTATAGGGTATCTTCCTTTTCAGGAACAGGCTTACTGCTTTTTCATTCGCCGCATTGAGCACCGTGGGCATGGAACCCCCCACGCGTGCTGCTTCACAGGCATAAGAGAAGCAAGGAAACCGGTCCTCATCCAACTCCTCAAAGGTGAGAGGGGATAGCTTGGAGAAGTCGAGGGTCCCTCTTTGGCTGGGGAGCCGATGGGGATACGACAGCGCGTAAAGGATAGGAACTTGCATGTCGGTGATGGCCAGTTGGGCGAGAACCGAGCCATCGACAAACTCCACCATGGAGTGAATGGCGCACTGGGGGTGGACGAGAACATCGATCTGGTCGATAGAAAGGTCAAAGAGCCATTTGGCTTCGATCACCTCCAGGCCTTTGTTCATCAGGGTCGAGGAATCGATGGTTATCTTCCTTCCCATGCTCCAGGAGGGATGGTTCAAGGCTCGCTCCGGGGTGATCTCCGAGAATTGCTCCTGCGGTAAATTCCGGAAGGGCCCGCCCGAGGCAGTAAGGATGACGCGGCGGAGGTCCTGCCTGCGCCTGCCCTCCAGACACTGGAAGATAGCGGAGTGCTCACTATCGATGGGAAGTATCTGAACCCCCCTCCGAGCCGCCTCCCCCATGATTAACTCCCCGGCCATCACCATGGCCTCTTTGTTGGCCAGGGCGATGTCTTTTCCGGCCCCTATTGCCTCCAAGGTGGGAAGGAGACCCGCTGCTCCTACGACCGCCGAAAGGATCAGATTCGATTCCGGATGGGTGGCCACCGCCAACAGCCCCTGGCTTCCCCACTCGACCTGCAAGGGGATCGGGTGATCCTTGAGGCGAAAGGCCAGCCGGTCCGCAGCATCCTTCGTTTCGAGAGAGACCAGTCGGGGTGAAAATCTACGGACCTGCTCCTCCATCAGGGCAAGATTCGACCCGGCAGCCAGAGCGACCACCTCGAACTGGTCCGGGTAGAGAGATACCACCTCCAGGGTCTGCTGACCAATGGATCCGGTGGAGCCCAAGAGGGAAAGCTTCTTCATTGGATTCTCCCGTTCCCCAGCGCTCCCGCGGATATGGCCTCTCCGCATCGGCGAAGTTTGTCGAGGAAAGAAAGCCTGCTACCCAATCGTGATAAAACAGGGAAGGGACATTTTAAGTTCGAAATCCCACGCCCGCAATAGCCAATTTGCATGAAATTAAAAAAAAGGATGGGTGGGTGGTTTCAGGCAGGCTTAGGAGGAACCAGTCAATTCCCCGGAGGCTCCTTTTTTCAGGTGCCGCATAGATCAAGGATTTCCTCTGAGATCAAAACTGATAAACCAACTCTCCTGGCTTCACTAAACGCAATTCCTCTCTGGCAGCCTTTTCGATCTTCCCGTAATCCTCCTGCCAGGAGGTAACTTCCTGCTTGAGGGCCGCGTTCTTTGCCTTTGACTCTTGAATCTGGAGGCGCAAATGCTGTTCGGTGCGATAAAGCCGGTAAAGACTGATAAGGCCTCGGTGACTGAAGAAGGAGAGGAGAAAGAGCAGGAGGAGAAAGCTCGCTACTGCCCAAACATATCGATTCCTGCCCTCTTGTCTTTTCTCTTTGGAAGTCACTCGCTGCCCCTGATTTCTCTATTGCGCCACCATGCGGTGGGGAAAAACCTCCAACCCGCGGAACTTGGCCACCTCTCCCAATTCTTCTTCGATCCGCAATAGCTGGTTATATTTGGCGATGCGGTCGGTACGGGAGGCGGATCCGGTCTTGATCTGACCCGCATTTGTGGCTACGGCCACATCAGCAATGGTGGAATCTTCCGTTTCCCCGGAACGATGCGATACAACCGTGCCATAGCCGGCCCTCTTCGCCAACTCGATCGTCTCCAGGGTTTCGGTCAGGGTCCCGATCTGATTTAGCTTAATGAGGATGGAGTTGGCTATTCCCCGCTCGATGCCTTTTCTCAAGATCTTGGGGTTGGTAACGAAGATATCGTCACCCACCAGTTGGATTCTGTTTCCCAGCCTCTGCGTCAAGAGTCTCCAACCCTCCCAGTCGTCCTCCGCCATCCCGTCCTCGATAGAAACGATGGGAAATTTATTGACCAAACCCTCATAAAAATCGACCATTTCCTCAGGGCTTTTTACCTGCTGCGCTTCCGCCTTCAAGAAATATTGTCCCCCCTCGTAAAGCTCACTGGCGGCGGCATCCAGGGCCAGGAAGATTTCCTCTTCGGGGCGATAGGTGGTCTTCTGAATGGCCTCCATGATCACTTCCAAGGCCTGCATATTGGAGGCCAGGTTGGGCGCGAACCCCCCCTCATCTCCCACCCCGGTGAAAAAGTTTTTTCCCTTTAGGACGGCTTTGAGGGCATGAAAAACCTCGGCCCCCATGCGCAGAGCCTCGGTAAAGGACTTGGCGCCGAGGGGAACGATCATGAATTCCTGCAGGTCCACATTATTGTCCGCGTGGGCCCCGCCGTTGAGGATGTTCATCATGGGAACGGGTAGCTCCCTTGCGTTCACCCCGCCGATATACTGGTAGAGGGGAAGGCATGCTTCCTCTGCGGCGGCCTTGGCGACAGCCAGGGAGACCCCCAGAATGGCATTGGCGCCTAACTTCTCTTTGTTTTCGGTGCCATCCAGGTCGCACATGGTACGATCGATCAGGGCTTGCTCGCTCGCCTCGTATCCCCGGATCTTGGGGGCAATGATCTCATTGACATTTTCCACTGCTTTTGTGACGCCCTTTCCCAGGTACCGATTCTTATCCCCGTCTCTCAATTCCAGGGCTTCGCGACGGCCCGTGGAAGCTCCGGAGGGCACCGCTGCCCTGCCCATGGCCCCGCTCTCCAGATAAGCGTCCACTTCCACCGTAGGGTTTCCCCGGGAATCTAATATCTCCCGAGCTGATACATCAAGGATTTCACTCATCGTCCTACCTCCAAATCAGGAATAAATGAAGTGCTTCGCGGCCGCGACCAGGTGATTCAGTTGAGAATCATCTCTTGCCTCCACATAGAGGCGAACGACCGGTTCCGTCCCCGAAACTCGAAAAAGTACCCAGCTGCCATCATCGAGCAAGAGCTTCATTCCATCGAGCTCCTTGGCATCGACCACCTTCTGCTCTCCGAAGACAGGAGGCGGCCAGCGGAGCTTATCCAGGAATCGCTCCAGAATTTGCTGTTCCAGATGCAGGTTTACCCTTCGCGTGAGTATACACGCCCCCACCTCTGAGAATAGATCCTGCAGCAGATAGCGTAATCGAGCCTTGTTCGCGCGGGTGACCATCTCGGCCACTAGAAGACAGGCGAGGATACCGTCTTTTTCCGGTACATGTCCTTTGATAGAGAGTCCCGCGCTTTCCTCTCCGCCCAGGATGAGGAGGTCTTGCGCGATGAGATCCCCGATATACTTGAAGCCCACCGGGGTTTCGATGACAGGAACTCCGTATTTCTCGGCGACGAGATCGATGAGATGCGTCGTGGCCACGGATCGGGCCACCGCCCCTTTCCATTTGCGGGTTACAACGAGATGCTTGAGCAGGAGCGCCAGGATATAATTGGGCGCGATGAAGGTCCCGTCGGCGTCCACGATCCCGAAGCGATCCGCGTCTCCGTCGGTGGCCAAGCCAAGATGGGACCCCGTTTCCATCACGTTGAAGATCATCTCTTTCAGGTTCCCTTCCGAGGGCTCAGGAGCTGCATTGCCAAAATAAGGGTCCCTCCAGTCGTGAAGGGTTTGAACCCGGCATCCTGCTTTGCTGAGCGTCTCTCCCAAATAGCCCCGGGAGGTTCCGTAGAGGCAATCGACCACTACTTTCAATCCGGAGGACCGAATGACTTCAAAATCCACAATCTCCTCCAGCCTCTTCAGATAAGGTTCTTTGAGATCCACTTTCTCCAGCATTCCCTTTTCTTCCGCCTCTTGTATCTTCATCTCTTTCAGGTCTTTCAGGCCTGAAGATGCGAGAAGTTCCTCGGCGCGAAGCTCGATCCGGAATGTAATCTCAGGAAGTGCTGGCCCGCCATTGTCGGAGGAAAATTTCAGGCCGTTATATTCCGGGGGGTTGTGGCTGGCCGTAATATTGACTCCCCCTCCAGCTCCCCTCCGGATGATTCCATAGGAGATGGCGGGGGTGGGAGTTTCCCCGGTGCACAAGAGGGTATGGATGCCATTCGCGGTGAGAATTTTGGCCACCTGATGGGCGAAGGCCTCCGAAAGAAATCGAGTGTCATAGCCTACTACAACTCCCTTGGTCCCCAGTCCTTCAGAGGAGAGGTATTCCCCGATTGCCTGCGCTACGACTCGTACATTGGTGAAGGTGAAAGTATCTGCAATCACCCCCCGCCATCCAGAAGTGCCGAATTTGATCTGTTGCATGAGGGGCTCCTCTCGAGAATCTTGTCTGCTACTACAGCCAGCCTTTAATCTTTTCCCGGAACTGCTGTATCAAAGCCTCTGCGCGCGCCTCTGTCTCTGCCTCGGCCGCGAGATTGAAGAAGGGTTTGTCCTGATCGGGGAAAAGGAGCACCCACTCTTTTCCAAAATAGATCTTGATGCCGTCTATCAATTCCACATTTTCCCCCTGAGTCGCTTCGATGAGGTTGCGCATCACGGTCCCCTTCGATTCCCAGGGGCAAGGCATTTGATCTCGCAGAAGGAAGCGTTCCGGGACGGAGCGCATGAGTTGGTAAAGGTGTACGCCCTGAGAGGCCATCATCTCCAGCACCTTGAGGGTCGCCACCATTCCGTCGAAGGCCGGTTGGAATTGGGGGAAGATAAAACCTCCCAAGGCGTCCCCCACGAAAGCGACCCCTTCCTGCGATGCGGCCTCGGTGAGGGATCGAGGAGCGATTTTGGTGCGAATCACCTGAAATCCATAATGTGCGGCCAGATCCTCGATTACGCTGGAGGCGATGACCGGAACTCCTATAACGGCTGGGGGATGCGTGCGGAGAACCAGTAAGGTGACTAGGGCCAGCGCCAGATCATCGGAGAGGACATCGCCCTTCTCATCCACCAGGAAGATCTTCTCCGCTCCCGTATCCATCATGATTCCCAGGTCGGCATTGAGAGTCCGCACAATTTCAGCCAGCCACCGAAGAGAACGGTGAAACTCTTCTGCCGTCTTGGTGATCTTAGTCTCGTCCATATAGGCATTGAGGGCAATTACCTCGCAGCCTATGTCCCCCAACAGGGAAGGGAAAATCGTGGACGAGGACCCGAAGGAATAATCGATGACAATCTTGAACTGGGCATCGCGAATCACCTTCGAGTTGATGAACCGTTTCACCCCCTCTTGGTAATACTCGATGCCGTGCTCCAAAATGGCGAGCCTCCCCGTTCCTTCTATCTTTGCCCGCCGAAAATCCTCACGGAAGAAGAGCCGTTCAATCGTCTTCTCCTTGGCCGAGGAGATATCCATCCCTCGTTCGTCGAAGAACTTGATATCTATGAGCTCCGGATCGTAGGGCGATTTACGGACGTGCACACCGCTTACGGCCCCCTGAGCATCCATTTGAAAGCGAACTACAGGAATCGGGATGACCCGGAGGTCATGCACATTCACCCCTGCCGAGAGCAAACCGGCGATAATGGCCCGATTGGTCATCCGGGAGGTCTTGTGGGCATCCCGACTGGTCCGAACGATGGTGTTCTCCCGCAGCGAAGCGCCAAAAGAGGCCCCCAATTTGGCGGCGAATTCCGGGGTAACCTCTATATTGGCCAGGCCCGTCACCCCATGCCCCCCGAAGATAGATTTGGTCCATTTCTCGCCCCAGATCAGAGAGGTGGCCAATGTCGCCCCGTCCTCTACCACTTTGTAAGGCCAGACCTTGACATTGGCCTTCAGGACAGATCCTTCTCCGATTTTGCAGTGGTCCGAAACCACCGCACCCTCAAAGAGAGAAGCGAAGGCCTTGATTTCACTCCCATTGCCAATCACGTTTTCCCGCAGAGAGGCGCCCTTGCCGATGTAAACCCCGTTCCAGACGATGGAATCGGAAATGGAAGCCCCCGGCTCGATAATGCAATTATCTCCGATGACCGAGTTGACAATGGTCGCCTCCGCACCCACTTGAGAATTCTTTCCGATCAAGACGGACCCTTCTAAGACCGCGGTAAAATCGGCCTTGCAATCCTGGTCCAACCAGATCTGCCGATCGGGCCCCTCCAGCTTCTTCCCCGGCATCTTGACCTTGACAGCTCCGGAAAGGATGTCACGGTGGGCGATTCGGTATTCAAAGAGGTCGCCGACATCCCGCCAATAGCCGGAGGCCACGTAACCATAGAGCGGGACTCCGGTCGCCAAGAGATGGGGGAAGAGATGTTGACTGAAGTCACATTCCTTTTTGGGGGGAATATGCGTCAGGATCTCGGGTTCCAGGATATAGATCCCGGTGTTGATCGTATCGGAGAAGACCTCGCTCCAGCTCGGCTTTTCCAGGAATCTTTGGATACGACCCTCCCGGTCGGTAATCACCACACCGTATCGGAGGGGGTCCGGGACCCGGGTGAGAAGAATTGTGGCCAGTGACTCTTGCGCACGGTGAAAGGCGATCGCCTCCTTGAGGTTGAAGTCACAGAGCACGTCGCCACTGATGATCAGAAAGGTGGAATCCAAAAGATCCTTTGCCAATCTCACCGATCCGGCCGTGCCCAGATCCTCCTCGGCCGAAATGTAGGAGAACTTGACCCCAAAATCCTCGCCGCCCTGAAAATATTCCTCGATCGCCTCCGGGTGAAAATAGAGCAAACAGATTAGGTCTGTCATCCCATGGGCCTTCAGCAACTCCGCGATGTGTTCCATCATCGGCCTATTGGCCATGGGGATCATGGGCTTGGGGATGTTATTGGTAAGGGGCCGGAGACGGGTACCAAATCCTCCAGCCATAATCAAGGCTTTCACGGGCCACGCCTTTCCTATCCAACAGTACTATCGGCTAATATAAGGGCTCCAGGGCTTTAACGTCAAGATTTTTTTGGGTTGAGATGATGTGGGGCCTAATCCGTTGACAGCGACCCGGAAGAGTAGGGGAGAATCTTCAAAGGGTAATAATAGATTAGAATATGCAAAAATATAAGAAAAGACGGCAAACCTGGACGCCAATCCTCTTCAGTTTGGTAGATGGGGTCAAAAATGCCAAAATCTCGGCATTGAAATTCGGCGAAGTTACGCTATGCTGATTAGCACTCATCTGAGTTGAGTGCTAACAATCGCTTTTAAATAGTTGTCGTCTTTGATTTTCTCGAACGACCAGGCTAAGGAGGTGAACCACCAGAAGCGTAGACTTATCTCACTTATGAGATGGGTTCGACTCAGATAACGAAACATCCATGTTGGATACCATCATCATGTCATGTAAGGAAAGGAAAGGAGCGTTTGATGAAAATTCGACCCTTACAGGATCGCATCTTGGTAAAGCGGTTAGAAGAGAAAGAGGTCAAAAAGGGCGCGATCATCATTCCGGATACTGCAAAGGAGAAGCCGCAGGAGGGAGAGGTGGTTGCCGTCGGCCCTGGTAAGATCGGGGAGGATGGGAAAAGGCAGGCCATGGAGGTCAAGAAGGGAGACAAGATCCTCTTCGGCAAATATTCGGGCGTCGAATACGAGGAATATCTGATTATGCGAGAAGATGACGTCCTGGGGATTATCGAAAAATAAGGATTCGTTTTGGACAAGGAGGAGGTAAGGTATGGCAAAGCAACTGGTTTTCGATGAAGAAGCAAGGCGTGCCATTGGCCGCGGAGTGGATAAGCTGGCCAAAGCGGTCAGTGTGACCTTGGGACCGAAGGGTAGGAACGTCGTACTCGATAAGAAGTTCGGGGCACCCACCATCACCAAGGATGGGGTGACCGTTGCGAAAGATATCGAGCTTGAGGATTCCGCTGAGAATATGGGCGCCCAGATGGTGAAGGAGGTGGCCAGCAAGACCTCGGATGTGGCAGGGGACGGGACGACGACTGCCACTGTACTGGCCCATTCCATCTACCGGGAGGGATCCAAGAACGTGACTGCAGGGGCAAATCCCATGGCCCTCAAGCGGGGGATCGACCAGGCGGTCAATGCGGTGGTGGCCGAGCTCAAGAAGCTGAGCACCCCCATCAAGGCGCGGAAAGAGATCTCCCAGGTGGCCTCCATCTCCGCCAATAACGACAAGGCGATCGGAGAGCTGATCGCCGATGCGATGGAGAAGGTGGGCAAGGATGGGGTCATCACCGTGGAAGAAGCCAAGAGCATGGAGACGGTCTGCGAGACGGTCGAAGGTATGCAGTTCGATCGCGGTTATCTGTCCCCTTATTTTGTTACGGATCCGGAGCGGATGGAGGTAAACCTCGAAAATGTCTCCATCCTCATCCATGAAAAAAAGATCAGCAATATGAAGGATCTGCTGCCTATCCTGGAGCAGATCGCCAAAATGGGCAAGCCCCTGTTGATCATCGCCGAGGAGGTAGAAGGCGAGGCGTTGGCCACTCTGGTGGTGAACAAGCTACGGGGTATCCTGAGCTGTGCCGCCGTGAAGGCCCCGGGTTTTGGAGATCGGCGCAAGGAGATGCTGAAGGATATCGCCGTCCTCACGGGAGGCGAGGTGATCTCCGAGGAGCTGGGAATCAAGCTCGAGAACATCAAGCTCCAGGATCTCGGGACAGCCAAGCGCATCACCATCGATAAAGACAACACCACCATCATCGAAGGCGCGGGCGAAACCAAGGCGATTGAGGGTCGCATCAAGCAGATCAAGACGCAGGTCGAAGACACCACTTCGGATTACGACCGTGAGAAGCTGCAGGAGCGTCTGGCCAAGTTGACGGGCGGTGTAGCAGTGATCAAGGTCGGCGCGGCCACCGAGATTGAGCTGAAGGAGAAGAAAGCTCGCGTGGAGGATGCCCTGCATGCGACGCGGGCGGCGGTAGAAGAGGGCATCGTTCCGGGCGGCGGCGTGGCTTACCTGCGTTGCCTCCCCGCCATCGACAAGCTCGGCCTGGAAGGGGACGAGAAGGTCGGGGCGAACATCGTCAAGCGGGCCTTAGAGGAGCCTATCCGCAAAATCACTGAGAATGCGGGCGCCGAGGGTTCCATTGTGGTGCAGAAGGTCAAGGAGGGTAAAGGCGCCTTCGGATTTGATGCCGAAAGCGAGACCTACGGGGATCTAATGGAAGCGGGGATCATCGATCCCACCAAGGTCACGCGAATTGCCTTGCAGAACGCGGCCTCCATTGCTTCCTTGATG
>Ga0315275_10004933_pt1 | contig 12561 bp, 12 predicted proteins | sample YL17G03_0_MG_FD_205557 | JGI IMG/M metagenome (GOLD analysis project Ga0315275, IMG submission 205557) | Sediment microbial communities from Yellowstone Lake, YNP, Wyoming, USA - YL17G03_0 | ecosystem: Environmental > Aquatic > Freshwater > Lake > Sediment | place: USA: Wyoming | collected... | reverse complement strand
GCTTGACGACCGGACTTCCCGACGTGCCGTTCGTCCTGCACGCCGCCTTCTTCACACCCATCCCCACTGACGACACGACGACCTTCTACACCAGCGCCGGAGAGAACGCTGTTATCACGAACGAGGCTCTAGCGGCGGGTGGCCGATTGATACAGCAGGCCCTCGGTGATCGTGTGCTGACCTTCAGTCCGCGCCCCGAGGTCACGCGAGCGGATGCCGGTCACAGGTGGGGACTGTCGATGTACCACTGCGAACGTGAGTACTACTTCGATCTCCTGGATGCCCTCGAGGCGGCCGCGAACGGAGGTGCCCACCCCAGTTGTCACGGGGAGGACTGCTGAGCCCGCCGCAGCACATCATCGACATCGTCGAAGCGGCCGAGATCGACAGACCACGCGACGTGGTGCGCCCGCCGGTGGCCCCGGTGCCGGCAGCGCCCGCGCTAGCGCCGACTCCCGTACGGCGAAGCCGGCGCCTTGCTCTGGACCTGCCGGCTGGATTGCGCCGACGACTGCGTCGGCTGTTCGGGCGTACGCGCTGAACTGACCACGCAAACGGTTGTCACCCGGGACAGTCGGCGACTCACCCCAGAGCGACAGTGAAATCCGGTCCGGTGGCCGCGCGGACCTCGTCGACCGTGACGCCGGGCGCGAGTTCGCGCAACACGAGGCCATCGTCGGTGACATCGAGAACCGCGAGGTCGGTGATGATCCGGTGGACGACACCGCGTCCGGTGTAGGGCAACGTGCACTCGCCGACGATCTTGTGCGAGCCGTCCTTGGCGACGTGCTCCATCATGACGATGACGCGCTTGGCGCCGTGGACCAGATCCATTGCGCCCCCCATCCCCTTGACCATCTTGCCGGGGATCATCCAGTTGGCGAGGTCACCCTTGCCGGAGACCTGCATCGCACCGAGGATCGCAGCATCGATGTGGCCGCCGCGGATCATGCCGAAACTGGTGGCGGAGTCGAAGTACGACGCCCCTGGGAGCACGGTGACCGTCTCCTTGCCGGCGTTGATCAGATCCGGATCGACGCTTTCCTCGTCGGGGTACGGCCCGACGCCCAGGATTCCGTTCTCGCTCTGCAGGACCACCGTGATGTCGTCGGGCAGATAGTTGGGCACGAGTGTCGGCAGGCCGATGCCGAGGTTGACGTACTGACCGTCTTGGAGTTCCTGCGCTACTCGCGCGGCGAGTTCTTCGCGTGTCAGCGCCATCTCAGTTCTCTCCCGCGACGCGTACGGTGCGGCGCTCGATCCGCTTGTCAGCGACTTGTTCGGGAGTGAGTTCGATAACGCGTTGCACCAAGACGCCCGGGACGTGCACATTCTCCGGTGCGATCTCACCCGGCTCGACGAGTTGCTCCACTTCGGCGATGGTGATGCGTCCGGCCCCGGCGACGAGCGGATTGAAGTTTCGGGTGCTCTTGTCGAAGACCAGGTTTCCATGCCGATCGCCCACACTCGCGCGCACGAGTGCAAAGTCGGTCACGATCGCGCGCTCCAGAACGTAGGACCCGGTCGCCTCACCCATCTGGAACTCGCGGGTTTCTTTGGCCGGTGATGCCAACGCGATGCTCCTGTCGGAGTTGTACCGCCACGGCAAGCCGCCGTCTGCGACCTGGGTGCCCACCCCGGCCGGGGTGTAGAACGCGGGGATACCAGCACCGCCGGCACGAAGTCGCTCGGCGAGCGTGCCTTGGGGATTGAGCTCGACCTCGAGCTCGCCGGAGAGGAACTGGCGCTCGAACTCCTTGTTCTCACCGACGTAGGACGATGTCATCCGGGCGATCCGCTTGCTGCCCAACAACATGCCCAGACCCCAGCCGTCGACACCGCAGTTGTTGGACACCACCCGCAGATCGCGAGTCCCTTGTTGGTGCAAGGCGGCGATGAGCACGCTGGGGATTCCGCACAGACCGAAGCCGCCGACCCCCACGCTCGCACCGTCGGCAATATCGGCAACAGCCTGGGCTGCCGATGCAACGACCTTGTCCATCGATTCCCACCCCTCCATTACGCGTAAGCGTGGGCGAGCGCACGCGTAAGCGTGGGCCGACACGGTTCGGCGCAGCCTAACGCCCCAATTTCGCCGATGAAGGTGCCCCAGGCTGCGCTAGAGGCAGCTGATCTTCCCCAGCGGGCGCGCTAGCCCATCCCCGCAGAGACCTCAAGGGCCGTTGGGCCGTGTGGGGGCCCTCCACCTGGGTTTCTCAAGGCGTACGCCGAACCGCCCGAGAGCACTAGTGGGCCCCAAGAGCCGGGCCACCCACACCGTGTCGAGCTAGGCCTCGGCACCCCATCGCCACCATCAGGTCGGGGGGACCACTGTGCGGCTCAGCGCCATCGGCCGTGAGCGGACGCGTACGCCGGTCCGACGAGCCGCGATCGCAGCGACGCTGACGGGCGTGGTCATGTTCGCACTGCCCGTCGGGGCGATCGGCACCGCGTCGGCAGCAACCACCGTCCCGGTGACACCGATCCCATCGTCGTTCACCCTCGACGGCGCCGGTGCGGGCCATGGCGTCGGCCTCTCGCAGTACGGCGCCCTCGGTATGGCCCGCGAAGGCAGGACGGCGACAGAGATCCTCACCCACTACTTCACCGGTACCCAAGTCGCGCAGTTCAACGACAACGTGAACATCCGCGTGAATCTGCAGCACCGTGTTCGCTATTTCTCCTTCCGCAGCGAATCCCTTGGTACGGGCGGCGGCGGTATCCAGGTGGCGCTGACCGGTGGTCCGTCATTCGTAGGTACGCCCACCGACGTCTTCCGACTGGACCGCGTGGGCAACGTGCTCCGACTGTCGCGCCGTACCCCCAACGGGGTGACCATGGTGATGGGTTCGTCGTGGGGCGTCACGATCCGATGGGCCGGTACGCCGTCGCAGGGATCGACCGGCTCGGGCCCAACTGTCGTCAACATCGCGAAACCAGGTGGTTCGTTCGCGAGTGGGGGTCATCGCTATCGCTACGGCGTCATCGATGCTGCAGTCGTCGCTGGGACCGCTCCCGCACTGGGCTTCGAAGTCGTCAATCGGGTCCGCCTGCATGACGACTACCTGCGTGGGCTAGGTGAGATGTCGTCGTCGTGGCCGGCCGCTGCGCTGCAAGCTCAGGTGATCGCCGCTCGCTCGTACGCACTCGCGCGTTACGGCACCGGGAAGGTCAGTCAGTCCTGCCGTTGCCACATCGACTCCGGTCACGGGCCGTACTGGGATCAAGCCTTCGTGGGCTGGTCCAAGGAGAAGGCCGTCGGCGGCGGGTTGTGGCGCGCGGCCGTCTCAGTCACCAACGCGACAACGACGACCGGCGCGGTCATTCTCTATCGGGGCAAGCCGGTCAAGGCGTTCTACAGCGCCGCTACGGGCGGTCGTACTCAGAACTCTGAAGATGCGTGGGGCGGCGTCCTGCCCTGGGCTCGCAGTGTCGACGATCACTGGAGTCTGAACCCCAAGATCAATCCGGGGTGGTCGGCGTGGAATCCCCGAGTGCGGACTCAGGCCCAGGTCGCGGCAGCGTTCCGATTGCCCAACGTGGTGAAACTTCAAGTCACCTCACGCTACGTCAGTACCGCCGTGCGCACGATCACCGCGTGGTCATCCGCAGGGATTCGCGTGGTGATGAGCGGCGGGCTGATGGCATCGCGGCTGGGACTGCCGTCGTCCTACGTCAAGAAAGTGACGCCTGCCCTGAAGTAGTGAGCGTGACTACTCGCGATTCGCGAGCGCTCACCGCTATCGCGTCGAGCACCTCGAGCACAGCGAGTGCCTCGTGTACATCGACAGGGAGCGGCCCGGTGCCGCGCACAGCTGCTGCGAACGCCGGGTAGAAGGTGTCCCAGCGCCCACGCTCGGTCGGTACGACCACCCGCTCGGTGCCCCGTGCGATGTATCCCCACGCCTCGGGGGGCTCGATGCCCCAGGCCACGCCCTCGGAAGCAGGCGTACGGCCGGCGCGCAGTGCGTCCTCCTGCCCGTCAGCACCTCCGACGACGTAGGCAGCGTCGGTGCCGAGCACCCGGAACCGTCGTGAGATGTCGCCCGACATCGTGTTGGCGAACAACTGTGAGCTCACGCCGTCGGTGTGAGTGAGCAGCACGCTGACGTCGTCCTCCGGGATCGCCGAGGCGCGTCGCGTCGCCATCTCTGCGTAGACGCTCGCGACCGGACCGAACAGCGTCATCGCCTGGTCAGCGAGGTGCGTCATCAGGTCGAGCCGGATGCCGCCGCCCTGCTCCGCAGGCAACTCGCTGCGCCACTGGGTACGGGGCGGGCCGGGCGCCCAGCGCTCGAATCGCGATTCGAAGCGGTAGACCTGGCCGAGCGCACCCTCGGCGAGGATGCGCCGCACGGTCAGGAAGTCGGAGTCCCACCGGCGGTTCTGGAACGCCGTGAGCAGCAGCCCCGCTGCCTGCGCGCGCGCGATGCTCGCGGCGGACGCGGCGGCGTCCAGCGCGAGTGGTTTGTCGCAGAGCACGTGCAGCCCCAAGTCGAGTGCCTCGTCGGTGAGCACAGTGTGCGTCCCCGTTGTGGAGGAGATCGCGACAGCCTCAGCGCCGACAGCGACGAGAGCCTTCAGGTCGTCAAGCGCTGAGACTCCCGGGTGGTCGGTGGCGAGCTGCGAACGGCGCTCGGGATTTGTGGTGACGACGCCGACGAGCTCGGTCTCGATGGCGGACGCGATGAGAGGTGCGTGGAAGACGCGGCCTCCGAGGCCATAGCCGACGATGCCGATACGCACCGGATCGGTGGCGGTCACGGTGCTGGCACCGACGGCGGTTGCGCCCACGCGGTGACGTGTTCGGCGTCGGCACGCTCTGTGAGACCCGACGGATCGGCGTTGACGCACATCACCACGGACCCATCGACGACAAGTGGCGTCACGAAGGCGGCGAGGATCGCGTCGATTGGGTCGAGACCGTCGAGTCCCTGTGTCGTCATCAGTCGTGCGTGTTGGTCGATGCCGAATCGCGTTGTGAGTGCGGTGACGGCGTGAACAAGCTCATTGTGTGTCCACGTACGGTCCATGACGCACAGCGCTGGGTCATCCGGGGACGGCAACGCTGAGGCGTCGAATTGGTCTCCGTGAACGCGTACCTCGTCGGTGTAGTCGCGCACACCGTCAGGCAACGCAACACCGAGCCGACCGAAGGACGCAGCGAGGGGCGCGAGTGAGACGGCAACGACGTCGTTGGCCATTGGTAGAAGTCCGTGGTCGTGTTCGACACGTCGGGGTCCGATCACCGCGGCGTCGAGCACTTCGTCGTCGGCGGGGTCGATGACGGGTACGGCTCCCACTGACCAACACGCGGACAGCCACACAGCCGTCAGCCAATGCAGCGGCAGGGCGACGCCGACCGCAGAACCCGAGCCGAGGTCGAGCTCGTCGCGCAGATAGTTGGAAGTCTTGGCAACCCAGTTCTGAAACGTCGTGAGGGACAGTTCAGTGCGTTCACCGGTGGCGTCGTCGTAATAGGTGATGAAGGGTCGCGCGCCGTCGCGTTGCACGGCCAAGCGGAGTAGATCCGTCAACGTCGCGGGGTCGGTCTGGGTGGTCACTGGGCCACCGTACGGGTTCTGGGCTCGTCGCATCGAGGTCCGCATCGCACGGATCAGGGCACGAGCAGCGGTCAGTGGCCCGCGGCCGTATGCGAGGGTGTCCGCATGCATGAAGCCGTACTGCTCGTGGGCGGTCAAGGGACACGACTGCGCCCGCTCACGATCAACACACCTAAGCCGATGCTGCCCGTCGCGGGGGTGCCCTGCACCGCACATCAGATCGCCCGCGCTCGTGAGGCTGGGGTCGGACGCATCATCTTGAGTACGTCGTATCGCGCCGAGGTGTTCGCATCCCACTTCGGCGATGGCTCGGCGCTCGGAGTTGAACTGATCTACGTGACCGAGGACGAGCCACTGGGGACCGGAGGGGCCATCCGCCACGTCGCCGACTGTTTGCAGTCAGGTCCGGATGACCCCGTGCTCGTCTTCAACGGCGACATCCTGTCCGGACTCGACATCGCCGGACTCGTCCACCAGTGGCGTGACGCGAGTGCCGACGTGGCGCTGTACCTCACTCGGGTGCAGGATCCGCGAGCGTACGGCTCGGTCCCCACGGATGCACATGGTCGCGTGATCGAGTTCCTGGAGAAGCCCGAACGCGTGGAAGACATCGTCACCGACCAGATCAACGCGGGCTGCTACGTCTTTCGTCGTTCTGTGATCGACTCGATCCCGAGTGGTCGTCCGGTGTCGGTCGAGCGCGAGACGTTTCCGCACTTGTTGGCCTCGGGGGCCAGGCTGGTGGGTGTCGTCGATGAGGGCTATTGGCTGGACCTCGGTACGCCGTTGGCCTTCGTCACCGGCTCGTGCGATCTCGTTCGCGGTGTCGCACCATCTCCGTTGGTGCCGATCGACCGACCCGAAGGACGCGACGCACTTGTCCTCGCGGGCGCCACAGTCGCTGACGGCGCAAGCGTTTCTGGCGGTTCATGTATCGGCATCGGTTCCCAGGTCGCGTCGGGTGCGTCGGTGGAGTCTTCGGTCGTTTTCGACAACGCGATGATCTGCGAGGGTGCAATAGTCCGTGACTCGATCGTGGGTCGCGACGCGTACGTCGGCAAGGACGCGCGGCTCGACGGCGTGGTCGTCGGCGACGGAGCTCGCATCGGCGCGAGTAACGAGTTGACCAATGGAGCCCGCGTATGGCCCGACTCGGTCATCGCGGATGCGTCCATCCGCTTCTCCTCGGACCAGTGAACGAAACCGTACGGTCCTGGCGTCCGTCGTGGCGACCTGATCCGCACGTCATCCTGGGTCCACTCCGGCGGGGGTCGAAGGATCCGACCTATCGAGTCGACGGCCGGGCCATTTGGCGGACGATCCAGACCCCCTACGGACCGGCAACCCAACGCATCGAGCGTCGAGACGCCGAGGCTGTTATCGACTCCAGCGCGTGGGGACCAGGCGCACAGTGGGCCACCGACCGACTGCCGCGCACTTTGGGTGCGGACGACGATCCGCGCAACTTCGACGCCGAGGGACTGCGTACGGCGTACCACCGCGAGGTGGGGGAGGCGTGGCGGCGCTATGGAGAGCAGTGGCGCGTACCTGCCGTCGGCACCGTCTTCGAGGTCCTCGCGATGGCGATCCTCGAGCAGAAGGTGACGGGAATCGAAGCGCGCCGAGCATGGTCACGACTGTTGGCACAGTACGGCGATGTCGCGCCAGGCCCTGCGCCACAGGGGATGTACGTCAGTCCCTCTCCTGAGGTGTGGCGGGCTATTCCATCCTGGGAGTGGCATCGCGCGGGTGTTGATGCCCACCGGTCGCGCACAATCGTGGAAGCGGCCCGTGTTGCGCGTCGGTTGGAGGAGTGCGACGAACTTGCTCACGAAGCGGCACGTACTCGTCTGTTGGCCGTGCCGGGTGTGGGTGGGTGGACTGCTGCTGAAGTCGCTCAACGCTCACTCGGCGATCCAGACGCTGTGTCGTTCGGCGACTTCCATCTCGCCGGGCAGGTGGTCTTCGCTCTCACGGGTGAGCCAGATGGTGACGATGCGCGGATGGCCGAGGTGCTTGCGCCATGGGCGGGCCAGCGTCTGCGCGCCATCCGAATGGTCGAACTGTCCGGAGTTGCGAAGCCTCGACGTGCGCCGCGCATGGCCGTACGTGACTTCCGTTCGATGTGACACGGATCCACTCCGCGGGCGACGGCTTGCCCGCACGGTCGATCAACTGATGTCGTACCCGTGGGGTGACTGAGGGGAGGGGACGGGTCAGTAGACGCGAACTGAGGCGGCAGTCGAGGGATTCTGGGGTCGAGGGGGAGCGGGAGCGAGCGGATGGCCGATCGCTATGGCTCCCAGCGGAATCCAGGTCGGCGGCAGTTCGAGGATGTCGAGCGCGACGTCAGGGCAGAAGATCGTCGATGAGATCCACGCTGAGCCCAGGTCGTCGACCGCGAGCGCAACAAGGAGGTTCTCGACGGCGGCACCTCCCGCCACGACGAACATCTCGCGCTCCGCAGCCCGCCTTGCTTCGTCGGGATAGTCGTGCGCAGCGTCGAGATCGACGAAGGGGAGAACGAGCGCCGGAGCAAGGCGCAGCACGTCACCGCGTGCGAGCCGACGCCTCACTGACTCATCGTCGAAGCCGTCACGGTGGCGCAGGTCGTTCGCCCATCGCGCGGCCATCGCATCGAGCAGCCGCGTGCGCACGTCGGGCGACTCGATGATCGCGAAGTGCCACGGTGAGGAGTGATGGGGTGCCGGTGCAGTGAGTGCCTGTTCGATCGCGGCGATGATGCGCTCGCGGTCGACCGCCTCCCCGGTGAATTCGCGAACCGTACGTCGCGATCCGAGAGCCACGCGACGTCCCTGCGCGATGGCCTCCGAGGTGCCAAGGGTGAACAGGTCTTCCTCGATCGGTCGCACCAGCGCGGCAGCACCGGGCCCGGGGTCATTGGCGGTCAAGACGTACTGATGCAGACCGCGTACTACCGCGATTGGAATGCCCCCCAACTTGCCCTTCACCAACTCCGCGGCTGACGCAATCTCGTCCGCCACCGCGGTGACGGAGAGAGTCAGTTCGTTGCCGTGTACGTCGCGGCGACCGCGATGATCGTCCAGCACGCCGACACCGGCAGCCCCGATCGCCATGTCCATGAGGCCAAGTCGCCACGGTCGCCCCATGGTGTCCGTGACGATGACTCCCACGTTGATTCCGGCCCGGGCTGCAACTGACTCGCGAATCAGACCAGCCGATTGATCTGGCTTCTCCGGTAGGAGAACGAGTGTCCCCTCCTCGGTGTTACTCGCGTCGACACCTGCGGCGGCCAGCACGAAGCCGTGTGGAGTTTGCACGATCTGCGTCAGTTCGACTCCGCTCGCCGAGCGTCGGGATGCCACCGTTCGGGTGGTCTCGCTGGCGATGACCGCTGCGCGGTCAGTCATCGCTGCGACGCGCCCTTCGGCCTTGCTCACGATCTTGCTGGTGATCACCACGATGTCGCCGGAACGAAGTCCGCGACTTCCGTCGGTCCACCCGACCTTTCCGACCTCATCAAGCAGGAGGGCGGCGAGGTCAGCGCCGGCGCGGATCTCGGGCAGTCCGAGGACGGGCCGGATCTCCACTGCGACAGGGACTTCAGGGCTCACTGAGAAACCCGTGACCCAATGGATCGGGCGAGATCGACCGCGCCTTGGGCGATTCGTGCACTCGCCACGACGTCGCTCATCAGGAGCGGCATGGAACGACACGTGATTCCGGCCGCCTCAAGTTCGGTGATTCCCTGACCACCCATTTCCGTAGCCGCGTCAGTCGAGTCAATGAGCCATCCGTCCAAGATCCCACCGCCCTCGCCGCCGGAAGGGACACGCGTGGTGCGCGCGCCATAGTGCGCTGCCACGGCGATCGCTGATGTCTCGACACCGATCGCCGACAAGCACGCGTCGGCCATCCCGCGCACGGGTGCTCCACCGATGATGGGCGAGACCCCGACAATCGGAGCGGCTGTTCGCCGAAGTGCATCGCGGATCCCGGACACTGCGAGGATCGAACCGATGCTCACCACGGGGTTGGAGGGAGGCAGGAGCACGACGTCGGCGGTCTCGATGGCCTCAAGAACGCCGGGCGCGGGTAGCGCGTCGTCGATTCCGATCATGACGAAACTGCGCGCGCGTCGCGCTGCTCGATCGCGAATCCACCACTCCTGGAAGTGAATGGCTTCGGTTCCCCCGTCGTCGGCGTCGACGACGACGTGAGTTTCAACTCGTTGGTCGGTCATCGGGATCAGGCGTACGCCCAGCGTCCATCGTTGGCACAAGACCTCGGTCGCGTACGACAACGAGTGTCCGGCGGTGAGCAGTGAGGTGCGGACCAAGTGCGTCGCGAGATCGCGATCGCCGAGACCGAACCAGTCCGGGCCAAGTTGATAGGCCGCGAGTTCGCCCTTCACGACGAAGGTTTCGTCCTCACGACCCCAGCCGCGCTCTGCGGAGATGCCATCGCCGAGCGTGTACATCACGGTGTCGAGGTCCGGACAGATCTTCACGCCGTACAACCAGATGTCGTCCCCTGTGTTGCCGATCACGGTGATCTCGGCGTGTGGACGAGCGGCCCGCAGCCCTACCAAGAAGCGGGCGGCACCAATTCCGCCGGCCAACACGGTGATCCGCGCCGGGTTCTCCACGTTCCGCGCCGGGTTCTCCACGTTCCGCGCCGGGTTCTCCACGTTCCGCGCCGGGTTCTCCACCCGTCGATCCTCTCAACCCCGCTCATTCGTCCCGATGAAGGTGCCCCAGAGTGCGCTAGAGGCAGTCCAAACGCCCCAAGGTCGGGCTGGTCGCGGCGTACGGTCAGCCCGTGAACACCGCAACTGCGTTCTGGGGCCAGGCGTTGGGCGAGTGGGCAATTCCCACGGAGATCCTCGACAAGGCACCACGACCACCGTGGGGTTTCCCGGTGGCCCGGTTCGCCGAGCGAACCGACGCAGCACTGGCCGATCCGAGCGGCCTCACGTACAACGAGACCAGGCGATGGCTCGAGGCAGGCGGCTCACTTCTCGATGTCGGCGCCGGCGTCGGCTACGCGAGCCTCCCGCTCGCGCCACCGGCCACGTCGCTCACCGCAATCGATCCGGGCCCGGGGATGCTCGAGGCGTACGCCGAGCGAGCCCGCCGTCGGGGGGTTCCATTTCGCACGCTCGAAGGTCGATGGCCCGAACTCGCGGCCGAGGCCGGTAGCCACGATGTTGTGGTCGCCTCACACGTCTTCTACGACGTTGCGGACATCGGACCGTTCGTCGACGCGATGACGGCAAGCGCTCGACGTCGCGTTGTCGTCGAGCACACGACGCGTCATCCGCTGGCCTGGACCGCGCCTCTGTGGCTGCGGTTTCACAACGTCGTGAGACCTACCCGGCCCACATCGACGGATCTTGAGGCCGTGCTTCATGAACATGACGTTCGCGACCTCATCTGCACTCCATGGGTGCGGCACGACGGGTATGGCGAAGGTGACGCCGATCGAGTCTCACTCGTGACACGCCGACTTTGTCTGCCGGAAGATCGTGAACCCGAGGTGGCCGACGCCCTGCGCGAACTCGACGCGACCTCCGCTGCGGCCTCGGACGGCTCGCGCGGTACCGATGTCGTGACGATGTCGTGGGCCGGAACCGCCTAACAGACTCAACGCCCGACACCGACGGCAGTGCTGGAGCGCTTGAAGGCTCCACTGGTTCAACGCCGATGGTTCAACGCCGATGGTTCAACGCCGACGCGCGCCCAGCGTCAGGTAGGCGATCGGGCCGATCGGCTGGACGAAACAGCCGATCGCCCAGAGGGCCTTGGGGCCGCGTACCTGGGCAGCGGGACGCCTCGCCAGATCGACCAAGGCGGTTGCGGTGAGTGCCAACTCCACGCTGGCCAGCACCAGAATCGCAGTTTGCTGCCTGCTCGTCAGTTCATTCCATCGTTTGTTCGTCGGCATGTTCCGACGCTAGCCGGGAGTGCCCGCGCTGTCAGCGAGTCGAAGAGGCGCCCTCGTCGACAAGAAGTCGTAGTCCGTGCTCGGCCACCAGGTCGGGAACCCACGTGTTGTCGTAAGACAACCCGTAACGCGCGCCCAGAGCGACGATGTCTGCGGGTGCGGGCGGACCTCCTGGCGAGTTGAACAACTCACCCGCCTCGCGGAAGAAGTGTTCGAAGCCGCCGGGGGTGATGATCTCGATGATGCGACCGGGGACCGCGGCAGCATTCCACATCGTGTGCAGTTCGCCCCGGGGTTTGGTGATGTAGCCGCCCGGACCGAGTACGACTTCCCGGACCCCCGAGCGGAAACTGATCTCGCCCGCGATGACGATTGAGTATTCGTCTTCCCTGGTATGCATGTGAGGGGGGACAAGAGCGCCTGGTTCGAATGGATGCTCGACGACGGACACGAGACCGCCAGTGTCTTCGCTGAAGAACTTGAAGTCGACGCCGAACAGCGGACCCATCTTGATCGAGGCCCCTTCACCGGGCTGGAGAACCTTGAACGCGGTTGTTTCGGTCATCGCGGCCTCCCATTGATTTGCTGTACATCTGTGTACAGTGAATTCAGGAACCGTAGCGTCGAGGGGCGAGGACGTCAATTGACTAGACAAACGAGTAACTCTAAATCTCGGACAACACGGCCCCGTGCCTACCAGTTGGGGAAGCGTGGCGAGTCGATGGAGCAGACTCGACGTCGGATCGCTGAAGCGGCCATGCAACTGCACGGAACGGTCGGTCCCGCGTACACGAGCATGAGCGCGGTCGCAGAGCGCGCCGGAGTCACCCGAATGACGCTCTACCGGCATTTCCCCACCGAGCAGGAACTGTTCGGAGCGTGCTCGTCGCTCTGGCGTGATCTCCACCCGCGGCCGTCGCCGGAGCGCTGGACTGCGCTGACACCCCGTCAAAGGGTCGGTCAGGCTTTGGCCGATCTCTACCCGTACTACCAGGCGAACGCGGCCATGCTCACGAATCTGCTTCGGGACGCTCACGCCGTGCCCAAGGCGTTGCGCGAAGGTATGGCG
>Ga0315275_10004931_pt1 | contig 12563 bp, 6 predicted proteins | sample YL17G03_0_MG_FD_205557 | JGI IMG/M metagenome (GOLD analysis project Ga0315275, IMG submission 205557) | Sediment microbial communities from Yellowstone Lake, YNP, Wyoming, USA - YL17G03_0 | ecosystem: Environmental > Aquatic > Freshwater > Lake > Sediment | place: USA: Wyoming | collected... | reverse complement strand
TCGGACCCGAGACGGCCGGGGAGTAAGGATCTTGACGGTGATCGATGAGTACACACGCGAGTGCCTGGCACTCAGGGCGGCAAGGAGCCTTGATTCAGGAGATGTCCTGGAGGTGCTGGACGACCTTTTCATACGGCGGGGCATCCCGGATCATATACGCAGTGATAATGGGTCAGAGTTCACAGCGGAGGTGGTGCGGGCCTGGCTGAGGATGTTGCATGTGGGGCCGCTATACATCGAGCCGGGCAGCCCCTGGGAGAACGGATATGTGGAGAGTTTCCACGGGAAGCTCAGGGATGAACTGCTGAATGCGGAGCTATTCGACACGCGCTGGGAGGTGCAGGTGCTTCTGGAGCAGTGGCGCAGGGAGTACAATGCGGTCAGGCCGCATAGCGCACTTGGGTATCGACCGCCAGCGCCGGAGACGTGGACATGGCCTGTGACGAGGGTAATGACCGGGGCACTTCACCCTTCTCAGGCTCTTGCGGAACTAGCAGGATGAGTGGTATCACCGTTGGGGGCAGGACACACCGCGAAGTCCTGAGGCGGACCTGCCGTGAGATCGTGGCGTTCTCGCGGCGCCGGCAAGCGTCCGCGTGAGTCCACTGCAGAGGCCGCCGGGCGCTCCTATTGGCTCTGCCCGGCGAAATCGGTTATGTGTCACCAGATTAAACCAGCCGGAAGCCGGCAGAAATCGGTTATGTGTCACCAGATTTCCGGTGTGGTATCATGCTGCGAATTCCGTTCAGACGTAGGGCGAGCATCGGGAATTGGACCAGGAAAGGCAGGAGGCAAACAGGAAATGAAGGCGACTTTGAGAGGAAGTTGTGCGCTAGGGGCGTCGGCTGTGGCTATGCTGGCGGCATCAATCGTGGTCGTGATCGCAGCCACGCTCATGGCGGGTCTGGCATCCGCTGAGGTCCCACAGAAGATCAACTACCAAGGGAAGATTGTGGACGCCACCTTGGGCACTCCGCTCGTTGGCGCTCACAATGTCACCTTCAAGCTGTACGATACGGCGACTGGTGGCGACACGCTTTGGACGGAGTCGCAGGTGGTCTCTGCGGATTCCGCCGGCGTGATGTCCTGCCTGCTTGGCGCGTCCAAGCCGATTGCGGTTTCCTTCGATGGTCCGCGGTGGCTCGAGGTCGAAGTGAACGGCGAGACCCTGCTGCCTCGACGCGAGATGACGAGCGTGCCGTACGCCTTCCTGGCCGAGCGCGCGAACCACGCCTCGGGTGCGGACAGTCTCGGGGGCAACGACGCAGATGCCTTTGCGGCTGCCTCGCACAACCACGACGACAGGTACTACACCGAGACCGAGCTCGATGCACCGGGGACCATCAATCAGGCCGCCAATCCCGTCGATTGGACCAACCTCAAGAACGTGCCGGCTGGCTTCGCGGATGGCACCGACAACGTGGGCTCAGGGGACGGCTACTCCCTGGATGCAGCCGACGGTGACCCGACCGATGTGGTGTATGTGAATAACGTGGGGGACGTCGGCATCGGCACCTCGGCCCCGGCGCGCAAACTGCACATCGTCGGCGAAGGTCCGAGGGTGCTGATCGAGGGGAGTGTGGGGAACCCCGAAGTCAATCTCAAGCTCACCGGTGACACGTCAGGCCAGGTCTGGGCCATCTACAAGCACTCGATCGCGGGGGATCTGCGCTTCTTCCAGGGGGGCGACCGCGTGACCATCAAGAACGGCACGGGCGCGGTGGGCATCGGGACGGCGGCCCCGACCGAGAATCTGGATGTGGCCGGAAGCATCAATCTTACGGGCAGTCTCAAAATCGGCGGGGATGAAGTGCTGTCGGTTGGCAGTGGCGGGGAGACTCGACTTGGCATCGGGGTGGGACACAGCACCGGTGCTGGGGGCAACACGTTCATCGGCTACGAGTCGGGCCTAAACACTGACACCGGCAACGGCAACACATTCGTTGGATCAGGAGCGGGGCGAGGAAACACTACGGCCATCGCTAATACGTTTGTGGGGGTGGCCGCCGGGGCAAACAACAAGACCGGATTCAGCAACGCCTTCTTTGGCCAAATGGCGGGGGTGGCAACCGACGGCGCCGGGCAGAACGTTTTCGTGGGCGGCCAGTGCGGCTTCAGGAACACGACCGGTTCGCTCAACACCTTCATAGGAGATGCTGCGGGGCACGAGAACACCACGGGCGAGTATAACACCTGTCTGGGGGCCGGCGCCGGATGGGGAAACGAGACTGGCACCTGGAATACCTGTCTGGGAGCCGGCGCTGGGCACGATTCCGAGGGCTCGAGGAATGTCTTCGTTGGTGTCGAGGCCGGGACGGGTGAGACCGAATCCGACAGGCTTTACATAGCCAACGGGCCGGATGCCGATGACGTGCTGATCTACGGTGAGTTCTCCGAGAACAGGGTGGGCATTGGAACAACCAATCCGATACACGTCCTCGAAATCGAGTCGCGCACGCTCGGCGACTGGATTACCCTCCATTCGGGAGTAGCCAATTCAATTGTAGGCCTGGGGCTGCGGAACGACGTCCGATCCTGGTCCATGGACGTCCGCGGAGATATGTCTGACATCTTGGCAATCAGGGACAACACAGCCGAAGCAACCCGTCTGGCCATTGATTCTCAGGGCAGAATCGGTGTGGGCACCATAAGTCCCGAGCGGTTGCTACATCTTAAGGGAGACGGCCCGCGAGTTCTTGTCGAGGCAAGTGCGGGGAGCCCCGAGGTCAACTTCAAGACCGCGGGTGATGCTACTTCTGAGATCTGGGCCATCTACAAGCACGGGACTGCTGAGGACCTGCGGTTCTACCAGAACGGCGACAGGGTGACTTTCCAGAGCGGCAGCGGGGACGTGGGGATCGGGACCACCAATCCTGCCGGCTACAAGCTCTATGTCAACGGCGAGGCCTTCAGCACGGTCAGCTGGAGTTCCTCAGATGCCAGGCTGAAGACGGACCTGCTGCCGATTGGGGATGCCCTTTCCAAGGTGCTGCAGCTAAGGGGTCTCTCCTTCCTGTGGCGCACCGAGGAGTATCCTGACAGGGGCCTTCCTGGGGGCAGGCATTACGGGCTTATCGCCCAGGATGTGGAGCAGGTGCTGCCTGAGGTTGTCAAAGAGGGCGCTGACGGGGATAAGGCCGTGGCCTATACCGAGCTGATCCCGGTTCTCGTCGAATCGATCAAGGAACTCAAGGCCGGGACTGACGAATTGCGGGCGGAGGCGGAAGTGCTCCGGGCCGAGAGCCAGTCTCTGCGGGCCGACAACGACGCCTTGAGGGCGAGGCTAGACGCCCTGGAGAAGTCCGCGGAGTAATTCGCACTTCTTAGAGCAACGCCGGCTCTTGCCTGAGCGGGAACCAGCCGGAAGCCGGCCGAAATCGGTTATGTGTCACCAGATTTCCCGCCGACCCCGCCGGGCGAAATCAGGTATGTGTCCCTAGTTTCTGACCACGAGCATCTTCTGGGTAAGGGTCTTGTCGGGAGTCTCCAGTCGGTAGAAATAGACGCCTGCCGCGACATGCCGGTCCCGGGTATCGGTCCCGCGCCACGTGATCTTGTGGTAGCCTGCACCAAACGTTCCTTCAGCTAGCGTAGCCACCAGCCTGCCATCAACACCATACGCTTTGAGCGACACCGCCTGCGACTTCGGCAGCCCGAACTCGATCTCGGTAGCGTCACTAAAGGGGCTCGGGCGATTGGCGAGCAGCATAACCTCGGCGGGCACGCCCTTGGGATCGACGCCCTCATCGGGGACGCCGGAGACGCTGATGATGGTGAAATTGGCGTTGGACTGATCACTGCCTGCGTTGGCAGCAGCATCGCGAGCCACGACCCGCACCAGCCCCAAGGTCGTGGGCGTGTCGGGAACCGTCCAGTCGTACGTCCCGTCATTGGCCTCGCCGGTCGCAACCGGTAGCCAGCTCCCGCCGTTGTTGATCGAATATGTAAGATCGATTGAGGTCACGCCGACGTTATCGGTCGCGGTCCAGGTGATCTCGTGCACCGAGCCGTCGTTCCAACTCTCCCCGCCGTTGGGGGCCGTGACGGTGACCGACGGAGCCTGGGTGTCGGCGCGGAGCAAGCGCAACTTGCCGTAGCCCCAATGGGCATTGGGCACTGCTCCCGTATTGCCGTCCACCAGGGCGTCAGCGAAGAGCTTGGTCTTGACTTGCGCGGGGGTAAGCCCGGGTGAGTCAGCCAGGACGAGCGCCACCCCACCGGTCACGTGTGCACAGGACATGCTCGTTCCGGCGCCTGTCCAGTGGACCCCATCCGGATTGACGAGCGCCTGCGCGGGTGCGGGCGATGTGGCGGTGGAAAGGCTCGACACGATGGCGCTGCCAGGAGCCGTGATATCCGGCTTCTGGGCGCCATTCCTGAGCGGCCCCGGGCTGGACCAGCCGGTCAGAGTGCCGACCGGAGTTGCATCTGTGAACTGATATGAGCTCCCGTCGATCGATGGCCAAGCGACCTTGGTGGTATATGCACCAACGGCGATCACCTGCGCTGCCGAGGCGGGAGACTGAACCAAGTCATGCTCGTCAACGTCGCTCGTAAAGAGCGGCTGGACCCCGGCTGCACCCAGTTGAAACTGAGCCAGCCAGAGGTCGAGCTGAGGCGACGTCCCGGATACCGGGGTCAAAGTGACCGTCCAGGTGCCGACGCGCGGGATGCGCGCGGTCGCAGCGTCCCAGATCTGGATGTAGATGTTGGTGGCACCGCCGGGAGGTGGGGTGTACCCGTTCTCGATGTAAACATCCCCGTCAGTGGCGGCCGTCCCGGTCTTCGACCCGGTGTTTCCCTTGGTCACGGGCCCCACGTTCGAGGTTCCCCGAGGCGATGCGATGCTGACCGACATGTTGGCCGCGCCGGGATAGTAAGCGTCAATGATGACGAAGTCGGTGGTCGCGCCGGAATTCGCCGTGTAGGTCGGGACACTGAAGGTGACGGTCTGATTGCCGCCGCCCACGGCTACAACCTGGAGTGCGTGCAGGCTCTGCCCGCCCTCGTTGCCGGCCGCAGCGACGATGATCTTTCCCGCACCGGTCAGGGCGTTTATCGAGGCGTCCATGGTTTCGGTGCCATCGTGCGCGCCGAAATTGGAGCCCAACGAGAGGTTCACCACAGCGCTCTTGCCAAGCGCGGCAGCGCGCTGAAAGACGTAGTTCACGCCATCGACGATATGACTTGTGGTGAAGTCGGTGCGGACCATGATGATGTCCGCGTTGGGCGCCACCCCTATGAAACGGTTTGCGGGCTGCCCGTTACCGGTGGCCGAACCATCTCCCGCCGCGATCCCCATAACGTGGGTGCCGTGGCCGTCCGTGTCCTTGGCCGGAAGTCCGGCGTTTATGTCGGCCTGGGTCCATTGCTTGCCGTAGGTGAAGCCCGGCGGGGGAGTTCCGGTGACTGTCTGATCCCAGATGTTGAGAAGCCGGGTGGTGCCATCCGGCTTCTTGAAGTCGGCGTGCGACCAGTCGATCCCGCTGTCAACATCCCCCACGATCACGCCCGCTCCGGCCTGTCCGGTGAAAGCCGGTGGAGTCGATGTCCAGTAATTCGGAGTGGCCTTGGTTGCCGGCGTCGAGGCATCGAGGCACTGCTCAGCCCGGTAGGCTGCAGTGATGCGCGTGAGTCCGGGCAGGTCTATAACTTGCTCGAAGCTTGCCAGCGGAATCTCAGCCGTCATCACTCCGTTGGGGAGGCGGCTGTTGATGATCACGCCGCAGGCGGCCAGGTCGGCTTCGCTCGCCGTGCCTTCCAGGAAGACGTCAAGGTACGTCCCCTGGTCGGAGATCTCCCTCGTTGCGACGGCCGCAAGCGGCGGCTGGCCTTGCTCCAGGGTCCGCAGCGCCGGGGAGATGAGAGCCTTGGCCCAGCCGATCGCGGGGATAAGGAGCGCGATAGCGAGGGCGGCAAACAGGACTGCTGTAAGGGCAAAACGGGACGGCCGATGCATAGAGGTCTCCTCTTGTTAGGGCTGTGGGAGTTGTCGACGTTCGGAGTCCTAGCGTGGGCCAGGATCTTGACCTATTGATTATACCACAGAGCGGTCGGGCTTTACCACTGATTTGTGTCGCGATCGTGGAAATCTGGGGACACATAACCGATTTCGGCAGCCACGAGAAAATCTGTTATGTGTCCCCGGATTTTCGTGACGATTTCCTCTCGCTCGGCTGTTCCCTCCCGGTCCGAATCGTGATAGGCTTCAACCACTATGACGCCACCGGCCCACGTCCCAGCCATCCAGGCCGCCTTTGTGTCCTTGATCACCGGCAATGACGAGCGGTCAAGCATCCGTATGCTCATCGACAGTATCCGGTCCTTTGGCGGCACCTTGAGCGGGTGCCCCGTCCTGTTGTTTGAGACGAGCCCCGGAGCGGCTGATCCCTGGAGGAGTGGGGAGGCCGGCGTCACGGTCTTCCCTTTGATTGTGCCCGACGACTTGGAGGGGTATCCCCTTGCAGCCAAGGTCTATGCCTGTGCCCGGGCCGAGGATCGCGCGCGGGAATCTGGCGCCCGGTCGCTCATCTGGATCGATCGGTGCTGTCTTGTAGTGAACCCGCCGGTGCTCTTCGATCTGGGTGGGCGCTTCGATGCCGCAGCAAGGCCAGTTCACCACAGGAACGTGGGGCTCCCTGCCGGGGGGGCGCTGGATGAATACTGGCGGGAGGTATATGGAGCTGTCGGCATCCGCGACACGAGTGCCGTGGTCGAGTCATTCGTCGAGGCTGAGCGGATCCGCGCCTATTTCAATACACACGCTTTCGCGGTCGATCCTGGGAAGGGGCTGTTTCGCGAGTGGTATGAGGCCTTTCGCGGCCTGGTTGGGAACGAGGACTTCCAGTCAGGTCCGTGCCGGGACGAGAGCCACCAGATCTTCCTTCATCAGGCTGTGCTGAGCGCTCTCCTGGCGGCTGCCCTCGACTGGCAGCGGATTCGCATCCTGCCGCCGGAGTACAACTACCCGTACAACCTTCACGAGTCGGTGCCTGCCGCGCGCCGAGCCCGCGCGCTCAATGACCTCGCGACGGTCGTCTATGAGGGCCGGTCGCTCGATCCCGGGGTAGTGGGGGATATAGAGCTTCGCGAGCCTCTGAGCTCCTGGCTTTCGGCCCACGTTTCCTAGCTGATGCGGCCGTCGCGATACCGGAAGCGATCGCCTCGGGCTTGGGGCGCCAGCATTTGGACCGCCGGGAACTTGGCCTTGCACTCGTTCGTAAACTCGGTGTAGCGATACTCGCCGCCACCCGCGTGCGCCGGCATGAAGACGCGGGGCTTCAGGGTCTCGAGAGCATAGTAGACGCCGAGTTTCACGGCCTCCTGATCGCCGAAGCCGCACCCCGAAACTGGCATGATAGCGATGTCCGGCTGCTTGCCTTTGGCCGCCAGGAAGTCGATCTCTTCCTTGTAGGGGCCTGAGAAATCGCGCGTGCGGTTGGCGTGATCGCCCGCGTGGAAGATCACGACGCCGTCGGTCTCTACCCAGAAGCCGACACCGGGATCGTTGGACTTGATCGTGGTTATCTTAACGCCGTCGATGGTGCGCTCCACGCGCGGCCCCATGAACTCGTACTTGGGCACGCTATCCGGCTGGCAACCCAGGACGTACCTGATGTCTGGTATCCCGCTGCGCCACTCGAAGATGGCGGGAACGAAGTGATCCTGGTGCTCGTGGGTCGCGAAGACCATCACGTTCTCGCCGGCAAGTTCCTTGGGGTTGATGTGACCGTTACAGAGGCCGGGCGCGGACGGGTCCGGATTCTGGCTGAAGTAGTCGAAGACCAGCAGGTGATTCCTGGTCTTGACGGCGTAGCCGGCGTGATTGAGGTACCAGACGACGGCCTCACCCCTGGCGAGCGTGCCCTGGGCGGCAAGCGTGCCGGCATCGAGACCTGTGAGACTTCCCCTGGCGCCTTGCGCGATAAGGAGCTCAGCCACGTTCCTCTGGCCGTGGGCTGTCGCCATCTCAAGTGCCGTCTTGCCGGAGTTGTCCCGGGCATTGACGTCGGCACCGCCGGCGAGCAAGTGCCCGGCGATATCTTTGTAACCCAGGACAGCTGCAAGATGGAGCGGGGTGGCCCCGGAATGAGGGTCACGCCCATCGACCTTGGCGCCGGCCTTGACCAGCCTGTCGACGATGTCTGGATCCCCTTGCTTCACTGTCGAGAAGATGGGGGTGTCGCCACTCAAGGAAGCAAGGTTCACATCGGCTCCGTGTTCGATCAGGACCTGCATGGCGTCCTGGCTGCTTCGCCAGGCCGATAGCAGCAGTGGCGTGTTGCCCATCTGGTCGGTAAAGTTGGGGTCAGCCCCCGCAGCGAGCAGCAGGCGCACCACCTCGGCGTGGTTGTTCATAGCCGCACCGAACATAGGGGTCTCGCCGTGCCCGTCAACCGGCGAGTGATTTACCCCGCGGTCGAGCAGGGTCTTGACCATCTCCACCCTGCCGCGGCCGGCGGCGCTGTGCAGCGGAGTGATTCCTTCGCTGCTGGCGCCCTCGAGGTTGGTGCCCCGGGCGATGAGGATATCGAGCAAGCCTTGCAGATCGCGGCCCACCGCAAAGTGCGCGAGCGTGTAGCCGTTCACATCACGGAAATTGAGATCGGCTCCGGCGCGCATCAGCTGCTCCACGATCGCGGTGTCGCCAGCCGCGGCCGCAAAACTCAGGGCGCACGCCCCGTTCTTATCGCGCCGGTTGACGTTGGCGCCCTTGGAGAGGAGAAAGGCGACCATGTCCGGGCGGCGATTCAAGGCCGCGTTGTCGAGGGCCGTGCTCTCATCGCTATCGCCGGATTCGAGGTCGGCTCCGGCGTCCAGCAGCAACTGGGCGATCTCAACATTGCCGGTGATGCCTACCAGGTTAAGTGGAAGGCTCCGAAACCGGTCGGTCTCGTCGGGGACGCTTACGAGCTGCGGGTTGGTCTTGAGGAGCGCCTTGACCTGGGCCACGTCGCCCGCCTTTATGGCCTGGTGAATCTCGCCGGCCGAGACGAGAACTGCCGAGGAGAGAATCGTGGCAAGGGCGAGCAGGGAGAGAACCCCTGTCGCGAGAAGGACGTGCACGTTGGAGCGCATTGGATACCTACCTTTCTAGGGGTTTCAGGAATCCTTGACGGCCTGAGCCAACATATACTCAGGCTCGTCGAAGTCAGGGGGATACTCCTCAGTGGTCAGACTATCCTAAGATAATGGCTGACTGTCAAGTTACGATCTCGAGGTTGCAGTATGGTAGCGGACGCTCCCAGGCCAGGCCGGCGCGTGGCTGGGCCTTACGGGCCGGGTTGCCTGGGGGGTTGCGGCAAGGCTGTTCCCTGGGTATTATGACCGGAAGGAGGGATCTATGAGTCTTAAACACTCTACCGGTCTTGTCTTGAAAGTGGTTCCGTGGATTGTTCTCGTGATCTTGGCCAAGCTGGTCGTCCATCGCCTGGGTTACGAGTTCGTTCCGCTCAACCCGATATTCTCAGCCTTGATCGGTGCGAACGTTTTCCTGCTGGGATTCCTCATCAGCGGCGTCCTGGCCGACTACAAAGAGAGCGAGAAGCTGCCGGGGGAGGTCGCCACGACTTTGCACGCCATAATGGATGAGGTGACCTTCGTGGGGCAGAAGACCTCCGACCGCGAGTTCACAAACCAGAGAACCGCCTACATCCTGCGGCTGGCCGAAGGCGTGAAGGCATGGCTATACAAGAAGATGAAGACCAGGGACATGATGGCCCTGATCGACGGACTAACGGGCGAACTCGTGCTTTTGGAAAGGCACACTCAGCCGAACTACATCGCCAGGCTGAAGCAGGAACAAAACCTACTCCGCAAGATGGTGGTCCGCATGCACACAATCCGCGAAACGGGGTTCGTATCGTCCGGCTACTTCATTGCTACAACCACGAGCTGGCTACTCATCGCTGGGCTGGTGTTACTGAAGAGCGAGCCCTTTTATGAAATTCTCTTCTTCGTGGCGATCGTGACCTATCTTATGCTGTTTCTGCTTGAACTGATCAAAGATCTCGACAACCCCTTTGGCTATTACGAGAAAGGCTCATACGCCGACGTATCGCTAAGGCCAATCGACGATGCGATCGACTACCTGAAGCACCAGGTCGGGTGAGATCAAGCGACCGGGGGGCGCGGAAAGCGCATGGGTAGCGTGGATAGACGTGCCGGTTCGGCGGCGAAGTTCCTCCCGAGAGGGCTCGCCATCCTCTATGAGGACGCAGACATCCTGGTTGTGGACAAGCCGGCAGGCCTCTTGACCATCGCCACGACCCGGGACAAGACGCGCACAGCCTACTTTGTGCTGACCGACTATGTCCGGAAGGGCTACGCCAGGTCCCCCAGGCGGCTCTTCATTGTTCACCGCCTGGACAGGGATACATCAGGCGTGCTCGTGTTTGCCAAGACTGAGGAGGCGAAGCTCCGGCTCCAGGACCAGTGGAAGGAGACCGAGAAGAAGTACCTGGCGGTGGTCCACGGCCGGGTCGCAAAGAGTTCGCAGACCATCAGCACGTATCTCGCCGAGAACAAGGCTCACGTCGTCTACTCCACAGCCAGTGCCACCGAGGGGAAGCTCTCCCACACGGCCTATAGAGTGCTCCGCCAGACCAAGGACCTCTCCCTGCTGGAAGTGGATCTCTTGACCGGGAGGAAGCACCAGATAAGGGTGCATCTCGCGGGCATCGGGCACCCGGTTGTGGGCGACGCCAAGTACGGCAAGGGTTACGGGCGAGGGCGCGCTTCCCATCCGCGCCTGGCGCTTCATGCCAGGTCGCTCTCCTTGACGCACCCCGCGAGCGGCAAGCGGCTTAGCTTTGAAGCCCCGGCGCCCGCGTTTTTCGCCACGCTGGTTGGCCCTATCAAGCCCCAACAGGGAACAATGTATTAGATTCGGCTGTTAGGTCTTGGAGGCACGCCAACAGTTTGGGAGGGGAAGACAACCAATGAGGCAATTCAGAGTCGCGATTATTGTAGGTCTAGTGTTGCTGGTCTCAAAAGCCCTGCTAGCCCAGCCTGCGGATGAGGGCGTAGTGTCGGGCACGCTCAAGGACAAGGCGAACAACGGGCCGCTGGGGTTCGCCAACGTAGCCTTGCTCAACAGAGCGGATACCTCACTTGTCAGGGCGACCGCCACCGACAAAGACGGGAAATTCGTTTTCACGGGAGTGCCCGCAGGTGACTACGTCCTGGAATGCAGTTACATAGGCCACGAGAGCTATCACTCGCCCTATTTCACCGTCGATCCCGGGCATCTCAAGATAAACCTCAAACCGATTGTGATGACCGAGTCGGCCTTTGCTCTGGACGAGGTGGTCGTTACCTCCGAGAAGAAGCTCTTCAACTACGAAATAGACCGGAAGGTCTACAACGTCGATCAGGACATGATGAGCAGGTCGGGCAGCGCCAGCGAGATCTTGCAGAATATCCCCTCCGTGCAGGTGGACATCAACGGCAACGTTAGTCTGCGGGGCTCTCCCGACGTGCTGATTATGGTCAACGGCAAGTTGTCTCCCGTCATGAGAAGAAGCAGCGCGGATGTCCTGCAGCAGATGCCTGCGAGTAGCATCGAGAAGATCGAGGTGATCACCAACCCGTCCGCCAGGTTCACCCCCGAGGGCACCTCCGGCATCATCAACATCGTGATGAAGAAGGACACGGGCTCGGGCATCAACGGCAGCGTGACCGTGCACGCCGGCGAAGTCGGCAGGCACAACGAGAACTTGACCTTCAACTACAATCCTGGCAAGTTCAACCTGTACGGCAATTACGGCTTCCGGCACGATCGCCGGACGTTCCGTGGCACGGACCTGCGCCAGGCAACCGGTGCGGCGCAAGCCTGGAGCTCCTACCGGGGAACGGACAGGTCGAGTTTCCACCCCGACGTCCAAATGGGTAGCCTCGGGCTCAACTACCATCCCGGGGAAAGCAACACCTTGGAGCTGAGCGGTGAGTACTTCAGGCGCCGGCCCTTCCGGGACGGCATCTCCTCCATCGTCGAGCGTGACACCAACAACGTGATCATCCAAGACTACGACCGCTTGGAGTCAGGCTATGAAAAGGAGAGCGAACGCGGCTTGACCGCAGCCTTCGAGCACGATTTCGCGAAGGAAGATCACAATCTGCGGATCGAGGGCACGGTCACCGACTCTCCGGAGTTGGAGTACGCCGACTATGCCGATGTCTTCCGGACTCCGGCCGGGCCGCGGCAATTCGACAAGAGCCGCGCCGACCAGAGCGAGCAAGAAGGGCAGCTGACGGTCGACTACACTAACCCGCTGAGCGAGGAATCCAAGCTGGAGGCCGGCTACGCTGGCGACCTTACCCGGATAGACGTCGACGTGCGCGCCGAGTACTTCGACGCTGGCCTGCAGAAGTTCGTCGACTATCCTGGGAGGACCTATCACTTCAAGGTCGGCCAGATGGTGCACGCCTTGTACGGCACGCTCGAGCACTCCTATGGCAAGTTCAGCGTGAAGGGTGGCCTGCGCGTCGAGCACGCGACCGTCAAACCCGACCTGGTCAGCAAGGACTCCACCATCACCAACACTTATTTCGGCCTCTATCCG
>Ga0315275_10004929_pt1 | contig 12564 bp, 13 predicted proteins | sample YL17G03_0_MG_FD_205557 | JGI IMG/M metagenome (GOLD analysis project Ga0315275, IMG submission 205557) | Sediment microbial communities from Yellowstone Lake, YNP, Wyoming, USA - YL17G03_0 | ecosystem: Environmental > Aquatic > Freshwater > Lake > Sediment | place: USA: Wyoming | collected... | reverse complement strand
ACGGACTCGAAGGCCTCGAGCGCCCCCTGAAGTGCGCGGCGGTTGGCCACCGTCCGATGAAAACTCTGCGGATACTGAAGGAGCACCCCCGCCAGTTGGCCGCGGGCTTGAAGCGGTCCCAGGGCCTCCAGGAACGCCTTCGCGGCCTTAAGTTCATGCTCGTGCGTGAACTCTTGGTGGGCCTTTACCCAGAAAGTGAACTCAGGCGGAGTCTGGCGGGCCATCGCCTCCAACGTCGCGGCCGAGGGGATGCGGTAGAACGTGTAGTTGATTTCCACAGTGCGGAAGTGCCGGACGTAGTAGGCGAACATGTCCTTCGCCCGCGTGCCAGGCGGATAGAATGTGCCCACCCAGTCGGGAAATGAGTAGCCGCTGGTGCCGACGAAGAACTTTGCGCCGAGGTCCATGACCTTGATAATAGTGTCTGTCTGGCCCGAATGCAGGGGATTTTCACTGCTCTCGCCCGGCCCGACCGGCGGATGATCAGTCCGCCTGCTCGGGTCTACATGCCTCATGGGTGTTTCGTTAACGTCACGTCGGGATTTTGTTGGCGGTTGATCCATTCTCCTGGTCTATTGTTGGTAATTGGTGGAAAGTGTGACTCAGCCGCATGCGGTATTGCAGGCAGTGGGCCGAATAACTCCGATGGGAGGAAACATGAAAGCGATCAGGGGTTGTTTGTGCGCCAAGACACTTCCAATGGAACGGATTCTCATGAAATGGCTTAATTGCATTGCGCGCGTCGCGGACTCATGGGTGCAGTTTGGGGATCTGCCTTGGTGGTATAATGAGCGAGCAGATATCAGCATTCTTGCCGGAGCCGTGTGGAAATCCGGCGAACTCGCCATTGAGGAATTTGTCTCGGAGAAGCGTCGCATATCGCGTAACACCGGCAACCTATCTCGCCGTTACACAGGACGAATTGACTTCTACTTCTCCGTGAAGGGTCAGCACTTCATCGCCGAGGCCAAAGACTGCTGGTCTGGGGCCGGTGACGAGTCAACGGATCCGACATTTATGATAGGCAAGAGACTGGAATCCGCGCTATCCGATATCAGAAAAGTAAAGTCCTATGGTGACCGAAAACTGGCCATCCTATTCGCCAAGCCTCAACTTCCCGTCAAGAAGAAGGATGCCGAGCGCCTGATCAGGCGATGGCTCAAGCTCGTCCGCACGATGGAGACGGACGCAATCGCGTGGTACTTCCCAGACAACGCACGACGGATCAAGTGGAACAATCGTCTTTATCCAGGAGTGGTGCTGCTAATCAAAGAACGATAAGGCCCAACCTAAGTGTGCACTATACGCAAACCCCGCCGCAGGCTTTCGAACGATGGCAGCCGCGCTGCACATATTCTTTGTCAATCCGCACCTGGCCGCAGTCGAGGCACCGGCGCCGGCGACGGATCATGGCTGAGTAGGGCGTGCCATCGGCGCGAAAGCTGCCCAGTCTAACCTTATCCCACCCTCACGGTCGGCAATTCGTCCCATCGAGTGGTGTAACAGGGCGAGGCGTGCTCTCGTCGCATGTGCCACGGACGCTCAAATCCTGCGGCAGCGTAGCGGAGCGTGTCGGGACCCAGACGGCGGTTGGCTTGGGCGCTGGTAAGTCACTTCCGTGAGACAGCAGTCGAGGCTTACCCTTGCATTGCCCCGGGGAGCGAGAAGACAGTGGATTTTGGCGTGCACCGCGGCGACTCGACCATTCTTCTGGAGGCTGTGACGCTGCACGACCGCAAGGAAATCGAGGACGGCTGGAGCCACTGCTTGGCTGAGGGCCATGCCACGTTCTGGTACTGGGCCGATGATGAAGCGGAGATTGAGCGCCTTGTCCGAACATGTGCGGACAAGGCGTCCCAGCGTGAGGTCGCACATCCGCTGGTTGTTTGCCTGAACTACGCGGGCGGAACGGTGAACCCGGAAGACGGGCGTCGGGCGTTGGAGCATGTCCTTCGGTCAATGGACGAGCCGGACAAGACGATGCTCGTGGCCGTGTCCTACTTCACGCACGGTCACTTTCAGGGATTCCACGTCTTTGAGTCGCAGGTGAAGAAACTGAACGTGGCCCCCGCGGTGCTTGACGAGATTCGGCAGGCGATGGAGCGGCTTCCACGCCAACCGGGGAACGCGGATGACTGATGACCGGCTGAGAACCCCGTACACGCTGGATGTTGACGAGGCCGTGGCCGCAATCAGGGCGATGAACGCCAGCCGCGCCGCAAGTGCTGGCGACTGGCTGCTACACGGCGCCTTCCCGGACTTGGTCACATCACTGGAGACGAACACGCTCGCAGAGCGAGTCATCCTTGTTGACGGCCTGTGGGGGACGAATCTGGCGATGGAACGTGGGGCTGCGGACCGGATTATCGAGAACCTTGTCTTGAACAAGGGGCGACTGCTGGACCTCGTTGCGCGCTTGACAGAAGATGCTCTCGAAAGTAAACCTGAGGAGGTCTGGAGAATTACCGAACAGGCGATGCCCGTTATTCTGGAGCAGTCATCCGAGCGCAACAGCGACTATCGAGAAAATCTTTCATTCGCCACGAAGTTCTTCCACTGGTGCACGAGGCGGCATTTCCCGATTGTGGACAAGAACGCCAGGGCAAGGATCAACGCGCTCCAGAAGAGTGTCGGTGTGCGACCAGTCATCAGAGCATATCCCCCGGACAAGGGGAAGCGCCTTGGCGAGTACCGGCTATGGATCGAGTTCTACAGCGACCTGATTCATGGCCTGGGCCTGGATGATCGCCGGCGGCTGGAAAAGGGCGATTACGACTCGCTCCCAAGCCGATATCGCTTCAGCAACAGTCTGCTGAGAATTCTTGACAAGTACTTCTGGTGGTGGGGTGGTTGAGGCGGCGCGTGAGACGGCGGGTTAGGAGGCGAGACCATGCAAGCGACCATGCTTGTCTTTGCCAGACAGCGCGGGGATAAGTCCTGGTCACTTCGCCAGAGGATCGGAGAAGACCTTGGCCGGGACAAGCATCCGGAGTTGTGCGTCGGCTGGTACAAGAAGGCGGGCCGGGTCCGAGGCTGGACGAGCCTTCAGGGACGGCCCGGGGGCCCCTACGGGGCCTTGAAACTCGAATGGGATGGCAAGTGCGGCCTACTGACGGTCCGCGCCATTTCCAAGCGGGGCCAGAAACCGTTTGAACTCATGGGCATTTTCGTTGAGTATCTGTTGACGAAACAGCGGGCGCACATCGCGAACATCACGATTCCGGTGGGCTGAAACGCGAGGACGGCCGATGGAAAGGCCGGGCAGCGGTGGGCGGGAAGCCACCCCGCATGAGACCAGGCGACAAGATGAGTTTACGCGACCTCAACCTGAAGATTTCCTACGGGCCGCGCGACAACCGGCTGATGGAGTTCTTTATCCCCGCCCTGGGCGAGAGCGTGCGGTACGACCGCGCGGCCGGGTATTTCTCCAGCAGTATGCTGGCCGTGGCGGCTACGGGCGTGGCGAGGCTCATCACGAACGGCGGGAAGATGCGGCTCCTCTGCGGAGCGGACCTTTCGGAAGAGGATGTCGAGGCAATCCGAAAGGGCGAGGAACTTGGGGCGCGTCTGGCGCACGTCATGAAGAAGCGGCTCTTCTGGCCCGCGAACAAGATTGTGGCAGACCGCCTGAGCGCCATGGCCTGGATGGTGGCCACCGGGCAGCTGGAGATCAAGGTCGTCCTGCCGACCGACTCCGGCGGCAAGCCCCTCCCCGCCAATAAGACCGACTGTTACTACCATCCCAAGGAGGGCCTTTTCACCGACGCCGAAGGGAACCAAGTCGGTTTCTCGGGCAGCGTCAACGAGTCGGCTACGGCACTGGAAGATAACTACGAATCGTTCATGGTCTTCAACACCTGGGACACCAGCCCCGCCCACCTGGGACAGATCCGCATCAAGTTCGACCGCCTCTGGGAGGGCCACGAGAAGGACTGGCTGGCGCTGCCCATACCGGAGGCCGTGCGGCAGGAGTTGCTGAAGTTCCGGCCGGCGTCGGCGCCGCTGCGCGACCCGTTGGAACCGGCACCCGAGAAGACGGTCGCGCAGCCCGCGGCGGTCAAGGTGGATGCCGATCAGCGGGAGCGGATTATCTTTCAGTTCCTGCGTGATGCACCGTACCTGCCGAACGCCCAGCGGCTGGGCATCGAGACGGCCGCGGTCCGGCCCTGGCCGCATCAACTGCGGGTCGTGGACGCCGTCATTGAGCGGTTCCCCGAGCGGTTCATGATGTGCGATGAGGTGGGGCTGGGGAAGACGATTGAGGCGGGCCTGGTCATCCGGCAACTCGTGCTTTCGGGGCGTGTGCGACGGGCGCTGATCCTCGTGCCGAAGAGCATCCTCGTGCAATGGCAGGAAGAACTGTACGAGAAGTTCGTGCTGAACGTGCCGCGATATGACGGCCACACGTTCTACGATGCCCTGGGACGCCCGCGGCCGGCGCCGCCGGGCGTCAACCCGTGGGATGCCCATCCCATCATGCTCGCGTCCAGCCAACTGGCCAAGCGCCGCGACCGCCAGGACCAGTTGGCCGAAGCGCAGGAGTGGGACCTCGTGGTGGCCGATGAGGCCCACCATGCCCGCCGCAAGGATTTCCTGAGCCGCCAGTATCGGCCGAACCGGCTGATGGAACTGCTGAACGGCGCCGGCGGGCGGCCGGGCCTCAAGGACAAGACCAGGGGGCTGCTGCTCCTGACGGCCACGCCGATGCAGATCGACCCCATCGAAGTCTGGGACCTGCTGAAGGTCTTGGGGATGGGCGGCCTATGGGGCGCGTCGGACGAGAACTTCCTGCGGTACTTCGAGGAACTGAAGCAGCCCTACGAAAGAGCCGATTGGCGGTTCCTGCTTCGGATGCTCGGCGACTACTTCGCCACGGGCGGCGTGTGGCACGGGCCGTTCTGCGCCGTGGCCGAAAAGAAGATCGGACCGGTGGAGTGGGACCAGATACGGAACCTGACAGTGCGAACATCGAACACGAGCAAGCATCCCTCTTCGTCCGAACGGCCGGCCTGGCCCGTATCTGCGGACAAGGTGTCGCCGCGCTCGACGAGCCCTCCGTCAGGCGCCTCCACGTCCTTGCTGAGCGAGCCCCCGTTGCGGCGATAGTCGCGCTTCTCCGCCTTCTGGCGCTTGACCAGCGACGCGACAGCATTATCGACGACCCGATTGATGAACGTCTTCCGCTTGGCCCGGCTCGGGTCGAAGCGCGGCAGGCGCTGGAGCAGGTCCAGCATCAACTCCTGCTCGATGTCCTCACGGTCGGACGCCGTGAAGCCGTACCGGCCGACCAACTGCCTTGCCTTGCTCCTGACCAGCAGCACTGCCTCCTGCTCGATTCTGTCGTACCGATTCTGAAGATTCATGACGTTCTCCTCTTGGCCGAGGAGGACGTGCGGGTGTCGATGGAGTCCGCTGCTGGCGTAGGGCAACAGAAAGGCGTTGCGAGTTCGCGGTTCTCCGCGACACCCGCAACGCCTCGGCTCAGCCGCTGGTTGGTTGCGCTGTGTCCTGGTTAGCCTTCTGCCCTACGCCTTGTGCTCTTCTTCGACTTCGATAAGGAACGGCAGGCCGTACTTTACCTCGACGGTCACCTGGGCGCCGTCGGCGGCCCTTGCCACCTGCTCAATGAGCGATGTCACCTCCTTGCGGACCTCGAAGTCCGCGCTGTGGGCCTCCGGGCGTGGCCCGTTCTCGCCGCCGGCCGGCTTCACCGTCCGCACCGTGCGGAACGGCCTCGTGAAGTCCGGCTGGCCCGACCGGACAGAGAACGTGACCCGGCCGAAGTTCAGGTCCTGCATCACCACGACAATCCGCTTCCACGGCTCCGACAGCATCTGTTTCGTCATCGCTTTGCTCCTGTGAACGAGGTGCTTGCACGCGGTCACCGCGACCGCGTTTCACAGGGCATTTCACCGGAAACGGCCGAAGCGTTGCAGGACAGGTCGAGAACCGATGAGACAGGTCGGGGCCGTGGGCACAAGGAAACACCACCGGGAAACAGTCCCGGTGGTGCAGGATGAGACAGTTCCAAGATTCTTGAGACAGGTTGCGGCCCTAGTCGCCTTGGTACGGGCGCACGGCTACCGTGAACGGGTTGATCCGGTAGCCGTGGTTCTCATCATTCTGCCCCTTCCAGCGGCAGGTCTGGACAATGTCCTCCCGGTCAATGGGCAGGCCCAAAGTCTTTCTGACTGCAGTGGCCATGTCGTCCTGGAGACGATTGATGGCCTTGCGGATTGTGGCAAGGTCGTCGTGTCGTGTTTGTTCTTCTTGCAGGAACGCATCCATATCATTGACATTGAGTGCATGGAATTCGTTGGGGGGCACCCCTGCCTTTATGTCCTCAAGGAACTGGCGCCAGAGAATGCGAAAGAGTTCAAACCGCGTCCCAGCCTGCGGGGCCACCACGACCTGGCCCTCGACGCGCACGACGTTCTGGCCGCACTCCACTACGAAGCGCCGCCCTGATTGCGGAGGTGCGACGGGTTCTACAATGGGCGGCGCCCCTCTTGCATACACGGGGATGGATGCGTTGCGCAATGCTTGAGGCGGTCCTGCGGCGGCGACCCCCTCCAATCGCTTCTTGAGGTCCACGTCACCGCAGACGATCTGCGCTAGTGAGACGCGCGCCACCCATGCCTCGTCCAGGAACCGCTCTCCGCCGTGTTTGGAGTTGACGACGATGTAGCAGGTCGGGTTCGTCCTGGCCCAGTCGCGGGCCAGGTACTTCTCGTCTCCGCAATAGTCCACGACGCACACCGTCAGGTCCCTGCCATTCATCTCGGCACGGTATGCGCCCGCGGCGATCTCCCTGACATTCTCTGCGGATTCCTGGAGTCCGCCAAGCATGTAGGCCAAGACGCCCTTGGCCGACACCGCCGTGCGCATCTCCCTGTGCCGTCGCTTGCGGTACTGGCACGGAAACACCGGCCGCTCGCATTCCGGACATCGGAGGTCGTGGCCCGCCTCGTCCAAGGCGTCGTCTAGATATATGTGGCTGCGGCAGTGTCTGTTCTTGGGCGGGAAATCCCCGTCCTGCGGGTCCGCGCAGCAGACATATTCCTTCCACTGGATTTCGACCAGGCCGAGCGTTCGCAGATGCTCGCTGGCGGCAACGAGCGCCTCGGGCGGCTCGTCCACTGCGAACCCGTCGCACAGCAACCGGGCACAGTCGTCGAGGCTACTGCTTGAACCGTTTCTCGGTCGAGAGGATTTCGATGCCATGGCTACTCCTTATGAGTTCCTCGAACCGGCGACGTTCGCCGGCGTTCAGCCGGTGGTCCGAGTATCGGACCACGTATTCGCCGTCCGACCCGTCCTGCCGATCAAAGATAAGGCTGATGCGCTTCTTCCGATACCGAACCTTCACGCTGTCGATGTGGTCGACGTGAGCGAGCAGTTTGCCGACCGCACGCTCGAAGTGGGCGATGGCCCTGCCGATGGGCTTGGAGTCCGCGTCGGAGATCTTGAACTTCGGCGCGCCGTCCAGCGGCGAGTTCGTGACGACGATCTCCACGAGAACCAGGTCGCCGTCATCCTTGGCCTGGAGCGTCTTCAGAAAGTGCTCCAGTTGCTTCGAGTGGGTGATCTGGCACTCGTTCTCGTACTCGCATACCGCGTGGAAGTATCCCGAGGCAAGACGGTTGGCGATCTCCAGCGGCACGCTGACGCTGACAGATGAGATGTTCACGTGCTTGGCGTCCTCGGTGAAATCGAGGATGATCCATTCCGGCCTGTAGCCGTGCACCATCTGGCCCGCGTGCAAGATGTGGTCGGGACGCTCCGCACGGCGGATGAACACCAGGTGGCGCCCGTCGTGCACGACAACGTCCTTCAGTTCGCTGGTGCGCCCGTCGCCCTTTACCTTATCGAAGGCGGCCAAGATGCCCCGCACCGCATCGGGTTGCAGAAAGTCCTTGAGCGTCTGCCGACGACGGCGCACCGATTCCCGCAGCCGCATCCGGGCGAAGACGGTCTTGTGAATCTTATCGAGGTGGAACACCAAGCGAAGGTCTTGCCAGCGCCGGTGGTACATGGCCAACAGAAGCGCCACCTTGTCGAATTCCTCGGCGCCGATGCGGCAAGCATCAAGAACACTCTGAGACAGAAGCCCCCGAGCAAGGTCGGTGACGGCCACCTTCGACTTGAACTTCGCAAACTGCTCGACCAGCACAAAGGGTTGCAGGTCGGGGTTGTCGGGACGAAGGACCTGTTTCTTGCGCCTGGCCGACTGGTTGGCCGCCAGCCCCAGACAGTCGAACAACACGTCTAACTGCCGGCCGGTCCGGCGGACGATCCAGTCTTTCATAAACCCGGGCGTCTGGGCGAGCGCCAGGGCATCCTCCATCCCCAGCTCCAGGTCGTCCTCCCAGAAGGCGCGCGGCGGGCCTGCCAGTTCCTGCTTCTCCTCGACCACTGCGTGAGACATTGTACGCCTGCCTTTCCCACATGCTGTCCATCCGTCCGTCGGACCGCCCCACGCGGCCGATTTGTTCGCGGGCGTCGCCTATTTTAGCACTCGGAAAGCGTTGTTAGTCAAGTAAACTCTAAACGCCTCGGGCCAAGAAAAAAGGCCCGCCAACCGCGTCGACTCCTATTGCGTGAAAAGTCCAGGCTCAGGCGTCTTCGTCAGGATGAGGCCCAGCTTCACCAATCGTATCTGCATCGCCTGCCCGGACACCTGGAACCGCAGGGCAAGGTCGCGCGCCGCGGAAACGGTCGGGGTCTCGTCCTCCGCAAGCCCCCATCGCGCGGAGAGGTCGGAGATTTCGTCGACGGCTACGTAGGGGTCGAGGCTGCCCTGGACCTCCCGCCACGTCTGAAAGACCATCTCCTTGGGCATCAGAAGGTAGCCGGCGAAGGTGTCGGCCTGCCACTCCATCGGGTCCTTCTTGGAGCGGGCGCGGCAGACAATGGACGGCTTGGCGGCCTGGCCGAAGAGACCGCCTTGGCGGGCCTCACCCAGGTAAGCGTGCCGGTGGAGTTCCCAGTGTCCAACTTCGTGGGCCACCGTGAACCTGTAGCGACCTTCCTTCTTCGGATGCTCCGAGGGGTCCAGGTTCTGGTCAATGACCACGCGGCGATCAAGGACCCAGGTAGCGCCAAGGGCGTCTGGAATGTCGAGCATCTTGGGGAGGTCGTCGAGGGACAACCGCAGGTCGAGATGCGATTCAAGAATGGCTTCGACAGGAATGGGGGGACACTTTACGACGCCGAATCGCTCGCTATAGGCAGCCAGCAGACACAGCGTTGCGGCTTCGATGTCCTTTTCCCGGAGAAACTTCGGCTTCATTCCCCGTGCCTTTCGATGCAACCTACGTTTTCTTCCCTTCGCGGATTCTCTTGGTGAGGGCCCTGATCTCGTCTTCGGAGAGGTTCTGCTCACGCGCCGTTCTCAGGAAGTCGGCCATTGCCTTGGGCTGCTCGCGGATGATCTTTGGCAGTTCAGGGTCCACCTTGCCCGCCAGCGCCAGGAGTTCGTCGGAATCCACTCCGAGAAGCTCGGCCATATTCTTGATCTTCTCCGGGGCCGGCGGGTTGAACTCGCCCGTCTCGACCTTGCTGAGGAACGTTGCGCTGATGTCCACAGCCTGCGCGAACTGTCGCAGGGAATACTTCGGGTCAGTCCTCTTCTTCGCCTCTCTCAGTTCGCGTATGCGTTTGCCGAATGCCTTATTGCCCGCCACTCTGCCACCCCGATTTCCCCGGCCGCGCCGACGACGCCCGCTGCGGCCACCCCGCCGTTTAGAAATACTAAACACTAGGACCTCCTTTGTCAAGCATGAAGTGCCTGTTCACCGTCCGCTTTCCGTGCGGCTTGACCACGAGCGTTGCAGAGATCCCGCCACAGCCGCCGCTGCCTGCGCCAGTCGGGTTCGGCCGCAATACGCCGGATTTGCCGCTCGGAAATGGGGTCAAATCCCCGGTCGGTCCGGGGCAGGAACAGGATGGCCTCCTGGATGTCCGGTGCCAGGACGAGCAGGTTCATGATCTGCGTCAGCCGGGCACGGCTCACGTTGCCGAGCCGCGCCAGGTCAGCGTAGTCGCGGACGGCCCCGTCCTGGACGAGTTTCTCAAAGCGAATGGCAAGGGCCAGCAGCCGCGACAGGCGGGGCACTCGCCCGGCCTCGGCGGCCGCCGGAACCGGCGCCTGGCCCGCCACGACCACCTTGCGTCCGTGGCGTTGGGTCTTGAAATGCACATTACTTTCAACCGTAGGCCCCATCATACGCTTACCTCCTAGCGGCTGGCCTGCTCCTCGGCCAGCGTCTTGATGCCCGCCTGGTGGAACGTCACGGCCACCGTACCCTTGCCGCCGTCATACGACACGCGCTGGACCAGCAACTGGACGACCCGCGTCCGCTCGCGCGGCGCCAGCGAGTCCCAGACCGGGTCGAACTCGGAAAGCGCGGCGGCGAGTTCCCGCTCGTCCACCCGTCCGCGCGTCAAGGCCAGCGCCTCTTCCCGGATTTCGGTGGCGCGTTGCTCGGCCACACGGATACGGTCCTGCAGGTCGGCCAGACGGCCCGTCGCCGCCGTGTCGCCGTTCCCGGCGGCCTGCGCGGCCAGACGGCGGACCTCGGCGTTGCACCGCTTCAACTCACGCTCCAGGGCACGGCGTTCGGTTTCCAGCGCGTCGATGCTTTCCTGGCTCTGCCGCCAGGTCTCCCGCAGGGTCTCGGCCACCAGGCTGGGGTCCTTGCCGACGCGCCGAATCTGGTCCACCACAAACCGCTCAATCTCGGCGGCGGGAACCGACTTCGTGGGGCAGGCGTCCCACCCGTGTTTCTGGGCGCCGGTACACACGTAGTAGCGGTACAGTCTGTTTCGCTTGTTCGTGTGCGAATGGATCATCGCAGCGTTGCAGGGTCCGCAGTACAGCATCCCCCTAAGGAGCGCACCGCACTTGTTCCGAACCAGCTTGTTGCCGCTCCGGCCGTTCTTGCGGAGAAGCACCTGAGCGCGGTCCCAGGTGTCCGCGCTGACGATGGCCGGGTGCTCGCCCTCGTAGACCTGCCCTCGGTAGTTGACCTTCCCGATGTAGATCATGTTCGTCAGGAGGCCGAAGAGGCCGTTCTTGGTGAACCGCGCGCCGCCTTGTTCCCGGCCCTTCTTCGTCATCCACCGCTTGTTCGTCCAGCCGCGGCGGTCCAGTTCCCGCACCGTTGGAATGAGGGTCTGCTGTTCGAGGTACAGGTCGAAGATGGCCCGGACCCGCGCGGCCTCGTCCTCGTTGACCAAGAGTCGGCCGCCCTTGGGGGCCACGTCGTAGCCAAGGGCCGGTTGGCCGCCCACCCACTTGCCCTTGCGGCGGGCGGCCGACATCTTGTCGCGGGTCCGCTCGGCGATGATTTCCCGCTCGAACTGGGCGAAGGATAGCAGGACGTTCAGCACCAGCCGGCCCATTGAGGTCGCGGTGTTAAACTGCTGGGTGACGCTGACGAATGAGACGTTGTGCCGGTCGAGCGCCTCGATGATCCGCGAGAAGTCCAGGAGCGACCGGCTCAGGCGGTCCACCTTGTAGACGACGATGCAGTCAACGCTGCCCGCATCCACGTCGGCCAGGAGGCGCTTCAGGGCCGGCCGGTCCATGTTGCCGCCCGTGTACCCGCCGTCGTCGTACTTGTCGGGCAGGCAGACCCAGCCCTCGTTCTTCTGGCTGGCGATGTATGCCTCGGCCGATTCGCGCTGGGCATCAAGCGAGTTAAACTCCTGCTGAAGCCCGTCCTCGGTGGACTTGCGGGTGTAAATGGCGCAGCGGATGGTCCGCGGCGGCGCTTTGGCGGGCGGCTGTTTGGCCCTGGCGATCATTTTGCGTCCTTTCCGACGAGAAGGCCGAAGAAGTGGTAACCGTTCCAGTGGCAGCCGGTGACCGCCCTGGCCACGGCCGAAAGCGACCGGTACACGTCGCCCTCGTACTCAAAGCCCTTGTCGAGGACCATCACATGGACCGTCCGGCCCTTGTACTCGCGCCTCAGCACCGTCCCCGGCAGCGGCCGGTGGTTGTCCGCCGCCGCGACAAGCGTGCCGGCGGCTGTCAAGCCGGCCGATACCGCTTTCTTCGGTGTGGGGGCATGCATCCGCAGGTCGGCGTCGTTGGCCAGTTCGGCGGCTCGCATGCGTGCTCTCTCCGACAGGTCGCCCCCGGTCAGCGCCTGGAGGCGCCAGGCAATGCGCTTCACCAGCAACTGCTTGTGCCGCGACCGGCACTCCTCGCCGAAGACCTCGGCGTACCGCCGCCGGAGGTCCGGCACGGTCATCCGCCGCAGGGCGACCACTTCCTTGGTCACGTCCAGCCCCATGCTGTGCCTCTTATCTTGCGCTCTCGACACCCGTTAACCCGCATATTTCATAAGTGCTATGCCGCAGCTCGGCGCGGGGGACGGTTGGCGGGAAAGGTGGCTGCGGAGGCCGGGATTACGGCCTCGGCGCGCAACCCCCCCCTTACCCCCATGAACCGCACGGGTTGTGCGCGTCTCAGGGGCCGAGAGTCGGTACACACCTCCTTTGCGTCAGGCGGGCGAGGACCGTTCGGAAGAGGTCTTGCAGCGGGAACGGCGTGGC
>Ga0315275_10004927_pt1 | contig 12565 bp, 8 predicted proteins | sample YL17G03_0_MG_FD_205557 | JGI IMG/M metagenome (GOLD analysis project Ga0315275, IMG submission 205557) | Sediment microbial communities from Yellowstone Lake, YNP, Wyoming, USA - YL17G03_0 | ecosystem: Environmental > Aquatic > Freshwater > Lake > Sediment | place: USA: Wyoming | collected... | reverse complement strand
TGACGAACCGTTCCGGAAGATCATATGCCGTCAGGACCGTTCTGACCCGCGCATTTCCGGCGGCGGAAATGCGGTTCAGTAGGGTCTCTTTCACTTTCTGATGTTCGACACTCGGGAGGAAAGATATCCTGAGAGTATCGCCCGGGCGGATAAACCGGGAAAAATCGAGTATCCCCGGCCCGGACAAGCCGGAATGGGTCAAAAGCAGGTCTCCGGTGTGCCGTCTTATCTTTTGGCCGGGGCGGGCAAGAGAGATGATGACATCTGCAAAAGAAATCCCGGCCAGGTCCGAGAATCGGTAGTCCTCGATGGTCACCGCGGCCAGCGCCGGGCTCACTTCCATCACGCTATGCCCTAGGGTTCGAGCGAAAACATACCCGTCTCCCGTCGAGCCCGTGGCCGGATAGGTGATGCCTCCTGTGGCAATAACCAACTGATCGGCGTGATACGTCCCCTGATCTGACCGGATCGAAAATCCATCGTCCGGGACGGAGACCTCCAAGACCGGGTCCCCGCATCGGATCTCCACATGGGCGGCAGTACATTCCTTGACCAGAATATCCAAAATCTCGGACGCCTTCCTGGACCGGGGAAACACTTTTCCGCCGGGCTCAGTCATGAGAGGCAGTCCCCGTTCTGTGAAGAATGCGATCAAGTCCCGATTTTGGAAATTCATCAGGGCGGGTTTTAAAAACCGGCCGTTGTCCCCATAATGAGAAAGGAATGATCCGCTGTCCTCATCATGGGTGATATTGCACTGGCCCAAACCGGAAAGGAGGAGCTTCCGGCCCGGGTGGGGCTTTTTTTCCACGATCAGGATCCTTCGCCCGTTTCCCGCCGCCCTCAAGGCGCAGAAGAGTCCGGCCGGCCCGCCGCCGATCACGACGAGCGAATACTTTTCCACTATTTCCCGACCTTGACCCACCGGCCGGACTGGTTCGATTCGACGGCGGCGTCGATGACGCACATCATCTCGTGACCGGTCCGGAAATCGGGGAAGGTCGCGCGGTATGGCTTCCCCTCCCGCTTCGCCGCCACGGCTTCGTAGTAATCCCGGAACAGGTTGAACACGGCGTCGTGGTAGCCCATGGGATGGCCGGTGGGCAGGGCCGCATATTTCCGCGTTTCCTCGGCCTGGTGGAGCGAAGACTCGTAGAAGACCTCGTTGGCCTTTTCCCGGTGGCCGATCCAGAGAGCGTTGGGGTGGACATGGCTCCAGGCGTAGGATTCCTTCGAGCCGAAAACCTGGAGCTCGATGTCGACCTTGCGGCCGGCTGCCGCCTGGCAGGTCGTGAAGTTTCCCCGGGCTCCGTTATCAAGCCGCAGGAAAAGCGAGGCATAATCGTCGAGTTTGATGTCGACCTCCTCGGATTCGCCCGCCTGCCCGGCGCCGAACGACAGCGGTCCCGCCTTCGGCTTGCGGCGTTTGGGCAGGCAGGTGTGGAGCTCGGCCATGACCTCGACGATCTTCTGCCCGGTGATGAACTGGACGAGGTCGCACCAGTGACTCCCAAGGTCGGCCACGACGTTAGCCTTGCCTGCCACCTTGGGGTCCAGGCGCCAGGAGTAGTCCGTCTCGTAGAAGAGCCAGTCCTGGAGGAAATGCCCGACGAAGGCCCTGACGTCCCCCAGATCGCCCCGCCGAGCCCTCGCCGCGGCCTCCTGGACAACGGGATAATAGCGGTAACAGAAATTGATCGCGGTCAGAGTGCCGTGCTTTTCCGCCAGCCCCAGCAGCTCCGAGGATTCCCGGGAATCGCGGGCCAGGGGTTTCTCGGACAGCACCTCTTTCCCAGCCCGGATGGCCTTGGCGTTGATGTCGAAGTGGACGTTGTTCGGGGCGCAATTATGGACGACATCTATCACGGGATCGGCGATCAGCACGTCGGCGTTTCCATAGATCCGGGAGATCCCGAATCTATCCGCCGCCTGCCGAGCCAGGTCCTTGTTCGTGTCGGCGACAGCCGCGACCTCGACGCCGCCGAGGCGTCTGAGCATCTCCAGATGGACCATGCCGATGTATCCCGTTCCGATGAGCCCGACCTTGATCGTTTTCATCCTGGCCTCCTCTCTATCTCCGCCAGCTTAACCTAAGCGGGGCCTGGCGGTAAAGATACTCGTTCACGATTGCCATTCCGGTCAAAATCTAGTAAAAAGACCCCATGGCCCATATGGCTGCGAGGACGGGTTACCAGAAGCTCGTCAAGCGACTCAACAAGTACCCTCAGGGAGCGCCCCCGTCCGAGCTGCTCTATGAGATCCTCAAGCTGCTCATGAGCGAGAAGGAGGCGTCGCTCGTGGCTCTCGTGCCCATCAAAGCCTTCACGGCCGCGACGGCCGCCCGGGCTTGGAAAACGAGCCTTCCGGAAGCCGAGAAGTCCCTGGGCGCCCTGGCCGGCCGGGCCTTGCTCATCGACGTCCAGGGCCGTAAGAACCGCTATTACGTCCTGCCGCCGCCCATGGCCGGCTTTTTCGAGTTCTCCATGATGAGGCTCCGGGGCGACCTCGACCAGAAGGTCCTGGCCGAGCTCTATTACCAGTACATCACCGTCGAGGAGGACTTTATCAAGGCTTTGTTCACGCGGGGCGAAACCCAGCTCGGCCGTGCCTTCGTCAACGAGCCCGTCCTGTCGAATGAGAACGCCCTCCACGTCCTCGACTACGAGCGGGCGAGCGAGGTCATCAAAACGGCTTCCCACCGAGGGATCGGCCTCTGCTACTGCCGGCACAAGATGGGACACGCGGGCCACGCCTGCGACGCGCCGCTCGACATCTGCATGACCTTCAACACGACGGCGGCCTCGCTCATCCGGCACGGCTACGCCCGGGCCGTCGACGCGGCCGAAGGGCTGGCCCTGCTCGACGAGGCGCACGGCCGTAACCTCGTCCAGTTCGGCGAGAACGTCAGGAACAGGGTCTCGTTCATCTGCAACTGCTGCGGCTGCTGCTGCGAGGCCCTGATCGCCGCCCGTCGCTTCGGGATGCTCCATCCCGTCCACACGACGAATTTCCTGCCCGTGGTCGACCTCGGGACGTGCACGGGGTGCGGCGAATGCGCGGCCGTCTGCCCCGTCGAAGCCATGACCATGGTTTCGGCCAACGACCCGCGTCACCCAAAAAAGAAAAAAGCCAAGCTCGACGATAACCTCTGCCTCGGCTGCGCCGTCTGCGTCCGGGTCTGCAAGACGAAAAGCCTCCGCCTCGTCTCCAGGCCCGAGCGGGTCATCACGCCCCTCAATTCGACCCACAAGGCCGTCCTGATGGCCATCGAGCGGGGAAAGCTGCAGAACCTCATCTTTGACAACCAGGCGCTCGCGAGCCATAGGGCTATGGCGGCGGTCCTCGGCGTCATTCTACAACTGCCGCCGGTCAAGCGGGCCATGGCCTCCAAGCAGATGAAGTCCCGCTATCTCGAAACGCTCATCGCCCGGCTAAAACTTTGAGCGAAAAAAAACCTCACCCCGCGGGGGGTGAGGCACAGGAGGTAACGGAAACTCGCGCTTGACTGATTAGAACCCGATGCCGACTAGGACCATCATGGACCTGTTCTTCCAAGCCATGGTATCGTCGATGTCCACGGGGATCCAAATGTTCTTAAGGCCGTAGTTGTAGCGGCCCTCGATCGAGAAGGAGATGCCCGGCAGTTTGAATTCGATCCCGGCGCCGCCGACGACACCGTAGTCGTACTTCTCGAATTGATCGCTCGTGTCTGTATAGGGACCGACAGCGCCGCCCTCGATGATGGCTCCATTGGCTTTAAGGAGATAGGCGCCGTAGCCGCCGGCGTAGATGACCGGACGGATGGGGCCCAGGGGGATAACGCTCAGCTTCAGGAGCACGGGCACTTGGATATAGTCCATCCGATACTGCAAGCCGGTCCCTTCAAGTTCGAACTTCGAGCCCATCCGGACATAGAGGACTTCCGGCTGGATGGCCAGAGGCCCGAGCTTGAGGTTGAAGTAGATGCCGCCGAGAGGGGAAGGCAGGTTGACGATGGGAAACGGAAGGAAGGGATTCGAAGGAGCCAAGGAGAACTTGGACAGGGAGTACCCGCCCTTGATGCCGAAGCCGGCCGAGAGGGTCTGGGGAAGAAGCGCGGCCACGCACAGGGCGATCAGAGCCACGATCATAAGTCTTTTCATGTAAGCCTCCTACAAGTGTATCGGTCGCCTTCCATTATAATCCGCTCGCTCCAAGGGTCAATCATCTCCCAGGGGGTAATCAGGGGTGAATAATCGGCCTCGGGGCTAGCCTTCTGGGGGGATGGCCCTGTTGACCGTCCCTGATTCTCCGTGCTATAAACTCGAAGGGATGATCGCATGAGAAGACGCGAGTTCGTCAAGTCCGCGGGCTTGGCCTCCCTGGCCATCCCGCTTTCCGGCTGCGGCCTCCCGGCCCGGCGGCCGCTCAAACGCCCCAACATCCTCTTCATCATGGCCGACGACCATGCCTCCCAGGCCGTTGGCTGCTACGGAGGCCGCCTCAACCGGACCCCGGGGATCGACAGGATCGCCCGCGAGGGCGTCCGGTTCGACAACTGCTTCTGCACGAACGGTATCTGCGCCCCAAGCCGGGCGGTCATCCTGACCGGAAAACACAGCCATATCAACGGCGTCCGGGACAACTCCGTCGCTATCGACGGGAGCCAGACGACCTTCCCCAAGCTCCTCCAGGCCGCCGGCTACGAAACCGCTTTACTCGGCAAGTGGCATCTCCAAAGCGACCCCACCGGATTCGATTACTGGAATATCCTCCCCGGACAAGGCGATTACTACAACCCCGACTTGATCGAAATGGGCGTGAAAAAAAAGGTCCCCGGGTACGTGACGGATATCCTGACCGATATCGCCGTGGATTTCCTGGAAGCCCGCCGGAGGACCGAATACAAACCCTTCCTGCTCATGCTCCAACACAAGGCCCCGCATCGCAACTGGCAGCCCGCCGCGCGCCATATGGCCCTGTACGACACGGCCGAATTCCCCGAGCCGCCGACACTCTTCGACGATTACGCGACGCGCTCCCGGGCGGCCTTTGAACAGGAGATGACCATCAGCGAGCACATGACGCTTGACTCCGACCTCAAACTCGGCCCTCCGCCGGAGCGGCTCGACCAAGCGCAAAGAGAGGCCTGGGAGAAGGCCTTCGGTCCCAAGCGAGAATCTTTCAAAAAGGCCAACTTCTCAGGCCAAGCCCTCGTCCGCTGGAAGTACCGCCGCTATCTCCAAGATTACCTCGGATGTATCGCCGCCGTCGATGAAAGCGTCGCGCGCGTCCTCGATGTCCTCGAGAGGGCCGGCCTGGCCGAGAACACGCTGGTCGTCTACACCTCGGACCAGGGTTTTTTCCTCGGCGAACACGGCTGGTTCGACAAGCGGTTCATGTATGAAGAGGCGCTGCGTATGCCCCTCGTCATGCGCTTTCCCGGGCGCGTCCGGCCCGGATCCGTGAATGTCGACATGATCTCGAACCTTGATTTTGCGCCGACCTTCCTCGACGTCGCCGGCCTGGGCAAGCCTGCCCCCATGCAGGGCCGGTCGTTCCTGCCGCTCCTCCTGGGGAAGCGCGTGGCCGGCTGGCCTGAATCGGTCTACTATCATTATTATGAATTCCCGGCCGTCCACATGGCCAAGCGCCACTACGGCATCCGAACGAAACGCTTCAAGCTCATCCACTTCTATCATGACATCGACGCCTGGGAACTCTACGACCTGGAGAAGGACCCGCGCGAGCTTCAGAATGTCTATGACGATCCGGCCTACGCCGCGGTCAGGCACGACCTCCGGCGCGAGCTGGCCCGGCTCCAGGCGTTCTACCGGGACTCCGAGGCATCGGCCCGCCGCTTGATCGAGACGGACATCGGAAAATAGCATGGACCTATTCGCCCTCGAAGAACTCGTCATCGTCCTGGCAGCTTCCGTTCTCATCATCTATCTTTCCCATAAATTGAAATTGCCCTCCGTCATCGGGTTCCTCCTGACCGGCGTGCTCATCGGGCCCGGCGGGCTGTCCCTGATCAAGAACACCGGGACCGTCAACATCCTGGCCGAGATCGGCGTCGTCATGCTCCTGTTCACAATCGGCCTCGAATTCGAGCCGGCCCGGCTCAGGCGGATACAGAGGAATTTCTGGGCGGGGGGCGGTCTCCAGGTCTTGCTGACAACGGCGGCCTGCGTCGGCCTCATCGTCGCCGTTTTCGGGGTCGGCTTCCGGGAGGCCCTTTTCTACGGCTTTCTCGTCTCCCTGAGCAGCACCGCCCTCGTGCTGAAGATCCAGGCCGACCGTGGCGAGACCGACGCGCCCCAGGGCCGGATCTCCCTCGGCATCCTGATCTTCCAGGACATCGCCATCGTGCCCATGATCGCCGTTGTCCCGGTCCTGGCCAATGCCAGCAGCGTTTCGGCCGGGGCCATCGCCCTGCGCTTCGGCTTGAGCGCGGCCGCGATCGCCGCCGTTTTCGCCGTCGCCCGGTTCCTCATGCCTCGGGTCCTCCACATCGTCGTCCGGACGCGCATCAGGGAGGTCTTCCTCATCGCTACGCTCTTCATCTGCCTGGGCATGGCCCTCCTGACCTCTTCCCTCGGGCTGTCTCTCGCCCTTGGCGCCTTCCTGGCCGGCGTCCTCATCGCCGAGTCCGACTACAGCCACCAGGTCGTCTCCGATATCCTGCCGTTCAAGGACGTTTTCAACAGCCTGTTTTTCATCTCCGTGGGCATGCTTCTCGACACGGGGGCGGTCTGGAAGTTCAAGTTCACCGTCATCGGCTTGGTCGCTTCAATCCTCCTGCTCAAGGCTCTCGTCGTGGTCATGACCGTGACTGTATTGGGCTACGGGCCGCGGATCGCCCTGATGACGGGCCTGGCCCTCGCCCAGATCGGGGAGTTCTCTTTTGTCCTGGCGGGCGTCGGCCGGGCCAACGGACTTCTCGCCGATGACATCTTCCAGGCGTTCATCGCTTCGTCCATCCTGACCATCCTGGCGACGCCGCTCCTCATCCAGATATCTCCGGCTTTGGCCGACCGGAGCGAGCGGGCGCTGCGGTGGAAGAGAAGGATCGCCGCCGACGGCGGAAAGTCCGGCCGGGACCTCAAGGACCACGTCATCATCGCCGGATACGGCCTCAACGGCAAGAACCTCGCCCATGTCCTCAAGGAGGCCGGGATCGGTTACGTCATCCTCGAGCTTAATCCCGAGACATTCCGGGCCGCGGCGGCGGAAAAGGAGCCCATCATCTTCGGCGACGTCTCCAGCCGGGTAATCCTCGAGGAAGCCGGGGTGCGCCGGGCCAAGGGCATTGTCTTCGCCATCTCCGACCCGTTGATGACGCGGCGGGGTGTCAAAGCGGTCAGGGAGCTCAACCCGGACATCTTCACCATCGTCCGGACCCGCTACGCCTCGGAAATCGACGGACTCCTCGGCCTCGGGGCCGGCGACGTCATCCCCGAGGAGTTCGAGACGTCCATCGAGATCTTCACCCGGGTCCTCGAGAAATACCACTTGCCGCGGAACATCATCGATGCCCAGGTCAAAGTTCTCCGCGGCGAGTGCTACGGGATGCTGCGGGGTGCCTGTAGCGCGATCCGGCCCGTGGCCGAGCGGATCACCGACCTCCTCGCCGCGGGGACGGCCGAGACATATTTCGTTGGCAAGGATGCCTGGCCGGCCGGCAAAACGCTCGGCGGCCTCGACCTCCGGGGCCGGACAGGGGCGACCGTGATCGCCGTGGTCAGGGGCGAGGATTCATTCACCAGCCCCGGAGCGGAATTCGAGATCAGGGAGCAGGACACCCTGGTCCTGGTCGCCAGTCACCGTGACATCGACCGGGCCTTCCTCTATCTGACTGTCGGAGAGACGGACGGGCCGGGCCCATCCGGCGGAGGCGCCTGAGCTTGGACGCCCAGCTGTGGCCGTCGCTCCTGCTCGTGGGCCCGACGGGCTCGGGAAAGACCCCGTTGGGCGATGAGCTCGAGCGGCGGGGATTTCTCGGCAGGCGGTGCATCCATTTCGATTTCGGATCGAACCTCAGGGCGATCGCCGCGGCCCCGGAAAAGGCCAATGTCCTCACGGCCACGGAATGCGAGTCCGTCCGAACCTCCCTCGTGACGGGCGCGCTCTTCGAGGACAAGGACCTGCCCATGATCGTCAAGATCGTGAAGCGATTCGCCGAAGCCCGGGACCTGACTCCCGAATCCCTGCTCGTCCTCAACGGCCTGCCGCGGCACAGAAGACAGGCCGAGGGTTTGGCCGGGGTCGTCGCCGTCGAGCGCGTCGTTTATCTAGAAGCCGGCGCAGCGGTCATACGGAAGAGGATCCGCCTCGATCCGGGCGGGGACAGAGCGCCGAGGGCCGATGATGGGCTCGAGGCGGTCGAGAGACGGCTGGCCGATTTCCGCGAGCGGACGGTCCCGCTCGTTTCCTACTATCGCGAGCGGGGCGCTCTTGTGATCGAGATCCCGGTTACGCCGTCCATGACCGCGGCGGACGCCTATCATGCTCTCGTCGAACGCATGTCTATCGATCCATGATCGGACGTTGTAATTATCCCGGGTCTTCAGGCGGTTCTTCTTGACAGGAGTGCGGCGGATTGCATACATTCATATTCCTGAGACCATTCGGAGAGGAGACTATCTTGAATAAACCCCGGTTCAAAAAGACCGTCGGCCGAGGACTCGTCCTTTCGGTCGTCCTGCTCGCCATTTTTTCGTTTGTCTCGGCGCAGAAGCCCCAGGACCCGCTCGGCGCGGCCGCCCAGGCCTGGGTCGACGACCCCGAAAGTTGTACCTCGATCCAGGTCGGCCGCCTGGCCACGGTCGACGGATCGGTCATCACTTGCCACACCTGCGACGGCCCCTACCGTCAATGGCTGAACATCGTCCCGCGCCAGAAGTGGCCGGAGAAGTCGATGAACAAGATCTACTCCGGCAAGATGCACACGGAGACGTCGACGGATCTTCGCGGCATCGTCCAGGCCGGCGAGATCCCTCAGGTCGCGGAAACCTACCGCTTCATGAACACCGCCTACCCGGCCATGAACGAGCACGGCCTGGTCATCGGCGAGACGACGATCGGCGGCCGGCGAGAGCTCGTCAACAATGAAGGCATGTTCATGATCGAGGAGATCGAGCGTGTCGTTCTCGAGCGCTGCAAAACGGCCCGCGAGGCCATCAAGCTGGCCGGCGAGCTCGTCAAGCAGTACGGCTACGGCGACTACGGGGAATGCATCACCATCGCCGACGGCAAGGAAGTCTGGCACTTCGAGATCATGGGCGCCGGGCCGCTGGAGAAGGGCGCCGTCTGGGCGGCCGTCCGCATCCCCGACGACCAGGTCGGCATCTCGGCCAATATCCCCCGGATCGCCGAGGTCAACCTCAAGGACCCCGACCGCTACATGGCTTCGGACAACGTCTTCCAGCTGGCCCAGGACATGGGCTGGTGGGACCCCAAGAGCGGCAAGCCGTTCAAGTTCTGGGAAGCCTACAACGGCCGCAAGCCGTTCTCGACGCGCGAGTTCTTCGTCCTCAGCACCCTCGCGCCTTCGCTCAAGCTGACCATGGACATGGCCGAGCTGCCTTTCTCGGTCAAGCCCGAGAAGAAGCTCTCGGTCCGCGACGTCCTGGCCATGTACCGCGACCCCTATTCGGGAACCGACCTCGACATGACCAAGAACCTCCTCGTGCCGAAAGGGCGGCCGAGGGGGCAGGGGGGAGATCCGGCCGCCGCTCCGCCAGCCGCGCCCGAGATGATGCCGAGCCCCCTGGCCAGCGCCTGGATGTCGCGCGACGTGATGAACCTCGTCAACACGCTCAAGCCGGGGACGATCACACCCCAGCGGACGATCCCGATCTCGGGGTGCGCCTACGCCACTGTCATTCAAGTTCGGGGCTGGCTGCCGCCCGCGGTCGGGGCGATTTGCTGGTTCGCTTTCGACAATCCGGCCATGAGCGCCCGCATTCCCATTTTCGCCGGCGCCACCGAACTCCCCCCGAGCTTCGAGATCTGCGGCCAATACCGCTTCCGCCTGGATTCCGCGGCCTGGGCCTTCCGCCGGGCCAACCGCCTGGCGACGCTGAAGTGGGGGGCGACCAAGAAGACGGTCGAGGACACGATTGCCGAATTCGAAAACAGGGCTTTCGTCGACCTGCCCCTGCTCGAGAAGAAGGTCCAGGAGATCCTGGCCAGCAAAACGCCGGACAAGGAACCGTTCACGGTCGAGCAATACCTGACGAAGTATACGAACGACACAGCCCGTGCCGCCATCCAGAAATACCTGGAGCTCGGCGACAAGTTCTGGATGCTCATCGCCATGGGCCTCTAATCCCGGCCAGAATAAAAAAGGAGGCTGTCCGGTTTTCCTGAAAAAACCGAACTGTCCCCTTTTTTATTTTTGTTACATCGCGTATTTAAAGAGGTTCATCCCGGCCGGGAGCCTCGTTTTCTCCTTGTAGATGTTCCAGTAATAGGCCTTGGCCTCGGCCAGTTTCGCGTAGAGCGGGTGTCCCGTGTCGGGGAGATGCGTGGCCGTGACAGCATTATTCTTATCCACGCAGAGGAGTTTCTGGCAGCGGTTCATGATCCCGGCCGTGCCGATGCTCGCGGCCACGACGAGCTCCTGAGACCGGACCCTCTGGACGAGCTCGCCGTAGGTGACGTGACGCTCTTCGACCCTGACGCCCATGTCGCGCAGGATGGTCACCATGCCCTGGATCGTGATCGAGGGCAGGATGAGCTCGCTCTCGGGGATCTTGACCACCGTCCCGTCACGGAAGCCGAAGAGACAGCACGAGGAGTCCCACTCGGTGATGCACCGGTCCTCGAGAGGGAGGTGGGTCTTGTCGTCGAGGAAGAGCGCGGCCGCGGCCTGCGGGTCGACGTCCTTGGCGGCGTCGATGGCCTTCAGGCTGATGAGGTAGTTGATGCCCAGCTTGAGCCAGCCGGTCTTGTTCGCGGCCGTGGCCCGGACCAGGTGAGGGATGACGACGCCGGTGAACGGCTCGCCCATGTAGTTGTCGTAGCGGCAGAAGAGGGCCCGGATGGCCGGCTGGCTGGGGAAGGTGACCCCCATGGATTGCTCCTCGTCCACCGTGAACGGCCTGAGGTAACCCTGGGCGCCCTGCTCGGCCATCTCCTCGAGGAAGGCCCGGATGGCCGGGTCCTTGAAATACTGGTGGACGATGATGTTCTCCATCTCCTCGACGGAGGGGATGATGGCCGCCTGGGCCCGGCTCAGGTTGAAGGCCATGCCGCGCCGGAGCCTCTCCAGGTTCTTGTGCCAGTTGAGGAAGTTGACTTCGAGCCGCCCGGCCGGATTCTTCTTGCAGAAGAACCGGATGCCCTCGAAGCAGAGGAATGTGGAATAGAAGATCGAACGGGACACGGCGAAGACCTTGGCGTCGGACTCGAGGATGTCGAACTGCTTCACGGGGAGAAGATAGCGCATCTGCCGCGGGGCCCATTTCACGCCTTCGAATTTGGCCATGTGATCGCTCCTTGACGGAAGTCCGGTCCGCTTACTTGACAACGGGCTTCAGGTGTTCGATGAAATACTCCACCCGGCTCTCGCCGTAACGCGGGAAGGCGATGCCGTGCTGCTGCTCGGGGTAGATCATCATGTCGAACTTCTTGTTTTCCTTGAGCAGGGCCTGGACGAGCTGGATGGTGTTGCCGGGGTGGACGTTGTCGTCGACGGCGCCGTGGTGGATGAAGAGCTTACCCTTGAGGTTCTTGGCATAGGTCAGGCAGGAGCCCTTCTCGTACCCGTCGGGGTTGTCCTGCGGCCGCCGCATGTAGCGCTCCGTGTAGATCGAGTCGTAGTTCCGCCAGTCGGTGACGGGCGCGCCGGCGACGCCGACGTGGAAGACGTCGGGCTCCTTGAGCAGGGCGAGGCAGGTGAAATAGCCGCCATAAGAGTGGCCGGTGACGCCCACCCGCGTCGTGTCCACATAGGGCCGCTGGCCGAGGGCCTTGACGAAGGCGACGTGGTCCTCGAGCTCAACCTGGCCGAGCTTCATGTAATGGAGGTTCTGGAAGGCTTTGCCCCGTCCGGAAACGCCCCTGTAGTCGCAGACCGCGACGAGGAAGCCGAGCTGGGCCAAGGCCTGGTTGCCGTCGGTCATCTTGTAGGAGTTGCTGACTCCCTTCGAGCCCGGCCCGCCGTAGACCGTAAGAAGGAGCGGATATTTGTCTTTGGGGTCGAAATGGGCCGGGAAGTAGATGAGCCCGTCGAGGTCGTACTTGCCATCGGCCGACTTGAAGGTGAACCGTTCCGGCTTGACCAGCTTGAGGTCGAGGAATTCCTTGGTCGGAACGGAGGTCGCCAGGACCTTGACCTCCTTCCCGTCGGCTTGGTAGAGCGTCGACTTCATGGGCTGGTCGTAGCTCGAGAAGGCGTCCGTGTAATAGTCGAAGTTGGGGGAGAAGCCGACGTTATGGGAGCCGGGTTCCTTGGTCATCTTGGCGAATCCGGTGCCGTCGAGCTTGACCTTGTAAGCATGGCTCTCGGTGCCGTTCGCTTCGAGGCCGCCGAAGTAGACCCAGCCGCGGGCCTCGTCGACGCCCTGGATCGAACGGA
>Ga0315275_10004926_pt1 | contig 12566 bp, 12 predicted proteins | sample YL17G03_0_MG_FD_205557 | JGI IMG/M metagenome (GOLD analysis project Ga0315275, IMG submission 205557) | Sediment microbial communities from Yellowstone Lake, YNP, Wyoming, USA - YL17G03_0 | ecosystem: Environmental > Aquatic > Freshwater > Lake > Sediment | place: USA: Wyoming | collected... | reverse complement strand
GACTTACAGGATTCTCCAGAGGAGATTCTCCCTCTCTTAAAAAGGTTGGAGGAGGGGTACGATCTGGTCTCTGGCTGGAAGTTGGAGCGAAAAGATGGGCTTGTCAAAAGAATCTCCTCCAAAATCTTCAACCGGGTGGTGTCGTTTGCCTCTGGGATTCACATCCACGATTTCAATTGTGGTCTAAAGGCATTCCGTCGAGAGGTACTCCACGAGCTGGAACTGTATGGAGAGATGCACCGTTTTATCCCTGTCCTTGCGGGTTGGAGAGGGTTTCGGGTTGGAGAAGTGACTGTCAAACATTTTCCTCGCCGACATGGGAAATCGAAATTCGGCGCAGATCGCTTTCTCAAAGGCCTCTTCGATTTTATGGCGGTCATGATGCTGGTCAAGTTCATTAAAAGACCGCTCCACCTTTTTGGAATTTTAGGGCTTTCCATAGGAGCCCTCGGTCTCGCAATCAATCTCTATCTCACCATTGGGTGGTTTTTGGGGAGATGGATCGGACAGAGGCCCCTCCTGATCTTAGGGGTCCTGTTAATGATTATCGGAATCCAAACGATCTTTTTTGGACTGCTTGCAGAGATGACCAACTTCCTCTCAAACAAAACAGAAACTCCTTCGATCGCCGAGATCCTCCGAAAGAAATGATCAACCTCGTTTTATTTCTCCGTCGCGAGGGCGGTCATTCCATGGAATGGGTCTTTCCGCGAGGGTCCCAAAGCGAGAGGACCGTTATTCGGTAAGCAGGATCGGTATGAAGATCGCACTCATCGGTTTGACCTACCCCTTCCGGGGAGGGATTTCTCACTACACCACCCTCCTTTATCGGGAGCTGCAAAAAGACCACCAGGTCGAATTCATCTCCTTGAAAAAACAGTATCCCAAATTCCTTTTTCCGGGGAAGACCCAGCTCGATGAAAGCGAAGAGAGGATGACGGTAGAAAATCATCCACTCATTCATCCTCTGCTTCCCTGGAGTTGGTACTCCGCCTTCCTCCGGATTAAATCCTTTGCACCCGACCTGACTCTCTTCCAGTGGTGGCACCCCTTTTTTGGCCCGAGTTTCGGCACCCTGGCCCTAGGGCTCAAGATCTGGGGCCGAACCCGAATCGTCTTTCTCTGTCATAATGTCAGGCCTCACAAGGCCACGATGCTCGACACCGCTCTTATCTGGTATGCCTTCAGAACCCCCGACTATTTTATCGTCCATGCTGAATCTGACAGGAAGATCTTGATGAAGTTGAAACCCAGGGCAAAAACCTTCAAAACGCCTCACCCCACCTATGAGATCTTCGGCGCCGGGAAACAAATAGACCCTCTCCAGGCAAAGCGAGAGCTGGGGATCGAAGGAAATCTCATCCTCTTTTTCGGTTACGTGAAAAGATACAAGGGGCTGGAGTATCTCCTCCAGGCCTTTCCTAAGGTCCTCCGGGAGATCCCGTGTACCTTATTGATCGTCGGCGAGATCTATGAGGATAAACCACAATTCCAGCAGATGATCGAACAATTCCACCTGGCGGATCGGATCAAACTGATCGACCAATATATTCCCAACGAACAGGTCGCCCTCTATTTTAACGCGGCAGACGTCGTGGTTCTCCCTTATACCTCGGCGACCCAGAGTGGAATCATCCAGATCGCCTATGGAATGAATAAACCCGTGATTTCAACTCGGGTCGGCGGAATTCCCGAAGCCGTCGTGGATGGACAGACCGGATTTCTGGTTGAACCTGAAAACCCCGATGCCCTCGCGGACGCCATTTTGAAGTTCTACCAAAAAAGGGATGAAATCGATTTCTCCCGGAATATTGAACAGTTTAGAGAGACCTTCTCCTGGGAACGGCTGGTGAAACGGATCGAAAAGCTTCAGGAAGAATCTTGAAGATCCATTCCTATTTCGCCCCATCAGGATCTCGCAACGCTCCAAAAAAATCCATAGAATGCCGCCTTCTATTGCTTTCTGTGGGTTTTATAAGATATCTTAGAGAAAAATAATGAAAAACGCTTCATCCATCCCCTCGAAAGACTGGGAAAAGAAAGCCATCCGCCACACGATCCTTCTCACGGGTACGGTCCTTCTCACCCAACTCTCTCTTTTTCTCAGGGGTTTTATCGCAGCGAAATTTCTTGGCCCCAGTCTTTACGGCCTCTGGCATGGGTTAAGAGTCATCATCAATAATTCCGAATTTTCCTGCATAGGGCTCTATGAAGGAATGAAAAGGGAGGTCCCCTTTTACCAGGGCAGGGGGGATTTCAAAAAGGCAGAGGAAATGATCGCGGCCTCCTTTTTTTCGGGGCTCGCCCTGGTCTCCCTTGCCGCCTCTTTACTCATCATCCTTTCTATTGTTTTTTCCTGCCGATTTGATCGAATGACGCTCCTCTGCCTCTGGATCGTCGCCGGAATCCTGATTGCCCGTCAGCTCTATCTCTTCTATATCAAGAAGTTTGAGAGCCAAGGAAGGTTCTTCTCTCGAAGCAAAACGGAACTCATTTACGCTTGGCTGGGGGTCTCCCTGTCCCTCGGATTGATGCTCCCTCTCCGCCTCTATGGTTTTCTCATCGGGATCCTCCTGGGATATCTCCTCGCCTTTCTGTCCCTTCTTAGAGGGGAATCCATGGTTAAAAAGAGCACCCATTACCTCCAGACCAGTATCGAGTTAGTGAAAGTGGGACTGCCGATTATCCTGATCGGATTTCTCTTGAGTGTCTTGAATAGCTTAGATAAATTGATCCTTCTCTACGTTTGTGACCGCACAAGATTGGGTTATTATGGGATCGCCATTGTCGCTACCACTCCCATCGGTCTTTTACCGAGCAACCTCAGAAGTGTCCTCTACCCGAGGCTGCTGGAAAAATATGGCGAAAAAGGGGATAAGCTCTATTTGAAGGGTTTTTTGATCGAACCCTCCCTTCTCCTCGTTTTCCTCACCCTTCTCTTGATCGGAGCGGTCTATTGTTTTGTCCCCGCGGGGATTCCCATCTTTCTGCCCCAGTATATTCCCAGCATCCCTTCGCTCAAGATTCTGGTCCTGGGATCTTATTTTGTCGCTCTTTCCCAAATCCCTCTTTCGATCCTGATCGGGATTAACCTCCAGAGAAAGCTGATTCCTTTCTTGCTGGCGGCGATCCTCGTCCTTGGAATCACCTGCTCTGTCGCGTTGTCGCTTGGGTACGGCATAGAAGGGGTTGCCTTTTCAAATGGTTTGACAGACCTCTTCCTGACCTCGGCAATTCTCTGGGTGGCCGCCAGTCAATTTCATTATTCATTCAAAGAAAAGGTCCACCTTTTTTCCTCGATCTATTTCCCTTTCCTCTATGCCCTTGTTGTCCTCTTGCTCCTCGACTTCGGCGCAGGAGCTTTAAAGGACCGGACTTCCCATGGGCTCCTGTTGACGTTTTTCCAGTTTTTGATCTTTCTTTGCTTCTTGACCCCCATCTTCTTCTATGTGAATAAGAAAATTAATATCGTCAACCGATTCTTGAATGCTGTTCGTTTTAAGGACGGCATCACCAAGGGGTCTTTTTTTGAAGATTAAGAGAGAATTCCCTGAATCGATAAAGAATTGGAGATGAATGGGATGAGGATTTTATTGGTCTCCCCTCGCACCCAACAAACGAAAATCCCGAGTCCCTCCTGGATGGCCTTGGGACTACCCTTCATCGCCTCTGCTTTGAGAAGAGAGGGCCATGTCTTATCCATTTTTGACCGCTTCTCCAGTATGGCGCGGCTGGGAATCAGGAAAGATCGGGTCAATCGGGCCATGATGGAGCATATTCAGAGATTTAAGCCCGATCTGATCGGATTGACGACCGTCTCCCCCCTCATCTTCGATACCGTGGAGTGTGTCGAATTGATCCGAAAGGCCTATTCCGGGGTCCTGGTGGCCGGTGGCCATCATGCCACTGCAATGCCCGAAACGACCCTCCTTAAGATCCCGGGCTTGGATGGTGTGGTCGAAGGAGAGGGGGAGATGGTTTTAAAGAAGTTGGCGGAGGGCCTGGATCCCGCCGCGATTCCCGGCCTGTGGTGGAGGGGTGAAGAGAGGGATCTGGTTTGCACCCCCCCTCAAACCATCGAACCCTTGGATGACCTCCCTTTTCCCGCCCTGGATTTATTGGATATGGCGTTTTACACCCGGCCCGGAAGATTTACCATTCGCGGCTATTACCTTTCAACCGTCTCCCTTCTGACCTCCCGGGGGTGTGTGAAAAGATGCGATTTCTGCACCGAGTCACTGACCTACGGCAGGGGAGTCAGGTTTCACAGCCCGGATTATGTCATCGAATGGATCAAACAGGTCTTGACGGATTATCCGAAAGTCCAGGGCATCTATCTCCACGACAATGACTTTCTCATCAATGAAGAAAGGGCTAGGACGATCTGTGAAAAAATCCTATCCACCGGTTTGGAGAAAAGGATGAAATGGTCGATCCAGACGCGAGTGGAAAGGGTCCACCCGGAGATTCTGAAGCTCCTCAAGAGGGCCGGGTGCATCTCCATCGAGCTGGGGATCGAATCGGCCTCGCAGAAACAACTGGATAGCATCCATAAAGGGACCACCCGAGATCTCAATGAGAGGGCAATCCGGTTATGCCGGGAAGAGGGATTTTCGACCCATGCCTCCATGATTGTCGGCCTTGAAGGAGAAACGATCTCGGATCTCGCCGAGAATCTTCGGTGGTTAAAACAGGTCAAAACCGACACCTTCTACTGGTTTTCCCTCGAAATCCATCCCGGAACGTCCCTGTACCAGAAAAAAGGAAATCGTTTCTTTGAAGTCAATGAATGGTCGGAAGAAAACGTCTTGAATTTCTATAATAGGGAAGGCCTATCCGCCATTCCTTTAAAGGAGCGTGACCAATGGATGAAGAATAACTTTCTGCCCTACCACCAATGGCACCGTCGTCTGAACCTTCTGAGGGTCAATCCTCCTCTGAAAATCCTTTCTCTCATCATGGGTGAAATATGGCATTTCCTTTGCGATCTCTCTCGCGGCTGGAGGGGAACCGTCCCGTCGGGCCCTCTTTCGGTTCAGATTAAAGAAAGCATAAAAAATACTTGACAAATTACTGTAAATACAATATGTTACTTCTAATAAATGCTGAACGGAAATAGTTTGGGAGGGAGGCGAAAGATGAAAGAAAAAAAGGGGAAAGAGAAAAGAAAAGTAAAATACCTGAAACCGGTTTTAACCAAGCACAAAAAATTAAAGGAAATTACGGCTGTGCTTTTTTCGGGCGGGGGAGGATTAGGCTGCACAAGGTTTTAGGATGACGTCTCACACATCCCATCTGGGGATAAATCGAGGAGGGATCGATGAAAGAGAAAAAGGAAAAAAAGGAAACGAAGAAAGTCGCGTATCTGAAGCCTGTCCTCACCAAGCACAAGAAATTAAAGGAAATTACGGCTGTGCTTTTTTCAGGGGCGGCGGATTTAGGCTGCACAAAATTTTAGGATGACAGGGAAGGCCGACGAAAGAAAAGAAGCCATCCCTTATATAGTCTCTTTCCCTCTTTGCCCGTAAAAGGCGAGGAGGGAACTTTTTTTCCCTTTAAGGTCATCGATCAGCATGAACTTGATCAAGCGCTCCAGATGAACCTGAAGGGGCCTTTTCCTGAAGATCAGGAATTCGAAGGGCAATAGCGCCTCCTCCACCCTGGAGGATCTCAGGCTCTGGAGTATGGAAATTGGAACCGGAGTCTCCAGAAGGGCAGAGGCAAGCCTCAGCGAATAATAGACGGGTTTCTTGATCTTTAGCCCAACCGCTTGTTGAAGGATCCGGTCCCAGTCCACCTCCCGGCCAAGTTTTCGGATGGCGAGGTCCAGATCGCAGAGGGTCAGGAGATTCCCGAACTGATGATGGAGGGCCAGATGGAGACAGAGATAAGGGATGAGCATCTGGGGCTGAAGCACCGGGAGTCTCAAATCAGAAACCTTGATCCACCGGATATGTTCCCACACCTCCCGGCCTCTCAAGAAGGGCTGCCGGTTCCATGAGATCATGAGGGTCTCCCAGTGGAGATCGAGGAGGATCGTCTCTTCCCCCGGTTTTGAAAATGGGACCGAATTAAAATATTTCCTCCGGATCCCCTCTCTCTCCGGATCCGTCACCTTCATCCCCAGCCCCGACAAGACCGATTTTGCCCCTTCATAGTCTCCATCCTGAATCACGAGGTCGATGTCGCTGTAGGGCCTCATCTCCACGGGATGATAGAACTCATAGGCCATGGATGGCCCTTTGATCAGGACAAAAGGAATCCCTGCCTCCTGAAAAGAGGGGAATAGGGTTTTAAAAAAATCCTCATAGAAGAGGGTATGGGCCGCGCTTCCTAAATAACCCTCCTTCAACTCCTCCATCACTTTTGAAGGAACCCTCTCATTTAAATCCTGGCGAGTAAGGGTGTGATAAAAGATGGGAATGAGGCCGTGGTGTTTGACCACCGCAAGGACCCCCTCCCAGGAGAGACGCGCCCAGGGGTATCGGCCATCCGGATCGGGGGAACGGTCACCCAAAAAGGACCTCAGGACATGCAGGATCGACTCATTTTCAGGGGAGCATTTCATCCGATGATCTCTTCAACCACTCGATGGACCTGAAGAATATCCCTACCAAAATGGAGGCAGTAACAATCCATCGTCTCGATCAATCGACAGAGGAAATGGAACTGCTTGCGGGCAATCGTCGATTCAAAGACCAATAGGGTATGGGGAAGAAGCCGCCCGATGGCCTCGATTCTGGAAAGGGGCTCCAGCCGGCTTCTCTCCCGCTCGGCAATCTTCGGAAAGAGCAGAACCTTCGGAAGACACCTATCGAGGACCGAGTTCGGATAGACCGTCTCAACCCAAAACCGCTTCTTCTGGGGCCCCCATTTAAAAAGATGTTCCGGCAGGCTTCGGAGCTCCGGGAAAAAGGATCGGGTTTTCTCCGTCACATCGATCTCTTCCGGAAAGGCCAGGAGATCAAATCCCTCTCCATTCTCTCTGAGGAAGGGCCGGTCATCGCTTAAAAACCGGAATCCCTTCCTCAGCAGGGCAAGGGTCAGGGTGGTCTTCCCGCTCCCAGTAAAACCGGGGATCAGAATCCCCTTCCCCCGTTTTTCCAGGGCCCCCCCATGGATGAGAAAAAGTTCTTTGGATCGCAAGATCTCCGAGAGCCCTACGAGAAAGACAAAATTCGAGAAGATTCCAGGATGGAAGAAGGCAGGATCCGGAAAGAGGCCGACCCCCACTCCCTCCGATGGATCGAGAAGAAAAATCCCCCGGGATCCGAAATCAGCGATGAAAAAGGAATCCCAGGCAAGGTATCTCAAACGGATCTCCATCTCCTTGGAGAGGCCCAGTTCATCGTCCCTCTTCGAATCGTAGAGGAGTTCCCCTTTCCTCCGGATCGTTTCAAGGGATCGAAAAGCTGTCAGCGGGGACTCCAGAAGATAGAAGTTTACCTCCGATTTTCGTCTCTTTCTCGGGCATCGAAAATAATGGAGCAATTCTTGGATCGCATCCAGAATAAAGGAGGAGTTAGAGGCCACATTCAGGGATAATCCATGGACGGAAAAGGACTGGGTGGGCAAAGAAAGAGGTTCAAAATCCTTTCCGAGGATCGAATGGAGAAGATCTTTTTTCAAAACGCTTCACTCCGGGGAGGAAATAACCTTGGTCATCCGGCACATCTCTTTTGAAGGTTTTAGCATATTTCCGTGTTCAAAAAAACCCATGCCCGGGCAGAAATGGCATTCCCGTTTCCACGGGCACCGAAAACAAGTCTTAAAATCTTTCTCCTGATAGGAACGAATCGTCTCCAGCACAGGGGAATGATCCCAGATCTCATGGAAGGAGGCCTTTCTCAAATCACCGGACTCCCAGCGGAGGGCCACGCAGGGATAGACCTTTCCCTCGGCACTGATAGAGCAGGCCTGTCTCCCCGCATTGCAGATCCAATCCTCAGGAGTCGGATCAACCGCCTCAGGGGATTTAAAAAAGGGGAGACCTTCCCTCTTCACGAGGTCTTTTAATTCCCGTGTTTTGACCCGCCATCGTTCCGGCGATCGCCCGGGGTCCAGGGAAGAAAAGACCCTGAAGGTGGGATGAAAGGAAACTCCCAACCCCTGGCAAAGGTTCTGGAGGCTATCGATCTCTCGAAGGTTCATAGAGAGAATGACGGTCTTGACGATGGTATGAATGTCTTTTGTCTTTAGCCACTGGATCGTGCGGATGGACAGATCAAATGAGCCGGGGGTGCGGGTAATCACATCATGAATCCCCGGGGTGGCCCCGTAGAGACTGCACTCCACGGCCAAGGGAGGGGTCTTGAGAAGAACTCTTCGGACTCCGGGGGTGAGGAGTGTTCCGTTCGTAAAGAGGGTGATGGCAAACCCCTTCTTCCGGCTGTAAGAGTAAATCTCTGAGAAATCCTCTCGCAGGGTAGGCTCTCCTCCGGTGAGGGTCAATTTGAGACATCCCGCCTTTGCCAGGTCATCCAAGACCGATCTGATTTCAGTGAGGTCTAATTCATCTTCTCCTCTCGTGCTCCCGTCCGGGAGATAGCAGTGGAGGCACCTCAGGTTGCACCGCTTCGTCAGCTCGAAGACGACAGAAAAAGGGGCCCTCTTCCCTTTAAGGGTTTTGATCAGTTGATTGAAATCGGTTTCTTTCATCGGGATATGAATAAATCTCAGTATACGTGATCTGGGGATCGCCCTGCTCCAGGAGGAGGTCGCCGTTTAGCAAGAGCCAGCTATGTCCCTCCAGGAGGGAGGCATTCTTTTTCACCCCGAAATAAATCTGAACATCAAATCCCGCCTTCCGGAAGAGTCGGAAGAGGGTCAAGGACCGGAGAAGGCAGGGATTCTTGGCCCTGAGGCAGCGAAGAAGAAAGAAGTTCGCATACTTCCAGGCAAGGCGTGCCCGATCCAGATCTCCTTTTTCAAAGGGTCTCCTCAGCGGGGAGGATCGATCCAGGGATTCGAGGAGGGACGGCAATTTCATCCGGAGAATGAGGACCCGGAAGACAGCAATGCCTAACATGATTTTCAAAAACAGACTGAGATTGCAAGGATCCTTTAACAGACGGATCTGCTGAAGGTCACCCATCGGATTTTGCCAGATCTTCCTTCACCAAATCTTCGAGAATTTCCAAGAGATCACTCTTCACTCTCTCTGCATCCACCTCATATCGATCCAGGATCGCTTCATGGATATCGAACAAGGACCTCTTCCCGTCCAAGGATTCCCATAAAAACCTTCCCACGTGATTGAGCGTGTAATAGACTCCAGAATCGAGATGGAGGAGGATACAGTCCCCCTCCAACACCCTCCAGGTGACCCGTTCATTTCTCTTGAAATTCTTAGAGAGATCCATTTTGGTTTCCCCCGAAATCGCTGTTGGGCCCAGATCCTCGAGACCCATCCGAAGGCCATCCCCTCAAACCTTCCCTTAGATGACATCCCTCAATAAGCTATTTAAATAACCCAACTCCAACGGAAAGGCAAAACCCTATCCTAACGATATTGAAATGGGCTCGTTAAAGGTGGTATAGTTTATAAATTCCACCGCCGAGAAAGATTCTTTGCCGAAAAAGAGAACAAACCCTACCCCAACCTCTCCAAAGGTAACTGAACCCTCTATTCGTCAGGGATCGGAGAGGTTTGTCCTTTCCTCCTGGGGAGGGTTAAGGCGGATCGTTATCTCCTATCCCAAAATCGTTGCCCTGATCGTTCTATGCCTGGCCGGAATCTTTCTCTACTTCAATTCCATTCATAACGAATTCGTCTTTGACGATAATCTTCTCATCGTCAAAAATTTCAGAATACAGGACCTTAAGAATATTCCGAGGATTCTTGGCGTCACGGGGAGGCATTCTTACAGACCGCTCAGGGAAATCTCCTATACCCTCGATTATCAGTTCACCGGACTCAATCCCGTAGGCTATCATCTCTCCAATATCCTCTATCATATCCTCACCTCCTTCTGTGTGTTTCTAGTCGCCTTTCGTCTCTCGAAAGACATAAAGGTCGGTTTCATCGCAGGCCTTCTCTTCATGGCACATCCGATCCAAACGGAGAGCGTCGCCTACATCTCGGGCAGAAGGGACATCCTTACGGCCCTCTTTTATCTTATGGGCTTCTATTTCTTCCTCAGGTACAGAGAATCTCTCTCAAAAAAATATCTTTTTCTTATTTTCTGTTCTTATTACTTAAGTCTCCTCTCAAAGGAGATGGGAGTCACCTTACCTGCCGTGATTCTCCTGTATGACCTGATCGAGCCGGTAGGCCCCGTTCTTCATCCGGAAAACCCCGGCCCTTTTCTGAAAGGACTCCTCTTCAGACTCAAAACGATCCTCAAGAGAAACTGGCCTTTATACCTGGGCCTATTCCTTGTGGCAGTCCTCTTTACGATTGACAAGGCCGTTGTTAGAAATCCATCCCGCCAGGAAGGGTTTTATGGAGGCTCGGCTTCGACCAACTTCCTTACGGTCTTTCGGATTTGGGTTTTTTATATCAAGGTGTTGATGCTTCCCCTCTCTCTCAATGCGGGGCATTCCTTTTCCCTGTCGAAATCCATATTAGAACCTCGGACGTATCTATCGATCGCTCTCCTGCTGGCCATCTTCTTGTCGCTCATCCTTCTACTTAAAAATAAAAAGATCTATTCCTTCTGCGGATTCTGGTTTTTCCTCACCCTCCTTCCTGTCTCTCATATCTTTCCCCACCATGAATTATTGGCCGAACACTACCTCTATCTCCCCGCTTTTGGTTTTTGCCTGGCCGGGGGTCTCCTCTTTTCCAGTCCCCTTCAACGCAAACGGGCGGGGCTTCTTCTCTCCGGCTTCCTGATCGCCCTGTTCGTCTTTTATGGCTATCAGACCATCCAGCGAAACCGGATCTGGAGCAATGATTCGACCCTCTGGACGGATACCGTACAGAAGTCCCCGGATAACGTCCGGGCGCATCTCAATCTTATTGCCGCCTATAACCGCCTGGGTCTCTACGACCAAGCCATTTCAGGATCCATGGCCCTCTTGAAAAAAGAGCCAAAAAACGATGAAATTTATACGAAACTCGGCGTCTCTTACATGTTGAAGGGAAAATACGATCAGGCCCTTGAAAACTTCAAAACAGCCATCCAGATCAAGAGCAGGAACCCGATGGCTTATAATAATCTGGGGGTCCTTTACATAAAGAGAAAAGAGTTCGATCAAGCGATCGAAGCCTTTCAAAAGGTTCTCGCTTCTTTTCCCTTTTACGCAGACGCCTACCATAATCTTGCTGAGGCTTACGCCGGCAAGGGGTTAATTGATCAGGCCATTGAGGAAGAGAAGAAGGCCCTCCGGTTGAATCCCATGGCCTCCGAATATCATTTCAACCTCGCAAGGTATTATGAAAACAAGGGGCTTGCCGAGGAGGCCATTCGAGAGTGGCGGGAAGCCCTTAAAGTGGACCCTCGTTTTTTTGAGGCTTACTATGAGATTGGAATGATTTATAGTAAGATGGAAAACCACGTGGAGGCTATTCATGCCTTTGAGAAGGCGATCCAAATCGGTCCAAGATCGGGAAAAGCCTATTTTATGCTTGGAATCAATCAGGTGAAGACCGGAGAAACGAAAAAAGCGATTCAGAATCTCGAAAAGGCTCTTCCCTTTGTCCCCAGTGAAGCGGAACGGGAAAAGATTAGGGGGTTTCTGGGCAGGCTGCGGTCCCCTTCAAAGTGAGAGAGATGAGGGAACCTAAAGCAATCTCTGCATTTCAAGATCCAACGAAAAAAAAACCCGCCCAGAAGGCGGGGTTCTCAGGTGAAAGGGAAAAAAACAGAAAAACCAGGTCGGTAAGGATCCAACATCCATCGTGCAAGGTGTTTAACCCGGGAGGTCCTTCATGGATCATTTCACCTGGTCATAATAAACCTCGACCTTCGTTTTTCCCTTCATCTCTTCTATTTGCTTCGCAGCCAAGGTCTCTATCTTCTCTCTCTTAAGCTTCCCTAATGCTGCCTCTACGACTTTCTCAAGGTTTTTTCCCTGCAGTTTCCTCATCTCTTCGATCGAGACCTCTTTCCGCTCCTCGACTTTGACAACAATAATATCCTTATTCAACTGGATGACGTCACTGATTTCCCCTATTTTGGCATCAATAATTAAATCCAAGTAGGGCCGGGGCAACTCCTTCGGATCCTTGATGACCCGCACACCTCCATAGATCTTCGATCGAGCGGTGGAGTGCTCCTTTGCAACTTCGGCGAAATCTCCCCCCTTTTTCAGATCCTCCATCACTTTCTTTATATCTTCTTGCTTCTGAACCACAATCTCTCGAAACCGAATTTCATACGGGAAATACAGGTCAGGATGGCCTTTGAGATATCTATCTAATTCCTCTTTTTCCACACGAACCAGGGGTTCAAATTTTGCCTTGAGATACTCATTGAGCAACAGCTCATTCTCAAACAACTTGACCTTTACCTTGATTACGGGATTCTGATCCAATTTCTCCTTCTCAGCCTCCTGCAGGATAATGGCAGATTGAATCAGGTTATTGAGAAGTTCCTCCTTGTCCTTACGGGTATACGGAA
>Ga0315275_10004925_pt1 | contig 12567 bp, 16 predicted proteins | sample YL17G03_0_MG_FD_205557 | JGI IMG/M metagenome (GOLD analysis project Ga0315275, IMG submission 205557) | Sediment microbial communities from Yellowstone Lake, YNP, Wyoming, USA - YL17G03_0 | ecosystem: Environmental > Aquatic > Freshwater > Lake > Sediment | place: USA: Wyoming | collected... | reverse complement strand
CTCGAGCCCGCCGATCGCCGTGCGGTCCCGGATCAGCTCGGCGTCGTCGAGCTTGGGCCACTGAAACCACGCCCACCACTCGGGCCGCTGGTCGCGCTGGTGGTAGTCGACGAGGTTCGCGAGCAGGCGCCGCGGCTCGCCCTCCTCGGCGCTTTCGAGGAGGCGCGCCTTCAGCGCCTCCCTCGCGGCGTCGTGCTCCTCCGCAACCTCGCTGCGCTCGCGCCGATCGGGCGGCAGGCGCCACGGCAGCCCGGCCGGCCGGATCGAGCGGAGCCACTCGTGCAGCTCGCAGGTCGAGCGGCAGTCCTCCTCGTTGTAGCGCTCGACCTCCTCGAGGATCGCGTCGTCGCCGGTCTCGACCCACTCCTCGAAGCGCACGACCGACTCGTCGCCGCCCGATACGTCGGCGGTGCGTTCGAAGCCGTAGAGCTTCTCGATCTCCTTGATCGAATAGCTCGAGGTCGACGCGCGCAGCGCCTGCTTGACGACGCGGTAGAGGTCGACGAGCACCTCCTCGCGCAGGAAGCCGTCGACCTCCTGCTCGCGCGTGCCGTGCTCGCCCATCAGGCGGGTCAGCGCGGAGCGCTCGTAGGACGCGTAGTGGTACACGTGCAGGCCCGGGAAGAGCGCGCGGCGCGCCACGACCCAGTCGACGAACTGCTCGAATGCCACCCGCTCGCCCTCGCGGTCTCTCCCCCACACCGCCTTGTAGACGACCTCGCCCGCGTCGTCCTGGAAGCAGTAGCCGAACAGGTACTCGAGCCCGCGGGCGGTCTCGTAAAAGGGGTGGCCCTCCATGTCGAACCAGACGTCGCCGGCATCGGGCTCGGGTAGCAGCCGGAAGCCGCGATCCTCCTGGTCGGGCAGGAGCTCGAAGAGGTGGCGCTCCTCGCGGCGGCCGCGCAGCTGCAGCTCGGCCTGGTGGCGGACCGCCTCCAGCGACTCGGCCTGGCGACGGACCGCCTCCAGCGACTCGGCCGAGGTCGCTGTGCCTGGCTTCAGCCAGGCTTCGAGATCTCGCGGCCGCAGGTCGCCGAGCGCCTCCAGCGTCGAGACGCCCGCTTCCATCAGCGTCTCCGCCTGCACCCGCCGCATGCCGGCGACGAGCGTGAGGTGGTCGTCGTCGACGCGCTGCTGCCAGCACATCTGTCGGAAGTCGCAGATGCCGCAGTGGCCGCACGGCCAGCCGTACGTCTCCTTCCCCGCCTCGAGCGCGTCGAGGAACCGCTTGCGGACGCGCCGGTAGTACGCGTCGAACTCGACCACGCGGAACGTCTCGCGCTCGCCAAGGCCATTCTCGACGTGGACGTGCTCGACCGGCCGGCCCGAGATGCGCGCGACCTGCTCGGCGTAGAACAGGAGCTGCAGCACGTGCGCCGGCTTGGCGGTGCGCGCAAGCTTCGTGTCGACGGGCTCGTAGCAGCCGCCGGGCTGACGTTCGAGGAAGTCGGCGAAGCCGCGCCACTTCCCGTCGGTGAGGTACGGCTGATAGATCACCTGGGCGGTGCCTGCAAGAATCGCCTCCTCGGTGAGCTGCTGCGCGTCGCCCGCGTCGAAGCCCTCGTCGTCGTAGGTGGGGACGCGGACGATCGAGCGGCCCTCCGCGTGCAACCGCGCCAGATAGGCTGCCTCGTGCTCGTTCCCCTTGCGGAAGATCAGGTCGCGATGCGGCGAGTCGAGCTTCGGCTTGACGATCTCACCCCGCGCGGCAGCGAGCGACAGCGTCGTCAGGTGCGGGCAGGCGAGGTGGGCCGACAGATCGGAGGGGGCCAGCTGGAGGGTGCCGTCGGAGCGAAGCCGCATGACAGGAGTATCTGCCTGACGACGGCTACTGCTTATGCGACGAGCACGGAGCCGGCTACCGCGGCCGCCAGCCTGCGGTCGGCAGTCACCAGCGGGAGGTCGAGCGCTTCGGCAAGCGCGGCATAGAACGCGTCGTAGCCCGAGAGGCCCGTGGTCTGGGCGAATTCGAACGCTGCGCTGGCCTGCCCCAGGCTGGCATGCCGGTCGAGCGGCGTTCGTTCAACGTCGTCGGCGAGACGCCGAGCGTCGTCCTCGTCGAGCCGCCCCGCTCGGACGAGCCGGAGGAACGCATGCATCGACTCGGGACCGATCAGATCCGGAGCGTGCGCCCTGACGACACCGCCCCACACGCCTCCGACGATCTCCTCGGCCTCGCACGACTCGCCAAGCAATCCACGCAACAGAACGGACGCGTCGAGGACGATCTCAGCGGCTGTCACGGGCTTCGCGAATGATCGTCTCTGGCTCGAGCCCGGGTGGAAACCCGTCCGGGTTGCGTTCGCGCCAGCGCCGCCGCACGCCCTCGAGCCTCTGGTCGAGGTCGGCCACCAGCGCCTCGTGCTCCGCCCGCTCGACGAGCACGGCAACGATCTCGGCATTGAGCGAGCGCCCATGGCGCCTGGCGGCGTCACGCAACGTCTCGACCGCCTCGAGCGGGAGGTCACGGATGTGGACGTTCGGCATCGCGCTCATGATATCGAACTGATATCACGCCCGCCCCTGTCCCCGCCAGATGTCCCGAGCGGCCATGCCAGGTCACTGCCGGCGGCCGCTGCGGGCAGCGGCGGCGGCTGTCGACGCTCCCGATTGCTCCACCGGCCGTTTCGGGCCCGGCGAATTGCTGAGAGGCGGCCTGGCGGGCCGGACGAGCTGCAACGCCCACGCAAGACGGTGGCTCCAGACATTGGGCTCAGTACCAGATCGCGACCGCGAGCCCATCCCGCGCTTCCGGCGGGTCGGGCAGCGAGACAGCGCCGGTGCGGGCCGCGGTCCACGCGCACGCGGCTGCGTCGAGCAGATCGTCGAGCGGCACCGTCGCAACCGCGCCCAGTGCCCCGGGATCGATGTTGATCCCGTGCTTGCGCAGCAGGCCGAGGCGTTCGAAGGCCCCTCCGGCCGACTTCTTGCGGTACCTGAGCCGCCGCATGCCGTTCATCGCCGTGAAGCAGAGCTCCGGGTGCACCTCGCGGAACCGCGCGTCGTGGGCGGCGAGTCCGGTGACGTGGCGGATCCTCTCGCCCAGGGCGTAGGCCTGGGCCGAGATCCCTCCTCCCTCGCCGAACGGCACCGCGAACCTCTCCCGCTCGGGGATCGACACCCGCTACCAGCTCTGCCATGCCGTCAACCCTTCCCTGATCAGCTTCAGGGTGCCAGAACCGAACAGCGGCCACCCATCGCGCTCCGCGACGCATCGAAACCTGCGGCTATCGCGTCCGCCCGACCTCTGTGGCTCTGATACGCGCGGTCCGACGCCTCGCGGCGCGCGCCCCTGCGCGTGGGCTCCTCCCGAGCGCGCTTGACATCTAATACTTCCTTTGAGATAGTTGCTTTCCCTATTGAAGTATCGATGGTGCTCACGCACCCGGAAAGCGAGGTCACGGATGTCGGTTCTCTCCGAGGTCATCAGCGCGAACGAGGAGTACGCGAGGACGTTCGGCGACAAGAGCACGCTCGCGCTGCCGCCGGCGCGGCGGTTCGCGGTCCTCACGTGCATGGACGCGCGCCTCGACCCGGCCAAGTACGCGGGCCTGAGCGAGGGCGACGCACACGTGATCCGAAACGCAGGCGGGCGCGCCAGCGACGACGCGATCCGCTCCCTCGTGATCTCGACCAAGCTGCTCGGCACGCGCGAGTGGTTCGTGATCCACCACACCGACTGCGGGATGGAGTTCTTCACCGACGAGAAGATGGGCGAGCTCCTCGAGAGCAGCCTCGAGACGGCGGAGCTCCGCGAGGACGGCTTCCACGACGTCGGCGCCGGCCCCGGCTCGAGCGAGGGCCGCTACGTCAGATGGCTGACGATCGCCGATCGCGACCAGAGCGTCGTCGAGGACGTCCGCCGCATCCGCGCACACCCCCTCGTCCCCGGAGACGTCCCCATCTACGGCTACGTCTACGACGTCCGCAGCGGCCGGCTGGCCGAGATCGCCGAGGCTACCGCAGCCGGCGTGGCAGCCTGAGCGCGGGCAGCAGCAGAGCGATGAGATCGCGGGATCAACCACGTCGACACGGCGGCGAGCTACGGCGACGCCGAGGACAGGCTGCGACCGTGGCTGCGGCAGCATCGCGCCGGCGTCTTCCTCGCCACGAAGACGGGCGATCGTACGTCTGCGACGGCCCGCGAGTCGTTGCTGCGCTCGCTCGAGCGCATGGGCGTCGACCACGTCGACCTGATCCAGCTGCACAATCTCGTGCACCCGGGCGAGTGGGAGACGGCGCTGGGGGCCGGCGGCGCGCTCGAAGCGCTCGTCGCAGCGCGAGACGAGGGCCTGGCACGCTTCATCGGCGTCACCGGGCACGGGTTGACGGCGCCGTGGATGCACGCGCGAGCGCTGGAGCGGTTCCCCTTCGACTCGGTGCTCGCGCCCTACAACGCCGTCGCCGTGCAGAGCCAGCAGTACGCAGCGGACTTCGAGGCGCTCGCCGCGCTCTGCGCCGAGCGCGGGGTGGCGCTGCAGACGATCAAGGCGATCACGGCCGGGCCGTGGGGCTCCGGGCCGCGCTCGGCCGGCACGTGGTACGAGCCGCTCACGGCAGCGGCCGACATCGAGTTCGCCGCGCACTGGGTGCTCGGCCGGGACGGCGTCTTCCTCAACTCCGTGGGCGACCGCACACTGCTGCCGCTCCTGCTCGACGCGGCCGCGCGCTACGAGCGCAGGCCAGACGACGCCACGATGGCCGGGCTGATCGAGCGGCGCCAGATGACGCCGCTGTTCGTCAGCTGAGCCGGCACGAGGGCCGCGTAGGTCATCGTCGATCGCGCCTGCGCAGGCGATCGTCCGGGCCGGCCAGGAGAAGCTCGCAGAGAGCCCGTCGCCGGCGGTCCCGTCACTGAGCCGTGCCTCAGCCGCCCGTCGGCGTGTGCCGTGCGATGAAGGCGAGCACCCGTTCCCACGCATCCGCCGAAGCGTCGCCGAACTCCTCGTAGCGGCGGTCGAAGAAGCTGTGGGGCGCGCCCTCGTAGACGACGAGCTCGTGCTCCACTCCGGCGGCGTCGAGTGCTGCTTCGAAGGCGGCGTTGTGCTCGGGCAGGATGTTCTCGTCGACGCCCGCCTGGAGAGCGAGGATCGGTGCCTGGAACCCGGCTGCCCGCTGCGTCGGCCCCGGCGCGCCGTTCCGCTCGTCGGTGGATCCGTAGAAGCCGACCGCTCCGGCGAGGCCGTGCCCACCCGCCGTCGCAAGCCATGCGTTGCGGCCGCCGAAGCAGAAGCCGACCGCGAACACCGTCGAACAGGCGCCACCTTCCGGTGAGCGCAGGTACTCGACGGTGGCCCGCGTGTCGTGCTGGACACCGTCGGGTGTCGTCTTGGCGTAGTGCTCCATGTACGGGAACTCGTCGCCGCGCTTGCCGATGCCTGCCGTGCGACCGAAGTAGTCGATCGCGACGGCCGGGTAGCCGCGCTCGGCGAAGCGCAGTGCGAGCTCCTCGTAGAAGCGGTAGAGCCCGCGGGCGTCGGGGAGCACGACGACGCCCACGTGAACCGGCTCGTCCGGCAATGCCGCGAAGGCAGCGAACCGTGTTCCGTCGGCCGCCTCGAGGGTGACGTCCTTCGAGACGACGGGTGCTCCGCCCGACAGGGCGGGGATCGGCGGCAGCGAGTCGAGTTCGAAGCACATGGCCGCCCACCGTACCGCGTCCATGAGGCCCGCGTGCAGGCTCGGGCGGCCATGCACCACGCAGGCTCGGAGGGATCGAGTCCGTCCCACGACCGAGCTCGCGCAGACGATGGAGGTCTTCGAGAAGAACATGAGGCGATGGGCGCGCGGGCGGCGCTTGTTGTGCAGGGGCCTCGCCTGCGGCCAGGAGCCCGCCCAGGATCGACGCTGCGATCCTCCGGGATTCCGACGGCCACTTCCGGGCCGATCGCGACTCTGCGGAGCGCCGGCGGATTCTCGTGTAACGCTCGGGCGCCCCTTGCGACTGCAAGAGCATGCGCGTCGCGATTGCTTTCGACCACCGTGGCGTCAGCCTGCGGGCGAGCGTTATCTCCGAACTGGTCGCGCACGGTCACGAGGTGCTCGATCTCGGCGCCGACGCGCGGATCCCGACGGTCGACGACGTCGAGGCGCTCGATCTTCGTTCCCTCTACCCACTGGAGGTCCCGGCATGACCGACATCGAACGGATCGCCGAGGTCCTGCACGAGGCTGCCGAGACGCACCACGTCGTCTGGCGGATCACCGACGGCGACGATCCCGACTGGGCATCGTGGTACGCCGACTGGCTGCTCGACCTGTCCGAGCTTCCCGCCTTGCTCGGGGGAAAGCCGGTACGCAGCCACCTCGTGCACATGCTCGTCCAGCTGGATCTCGACCACACCGCCTCCGGGTCGGCCGAACGGTGGGAGGCCATGTATGCGCGGGGCCTCGCCGAGCGGTTCGCAGCCTGAGAGACTCACGACGGCGCAGTGATGACGGGCATCCACTTCGGCAACCTGCTCATCGTCGTCGCGCTCGCATTCCTCGTGCCGCTCGCACTCGGGTTCGCGCCAGGTGTGCGGCTCCCCGCCGTCGTCCTCGAGATCGTTGCCGGGATCGTCGTCGGTCCATCGGTACTCGGCTGGGTCGAGGTCGACGGGCCCGTAGGCGTGCTGGCCGTGATCGGCCTCGCGTTCCTGTTGTTCCTGGCCGGCCTCGAGATCGATGTGCGCGAGCTGCGCGGCCGCCCGCTTCGCCTTGCAGCCCTCGGTTTCGGCCTCTCGTTCGCGATCGCCGTCGCCGCCGGTCTCGGCCTGCACGCCGTCGGGCTCGCGGGCTCGAGCCTGTTTGTCGCCATCGTGCTCACAGCGACCTCGCTCGGGATCGTCGTGCCCGTCCTCAAGGATGCCGGCGAGATCGCCTCGCCGTTCGGGCAGCTGGTCGTCGCGGCCGGGTCGATCGCCGACTTCGGAGCGATCATCCTGCTCTCGCTGCTCTTCAGCCGCGAGGGTGGCGGGATCGGCTCACAGGCGATCCTGCTTGGCGGGTTCGTGCTGGTGGCCGGCGCCATCGGGCTCGCGCTCGCAGGCGCCGAGAGGCTCTCGGCGCTCTCCGGCGTGCTGCTGCGACTCCAGGACACGACCGCACAGATCCGGGTGCGCGGGGCGTTCCTGCTGCTCGTCATGTTCGCGTTCGTGGCCGAGCGGCTCGGGCTCGAGACGATCCTCGGTGCGTTCATGGCGGGTGCGCTGCTGACGCTGCTCGACCGCGACCGCGGGATGACTCATCCACGCTTCCGCGAGAAGCTCGAGGCTGCCGGGTTCGGGATCTTCATCCCGGTGTTCTTCGTGGTCAGCGGCGTCCGCTTCGACCTGGACGCGCTCACGTCGAGCGCCGGGGCACTCGCGCGGGTGCCGGTCTTCCTGCTGGCGCTGCTCGCGGTACGCGGCCTGCCGGCGCTGCTCTACCGCAACGATCTCGGCAACGAGCGCACCGCCGTGGCGGCGCTGCTGCAGGCCACTTCGCTCCCCTTCATCGTCGCGGCCACCCAGATTGGCATGGAGATCGGCACGATCGACGCCACGACCGGCTCGGCACTCGTCGGGGCGGGGATTCTCTCCGTGCTGCTGTTCCCGCTGGGCGCACTGACGATCCTGCGTGGAGGCTCGGCCGGCGTTGACAGCCAGCCCGTCGCCTAGCCGGCCACTGCGCGTGAGTGATCCGCTCGGACTCGCGAGCCTCCGGCCCGACGACGCCGGTCGCCAGTAGCTTCCAGGCGGTTACTGCCTCTTCCACTCACGGAAGGCAGCCAGCAACCCGGTCTTCGTCTCGTCCTGGAGATCGTCCACCGTTACACGCCCGGCGAGCTCGATCGTCACCCGGATCTGATCGAGGTAGTTCGAGCAGCCTCCGCACTCGACGACGTGCTTTTCGAAGTGCTCGCGCTCATCGTCGCTGAGACCTCCTTCGAGGTATTCCGTCACGAGCTCGACAAGCTCCTGGCAGGTTAGATCCCGGTCGCTCACGTTCGCTCTCCGTCCAGATACGCCTCGAGGGCCCGCCGCACCTTTGCGCGTGCGCGGTGAAGAATGACTCGCTGATTGGTCTCGCTGAGGTCGAGGATGTTACGAACCTCGTCCGAGCTCCAGCCCTCGACGTCGCGCAGCGTGATCACCGCTTGTTGCACGTCGGGTAGCGATGCGATCGCCCGTTCGACGACGCCCATCGTCTCGCCTCCCACGAGCCGCTCCTCCGGAAGCTCCGACCAGCGGCTCGGCGCGGACGTCCAGTGTCCGGCCCAGCGGCCGGCGCTGAGGAAGCGATCTGCTTCGACCGACGCTTCGCCGCCCTCGCCGTCTCCTCCTGTGACGGACGAGAAGGGGACGCTGCGGCCCTCACGCGCGCCCCTGGTCTTGGCGGTGTTCGAGAGGATCCGGAAGATCCAGGTCTTCAAAGAGGCGCGGCCCTCGAAGCGGCCGATGCCGGCGATCACACCGAGCCACGCCTCCTGCACGACCTCCTCGGCGACCGCGCGCGTGGAGACGTACATCCGTGCGACGCGAAGCATCGCCGGGCCGTACTCGTCGACAAGCGCGGCGAACGCACGGTCGTCCCCCAGGCGGAGCGCGGCGACGATCGCGTCCTGCCCCGGAGGTGGCGCATAGGTCGGTTCGGCCTCGTCCACGGGCAGACGGTACGCCCCCGGGAAGCTGCCGTCCAGTCACAGCGGCTCCCAGATGATGCTCCCGACGAGCTCACGCATCCCACCGCTGCCGGCTCGGGCGTAGCCGCTCCAGCTGTAGAGGATCGTCGCTCCGTCATCGGTGTCGAGCGCCCCGCGAAAGTCCGGGAGCAGGGTGCCGTCGACGCGGCGGCGCGGAAAGTTCGCCCCTCTGAGCCGTGCCGAGAGGCGCCCCGTGGCGCGCCCCACGGCAATCAGGAAGTTCTGTGTCTCGGTCCCGAACGGGCCGGCTACGTCGACGCTCCAACTCTCAGGCGTCGTGAACGTGGCGCGGTAGAGCGGCTCGAGTCGCATCGCTACGGCTCAGCTCGCGGCCAGGCCGGCGACGGTTGCAGGGAGACCCTCCCACGACCCGATCGCCGTGAGCGAGCCGCCGTCGCCGATCTCCCACCCGAAGAACCGCCGTGAGTCGGCATCGACGGCGTACAGGAACCTGCCGTCGCCGCTGATGTCCTCGTCGCGGAGGCCCGTGTGTCCGTCGACCGCCGTTCCCGCGACCGCATCGTCGAGCGAGATGCTGCCGTCCGACCCGATCGCGTAGCGCGACACGGCCCCGTCGGCGAAGTTCGTGGTGAACGCGTACCTGCCGTTCAGTCGCTCACCCGTCCGATCCGTTACGGCGGACGCGTGCCGGGAGCGGATCCGATCGAAACCCCTGGCACGCCGTCCGCCGGCAGCAGCGCCTGGGCTGCAGCGGCTCGGCTGGCGGGCGAGGGCGATCTCGCGGGCGGGCGGCCGGGCACCGCTGTGGCGTTCCTCGCACGCGCCGGCGCCTCGGTCAGCACGGGCAGGACGCCCCCGGTCGCCGCCGGGCTCCGACTTGCGCCTCGGTCCCGATCGTGTACTACGCTCACGCCACCCCACGGAGACTGGAGGAACAGATGCACGAATCGCCTGCTGTTGCCGATGCGTTGACGACCTTCTTCGCGAAGAACGCCTCCGGAGATACCTCGACGTTCGACGAGGTCGTCTCGACGGAGGAGGCGGTTCTCGCCATCGGCAGCTCGGCACGGGAGTGGTTCTCCGGCCAGACGGCCGCCCGAGGTGCGTACGGGCTCGAGGGCGTTCTCATCGACCCGGGAAACATCGACGCCTGGGAAAACGGCGATACCGGCTGGGCGGTGGCCCGACCGCAATTCAGCATCCCGGGTGGCCCATCGTTTCGCCTCCGCTTCAGCGCAGTGTTCGTGCGCGAGGGCGGTGGGTGGAAGCTGATCCACCTCCACGGCTCCTACCCGGTGCCCGACGAGGTGGCCGTCGGGCATTCCGAGTGGTGGGACGCCGGCTGAGACACGACGCCCCGCAGTACGGCTGTGACGCTCAGCCGTACTGCGCGGCGGCGGCGCAGTGACTTCTTGCTGCATCGTGCGGGCAACAGACATTCTCAGCCGCCTCCTTCGAGAGATGCCACCGGCGCCGGATCGTGTATGAAACAGCGATGAGCAACGGCGTCGAGACAAACGGGCACTCTCGCTCGAGCGTCCTTCGACGCATCCCGGAGACGGCGGAACCGCCCGTCCCACAGGGCAGCTTCGATACCACTCCTCGGCTCGTCGACGCGATGTCGTCCCTCTACGGCGACATCATCGACCGCATTCTCTCGACGCCGGACAGAGTCACGTCAGCAGCGGCGGGCAAGAGGCTCCTCGCAGCCGACGACGGTACCGAGGTCGTCGCCGATCACGTCCAACGCGTGGTCGTGCTCGCCATCCCCGTTCTGCGAACGCTCGCGCGCGGAGCGCGCTTCACGCGGATACCGTGGGTTCTCGTCGCCACCACAGCGTTCTCGATCGGCTCGGCGATCCGCAGCGGTGTGCGCGAGGCTCAGGTGATCGGCTCGCTCGTTGCGTACCGGCTCGAGCAGGCGACCGGCCTGCCCGCTGACCCTGCGCTCGTGAAGAAGCTCACGCTCGAGCTCTACCTCGATTCCCGGCAGACCCCGGACGTCTCCGACCTCGCGCTTCCGCTCGGCCAGCTCCTCCGGCGCTGGCTCATCAAGGGCGCGATCGGGCGGGACACGAGGAAAGCGGCCTCGAAGGCGCTGGACGCCGCCGAGCGCCTCGATCTACGCCCTTACGTCACACGCTGACGAGCGTCCCCGACGTATCTGACCCGACGGGCGACCGAAGGGGCAGGAAGCTCGCTCGCGTGCGATGCGGGGCGACGCGCTGGTCTCGAGGGCTGCCCAGGCGGAGAGAAGGGAGCGGGTGCGAACGACCGACGGCGGCAACCAACGGCGTCTTGGCGACAGTCAAGGCGGTGAACGAGCCGGACAACCCCTGCAGCGTGCGGGCTCCCCTTTGGGGCCTCCTCCCTGGGCCGTAGGATCGTGCTCATGGAGTCCCTCCTTTTGGCTTGGTACCGCCGTTTCGGGCGGGACTTGCCGTGGCGCCGGACTACTGACCGGTATTCGATCCTCGTCAGCGAGGTGATGCTGCAGCAGACGCAGGTCGACCGGGTCGTGCCGCGCTACCTGGCCTGGCTCGAGCGCTGGCCCACGCCCGAGGCGCTCGCCGCCGCACCCGCCGGCGACGTGATCCGGGAATGGCAGGGGCTCGGCTACAACCGGCGTGCCCTGGCCCTGCACCGGGCGGCGCAGGCAATCGCAGCGGAGGGCTGGCCCGACGACCTCACCATGCTGCCGGGTGTCGGCCCGTACACGGCGGCGGCGCTGCGGAACTTCGCTCTGAGCGAGGACGTGCTACCCCGCGACGTCAACGTCGACCGGGTCGGGCGGCGTACGGGGCATCGCTTCACGGGCGCTGCCGCGCAGGCGCTGATGGACCTCGGTGCCACGATCTGCGTCGCGCGCATCCCGCGGTGCGACGCCTGTCCGCTTGCCGGTGTCTGCCCGTCGCGCGGCACGCGCGACGAGCCGGCGCGGAAGCAGTCACGCTTCGAGGGCTCGTTCCGGCAGCGGCGCGCCGTCGTGCTGCGAACGGTGGCCGCGATGCCACGTAACCTCGCAGCGCTCGACACGGAGGCGGTCGCCGCGCTTGCGCGCGACGGGCTCGTCGTCGTCGACGCTGGCCTCGTGCGGCTTCCTGCGTGATCACCCAGCCAGAGGCTTGATGGGGGTTGGAGCAAGGAGAGGGTCTGCGCCGAGGAGCGCAACGTTCCGAGAAGTCGCGCTAACGTCCGAGTGCCTGTGCGATCGCCCTGACGTGCTCGGGCGTCGAGCCGCAGCAGCCGCCTACGATGCGCGCGCCCTGCTCCACGTAGCGGGACACGTGCTCGGCCAGCATGTCAGGGCCTGCCTCGTAGACGACCTTCATGCCGACGATCTTCGGCACGCCCGCGTTCGGCTTCACCCATACCGGGAGGTCGCCCGCCGCAGCGAGCATCTCGGTGACCACGAGATCGGCGTCCGCGAGCGAACGGCCGCAGTTCGTGCCGACGGCAGCGACGCCGGAGGAGGCGACGGCAGCGACCGCGTCGGTCGGGCTGAGACCCATCATCGTGTGCTTCCCCATGTCGAAGCTGAACGAGACCACGACCGGCAGGCCGGTCGCGCTCTGCACGCCCTCGAGCGCCCACACGGCCTCCTCGACCGCGAACAGCGTCTCGAGCACGAGCAGGTCGACACCGCCCTCCGCCAGCGCCTGCGCCTGCTCGCCGAATGCCTCGACGCAGGCGTCGTGCGTCAACAGCCCGTAAGGCTCGATCAGCTGCCCCGTCGGGCCGAGCGAACCGGCGACGAGCCGCCCCTCACCCACCCCCTCACGCGCCAGCTCGGCGGCCCGGAGGTTCACCTCGCGGGCCTTGCCGATCAGCGGCCCGTCGGCCAGCCGCAGCGGCGTCGCGCCGAAGGTGCAGGTGAGGACGATGTCGGAGCCGGCGTCCGCGAACGCCCGGTGCAGCTCGACGACCTTCTCGGGTGCCTCG
>Ga0315275_10004924_pt1 | contig 12568 bp, 14 predicted proteins | sample YL17G03_0_MG_FD_205557 | JGI IMG/M metagenome (GOLD analysis project Ga0315275, IMG submission 205557) | Sediment microbial communities from Yellowstone Lake, YNP, Wyoming, USA - YL17G03_0 | ecosystem: Environmental > Aquatic > Freshwater > Lake > Sediment | place: USA: Wyoming | collected... | reverse complement strand
CCCTCCTGGCACCAGAACTCCCATCCGATGTCTCCGTGGATGTACTCGGCGTCGAGCTTCAGGCGGTCGAGCACGATCTTCGTGGCGTCCATCACGTCCACACCCACGCCGTCGCCAGGCAGCCAGGCAATCTTGAATCGCGGCATTCGTCACCATCCTCGTGAACAGGGAGCCGTGGCACGTCGGCGGGACCAGCAAGAGGGTCCTGCAGGGCACGTCCGGAAGGCCCGTGCCGAGGGCAGGGACAGGATACCAATAGTCGGCGTCCGGGGCTAGGGGCTCCACCCGGGGGTTCCGCCATCCCGGACTTCTCGGGACGGCGGGCATGTCCGATTCGACAGAGGGGGGAAGATCATGACTATCGTTCGATGGCACGCGTTCCGTGAAGTGAATGCCGTGCAGGAGCGCGTGAACCGCCTGTTCGTCGAGGTCTACCGCCCGGCCGACGACGACGTGATGCGTCGCGGGGCCTGGGCGCCCGGCGCCCACTTTTCGTACTTGCATCCGACTTCAGCGGTGTTATACGTTAACGGGTTGTGAAAGAAGAACTCGACGTCGAAATGCCAGTCGCAGAGCCGCCGAAGCCCGACAAGCGCTTCGCAATCAGCCCCACGGAGGGTCGTTTCCTCTTCGTGGAGATCGCGGCGCAGCGGGCCAAGCAGCTTCGGCGCGGTGCGGTGAACCGGCTGCAGCCCGAGACGGAGGCTGCGAACCCCGAGGCACCGGCTGTGCGCCACAAACCCGAGCGGGTCGCCATGGAGGAAGTCCGTCTTGGCTTCATCCAGTACGACCTCTCGGAAGAGGCGACTCCCCAGACGAAGTCGGAGGAACCGGCGTGAGCCCTTCCGAAATCTTCGACCTGGTTGTGGCCGCCGTGCAGGGCGTGGGGGTGGGCGCCGTGGTCCTGCTGGTGCTCTTCATCGGCGTGTCGGTCCTGCTCGGCCTGGTGAAGTTGCGCGCCAGCGGCCCAAAATCCCTGACGGTGCGGAGCCTCGATGAAGCGCTGGGACGCCCGGAAACCTACCTGCCGCCGGAAACACCTCGTGGGACGACGGATCAGCTGGGGAACTCCCAGCGTGCCGCCTGACCGCCGGCCGGACGATTTCCCGGAACCTTCACCCGCCCGATCCTCGTAGATCCGATTGACGGACAACGTTGCCGGTGCCGTGCCGGCGGCGTTCCCGTGCGTGCCGCGCGCCGGTGCGGCCAGGAAGCGAGGGAGCCATGTTCGAACTGCTGGCGTTGGGCACGATCCTCCTGTTCGGCCTGCTTGTCCTGGGGCTCGTGGGCGCCATCCTGAAGATGCTGTTCTGGCTGGTGTTCCTGCCGCTCCGTCTCGCCGGCAAGCTGATCGCGCTGCCGTTCATCGCCCTCGGCTTCCTGTTCAAGATCCTCTTCGGCGTCCTGATGCTCCCTATCATCGCGACGGTCGGCATCGTCGCGCTGGTGGGATTCGGACTCGTCGCCGTCGTCGGGCTCTTGCTCCCGCTGCTGCCGTTGGTGCTGGCGGGCCTGGTCGTGTGGGGGCTGGTGAAACTGTTTTCACGCCCGGCCACCGTGTCCCGTGCCTGACGGGGCCACCTGCCAGTACGCGGTGTCGCGTTCGTAGGCGTCTGCGACCCGGAACACCCCCGACTCGTCGAATCGTCGTCCGAGGAACTGCGCCCCGATCGGGAGGCCGGCCGCCGAAAATCCGCAGGGGACCGACACGGCCGGAAGGCCCGCGAGCGACGCCCCGACCGTGAACACGTCAGCGAGATACATCGTCAGCGGATCGTGGACACGTTCGCCGAGAGGGAACGCGACGGTCGGGCTGGTCGGGATCGCGATGACGTCCACCTCGCCAAGCGCCGCATCGAGGCCGCGCGCAATCAGCGTGCGCGCCTGCTGAGCCTTGACATAGTACGCGTCGTAATACCCCGCGCTCAGCACGAAGGTGCCGAGCATGATCCGCCGCTTCACTTCCGCTCCGAAGCCCTCGTCGCGCGTCCGTTCGTACATCGCGCGCAGGTCGGACACGCCGTCGGCGCGGTAGCCGTACCGCACGCCGTCGTACCGGGCAAGGTTTGAACTCGCCTCCGCCGTGGCGATCAGGTAGTAGACGGGGATCGCAAGGTCCGCGTGGGCGAGTTCGACGTCCCGCAGGATGGCCCCACGGGACCGGATAACCTCGAGCGCGGCAAGGAACGCCTTGCGCACCTCGGGATCGACGCCGTCGTCCAGCAGGCGGCGGGGGACGCCGACGCGACAACCGCGCACATCGCCCGTCATGGCCGCCGTCCAGTCGGGAACCGGTTCGGCGGCGGCGGTCGAATCGAACCCATCGGGGCCGGCGATCACCTGGAGCGCCACCGCGGCGTCGCGGACCGTCAGCGTCAACGGCCCGATCTGGTCGAGCGACGAGGCAAAGGCGATCAGGCCGTAGCGTGACACGCGACCGTAGGTCGGCCGCATCCCAACGCAACCGCAGAATCCCGCTGGCTGGCGGACGGACCCTCCGGTGTCGGATCCCATCGCCAGCGGCACCATCCGCGAGGCCACGGCGGCGGCCGATCCGCCGCTCGATCCCCCGGGCGTGCGCGAGGCGTCCCAGGGATTGGCAACCGGGCCGAACGCCGAGTGCTCGTTCGACGAGCCCATGGCGAACTCGTCGCAGTTGGTCTTGCCCACCACGACGGCGCCGGCCCGCTCGAGTCGCGTCACGACCGTTGCGCTGTAAGGCGGAACGAAGCGTGCCAGCACACGGGATCCGGCGGTCGTGCGGACGCCCTCGGTGCAGATAGTGTCCTTGATGGCCACGGGCACCGCCGCGAGCGGGCCGATGGCGCGGCGATCCGCGCGTCGATCCAACTCGGCCGCGCGGCCGAGCGCTCGTTCGCCGTCGACCGCGAGCATGGCGCCCAGGCGCTCGTTCGACGCCGCGATGCGGCGCAGGGCGGTCTCGCAGATCGCGACGGCGGTGGTCGCACCCTCGACAAACGCCGCGCGCACGTCCGTTGCCGTCGCGGGCACGGTTGCCATCAGCCCAGCACCTTTGGCACCCGCACGAGGGGCGGCGCGGGAATGCTGTCGGGCGCGTTGCAAAGTGCCGCGCTGGCCGACAGCGAGGGCCGGACCTCGTCCGGGCGCTCGACGAGGGCAGGCAGCAACACCTGCGCCGTGGGCGGCACTCCCGCCGTGTCCACGTCCTGCAACTGGCGCACGAAGGCGAGGATGCCCGTAAGCTGCTTGAGGTAAAGGGCTTCTTCGTCGGGGGTCAGCCGAAGGCGAGCGAGCGCCGCGAGGTGGGCAAGATCCAAGTCACCGCGCTCGTCGGGCATGGCCGATGCTAACATTCACGATCATGACGCCGCAACCAATCAGGCGCGCCGCTGTCGTGGCCGGCACCTGGTACCCCGAACAGCCCGCGCGTCTCGCCGCGGAAGTCCACGGGTTCTGCGCGTGCGTGACCACGATCGTCGAAGGTGAGATCATCGGGCTCATGGCCCCGCACGCGGGCCTGATCTATTCCGGCCCGGTGGCCGCACATGCCTACTGCCAGCTTGCCGGCCGGACGTACGACGTGATCGTGCTGGTTGGGCCGTCACACCACGTCGGATTCGAAGGCGTCTCGATCGTGCCTCGAGGCTCGTTCGAAACTCCGCTGGGCGACGTGCCGATCTCGGCTGGCGACGCCGATGCGATCATGGCGGCGACGCCGGTTGTGCGCGACCTGCCCGCCGCGCACGCGCGGGAACACTCGCTCGAAATGCAGCTGCCGTTTCTGCAGTGCATGCTGCCTGGTGTCCCGATCGTGCCGCTGGTGATGGGCCACCAGTCACGCGCCACGATCGCCGCGCTGGCCGACGGGCTCGCGTCGGCCCTCGCGGCGCGGCGGCCGTTGCTGGTGGCGAGCAGTGATCTCTCGCACTATCAGAGTTCCCGCCGGGCGGCGGAGCTGGATCACGTGATCGTAGATGCCGTGGAGCGCTTCGATTCCGAGGCAGTCGAGCGGGCGCTCGTCAGGTTCCCCGAGCACGCCTGCGGCGGAGGTCCGGTCGTGTCAGTGATGCGCGCCGCTCGCGCCCTGGGTGCGGGTGACGCGCGGGTCCTGTGCTACGCGGATTCCGGCGCGGTGTCAGGCGACACGAGCGCGGTAGTCGGCTATGTCGCCGCGGTGTTCGGCACGTTTGCGGCGGCTTCATGAATGCGGCGGAAGACGGCATGCCAGGGCGATTCTCGCGGGAAGATCGCCGGCGATTGCTGCAGGAAGCGCGCCGGGCGGTGTCGGAGGCGCTGGCCGGCCGGCCGGCGGTCCCGGCCGAGCCGGAGGGCGTGCTCGGCCTCCGCGCCGGCGTCTTCGTCTCCTTCCACAGACACGGGGAACTGCGCGGCTGCATCGGGCATCCTGACGGGGACCAGCCACTCGCGGCTGTCGTCGCCCACTGTGCGGTGGCCGCGGCCACTGAAGACCCCCGGTTCGCCTCGGTGACTCGGGCGGAACTGGACGACTGCGAGATCGAGCTCTCCGTGCTGGGGCCCATCGAGCCCGTCGATAAGGTCGACGACATCATCGTCGGGCGGCACGGGCTGATCGTGGAACAGGAGTGGCATCGAGGCCTGCTGTTGCCCCAGGTGGCCCGCGAGCAACGGTGGGATCGCGACACGTTCCTGGCGAGGACGTGCGCGAAAGCGGGGCTGCCAGGCGACGCCTGGAAACGAGGCGCGACGATCATGAAGTTCGAAGCCGAGGTGTTCTCCGACGCCGATGCTCCGGACGGAGAAGCCTGATGCCACGACCGGCGGCCGCACGGCCCCTGGCATCGGCATGAATATCTATCTCGTGCCCGTGGGACCGGAACGCTACGAGTTGTACTGCGAGGTCGACGATCATCATGCGACAGTCGGGGGTGAGACTGCGCGTGGCTGGCGTCAGCGCGCCAGTGGTGTCTTTCACCGGGGCCTGGCGTATATCGACTCCGAGCGCCGGCAGCGGCTGGCACGGGCATCCGCGGCCGAGTCCCGCACACGCGGGCAGCGGATTCGCGATCGCGTCATCGGATGGCTGGCGGAGCGCGTGGCGGAACAGCGCCTGCTCTGGCATCTCCGCAGCCAGACCGCGGTGACGGCGCACCACCCCGACGATCGTTCTTCCGCCGAGGCCGAGGACGTCGTGCAACGCTCGCTGCGGGGCGACGGACGGCGTCACCTGGTCTGGATGCTCGTCGACGCCTTCATCTACCTCGCGTCGCTTCCTCTGACTCCCATTCCCGGACCCAACGTGCTGGCCCTCTACTTCTCGTTCCGCGCCGCGGGCCACCTGCTGTCCTGGATGGGCGCCCGGCACGGGCTTCGCCGGGTCCAGTGGCAATACGCCGCGTGCGCCCCGCTGACGACGCTGCGCCACGTGGCGACGATGAACCCCTCCAGCCGCGAGGCGCTCGCGCGCGAGGTGGCGGCGCAGCTGACACTGCGTCATCTCGACACCTTCGTGGAGCGAATCGCCCTTGCAGGCCCGTGGTATACTCGCCGCGTTTGACACTCGGTGAACTGGCAGAACGACTCGGGTGCCGGCTCGACGGCGACGGCACGATCGTCGTCGAGCGCGTGGCTACGCTCGAACAGGCCGGCCCCGGTGACGTGTCCTTTCTCGCGAACAAGAAATATGCGTCGCAGGTGGCGACCACCCGCGCGTCCGCCGTCATTGTCGGCGAGGGCGGGGGGCCGGCTCCCTGCGCGACGCTTCGCGCGGCCGATCCGTACCTCGCGTTCGCCGCGGCCGTCGCGCTGCTGGCGCCGGACGATCGGCCCGCGCCCGGCGTTGCCTCCTCCGCGCAGATTGCCGCGGATGCGAGCATCGGCCGCGACGTGCACATCGGGGCGCTCGTGTCGGTCGGGGCCGGCGCCATCATCGGGGCCCGCACGATCGTGCATCCGCTCGTCGTCATCTACCCCGGCGTAACCATCGGCGACGATTGCGTGATCCATTCCCACGTGTCGATCCGGGAACGCTGCCGGGTCGGCCATCGCGTCATCATCCAGAACGGCGCGGTCATCGGCAGTGACGGATTCGGCTTCGCGCCAAGGCCCGACGGCACCTGCCAGAAGATCCCGCAGGTCGCGCCGGTCGTGATCGAGGACGATGTCGAGATCGGCGCAAACACCGCGATCGATCGCCCGGCCGTCGGCGAGACGCGAATCGGGGCGGGCACGAAGATCGACAACCTCGTGCAGGTCGCGCACGGCGTGCACGTCGGGCGCAACGTCATGCTCGCCGCGCAGGTGGGAATCGCGGGAAGCACCACCATCGGCGATTCGTCCGTCCTTGCGGGCCAGGTGGGTGTGGCGGGTCACCTCCAGATCGGCAAGGGGACGCGGGCAACCGCGCAGACCGGCATCCCCAACTCGCTGCCTGACGGGTCCTTCGTGTCCGGATATCCCGCGATCGACAACCGCGAGTGGCTCAAGTCGTCGGCGGTCTTCAGGCGCCTGCCGGAGATGAGGAAGGCCGTGTCGGACCTGGACAGGCGCCTCGCGGACATCGAAGCGCGCCTCGGAGAGACCCCGTCCACCGGGGACCGATAGCTCGTGCCATAATCGGGTTCATGGTACGCACGGATCCGCGTCGGTGGGTGTCCGGCCCGCGTCGCCCGGGATGGCGCGGCGTCGCGATGATGCTCCTCCTCGCGATGGTCGCCAGCGGCGCCTCCGGCGCCGTTCCTCCCGCCGCGGTCAGGCCGCCGCGCCTCGACTACACCACGACCACGCTGCCGAACGGGCTGCGGATCGTCCTGCTCGAAGATCATTCCACGCCCATCGTCAACGTCCAGATCTGGTACCACGTCGGGTCGAAGGACGAGCGGCCCGGGCGCACCGGGTTCGCCCACCTCTTCGAGCACATGATGTTCAAGGGGTCGAAAAACGTCGAGCCGGAGCAGCACACGTCCATCATCTCGGGCTTCGGCGGGCAGGCCAACGCGTACACGACGGAAGACGTCACCGTCTTCTGGGAGACCGTCCCCTCGCAGTACCTGCCGACGGTGTTGTGGCTCGAAGCCGACCGCCTGGCCACGCTGCGCATCAACAAGGACATGTTCAACCGCGAACGCGAGGTCGTGAAGGAAGAGCGCCGGATGCGCACCGAGAATCAGCCGTACGGGCGCATGCCGGAGATCGTCTACGGCCAGGCCTTCACCGTGCATCCCTACAAGCACTCCACGATTGGCTCGATGGACGATCTCGAAGCGGCGTCGGTGGAAGACGTGCGCGAGTTCTTCCGGACGTACTACGTGCCGACGAATGCGACGCTGACCGTCGTCGGCGACGTCGACAGTGCCCAGGCCGTCGACATGGCGACGAAGTACTTCGGCCGGATTCCGAAGCCCGATCGGCCGGTTCCCCGCGACATCCCGGTCGAGCCTCCGCCGAAGGGGCCGCGGCGCGTCACGGTGGAAGAGAACTGGCCGCTGCCGGTGGTGGTCGTCGCCCACCACATCACTTTCGATGGCCATCCCGACTCGTACCCGCTGCACGTGGCGTCGAAGATCCTCTCCGACGGGCAGAGTTCCCGCATCTACAAGACGCTGGTGTATGAGACGGGCATCGCGCTCGCCGCGGCAGGCGTCGGCAATCTCATCGAACACCCGAACCTCTTTTACGCCTTCGCCATCGTGCAGCCGGGGCACAGGCCGGAGGAAGCCGAGCAGGCGCTGGTGACGGAACTCGACAGGCTGCGGACCGAGCCCGTCAGCGAGCGCGAGCTGGCGCGGGCCAAGAACCAGTTCACCCGCGACTACGTGCTCGGACGCGAATCCGTCCAGCAGAAGGCCTCCGTGCTCGCTCACGCCGCCGTGCTGCACAACGGCGATGTGGCCAGCGCGGACGCCGAGTTCGACATTTTCCAGCGCGTGACTGCCGCGGACGTCCAACGGGTGGCGCGGACGTACTTCGCCCCGGAAGGCCGCCTCGTGATCACGGTGCTGCCGAGAGCGGCGAAGGGAGACCGTTGATGAGCCGGGCATTCCGCCCGTGCGCGTGCGTGGTAGTGGCCGCGTCGGTATTCGTGCCGGCGGCGTCGGCCCAGGTCAAGAACTGGCCGTCGGAGTCGGCGCCGCGGGCCCTGAGCGCGAGGCCGGTGAAGTTCCCGCCGTACGAGATCCGTACCCTGCCGAACGGACTCCAGGTGGTGGTGGTCGAGCAGCACGAGCAGCCGTCGATCAGCGTGCGCATGCTGGTGGGCGCCGGCTCGGCGCAGGACGTCGCGCCCAGGCACGGGGTGGCCAACATGGTGGCCTCGTTGCTCGACCAGGGCACCACCACCCGCACCGCGCAGCAGATCGCTGACGCCGTCGACACGATCGGCGGCGAGGTGATGGTTGGCGCGGGCACGGACGTGACGTTTGCCTACGTCACGGTCCTGAAAGACAGCTTCGCCCAGAGCCTCGACCTGCTCTCCGACATCGTCCGCGCCCCGGCGTTTGCCCCGGAGGAACTGGAGCGCCAGCGCGATCAGCTGCGCTCCGCCCTGAAGGTCAGCTACCAGGATCCCGACTACCTCGCGTCGGTGGTCTTCAGGCGGCTCGTATACGGGTTCCATCCGTACGCATATCCGGGCACCGGTACGCCCGCATCGATCGAGCGCATCACCCGTGCCGACCTGGTGGCGTTCCATCAGAAGTACTTCGCGCCGAACAACTGCATCCTGGCCGTCGTCGGCGACATAGTGCCGGCGGACGCATTCGGCGCGGTCGAGAAGACACTCGGCCCGTGGGAGCGGCGTGAGGTGCCGACCGTCATGATGCTGCAGCCGCCGCCGCCGACGCGCCGCATCGTGGTCATCGACGTGCCCGATGCCGTGCAGACGGAGATTCGTGCAGGCCACCTGGGCGTGAAGCGGAACACCGACGACTTCGTGGCGGTTGACCTGGCCGTGAGGATCCTGGGCGGCGAGGGCGCCAACCGCCTCCAGCAGGTGCTGCGCATGCAGCGCGGGCTGACCTACGGCGCGTCGGCCGACCTCGAGGCCTATCGCGTGACGGGGGCCATCGTCGCCGAGACCGACACCCGATCGGAAGCGACGGGCGAGGCGCTGCGCGTGATGGTCGACGAGTTCTTCCGCCTCCAGCGCGAATCGGTCGGCACACGGGAGCTCGACGATGCGAAGGCGTATCTCGCAGGCAGTTTTCCCTTGAGCATCGAGACACCCGACGCCATCGCCATGAGGGTCCTGACGGCGCTGTTCTACGGCCTGCCGCTGAAGGAACTCGAGACGTTCCGGGAGCGCGTCAATGCGATCACGCCCGACGACATCGCGCGCGTGACTCGCACGTTCTTCAGGCCCGACCGGATGTCGATCGTCCTGGTGGGGAATGCGGCGGCGTTCGTGGACCAGCTCCAGCGGGTGGGGTTCAAGAACGTCGACGTCGTCTCGCTTGCCGATCTCGATCTGACGACGGCGGACCTGCGGCGTCCCCTCAGATCCCGTGGTGGACTGTGGACCTCGATCCCCATGCCGACGGCGCCCCGCATCTCGCGTGAGGAATGGGAGAAGGCCAAAGACGTCGTGAGCCGTGCGATCGCGGCGTGCGGCGGTCTCGAGGCCCTGCGCCAGGTCAGGACAATCAGAGCCACCGCCGAGACCGTCATGGCCACGCCCGAAGGGCCGTTGCGCGCGACCACGCGTACCTTTGTCGAGTATCCCGGCCGCTTTCGCGTCGACGCCACCTTGCCCCGAGGCGAGGTCGTCCAGACCTACGTGGACGGGACCGCCTGGATCAAGGACCCCACCGGCATCCGCGATGCGCCTACCCCCATGAGAGACGAGTTTGCGCAGAGCATCCGCCGGGACTGGATCGCGCTGCTCCTGGCCGCCGTCAGCGACAAGCTCCTGGGCAAGCGGCTGCCCGACGAAAGGGGGCTTGGAGGCCGGCCGCTCCACGTCGTGGAGCTCTGGGGCGAAGGCTTGTCACCTGTTCGGCTCGCCATTGATGCCGAGACCGCGCGCATCGCGTGGCTGTCGTACCAGGCGACGGGGCCGGGCGGCCGCGCGACCGTGACGGAGAGTTTCGACGACTTCCGGCCTGTCAAAGGTGTCCAGTTTCCGTATACGGCCGTCGTCAGGCGCGACGCCGCACTCGTGCTCGAGCGCAGGCTCACCGATGTGCAGGTCAACGTGACGTTCCCGCCTGCCTTCTTTCAGAAGATTCAGTAGACTGCTCGCGATGCCCACGGTGATGATCTCCTGCGGTGAGCCGTCCGGCGATGTCTATGCCGGTGCGCTGACCCGGGAGCTCCGGCGCATGAGGCCAGACACGCGCGTCATCGGTCTCGGTGGCGAGCGCCTGCGGGACGCCGGCGCGGAGCTGGTCGGGGACTACAGGGGATTGACCGTCACCGGGCTTGTCGAGGCCCTTCGCGTCCTCCCGCGCGCCTGGAGCGTGCATCGGGCGCTTGTCGCGCGCGCCGAGCGCGAGCGGCCGGACGCCCTGGTCGTGGTGGATTTTCCCGACTTCAACTTCCGCCTCGCCGCGGCGCTGCGTCGCATCGGCGTCCCGGTGGTCTATTACGTGTGCCCGCAGGTCTGGGCCTGGCGTCCCGGACGATTGCGGGTGTTGCGGCGGCTGGTGGATCGCGCGCTCGTGATCTTCCCCTTCGAGGAGTCGATCTACCGCGAGGCCGGGATTCCGGTTGACTTCGTCGGCCATCCATTGCTGGACCTTGCCGTGCCCTCTGCGAGTCGAGCGGAACTGTTCGCTGAACTCGGGCTGGCCGCCGATGCGCCGACGATCGCGTTGCTGCCCGGAAGCCGTCCCAACGAACTGAGGCAGACACTGCCCACGCTGACGGCGGCCGTGCCGATGATCGCGGGTCAGGTGCCTCGGGTGCAGTTCATGGTGGCGCGCGCGCCCAATCTCGCCGACGGCCTGTTCGCTCCGCTGCGCCACGTCCGCGAACCCCGCATCGCCATCGTCGCCGGCCGCACCGATGCCGTGCTGGCTGCCGCCGACGTGGTGGTGACGGCTTCCGGCACTGCCACCGTGCAGACCGCGATCCACGAGCGCCCGATGGTGATTGTCTACCGGCTGTCGCCGTTGACGTATCGGCTCGGCAAACGACTGGTCAAGCTGGACACATACGGGATGGTCAACCTGGTGGCAGGGCACCGGATTGTTCCTGAGTTGATCCAGGATGGCTTTACCCCGGCCGCCGTGACCGCGGAGACGGTCCGCTATTTCGCGGACCCTGGCTATGCCGAACGCACACGCGAGGCGCTGCGCGAGGTCCGGGCGAGGCTGGGGACGCCAGGGGCCAGCCGTCGGGCCGCCGGGCATGTACTCGCGGTGTGCGACGGGCGGAGCGCACATGGCCGGTAGGCGCATGCGGACGGCTCGCCGCCTGGGTGCGGTCATCGCGGCCGCGATCCTCGTCGCCGCGAGCCGGCCCGCGTCCGCCACCATCGTGGTGTCGCTAGACCTCGCCCAGCTCGTGCAGAGCGCGGACATCGTGGCGTGCGGCCGCGTGGTTGATGTCTCCGTCGTCCGCATGGAGGGTCGATACAGCGACACGATCGTAACATTGGCACCGTCGGCGCTGTTGAAGGGGGAGGTTGACGGCGACATCGTGTTCCGCGTGCCGGGCGGGGAGACGGGACGCTATCGGACGGTGGTCGTCGGCGCGCCCGTGCTGCGCGTGAACGATGAACTTGTCGTATTCCTCGCGGGCCAGCCGCCGCGGATCCCGCACGTCGTGGGCTTCAGCCAGGGCGTCCTGCCGATCATGCGTGATGACGCGCGCCGCCCAATCGTCCTCGCGCCGCCCGTGGCAGAAGGTATGGGCGGTCAACGCGTCGTCAGGGGAGGGACACCGATTCGCGTGATGTTGCTGTCCACCTTCGCCGACGACGTCCGAGCGATGGTCGAAGGCCGGCCACGACGGGAGCGCCTGCCGCGGGCGGCGTCCAGAAGAACCGGGGCAGGCGGGCCGGGCCATCCATGAGACGGCTGAGGCGACACGCGGCGTGGACCCGCTCGGCCGTGGCGGCCCTCGTGCTTCTGATCTCGGCGGGACATCCGGCCGAGGCCTACCTCAAGCTCGGCACCAACGTCGGTAGCCAGCGGATCGGCCTCCGATGGTCAAGGTTGCCGATTCGGTATTTCGTCAACGAGCAGGGGCTGCCCGGTATCGGCGCCGCCGAGTATCGCGCCGCGCTCGACCGCGCCTTCACGGCGTGGCAGGACATCGGCTCGGCAAACGTGACGTTTCAGGCGGCGGGCACCACGGGCGCATCGCCGACCGAGAGCGATGGGATGACGACGCTGGGATTCGTCGCTCGGCCGGACTTCGACCGCGTCCTGGGCTCCACGTCGTTCATCGTCGACACGGTGACCGGCGAGATCGTCGAGGCCGGCATCTTCTTCAACAGTGTCTTTCCATGGTCGGTGGCGGCGGGTGGCGAAAGCGGGAAGTACGATGTCGAGTCGATCGCGCTGCACGAGATCGGCCATCTCGCCGGTCTCGGTCACTCCGCGCTTGGCGAGACCGAACTCCGGGCCGGCGGGCGCCGCGTGCTCGCCGCCGAGGCCGTGATGTT
>Ga0315275_10004922_pt1 | contig 12569 bp, 12 predicted proteins | sample YL17G03_0_MG_FD_205557 | JGI IMG/M metagenome (GOLD analysis project Ga0315275, IMG submission 205557) | Sediment microbial communities from Yellowstone Lake, YNP, Wyoming, USA - YL17G03_0 | ecosystem: Environmental > Aquatic > Freshwater > Lake > Sediment | place: USA: Wyoming | collected... | reverse complement strand
GGTTGCAGTCATCGCTGGACCAGACCGGGTTTCCGCCGGACTTGATGATGAGTTCGTTCTGGGGTGAGCCGACGTCGCGCGTGCAGGCGACCTTTCCGGTGTTGGTGACCTTCAGGCGAAGGCGCGGAGTCGCTCCCACGGCGTACGTCGCAGAGTCCGTGGTCGCCGACACCGTGATCGCCGAGTCCGCGCACGCCTTGACCGGGATGGGCGTCGGGGTGGGCGTCGGAGTCGGCGTCGGGGTGGGCGTCGGGGTGGGAGTCGTCGGCGCAGAAGTCGTCACCGAGGGAGAAACGGTCGGGCTCGAGGTCGGACTCGGCGAGGCCGAGTTCCCCCCGACCGAGCCGACCAACCACTTGGTGAGCAGCAGGATCACGACCAGGACCACGACGACCAGCGCGCGCCTACGCCAATAGACGGAGGGGGGAAGGGGCCCTCGGGGCTGGATCACTCCGCTCACGATGATCACGCTAGCGCCCACGATGCCCGCGGTGGTCGAGAACCGAGCGTCGTGCCACGATCGACAGCGTGGAAGGGCTGCTGGACTGGTACGCGCTGAACGGCCGCGACCTGCCGTGGCGCGCACCTGGCACCCGTCCCTGGGGCGTCCTGGTCAGCGAAGTGATGCTGGCCCAGACCCCCGTCTCACGCGTGGTGCCCGTGTGGCTGGACTGGATGGCTCGGTGGCCGGGGCCGGGCGAACTCGCCGCCGAGTCGCCCGCTGAGGTCATCCGCGCCTGGGGGCGCTTGGGCTACCCACGTCGAGCCCTGCGAGTGCATGAAGCCGCCAAAATCCTAGAGCGGGATCATCGCGGCGAGGTCCCGGCCACGTACGCCGAATTGCGGGCCCTTCCCGGCGTCGGTGACTACACGGCAGCTGCCGTGCTCGCCTTTGCCCATGGGCAACGCGCGGTCGTTCTCGACACGAACGTCCGGCGGGTGCTGGCTCGGCACACTGCGGGTCAGGCCGCACCAGGGCCGTCAGTGAGCGCCGCTGAAAGACGGATGGCCGATTCGCTCCTGCCCACAGATCCTCCGACCGCCGCGACCTGGTCGGTGGCCGTGATGGAACTCGGCGCGCTTGTCTGCAGTGCCGCTTCGCCGCAGTGCGCCGACTGCCCGATCTGCGCCGACTGCCGGTGGCACGCACTCGGCAAACCGGCATACGCCGGTCCCACCCGGCGTGCCCAACGCTTCGCCGGGACCGATCGCCAAGTCCGGGGCCTTCTGCTCGACGTATTGCGCACGTCTTCCGGGCCCGTGGCCAAGTCCGCACTGGTTCCCGTGTGGTCCGATGACGATCAGCGGGAGCGCGCGCTCGACTCGCTCATCGACGACGGGCTCGTGGAGATAGCCCGCGACGACCACTACCGACTGCCGGTCTGATCACCAGACCAGCCCGAGCATCGACTTCCCATCCCAACGCGCGAATGCACGCGCAGAGCGGCGGCCCTGCGGCTACTCGACCGCGGGCGCTTCGCCTGCCTCGAGTACGTCACCCACGCCGACGAGTGCCGTGTCCGGCACGGTGGCCTTCTGCTCACCCTTGAACGTGAAGGTCCGACCTTCGCCTTCACCCTCGACATCGACCAACACGATCTCGCCAGGGCGCAGGTCGCCGAAGAGGATCTTCTCCGACATCTGGTCCTCGATCTCGCGTTGAATCGTGCGCCGCAACGGACGAGCACCGAGCACCGGGTCGTAACCACGCTCGGCCAACAACTCCTTGGCGGCGAACGTCAACTCGATGCCCATGTCCTTGTCCTTGAGCCGCTCGTCGAGCTTGGCGATCATCAGGTCGACGATGTTGGTGATCTCGGCCGTGCTCAACTGGTGGAAGACAACGATGTCGTCGATCCGGTTGATGAACTCCGGGCGGAAGTGCTGCTTGAGCTCGTCGTTGACCTTGGCCTTCATCCGCTCGTAGCTGCTCTTGGTGTCATCGACGTCGGAGAATCCAAGGTTCTGACCCTTGGCGATGTCACGAGTACCCAAGTTCGTAGTCATGATGATCACGGTGTTCTTGAAGTCGACGACCCGACCCTGGGAGTCGGTCAGTCGTCCGTCTTCAAGGATCTGCAGCAGCGAGTTGAAGATGTCCGGGTGCGCCTTCTCGACCTCGTCGAACAGAACTACCGAGAACGGCTTGCGGCGTACCTTCTCGGTGAGCTGTCCGCCCTCCTCGTAGCCGACGTAGCCGGGAGGCGAACCGAACAGACGCGACACGGTGTGCTTCTCGGAGTACTCGCTCATGTCGAGTTGGATCAACGCATCCTGATCACCGAAGAGGAACTCGGCGAGGGTCTTGGACAACTCGGTCTTTCCGACCCCGGACGGGCCGGCGAAGATGAACGAACCGCCTGGACGCTTCGGGTCCTTCAGGCCGGCGCGGGTACGCCGAATCGCCTGCGACAGAGCATGGATCGCCTGTTCCTGACCGATGACGCGCTTGTGCAACTCGTCTTCCATCTTGAGCAGTCGCTGCGACTCTTCCTCGGTCAACTTGAAGACCGGAATGCCGGTTGCGGTCGCAAGAACCTCCGCAATCAGATCCTCGTCGACCTCGGCGACGACATCCATGTCGCCGGCCTTCCACTCGCGTTCGCGGGTGGCCTTTTCGGTGAGCAGCGTCTTCTCCTGGTCGCGCAAGGCCGCGGCCTTCTCGAAGTCCTGCGCATCGATCGCGGACTCCTTCTCGCGGCGTACGTCGGCGATGCGCTCGTCGAACTCGCGCAGATCCGGTGGGGCAGTCATGCGGCGAATGCGCAGACGCGAACCGGCCTCATCGATGAGGTCGATCGCCTTGTCCGGCAAGAACCGGTCGGAGATGTAGCGGTCGGCCAGCGTCGCCGCAGCCACCAATGCGGCGTCCGTGATCGAGACACGGTGGTGTGCCTCGTAGCGGTCACGCAGTCCCTTGAGGATCTCGATCGTGTGCGCGAGCGTCGGCTCGTGCACCTGGATCGGCTGGAAGCGGCGCTCTAGGGCGGCGTCCTTCTCGACGTACTTGCGGTACTCGTCCAGAGTCGTGGCACCGATCGTCTGCAGCTCTCCACGTGCAAGCATCGGCTTGAGGATGCTCGCCGCGTCGATCGCGCCTTCGGCCGCACCTGCGCCGACAAGAGTGTGCATCTCGTCGATGAACAAGATGATGTCCCCACGCGTGCGGATTTCCTTGAGGACCTTCTTCAATCGCTCTTCGAAGTCACCGCGGTAGCGGCTGCCGGCAACAAGTGCGCCGAGGTCGAGTGTGTAGAGCTGCTTGTCCTTCAACGTCTCGGGGACTTCACCGCGCACGACCATCTGCGCGAGACCCTCGACGACGGCGGTCTTGCCGACGCCGGGCTCGCCGATGAGGACAGGGTTGTTCTTGGTACGCCGGGACAAGACCTGCATGACGCGCTCGGTCTCCTTCTCGCGACCGATCACGGGATCGAGCTTGCCTTCGCGGGCGGCCTGGGTGAGGTTGCGTCCGAACTGGTCGAGGACGAGCGACGTTGACGGGGTGCCTTCCTGCGGCCCACCGGCACTCGCCGGCTCCTTGCCTTGGTATCCCGAGAGCAACTGGATGACCTGCTGGCGTACGCGATTGAGGTCGGCGCCCAACTTGACGAGCACCTGGGCGGCGACGCCCTCACCCTCGCGGATCAGGCCGAGCAGGATGTGCTCGGTACCGATGTAGTTGTGGCCGAGTTGCAGCGCCTCTCGCAGCGAGAGTTCGAGGACCTTCTTCGCCCGGGGGGTGAAGGGGATGTGTCCACTGGGTGCCTGCTGACCCTGGCCGATGATCTCCTCGACCTGTTGGCGGACGGCTTCCAGCGAGATGCCGAGAGACTCGAGTGCCTTCGCAGCGACGCCCTCGCCTTCGTGGATCAGGCCGAGCAGGATGTGCTCGGTCCCGATGTAGTTGTGGTTGAGCATGCGGGCCTCTTCTTGGGCCAGCACAACCACACGCCGCGCGCGGTCGGTAAACCTCTCGAACATCTCACTCTCCTGCCACGTGCGATTGGGTCCTGCGGTACAGCCCCGCCAGCCTAGCCCGATCGACGGATTCGTCCTGTGTCACGAATCGGCCACTTGAGCCCTGGACTTGCGCGTTCGGGCCGTTCTTCGATCTGTTCTTCTCGGTTCTCGAGCGTTCCAACCGTCCCGGGGGCCCCAGAAGTCCGGTCTGGCCGGATTTTGACTACGCCATCGGCGAACATCGGCGCCCAGGGGAGAGCGGGTCGTACGGTCGCGACATGGCTAATCCCACTCGCGATCCCGATTCCGCGCCTGCGGCCCCACCGCGTACGGCCCTCGTCGTGGGGGCAGGGCCAGGTATGGGCCTGTCCATCGCCCGAGTCTTCGGACGCTCCGGCGCCAGGGTGCAGCTGGTGGCGAGGGACCGAACCGGGGCGGAGGCCATGGTCTCCACCCTGGCCGATGAAGCGATCTCGGCCGTGGGCGTTGCCGGGAACGTCGGTGACCCGCAGTCGCTTCGTGCGGCACTCGCCGAGGCGCGGGACGCCTCGGGCGATCCCGATGTGGTGATCTACAACGCGGGTGGAAACCTGCAAGGCCCGATCGAAGACCTCGGCTTCGACGACTTCATGGCGACCTACGCGCTCGGCGTCGCGGGAGCGTTGGTGACTCTCCAGTCAGTCCTGCCCGCGATGCGCGCGGCCGGCTCGGGAACATTCATCGCCACGGGCAGCGGTGCATCGGTGCGGCCGTACGCGACCGGCTCGGCAGTCGGAGCCCCGAAGGCGGCACTGCGCAATTTCATCCAGGCTGCGTCGATGGAATTGGCACCGGCCGGGATCCGGGTGGCCACGGTGACGATCCACGGCGTGCTCGGAAGTGGTCCCGCATTCGAGCCCGCCGCCCTGGCCGAACGCTTCTGGACCGTGTGGACGCAGTCCGCCCTGCCCCGCGACGAGTGGGACTGGGAGCTCAACGTCCGCGCCTAGGAGTCACACTTCGAGCGGCACTTCATGGATCTCGTCGTACGGGTGTCCCGCGCGGTCGTGGATGCGCTGCACGGCCTCCGCATTCGGCGCCTCCGACAGGCAGTAGATGACGCCTAACTCAGGGTTGGCCCACGCGCGCTGGAAGTCGACACCCTCTTCGCCCTGGATGGCCAGGTCCGCATTGTGGGCTTCCGCCAACTGATCGGCAGTGATTCCGACCATGCCGTGATGAACGTCCATGAATTTCGGCACAACGACCGCCTCTCTAGACCGCCCGCAGCAAACGCAGGATCTCGCCGGGACCCTACTTGTCGATCATGGTGGGGGCAATGGTCACCGAGCGTCGCGCCTATCGATCTCCATCCACCTCTGCGGGGCGCCCAGCGGGGCGAATCCGGCCGATGCGTAGATCTGATGGGCGTCATTCGTCGCAAGCACCTGGCGCTTGACTCCGGTCGCCTCGATGATCGAAGCCAACTCGGACATCATCCACGTCCCGATGCCCTGTCCGCGCGCGCCTGAGTCAACAAAGACATCGCAGATCCACGCGAAAGTAACTTGATCCGTGAGCACACGCGCGAACGCGACCATCGAGTCATCTGCGTCGTAGACCCCGAAAGGCCACGAGGCGGCAATCGACCGATCGATCTCGTCTCGAGTACGACCACGCGACCAGTACGCCTCCACCGACAGCCATTGCTCCACCCGGCTTCGATCCAGGCGCACAGGATCGTCGTCGAGGACGTAACCGTCCCCGCGTTCGGCGCGGATCACTGGCTAGTTGGCCTCCTCGAACCTGGCGACCACATCGGCAGGGATACGACCGCGCGGGCTGACCGCGATGCCATGGGAGCCGGCCCAGGCACGGATGGTCTGCGGATTGGCCCGCTCGCTGTGGGCACCCGCGGTCGCCTTCATGCCTCGGCCAGTGCGCCCACGGGATCCACGGGGAGCCTTGCGCGCGACCTTCACAAATCGCGAAAGTGCTTCTCGCAGTTGTGCGGCGTTGGCTTTGTTGAGATCAATCTCGTAGGTGATTCCGTCGAGGGAAAAAGTGACTGTTTCGTCAGCCGTACCGCCATCGAGATCATCTTCGAGAACAATGGTGACCTTGCGTGCCATGACAATCTCCACAAATAGATTTCCGGGAAGGCCAGGAAATCAAATCCGATGCGAAATGGCAATTCCTTGGAGACGGGGGCGACTCACCTGTGGAGATAAAGACGAATTCCCCGCAACAAGGCCAGTGCGTACCGCTGGCGGCCCGCTGACGAGACCTCCAGGGCAGCGTCGCGCGCGTTGCGCATGTTGCCTGTCTCCACAATGATCGTGGGGATATTGCTCATGTTCAGGGTGCCTTGATCACCGCGAACAGACCAGCCGTGGCTGATGTAGTTCGAGAGCGAAATCCCGCCGGCAATCATCCCGCTGCGCATCGCGAGTCCGAGTCGGCGGGACGCCGCGTAGATGTCGTCGGTATAGCCCCGGCGCAACTTAGGAGTAATGATGTGGAATCCACGATCGCGCGCCGGTGCACCGTCAGCGTGAATGGACACCTTGAGCACGGCGTGCTGCGCCTTGCCGAATGCACCCCGGTAGTTGATGCACGGGCCCCACGCACGACTCGAGTTGGTGTATCTCGTCATCACGACGCGTGCGCCCAACGACTGCAGTGCCGCCCGCAGCCGTAGCGCCACCGCGAAGTTGAAGGTGGCTTCGGGGTAGCCGCGGTTGGTCGCAGTGCCCGTCGTGTTGCAGATCTTCCACAGACCGACCCACACCTTGCGGTTGATCTGACGGGGGTGGGTCGCATTGCCGAGTTGGTGACCGGGGTCGATCGCGATCGTGAGACCGGCGAGGGGTTTGGCCGTACTTGTCTTCACCGTGCCGGTCATCTCGGTCGGGCGGACGGGCGCAGCGGAAACGGGTGCCGCATTCGACACCGGTTGGCCGAGGGGCACCAATGCGAGAAGTAGTCCCGCGGCCAAGAACCCTGCACGCTTCATCCCAGCTCCAACAACATTCGGTGGTTGCCCAATGTATTGGGCTTGACCCGTTCGAGGTTGAGGAACTCGGCCACACCTTCGTCGTACGACTGCAGCAACTGCTCGAAGACCTCGTGCGATACCGGTGTTCCGTCGATTTCGACAAAGCCGAATGAAGCGAAGAAGTCAGTCTCGAACGTGAGACAGAACACGCGCGCGACACCGAGATCACGGGCCCGTTGGATGAGTGCACCCAGGATCGCGGCACCAATACCCACGCCGCGCCGAGACGGATCCACCGCGACCGTGCGTACTTCGGCGAGATCGGCCCACATCACGTGTACCGCGCCGCAACCAACGACGACACCATCGACCTGCGCAACAAGGAAATCAGGCACGTCCTCGTACAACGTGACTGTTGCCTTGCTCAACAGTCGTCGGTCCGACGAGTAGGTGTCGATGAGGGCACGGATGCGATCGACATCGGACGTCCGCGCGGGTCGGACAACCATGTTCACGTCGCTCATGAAGACTCGGGTTTGACCAATGGGAACAGGACGGTCTCGCGAATGCCCTGACCGGTGAAGGCGATGAGTAGCCGATCGACTCCGAGTCCGACGCCGCCCGAGGGCGGCATGCCGTACTCGAGCGCGCGCAGGAAGTCCTCGTCGAGTGACATCGCTTCGGCATCACCGCCGGCTTTCAGAGCCGCCTGCGCCCGCAGTCGCTCCCGCTGGACGACGGGATCGACGAGCTCGGAATAGCCCGTCGCCAATTCGAAGCCCTCGACGTAGAGGTCCCACTTCTCCACCACACCAGGCTGCGCGCGGTGTGCGCGCACCAGCGGCGACGTGTCCTCTGGGTAGTCGCGGACGAACGTCGGGCCGTGGAAGTTCGCGACGACGTGGTGCTCGAGCAACGCTTCGACGTACTTCCCTGGCACCCAGGCCGGATCGCAGTCGATTCCGACGTCGTCGCACAGTCGGCTCAGTGTTTCGACCGGCGTCGTCGGGGTGATCTGCGTACCCACCGCCGCACCCACAGCCGGATAGACCTCTACCACGTCCCATTCACCGGACAGGTCACGCTCGCTGCCATCGATGTGTTGGAACTGAAGCGAGCCGTGCACGGCCAGGGCCGCCTCTTGGATGAGTTCACGGGTTGTGCGGGCCATCGCGTTGTAGTCCGCGTACGCCTCGTAGAACTCCAACATTGCGAATTCCGGCGAGTGCGTGGAGTCCGCACCTTCGTTACGGAAGTTGCGATTGATCTCGAAGACTCGCTCGAGACCGCCGACGACACAGCGCTTCAAGAACAACTCGGGCGCGATGCGCAGGTAGAGGTCGATGTCGTACGCATTTGCGCGCGTCACGAAGGGGCGCGCGGCCGCTCCGCCCGGAACGGTCTGCAACATCGGCGTTTCGACTTCGAGATAGTCGCGCGCGTCGAAGCTTCGGCGCAGACTTGCCATCGTCTTGATGCGAGTCAGGGCCATCTCGCGTGCCTCAGGCCGCACGATGAGATCGACGTACCGCTGACGCACTCGCGTTTGTTCCGACAGGGGCTTGTGCGCAACCGGAAGCGGCCGCAGCGCCTTGGCCGCGATCTCCCAGTCGGTGACGAGAACACTGAGCTCGCCGCGCCGACTTGAGATCACCTCGCCGGTGACCGCAACGTGGTCACCGATGTCGACCAGCGACTTCCAGTCGGCGAGGGACTCTTCGCCGATGTTGGCCAGGCTGACCATCGCTTGAATCTCGGCCCCGTCCCCGGCTCGCATGGTCGCGAAGCACAACTTGCCGGTGTTGCGCACGAAGATGACCCGACCAGTGATGCTGACAACCACCCCGCTGGTTTCGTCTGCCGCCAGGTGGCCGTACGCCCCGCGAACCTCACCGATCGAGTGGGTGCGCGGCACGGTCACGGGATAGGGGGACTTGCCCTCGGCCATGAGCCGAGCGCGTTTATCCAGGCGTACCTGAAACTGCTCGGGCAGATCCTCGTGGAAATCCTCGGTTCCTGAACCGCTGGGCAAGCTGTCGTCGATCGCAGCGCCGTCGGCATCGGGCGCCACGTCGGAAGTCGTCATGGGCCGTGAGCCTACCGGCGGCGACTAGGTGTTCTTGGCGAAGAGCAGGGCCAGCCCGACGAGGGTCAGATCGGGGTCGTGGTGGGTGATTGTGCGCGACTCCGGTACGACGATGGGGGCGAGGCCGCCGGTGGCGATGACAGCGGTGACCGAACCCCCGAGTTCCTCGATGATCCGCGTAACAATGCCGTCCACCTGGCCGGCGAATCCGTAGAGAGCACCGGACTGCAACGACTCAACGGTGTTCTTGCCGATGACCGACCGCGGCCGGACGAGTTCGACCTTGCGCAGCGCAGCGGCACGGGCCGCGAGTGCGTCGATGGAGATCTCGACACCGGGTGCAAGGGCTCCGCCGATGAATTCACCCTTGGCTGACACCACGTCGAAATTCGTCGACGTGCCGAAGTCAACGACGATCGAGGGTCCACCATGAAGGTGAAACGCAGCCAAGGTATTGACTATCCGGTCCGCGCCGACCTCCTTCGGGTTGTCGGTGAGGATCGGTACACCGGTCTTGATTCCAGGCTCGACCACAACCGTCGGTACATTCAGGTAGTAGCGCTCCAACATCGTGCGCAACTCGTGCAACACGGCCGGAACCGTCGAACACAGCGCGATGCCGGTGATGTCAGGTGCATCGGTGAGCAGTCCGCGGTAGATCAGCACCATCTCGTCGGCGGTGTCCCTGGCATCTGTCTTGATCCGCCAGGAGTGTTCGAGGGTGTCCCCTTCGAACAGACCAAGGACCGTGTTTGTGTTTCCGACGTCGATAGCCAGCAGCACGTCAGCCCTCGCCGCCGACGTCACCCAGTGAGTCGTCCACTTCGACTACCGGGCGCATGTCTGCGGCAATATCAAGCACCGGCGCGGAATGGGTCAACGACCCGACTGCCAGGAAGTCGACTCCGGTGGCGGCGACGGCCCGCGCGTCATCGAGGGTCAGACCCCCGCTTGCCTCCAACCGAGCCCTGCCGTTGACAACCGCGACCGCCTTACGTATCGACTCGACATCGAAGTTGTCCAGCAACACCAGGTCGGCCCCCGCGTCGAGCACCGAATCCAGTTGGGACAGCGCATCGACTTCGACCTCGATGGGGTGTCCGGGCCACAGTCGGCGTACCGAATCGAAGGCCTCGACCACGCCACCTGCGGCCAAGACATGGTTGTCCTTCACCAGAGCGGCGTCCGACAACGACATTCGATGGTTCACCCCACCGCCACACCGGACGGCGTACTTCTCCAAGGCGCGTAGACCCGGTGTCGTCTTCCGGGTGTCGCGGATCTGCGCTGACGTCCCGTCGATCGCGTCGACCCAACGACGGGTGAGGGTCGCGATTCCGGACAAGTGACAGAGGAAGTTCAGCGCCGTGCGCTCGGCGGTCAGCAGCGCCCGGGTTGGTGCCGTCACCGTCATCAACACGTCTCCGCGCGACACCCGATCGCCATCGGCGAGTAGGCGTACGGCGACCGAGGTCCCACGACTCACCACTTCGAACGCTGTTTCCGCGACGCATAGCCCGGCCACAACCCCTGCGGCGCGGGCCACGAGGTCAACCGTCGCGACCTGCTCGGCCGGAACCGTGGCCGCAGACGTCACATCGACACCACCGGCGAGGTCTTCGGTCACAGCCTCAGTGACAATCCGCTCGACATAGGCCGGATCAAGTCCGGCCCTTGCCAGTCGAACCGCTAGTTCGGACGACACGGTCATCGTGGCCTCCCCTCGCTTCCTTCGTCTATCGGTACGAACCGAGTACCGAGTCGGCCTTGCTCATCGAGTCGACTCACCAGACGGCCGCGCCACTGGTCATCATCGAGGTCCGGGAAGTCCTCGCGCCAGTGTGAGCCCCTGGTTTCTTCGCGGGCCCACGCATGCGCGGCCAGGACCGACGCCACCGCATGCACGTTCGAGTTCTCCCACGTCTCAGTACACGGATTGTCAGCGACCTCGTCAGCGAATGCGGCCAGTACGCCCGCCGCAGTCGCTAGCGACCCGGCACTCCGCAAGACTCCCGCACCTTCGGTCATCGCCCGTTGCAGTACACGGCGTACGCCGGACGAGAGCAGGCCCCGACTCACGTCACGAGCGACTGGCTCTCCCGCGGCACGTGGATCTTTGGCGAGGACGGCACCGATGCGGGCGGCGAAAACGAGTCCTTCGAGCAAGGAATTCGATGCCAACCGATTTGCGCCATGCACGCCGGTGCAGGCGGACTCACCGCACGCGAACAGTCCCACAACGCTGGTGCGCCCGTCGATATCGGTCAGCACTCCCCCCGATGCGTAATGCTGCGCGGGGGCCACCGGAATGAGATCCACCACAGGATCGATCCCGTGGTCTCGACACGAAGAAAGGATCGTGGGAAATCGCCTGTCCCACAACGCTTCTCCGAATTGGCGGGCATCAAGCCAAACATGCGGTGAACCCGTCTCGCGCATCTTGCGCATGATGGCCTTGGCCACCACATCGCGTGGGGCGAGCTCCGCCAACGGGTGCACACCGAGCATGAAGCGATTGCCATCATCATCGACGAGAACGGCCCCCTCACCGCGCACCGCCTCGGACACCAGTGGTTGCTGTCCGCTCACGTCGGGCCCGAGCCATAGAACCGTCGGATGGAACTGAACGAACTCCAGGTCTGCGACATCCGCGCCGGCGCGCAACGCCAGTGCAACTCCATCGCCGGTCGCCACCGCCGGATTGGTCGATGAAGAAAACACTTGGCCCAAGCCGCCTGTCGCCAGCACGACAGCGGGTGCGAGCGCTGCGCCGACGCCGTCTCGTTGACCCGCACCCATCACGTGCAACGTGACACCGGCTGTCGCACCCTCCGCATCGAGAAGAAGGTCCAGCGCAAGTGCGTTCTCCACGAGTTCGATCCCTGGGTCCCGGGCGACGGCCGCTACAAGGGCACGAGAGATCTCCGCCCCCGTCGCGTCCCCGCCGGCGTGCGCAATACGGTCGTGTAAGTGACCGCCTTCACGGGTTAGCTCGATAACGCCCTCGTCATCACGGTCGAAGCGCGCGCCGAGATCGATCAGGGTGCGAACGGCTGCCGGCCCTTCCGTGACCAGCACCCGTACGGCCTCGGGATCACACAGTCCGGCTCCGGCGACAAGGGTGTCGCGCATGTGATCGGCAGGCGAGTCCTCCGGGTCGAGAGCCGCCGCGATTCCTCCTTGGGCCCAACGGGTCGAGCCCTCGTCAACCTGCGCCTTGGTCACGATGAGGACGCGCAGTCCGGCGTCGCGCGCGTGCAGCGCGACCGTGAGACCAGCAACTCCGCTGCCCACGACGATCACGTCGGCCGTCACGCTCCAGCCGGGTGCCGAAGCCAGCAACGACCGTGGCAACCGGACGGGGGTGGGCAGACCGACCGAGATCGGCACGGCTGGGCTCATCGCTGTCCTCCCTACCCCTTCTTGCTCTCGGTAGTCACGATGCCGCCTGCGCGATGTCGATGGAGGCGTTGTCCAACAATCTCGTCCGGCCGAGCCGGGCCGCGATGAGAAGCCGGGCGGGACCAGGACCGGTGACCGGCC
>Ga0315275_10004921_pt1 | contig 12570 bp, 11 predicted proteins | sample YL17G03_0_MG_FD_205557 | JGI IMG/M metagenome (GOLD analysis project Ga0315275, IMG submission 205557) | Sediment microbial communities from Yellowstone Lake, YNP, Wyoming, USA - YL17G03_0 | ecosystem: Environmental > Aquatic > Freshwater > Lake > Sediment | place: USA: Wyoming | collected... | reverse complement strand
CCGGGGGATCGCGATCCGCAAGCGCTATTACGGCGACAATGGTGAAGACGCTATGATAATGATGGCCGAGATCGGCCGCACATCAGGGCGGGAAGCAGGGCTCGAAGCCGGCGGCCAGGATCACCGCGAGAGCGAGGGTCACCCCCAGGAGGATAAGTGAGCGTGAAAGCCAGGCCAAAGCCGGGCCCGGGCAGGAAGCGGCGCCCGCTTGCCGCTCGTGCCACCCGTCAAGCCGCGCCGAGCAGGCTCGAGACACAGCCGATCGAGGACTGGGTCCGGGAGGCCAAGTCCTACCTTGCGCCTGCGATGCCCTACTCGCTGCGGACCAGTCTTACCCTGGGTTCGGGCCTCGGGCCGGTCAGGGACGCCTTCGAGACCGTCAGGGCGTTTCCCTACTGCGATATCCCGCACTTCCCGGTATCGACCGTGGCGGGTCACAGGGGAGAGCTGGTTGTGGCCAAGCACGGAAGCCGGCGCCTGATCATCCTGGATGGACGGGTGCATCGCTACGAGGGCTACTCCTGGAGCCAGGTGACTCTTCCGGTGAGAGTGCTCCACGCCCTGGGGATTACCACCATGATCCTCACCAATGCCTCCGGCGCGGTGAGCCCGCGGTTCAAGCCCGGGGACATAATGCTCATAGAGGATCACATAGATCTCATCTGGAAGGGGGTCGCCGAAGTCTCCCCCGGCCCGCAGGCCCTGAGGCGGCCTTACTACTCGAAGCGAATGACCGACCTTGCCGAGGCGGCAGCCAGAGCGAAGGGGATTGTTGCGAAAAGGGGGGTCCTGCTCGCTACCACCGGCCCTGCGTATGAGACCAAGCGGGAGGTGGAATTCGCTCGCAAGATGGGGGCTGATTCTGTTACCATGTCAACCGTCCCCGAGGTCACGGTGTGCCACGAACTGGGGATCTCCGTGATCGGGATGTCGCTCATTACTAATGTGGCGGCCAGCCACGCGGGGGGACACGCCAAGGTGGTCGGATTCGCCACGGCGGCCAGCCGGAACTTGAGGGAACTCGTCCTCGGAGTGCTTGAGGCAATCTGACGGCGGGCCAAGGCCATCGAGCGCAAGCCCGGAGGTCACGATGAGCTGGTTCAGAAAGATCGAGAAAGGTTTCGCCGGCGACGGACGGCGCGACATGCCGGACGGTCTTTGGCGCAAGTGCGAGAAGTGCGGCGAAATCGTCTACGAGCGGGTCATAAAGCGGAACTACTGGACCTGCATAAAGTGCGGCTATCACTTCACCATCTCCAGCCTTGACTACATCGCGATGATAACCGACGAGAACACTTTTGTTGAGATCGATCCGGGGCTGCGGTCCTGCGATCCCCTGGGCTTCCGCGACTCCAAACGTTATACGGATAGGCTGAGGATAGCGGTGAAGAAGACCGGGCTCAACGAGGCCGTGGTTACGGGCACCTGCCGCATGGGCGATCACAGGGCAGTGGTCGGCGTTCTCGACTTCAGGTTCATGGGCGGCAGCATGGCATCGGTGGTGGGCGAGAAGATATCCAGGGCCGCCAGGCGAGCGATCGAGGACCGGGTATTCTTGGTGCTTGTCTCCAGTTCGGGTGGAGCCAGGATGCAGGAAGGCATCCTCTCGCTCATGCAGATGGCCAAGACCAGCGCCTGGATGGGAAAGATGGCCGAAGCCGGGTTACTCTACGTTGCGGTCCTGACCAATCCGACCACCGGCGGGGTGACGGCGAGCTTCGCGATGCTGGGCGACGTCATCATTGCCGAGCCCGGTGCCCTGATCGGCTTTGCCGGACCACGGGTGATCGAGCAGACCATAAACCAGGAATTGCCCTCGGGCTTCCAGAGTTCCGAGTTCTTGCTGGAGCACGGCATGGTTGACATGGTGGTTCCGAGAGCCCAGATGAAGAAGACCCTTGTGGCCATATTCGATTTCTTCAGTGGAGTGGAACGGCCCATAGAAGAGAAGCCCAAACCCGCGATCTTGAAAACCCCTCCGCACATTGAAGTCAAGGCAGACATGGAGAGCGGAGAGGCCCCGGCCGAGACCGAATGAGCAAGCTTTCCTACCGCGCTTCGATTGACTTCTTGTTCAAGCTCGAGACCTCGGCTGTCAAGTTGGGGCTGGGGAACACGCTTGGCCTGCTCAGCGCCATGGGGAATCCCGAGGCGAGTTTCCAGAGCGTTCACGTCGCGGGCACCAACGGCAAGGGCTCGGTCGCAAGCTTCCTCAATTCGATACTCTTCCACAACGGGCTCGCCACCGGGCTCTTCACCTCGCCGCACCTTGTGGACTACCGGGAGAGGGTGAGGAAGAACGGGGCAGCGATCTCCGAGGGCAAGGTCGCCGAAATCGTCTCCGAGATCAGGGATCTGGTCAAGCGGACAGGAGCAAGCTATTTCGAGGCCACGACCGCCCTGGCCTTCGATTACTTCAGGAGGGAGCGAGTGGATGTTGCGGTTGTCGAGGTCGGGATGGGAGGCAGGCTCGACTCCACCAATGTGATCAGTCCCCTGGCAACCTGCATAACCAACATAGGCTTCGACCACGAGCAGTATCTCGGAAGAACCCTGGCCAAGATAGCCGGCGAGAAGGCCGGGATCATTAAGGCCGGGATACCTGTCGTATGCGGGCCAATGCCGGCAGCGGCCCGCCGCACCATAACCGGGGTCGCTCGCGAAAAGGGGGCGCCGGTATTCGAGACCGGCGACCACACGGCGGTGAAGATCGTCGAGGCAAACCGCGCGGGATCGGTGTTTGAGTATCGAGGGCTCGGCCCCAGGCGCACTCTGGCGATCTCGCTCTTGGGATCCCACCAGGTGGCCAACGCCGCTCTGGCCGTCCTCACGGCGGAGGTCCTCACCAGAGATGGACTCAAGGTCTCCGATCGGGCGATCGAGGTGGGTCTCGCGCGCGCTCGCTGGCCGGGAAGACTCCAGATGATCAGGCACCGCCCCCCGGTGATTGTGGACGGCGCCCACAATGTCTCAGGGGCCCGCGTCCTCACCAGGTCGCTCGGCGAACTCGGCATCAGAAGGCCGGTCACGGTCTTCGGCGTCCTGCGCGACAAGAATTGCGAGAAGATGCTGGCGGCGCTCTCGCGGCACGCCGGCCGATTTGTCTTCACCAGCCCGGCCTACCACAGGGCCTTGCCGCTCTCCCAACTTCGCAGGGCCGGCAAGGCACTGGGTCTGGACGCCAGGGGGTTCCCCACGGTAGCCGGGGCGCTCGAGCACGCGCTTCGGCAAGTTGACCGGGGCGAGGCCGTCCTGGTGTGCGGCTCGCTCTACGTGATAGGCGAGGCCATGCAGTTCCTGGGTTACAGCCCGCAGTCCATCCGGTTATGTTAGCGGCTGACCGGGCCAATAACGGCTTGACACATCTGGGGGCCCAACCTATACTCCAGACCAGCGGAGGGAGCCCATGGCTGAAGTCGTTTGCAAGAAGGTCTCCAAGACGTTTACAGGCGGCGTGGTGGCCGTCAAGGACGCCGACCTGGTCGTGGATGACCGCGAGTTCGTTGTGCTGGTTGGTCCTTCGGGCTGCGGTAAGTCGACCTTCCTGAGGATGATCGCAGGCCTGGAGGAAGTCACCTCGGGCGAAATCTACATCGACGGCAAGCTGGTGAATGACGTTCCGCCCAAGGATCGCGACATCGCAATGGTCTTCCAGAACTACGCCCTGTATCCCCACATGACGGTCTTTGACAACATGGCCTTCGGGCTGAAGCTGAGGAAGTACCCTAAGGCGGAGATCACGCAGCGCGTCCACGAGGCCGCCGCAATCCTTGAGATCGAGACCCTCCTCGACAGGAAGCCCAAAGCTCTCTCAGGAGGACAGCGCCAGCGCGTGGCCGTTGGTAGGGCGATCGTGAGAAAGCCCAAGGTCTTCCTTTTCGACGAACCGCTCTCCAACCTCGATGCCAAACTCCGGGTCCAGATGCGCGCCGAGATCTCCAGACTTCACAGCAGCCTTAAGGCCACCATCATCTACGTGACCCACGACCAGATCGAGGCCATGACCATGGGCACCAGGATTGTGGTCCTCAAGGACGGGCTGATTCAGCAGGTGGCCGACCCCATGACGCTCTACGATGCCCCCGTCAATAAGTTCGTGGCCGGCTTCATCGGAAGTCCGGCGATGAACTTCATGGAAGGCAGGGTCATTCGAGACGGCGGCCTGGTCTTCGATGAGGGCACCTTCAAGGCCCGCATACCGGCCCATTTTGACAAGCCTCTAGGGGCCCACGTGGACAAGCCGATCATCTTGGGCATACGGCCTGAAGCCATATACGAGAAATCCCCAGAGGAGTCTGCGGAGTATGCGGCAGTCTTCAAGGCCTCGGTCGAGGTGGTCGAGCCGATGGGCAATGAGACCATCGCGTACGTCACTACGGGCAAGAATCCCGTGGTCGCCCGGCTCACGACCAGGCGAGAGATCAAGCCGAGCTCCAACATCAGTCTCTTCATGGACATGCGAAGGATACACTTTTTCAGCCCCGGTGATGAGCTGACTATCGTTTGAAGCCGTTCCCGCCCGGAGAGGATGATTTCTTCGGTCATGATGAACCTGCCGGTGCTCTTCCGATGGTTACGCTGCCGGGCTCTTCCCACCAACCTAGTGATCCTGGTTTCCCTGCTTGCTGCCCTGCCGCTCCGCCCGGGGACAAGCCTCAGCGCGGAGGTCCCGTCCGAGGGGTTTGATGTGACGGCCGACAGACTTGAGGGGAGCCGCGTTGGGGACGAGGAAGTGGTCACCCTTCTGGGCAACGTCAAGATCGTCCACGGCACCACCACCGCCTTCGCCGACACGGGCTTCTATGAGAAGGCGCGCGAGAAAATCAGGCTGGCAGGCAACGTGAGGGTGATGGAGCAGGGTGTCGAGGTCAGAGGAAGCCAGGGCGAGTATTTCAGGGCCGAGCGGAGGCTCGTCCTGCCCCGGGGTGTTGAGGTGCTGGAATCGGGAGGGAAGCTCACGGCGGAACGCGGGGTCTATGACATCGCGGGTGACAGCGTTACGGCGGAGGGCAATGTCGTCTATGCTGAAGGCATGAAGTCCTTCAGGTCGGATCGGGCGGTCTATCTCCGCGCGGCGAATCTCATTGTGGCCTGGGGCAACGTGGTGATGATTGACGCCGACTACGGCGCCTCGGTCACCGCCGGCCGCGTCACCTACAGGCGCGACACCAGGTTCGGCCAAGCGCGCGAGAAGCCGGTGCTTGAGATCCTTGCGCGCGAGAACCGCGAAGCGATCACAGTGACCGCGGATTCGATGGACATTTACGCGGACCAGAAGCGGGCGGTCGCCATTGGTGACGTCCACATCCTGAGAGGCAAGGCCGGCGGGCAGTGCGGGCGCGCAGTCTTCCTCGACCTCGAGGACAAGTCGGTGCTCTATGACAGCCCTACCCTGGTCGAGGAGGCCAGTTCGCTCTCGGGCGACAGCATCACCATATACAGCAAGGACGAGAAGATCTCGAGGGTCCTGGTCACCGGCAACGCGAAGTGCATCTACTTGCCTGAGAAGGGCGAAAGAAGCGAACTGGCCGGCCGCGACATAACCCTCAATTTCGAGAACGACGAGTTGGCCGAGATGGTCGTGAGCGGTGGGGCGGCCGGCGTGTTCACACCGGCGGCCGGAGACACCACGGGCTCGAGAAACGAGGTGCGCGGTGCCTCGATGGTGCTGGGTTTTGAAGACGGCGAAGTGAAGACGGCAACGGTGAGCGGGGGCGTTCGCGGCCTTTACAGGATGGAACCCGACAGCACGGCCGGAGCGGAAGGCCCGGGCGAAGACGTGAAGTACCAATCTGACAGCCTCCGCTACAACGTTCCGGCCTCGCTGATGTATCTCATAGGCAACGCGGTGGTTGACTACCGCACCATGAAGCTCTCCTCCGAAGACATAGAATACAATTCCAAGACATACAACCTGTACGCCACCGTCGAGCCCGTGCTGTGGGAGGGCGGCGACAAGATAACCGGCAGTTCGATGTCATACAACCTGAGGACCAAACGGGGGGCGGTCGTGGCGGGCCGGACCCGGTTCGAAAAGGGCTTCTACAGCGGCCGGTTGATTCGTAAGACCAGCGGCAGCACCCTCAATGTCGAGGGCGGCACCTACACAAGCTGCGACTACCTCGATCCTCATTACTCATTCACCAGCTCGAAGATGAGAATCAGCCTCGACGACAAGGTGATCGCCAAGCCGGTGGTCCTGAGGATCCGCAACCTGCCGGTTCTGGCGTTGCCTTTCTACATGTTCCCCATAAAGCGGGGCAGGGACTCGGGAATCCTCATCCCGAGGATTGAGCTCGGCTTCGACCAGGCCAAAGGCAGGTTCATAAGAAACGTCGGCTACTACTGGGCCCCGGACGATTACTTCGATGCGGCGCTCTGGGGAGACTACTATGAGCGATCACGCTGGGTCGTCTACACCGAGTCCAGGTACAGCCTGCGCTATCTTTTGAGCGGCACTCTCGACGGCTCCTACACCCGGGACATCGTGACGAGCGCTTCCCGGTGGGACCTCAGCGGTGCACACAACCAGACCATCGGGGAGAACGGCAGACTGGTGGTGCGCGCCGATTTCGTCAGCGACAAGAGCTACAGGCGGGACACAAGCGAGGATCTCGAGAAGGCGCTGAGGCGTGTGCTGGAATCCAGCGTCTCTTATTCGCGGACCTCCGAGGGCAAGAGCCTCACAATCGCAGCCGAGCGAAGGGAGAACCTTGATGCCGGCGAGATAACCGCAAAGCTGCCCACGGCGAGTTTCCTGCTCAACCGGAGGACGCTCTTCGCCCCCGCCGAAGACAAGGCGGGATGGCATAAGGGCACTTACTTCTACGGGGGATCCAATCTCTCGAGCCTCCTCGACAGACGCTCCGGCGTCAGGAAGACCAAACAGGCGGCCAGTCTGAACATCAACCTTGATTCCGACATCGCCATCAAGCGCATGTCCGAGAGCATCCGTTCCAAGTTGGTCCTTACCGGCGAGCGCAAGGACGCCGGCGAGTGGTGCGCGGGCTGCACCGGGGGCAAGCGCACCAATTCGTCGGCCGACCTTAAGACCGACCTGATTGCCAAACTGAACCCGGCCGGCATAGTGAACATCAATCCATCGCTGACGGCTTCGCTGACGCTTTACAACGAGGACAAGGCCGGCAAGGCGTTTCCCTTGAGGTTGCTGTACTGGGGGGGGATCGATGCCAGGCTTACCCTTTACCGCACGTACTTCCCCCGGATCGGCGCCCTGACGGCGCTGAGGCATGTGATCTCGCCGTCCTTGAGCTTAGCCCACAGGCCTGACTTCTCGAAATACCGGGGCCGCTTCTACAGCCTGTCCGGCGTCTCGGCCGACGTGTCGAAATCGAGCGTCGTGAACATCTCCCTCGCCAACCGGGTTCAGGCCAAGCTGGGGAAGGGCTCGGAGACTCGGAAGATCGACGACCTCTTCGTCCTCAACACCTCGACGTCCTATGATTTCCTTTACCGGGACAAGGGGAAAACCACACCGCTATCGATGATCACCAGCAGCCTGCGGTTCTATCCTTCGACCTACACCACCTTCGATCTGGCCTTCTCACACGAGCCCGAGCACCTCTCGCTCAAGTCGCTGGATTTCCAGACCAGGTTCTCCTATGCCGGCAAAGGCCCGCTCCCGCCGGGGCTCGGCGAGCCCGAGGCGGCCGAGGAGCCAAGGGTCCCCGAAGAGGAGACGGCAGCGGAAAACACAAGTTCCCCGACCGCCAGTCCCTGGCGCCTGGACATGGCCTACCGGTATACCAAGGGCTTCGGGGGCGCCAAAGACAACTACTGGTTCGAGATCACTACGGGTTTCAACCTTACCCGGCACTGGCGGGTAGAGTACGGCGGCCGGTTCGATCTGTCGGGAAAGCAGACCGTGTATCAAGAATACTCCATCTACCGGGACCTTCACTGCTGGGAGGCGCGTTTGGTCCGGAGATACTCCAACGGCACCTGGGAGTACTACTTCCGCCTGAACATCAAGGCCCATCCGGAAATCTACGCCGAGCGGGGCCTGAGAGCGCTTTACCGGTCCTACTGATGCCGCGCTGCCCATTTACCGTTGGGAGAATATTCCAGTTTAGGGAGGCGGAATTCGCTATATTCTGGTGGAACAACCCCTCTCGAGGGGTGTTTTATAAGCTATAGGTCTCTGGGGATAAGGAGGATTATGTCGAAGCTCGCGATTATGATGGGCCTGCTCGTGACGGTCCTGGCCGCCGGGTCCGACGGTGCGGTAGTAATTGAACAGACCGACCTGGACCTGGGGCCGGTCTACCGGGACCAACCTCAGAAGATGGTCTTTCCGCTCCGTAACGCATCGCCGGACAGCCTGCGCGCGCTCTCGATTCAGCCTTCGTGTGACTGCACCACGGCTCAGGTCGTGCCCCGCGTGATTCCGCCTCAAGCCACGGGGGAAGTCGTCGTCTTCTTTGATCCCAAAGGCTATGAGGGCAGGGGCAGAGTGAAGGAGAGCGTGAAGCTCTTCACCAGCGACCGGATGAACGCCGAGATCCTGCTCACCTTTGCCCTTGAGGTGAGCATAGGGCCCGAACCCGAGCCCCGTTCGCTCGCCTTCGGCAAGGTGGCAAAAGGGGCCAGCGACACGCTCAGACTCGCCGTATGCCCCGCAAAGAGCGATCCTTCGGGCAAGCCGGTGCCTCTCGGGTTGCTGGGCGCCAGGAGCGATGACAGCCGGGTCGCCGTAGTCGGAGCTGGCAAGAACGCCAACGGCGCAGACGAGTTCTTGGTCGTCGTGAGCAACAAGTCCGGTGGAGGCGAGATCTCGAGTTTCGTGACCGTTGAGACCTCCGATACTTTGAAGAGCGAGATCCGTGTCCCTGTCACCGCAAGCCTGCTGGGTGACATCGTTGCCGACCCGGGGGTGATCGCTTTCGGGCCGACTCTGCCCGGCAAGTACCTTCAGCAGACCGTCAAGGTATCGTCTCCCGGGAATGCCAAGTTCAAGATAGCAAGCGTGGAATCTTCCCTCGGTCAACTTGAGTTCGAGGTCACGCAGCTTGGAGATGGCTCCTACGAAGTCAAGATCAAGGTCAAGGATGGCGCCCCGGCCGGCAGGGTCATGGGGGGCATCACGATCAAGACCGACCGCCCCGGTGAGGCCCAGCTTGAGATCAAAGTGGCGGGCTACGTGAGGAGCAGCCAGTGAAGCCCGTTGTCTCAGGTGCAGCAAAGGAAGCCGTGCTCATTCTGGTCTTGGCGTGCGTGGTCGCCCTGGTGGTCAACGTTGCCAGGAAGGACGGCTTACCCTTGGTTGCCGCCGAAGACGCCTTCCGGGTGAAGACCAACGCCGAATTCATCACGCCTGATGATGCCTGGAAGCTCTTCGAGGCGGGCAACGCCTTCTTCATCGATGCGAGGGAGCCTGGCCTCTTCGGCGTGGAGCATATCGAGGGGGCTCTCAACGTTGTTCCGACCCAGGAGGGCATTGACAGCCTTGCCTGGATGGCCCCCGCCGATCCCGAGATCATAGCCTACGCGTCAAAGGAGACGCAGCGCCAGGCCGGCGTCCTTGCGGACAAGTTGCTCGAGGCGGGTTTCAAGAGGGTTTACGTCCTGCTTGATGGCATCGAGGCCTGGGAGGAGAAGGGTCTTCCCATAGAAGGGAGGGCCAGGTGATGAAAGTGCTCAAGCAGATCGCCTCCAACAAGTACTTCCTACTGGGTCTCAGGCTCGTTCTCGGCGTGGTTTTCATTTACGCGTCGATCGACAAGATCGACAAACCCGGCGGGTTTGCCGAGGCCATATATAACTACAGGATGATGCCGCACGCGACGATCAATCTGATGGCAATAGTGATGCCGTGGCTCGAACTCCTTTGCGGCATCTTGATCATAATCGGCCTCTTTGTGAGGGGAAGCGCCCTGCTCATAGGTTTCATGCTGCTGGTCTTCATAGTGGCGATATCCTTTGCCCTGGTGAGAGGACTGGACATAAGCTGTGGGTGTTTCAAGGTTGAAGGCGGGCACACCCTCGCCTTGGGCCTGCTGGTGAGAGACATCCTGATGTTCTTTGCTTCTGCCGTCGTGGTGATCTTCGGCGGCCCGTCGTTTTCCCTGCGGGGCCGGCAGCGCGGTACTTGATTCAACCGGGGCCGTCGGCCTGCATTGACAGAGACTGTGGAGTTTGTTAAAGTCTTTAAAGACTACGTGCCCTACGGAGGCTCAAGATGATGTCGAAGACAGCGATTGTGGGTGCACTTGCCCTGCTGGGTCTTGCTCTTGTGTTCTGGGGCGGGATGGCGCACGCCCAGGAAGGCAAGCAGGTTATGATCGTGTTCGCGACCGATACCAATGGCGAAGTCAACCCCTGTGGTTGACATTCCCAGGACAAGGGTGGCCTGGCCCGGCGGGCCGGGTTCGTTGATTCGCTTCGCGCGATCTACAGTGATGTCCTGGTAGTGGACCTGGGCGATTATTTTGGCAACCGCATGCCCACCCAGGAAAAGAAGCGCACCCTCGCGGTGATTGATGCCATGCGGATGATGGGCACCGGGGTGGCAGCCGTTGGCGAGCGCGAGCTCAATTACGGCCTCGGTTTTCTTGAGGACACCGTCAAGCGCGGCAAGTTCGATCTCGTCTGTGCCAATCTGAGGAGCAAGAGGGACAGCAGCCTCGTGTTTCCGCCTTATGTGATAAAGAAAATCGCCGGCACCCGGATCGGCTTCCTGGGGCTTCTCGACGACGACCCGAGGAAGGTCGGTGTCTTCGAGCAGCTTGAGGATATCTACGTTTCCGGCTACATGGAGGCCGCCCAGAACTATCTTCCCGAACTCAGGGCCAAATCGGATGTCGTCGTCGCCCTGGCGCACATCGGACTGGGCAACTCCCGCACCCTCGCGGAGAAGCTTCCGGGGTTCGACGTGATCTTGGCCGGACACGGCACCGACCGTACGCCGCTGGCCGAGAAGATCGGTGAGACCATAGTGGTGAAGTCTGAGAGTAAGAGCAGCGCACTGGGTACGCTGCTCCTGGGTATCGACGTCAACAACAAGATTAGCGGCTTCGAGGGCCAGACCTTGACCCTTACCAAGGCGGGCAAGGTGAATCCGGATGTGGACCGGATCGTCAAGACGTGCGAGGACCAGGAGAAGATGCGCGACAAGCTGCTGGCCAGGCGCAAGATTGAGTTGCCGAATATCCCGCGCAGGCCGGAAGTTGTGGCCGCCGAGGGCTACCTGGGGTGGGAAACCTGCAAGACCTGCCACGGGGCGATATACGAGAAGTGGTCGACTGATCCGCACTCCCAGGCTTTCGCTACGCTCGCCAAGGATGACAAGTGGAACGATCCCGCCTGTCTGCCCTGCCATACCACGGGTTATGAGTTAGCGGCCCAGAAGGATTCGGTCGATGTAAGGCCGGAGATGTGGAACGTGCAGTGCGAAGCCTGTCACGGCATGGGTACCCATCACGGGCGGGGCGTCGCCAGCCCTGTGCCTGAGAGTGTGTGTCTCAAGTGCCACACCGCCCAGTGGAGCCCGAAATGGAACTACCAGGAAGCTCTCAAGAAGATTAACCATGGCAGGGACATGATGGTTACGAGGAACGTGGCTGCCGCCAAGAGCGAGGGTGAGGAGTGAGACGCGACTACCTGTTCTTCTTGCTCATTACCGCCTTCCTGGTGTTGCTTGCCTCGGGTGTCTTGCTGGGCGATCTGGGTGACATCGCCTTCAACGGGCGCACCCTTTGACTATCCTGCATAGGGATCGGGTGATCCCTGCCCGCCATGAACAAACGACGCATCTGGCAGATCGCATCCACCATTGCCCATAACGGCTATTTCCCCGCCTACTTCGGGACCTTTCTCTACCAGGGTCTGCTCAAGGGCGGCTGCACGCCGACTCTCAATTGCTACGCTTGCCCCTCGGCCTTCATGTCTTGCCCCATAGGCACGCTTCAGAACTACGCCATGAGGAGGCAGTTTCCCTTCTTCCTGGCCGGCTTCTTCGGGGTCGTGGGCATGGGCGTGGGCCGGATGACCTGTGGATGGCTTTGCCCCTTCGGGCTCTTACAGGATGGCATGAAGAAGATATCGAAGCGAGTGGTGAGGCTTCCGGGGTGGGTGGGCAATCTCAAGTACGTCTCCCTCGTGGTGCTTGCGATTGCGCTGCCCTTCTTCTTGACCGAGTCGTGGTTCTCGAAGGTATGTCCGATGGGGGGGATCGAAGGTGCCATCCCCTGGACGGTTGTGGTTGCGTCCGGCTCGTCCGCGCTTGCCGGCATGGACGTACGCTCCATGGTGGGAAACATGTTCTGGGTGAAGATGGCGATCCTTGCGGCCTTCCTTGTGGGGATGGTTTTCATCAAGCGGCCCTTCTGCCGCACCACCTGTCCCATGGGAGCGATCTTCTCCTTTTTCAACAAGCTCAGCCTGGTGCGGCTCAAGGTCGACAGGTCGGTCTGCACCGAGTGCAATTTCTGCCGCGACGTCTGCCCGGTTGATCTCCACGCCTACCGCGAGATCGACTCACCCGAGTGCATCAAGTGCCTCGATTGCGTCAAGTGCCCCAGCGGGGCCATCAAGGTGACGCTCTCGCCCCGA
>Ga0315275_10004919_pt1 | contig 12572 bp, 6 predicted proteins | sample YL17G03_0_MG_FD_205557 | JGI IMG/M metagenome (GOLD analysis project Ga0315275, IMG submission 205557) | Sediment microbial communities from Yellowstone Lake, YNP, Wyoming, USA - YL17G03_0 | ecosystem: Environmental > Aquatic > Freshwater > Lake > Sediment | place: USA: Wyoming | collected... | reverse complement strand
AAATTCATGAAGGATCTTAAGTATGCAAGCATTTTGAGGGGAAAAATTCCTACATCTTATGAGATGAAAAATGATGTTCTAAAGTCTCCAAACAAATGGGTTGAAGTGTTTTACAAAAATATTAACGAATATGGCGATCCATTAGTAACTGATAAAAATATCGGTGTCATTGAGAAAGCAGTATAATTCTATTAAATCGCGGCAATAAGCTCATCAAGCGCATCTTTCAAATCGCCTGAACAACCTTCTATGCCAATCGATAATGTTTTGACTAAATTCTCAGAAAAATTTCCTTTTGCATAGGAACATTGCATTGACTTCCCTTCTAACAACTGCTTCATTTCATAAGGCTCTGTCTCATTCAATTTTGTGGCTGTTTTAGTTAACACACAGCCCTTTTCACTATAGGAAAAAAGGCTTCCAGCCTCTACCTGCTGCATCTTCACTGTCCTGCAACTATTTGCTGCATTGATAAAGCAGGTCTGATCAGTGCAAGTCATTCCTGATATGCCAGATAGAGCATTTGAAAGAACAGGAATCAGGAAATAGATTCCTGCTACTACAATGATCAAAACTAAAAAATAAGGCAAAAGACGCAAGATGTTTGGGCTCTTTCTTTGTACTAACAAATCAGCCACCATAGACGAAGGATATCCTTTCTGCAATAACTTGGCTCTTAACTCAAAGTCCTTTATTCCTTCGGTTCTCTGAGCCTTTATCCAATCCTTAACCTTCTTTGTATCCATAAAAGAGCAAGCCAAAGGCAATTTAAATGAGTTTATAGTCACTCTGTAATAGTAAAAATAGCAAGGTTTAAATATTTGAAAAACAGAGTTTAAACATGGAAAATCATGTAGATAGAACTATCCTTGAAGATCGATTCAAAGGATGCATTCTTGGCGCTGCAATAGGCGATGCCTTGGGAATGCCTACTGAAAGCTTAACTTTTCAGGAAGAATTAAACCATTATTTTAAAGGGCCAGTCAAAGATTTTCAAAGAGCACCATACGGCTATCCATGTGCTAATCTTGAAGCAGGACAATACACTGATGATACTCAGCAAATGATAATTCTAGCAAATTCTCTGATTAAAAACAGGGGATTTAACCTTGAAGATTTTGCAAAAGGAATTGGAGAATGGGGATACAAATGCAAAACTGAAAAAGGATATAACAGATTCGGCGGATGCACAAGCATTGAAGCTGCACTGGATATTCATAATGGAAAAAATCCTAAGGAGGCAGGCATAATAAGCATATCATGCGGGGCTGCAATGAGGACCGCGCCAATAGGGTTATTCTACAGCAATTCTGATAAACTAAGAGATTATGCGAAAGAAGCTGCACAAGTTACTCATATCCATCCTGGTGCAGTTAGTTCAGCTATTTTCATAAGCTCTTTAATTTCAAATATAATAAACGGAAAAGATTCTGCAGAGGCATTAAGAGATGCAAGAAAAGAAATCACCTTTGACTTAGGACATCTAATTGATGATGTTGAGCATATGATCAACGAAGATAAAAAATCAGTCAGTGAAATTGCAAAGATTATAGGTGCATCTCACAGCTCATATCAAACTGTCCCAATGGCCGTCGCATGTTTTTTGAATTCTCCTGAAGATTACGAGCAGACAATAATAAATGGAGCTAACATGATTCCTGGAGATACAGACTCGATAGCCTGCATTGCAGGAGCAATCTCAGGAGCATACAATGGCTATGGAAAGATTCCTGAAAGGTTCAAGGAAAAGATTGAATCAAGAAAAGAACTGGAAGATATTGCATTAAAATTGCTTTTGTCAAGCAGATAAAATACTTCAGATAGAAGTTAGACATAATTAAGATGAAGCAGATAAATTTTGATTTGGATAAGATAATGGAAACGATACCGCTAGGAAGGATAGTGTATGATTTTCAGGCAAGAAAGCCCGAAACATTCAATGAATTATATTACAAGATAGGAGCTTATGCAGGCTGGCTGGATCTGCAGATAGAACAAATAATGCTGAATAATTTCAAGACAACTCCTGACGGAATGTCATGCTTTGGAAGCAGACAGGTAAACTATTACAGGGCAAATGGAACCACATTGGCAATCCATTGCACCCAGGAAAGAGAAAATCCCCATGTAAAAGCATATTGGATTGAAATGGATGAAAATGACAGATTATATGACTTAATAATCAAATTCAAAGACAATCTCGAAAAAGGGCAGGCTCCAGAAATAAATGATCCTGCTGAGATCAAGAAAAGATTATTCGGGGAGATGTTAAGATGAAAACAATTGATAAAATTATAGACAAGAAGAAAGATTTGTCAAGCGAGAGAAAGGTTAAAGGCCAAGATTTTATTTCCACAGTTTATCATGATAAAAACGGAGAAGTTATAGAAAGGAATTATGAACTAAAAGAGCATAATGAAAGAAGCATTTATTCTAATAGAAAAACAGTTTTTGATAAATATGGCCATGTTATCTCTCCGATAATAACCAAAAATGAGCCGCTAAAAGGAGTAAAGATATTGGAATCCAAAAGTATAAACTCTGAAACTAACCCCTATAAACTTCTTGAGGGATTGGAAGGGCAAGAAATCCAGTTAAGCTTGCCAAAAAAAAGGGATTTGCTTTATCTGAATGATAAAGAATTAAGAAATGCTCTTAAAGAAAAAGACATCACCGTAAAAATAATGCATGGCCCAGATATTGATATTTTCTGCAAAGATTTTGCATCCATGTTGGGATGGATAAGAGGCAATTATGGAATAGACACATTAACATTGCATCCATCAAGGGGCAGTTTTGAAAGCGCCATGCAGTTATTTGATGAAAATAACAAAGAATTGGAAGGATTAGGATTAAATATCTCCTATGAAAATATTAAAGATAAAGACAGATGGCTTAAATCTCCTGAAATGATTACATCAATTAATAATCATTTTATCAGCTCAACATTAGATATTTCCCATCTTGACTCAAATACCGATCTTCTTGACCTTACAGAGAAAATTTTTGATAAATTAAGAGTTGTACACCTGAATAATGTGATTGGCGGAGAAAAAGACTGTCCTTACAGAGAAGGCCGTTTTCCAGTAAGAGAATTTTTAGGATTTCTTAAGAATAATGATTTCAAGGGATATATTATCATGGGATATTCTTCAGCATACAGGGGAAAAAGCAGGGACGATATTGATAGGTTAAGAGAATTTTTCGGCTGAACCCATCAGAACTTAGCTCTGCTCAATCCTGCAAGGAATTCTGAATTTATCATAGCGTCTTCCACATTATCAAAAGCTGCTCCAGGAGACGCTCTTTGAAGTGTAAGCATGAAACTTCCGATTTCGTCATCAATCGTTCCAATATTTTCTCTTTTAAGAGCAGAGAAATCAACAACTTCTATTACTTCATTCCTTATGATAGTATTTGCTCTAAAATCTTCTAATGCTTTAGTTTCATCTGCATTTAACACAATTCCAACTTTTTCTTTTGCAAGTCCTGATACGACTAATTCTTCTTGATCAATGTTTTCAAAAATTATTCCCTCTTTTTCAAACAAATCATGGAATATCTCGTGAAGATAAAGCATGTCAACTGCCTGCGCTTCAGAAACAAGCCCAAAATCAGCAAAATTATTCTTCATTTTTTCAAAATCATAATATATTTTGCCTTCTGCTACAGCTCCGTAAACTTCTCTGTTCTACGTTAATGTTCTGATAATCGGCGCCGAAGGCGCAGTAACTTTTTCTCCAGCGAGTTTTGACTGGATTTGCGAAGTCGCAACGATTGGAGTTGCCGCTGCTGCGGCAGCGGCCGGAATCGTCCCCATTCTCAATCGTTCAACAGCAAGATTCGCTTTAATTGCAGCTGAAACAGAATCAAGCCCTTTGCTTTCAAGGATATTCGCGATCTCAACTTTTGCATTGTCAAAAGTTCTTCCGCCTTCCTGCCTTGCAAGAACAAGCTGATTAAGAATTGCATCATCCATCAGATCAGAAGTTATGACATCTTTGACATTGGCTATCAGATAAGCTTTCATCTCTTTGTCAATCCTCTGAGCATTTGATGAAACTGAAAGTTTGTCTGTTCCTGGGACGAAAACATTTTTAGTTATCGGCTTTGGCTTTATTTGCTTGGCTTCAAATGCTGAAGTTACAGCATATTTAAAGTCTGGCTGGAAAACCATCTTATCCACAGGAACGATTTTTTTATCAGCATATTTAGATATAATGTAATTTCCAAGACCCCTGTTGGATAATCCTCCTGCCTGATCAGTTATAAGCAGTTTGAAATTATTTCTTGAGGCGAAGGTATCCACGCTTTCCATGACTTTATCAACAAATTCATGACTCTTCGCCTCATCCAGTCCAGAAACAAGCGCTTCAGAAGGATCAAAGCCAATCATTATCAGATTGTTATTCTGGATAGCAAACAATACACTTCCTGCCAAATCTTTATCATTCAGAATATTTACAACAAAAGTCTCTTTTCTTGCCATGTCATAAGGATAATCCCCAAAACATGTTCCCGAGTATTTCCCCTGTAACAAATTAAGAACATTCTTTTCCTTGAAAACTAATTCAATCTTGCTTTCTGCCTTGATTTTTGCCTCATTAATCTTAATCAGATTTATTTTGATGTCCTTGACAACAGACCATTGATCAGACCCTTTCAGCTTTGCAAATAATGGGCTTAACTGCAAAGTTTTCAGTTCATCTTCCAATGCAATTTCAGCCTCGCTTAATTTTTGAATCAAAAGATTTTTTTCATCAATGCTCAATTTTCCAGAAACATATTTTTTAATCAAAGGCCTGTCAATTCTTTCAGCAACTTTCAGAAGAATTCCATTAGTCTCATCAGGAGTCAGCTCAATTTTCTTGTACAAGTATCTTTTAATGTTCTCTTTTGCAGCAGAGTCTTTTTCAACTTGAGAAATTAATCCAGCAGGGATATTCTGCTCTTTCAGATAAGCAGGATCCATTGCATCAATTTTAGATTCAATATCAGCAATCTTTGCTTTTATAGAATCCAGATTAACTTCCTGGGAATTAAGAATTCCAGTAAACGTTGTTTTCAGTCTTAGTTCATAATCTTCAGGAAGCTTCAATTCAACATTTCTTTTCTGGAAATTGAAGCTGCCAATGTACTGGTCTTTAATCTGGACATTAGGGATCTTTGAATCAATCTCCTTTATCAAATCAGCAGTTGTCTTTCCTTCTGCTGAAATTTTCAATTCTTTTGCAATATCTGCTAAATCTTCTTTATAATTATAATCACTCGCCGTATCAAGAGATGCTAATAATCCAACATAATTAGAATAGTCATCAACTTTTTCATTATAGAACGCTTTTCCAGTAAATGCAAGATAATCTGAATCTGCCTGCTTGATTACTGCTTTAATAGCGCTCCATCTTTTTGCATCATCTGTTATTGAATTCAATGAATCAGCATTTTTGTTCAGCCCGTCAACATAAATGTAAATTCTGTTCTTGTTTATTGTTTCGGTCTCTTTTGAGAAATATTCTCCTATAACCTTTCTTCCTTGTTCAGAAGGATTTATTTCAACTATAGAGGAGCCTAATGATGGAATAATTGAATTTAGAGTTTCGGTCGCATCATGCATTGAATACTTTAATGTTTCAATCAATGCAGGAACTGCTGATTGCGCATCAGGCCCGATTTTGTTGAGAATAATAAAAATATGATTCTTTACATCATAATCATTGCCATCAATCGAAACTCGATCTCCCTCTAAACGGGTTCTAGAATCAATATCCTTCAGTGATTCAATCAATGCAGGAACTGCTGGCTCTCCTATTTTACCAAGAGTATCGGCTGCATTTTGTCCTACATTTAGATCAATATCGTTCAATGCAACAATCAATGCAGGAACCGCCGGCTCTCCGATTTTCCCAAGAGCTTCAACAACACTGCGTCTTACATCTGAATCAGAATCGCTTAACAATTTAATCAATTCAGGAACTGCAGCTGCTGCGGCAGGGCCATTATTTCCAATAGTCCAGGCTGCATCTCGTCTCTGACCCGGAATAGGACTTTTCAGCAATTTGATCAGATTTGCAATATTCTCAGTTTGCGCCGCGCTCGGCGCAACGATTGGAGTTGCCGCTGCTGCGGCAGCGGCCTTCAAAGCATCAACCTGCGCTTTAGTGACTCCGCTTTGCGCAAGCGGAATGAAATTCTGCGCAGGAATATTGTATTCATTCAGGAAACTTTTCAGCAATTGCTCGCGCCCGGTTTCTTGTGCTGCAATAATCATGTTTATTTTGTCTTGGGCAATTAACTGATCTCCAGGATTGAAATCACTATAAACAATCCATTCAAGAGCATTTTGCGTCAGATCAATATTTGAAAGCACGCTTGATAATTGTGAAACTGGAGCAACGACCGGCGCCGGATGGAAAAATGCCGCTGCTTTTTCTGCAAGTTTGGCATAGAAAGTCATTGTATTAAAAACAAGTGAATAAATTGGGAATAAAGGGGCTGCCGCAATTTCCTTCAAAGTAGGTTTTTCTAAAACTGTTGCAGTCATTGCAATTGAAGCTAAAGAGCCATAGATCAGACTAAATGGATTTGAAATTATAGCAGGAGCTGAGATAATTGAATAAAGATTTAGCCAGCCAAGCTCAGCTAATCTCGTTTTGCTGAAAAGCATCTGATTTGAATAATACTGATACATCTGAATAGTTCCGCCGTGCCATTTGTATCTTTGCTGTGCCAATGCTTCAATTGTGTTGGGAACTTCTGTTTTGGAAACAGCCAGAGCTGTAGGAATATATCCTAATTGCTTCTTTAAGTTTAAAGTTTGCAAAGTAATTCTTAAATCATCCCCCTCATGAATCTTAAGAATTCCTCTCTCCTCCAAATCAGCCAAGGACTGCTTGAATACATCTGTTTTGTATACTCCGCCTGCTCCAGGAATAACCATCTGCTTGTTGGTTGCTCCAAGAGCTTTCTTAACTTCATTTCCTAATTTGTATTCAATACTTTGCATTACTTCAAGCAGATTTCCAGCATCATTTTCAGGAACCATGTCAAAAGTTGCGCCATCAAGTTTCTTTTCATCTACATATTGTACAGACTTTGCAAGGTCTCCATCAATTTCAGTATCAATGTCTGTAGGAAAAACATAATCCGTTGATATTTTTCCATCCTGCATTGCAGCATATATTGACCCTATCTTCTGCTGATTCTGATTATATCTTATAATATTATATCCTGCATCTTTGAGGCGATTATAAACATCCAAGGTTGTTGAACCGTCATCAATGAATAAAATATGATCTTTGTATTTATCCCAAAAAGGCTTTCTTCTTTCAAATGAATTTTCTATCCTCTGCTCATTATAAAACGGAATCACAATTGAGAAAGTCGGCGCTGGCTTTTCTACAATAGCTTCACCCGATAGGGGGATTTCTGCAGGAGATTCTTGTATGATAATATCTTTTATCTGGCTTGGAGCTTCTACAGCGCGGGCTACAAATTCCTTTCTTGATATAATCTCTTGTGCATGAATGTTATTTTCGACTATTAATTTGCTAGGGAAATAATTATTTTTTTCAAAAGAGCTTAATGGCATAATTACCATGCTTATCTTTCTGTCTGTTCTTCCAGCAAGATTTAGATTGTCTAATTTTTCAAACAAATCCCTGAAACCGGGATCTGCAAGACCGACATTATCCAGACTAATCACATCTGTTCGTGGAACAGGCTCCAAAATCTTCAGATTATCTGGGAGAGATTTCCAGTATCCATTGTCCGCAACAACTAAAAGATCAAGATCAGATACATGCTCCTTTCCATTGAGGATAGCATCCGATGGCCTGTTACGGAATTCAGAAAATCCCGTCAACAGACTTCCTTGAACAATAAATGCCATTGGAGTTTCAGAAAAGCTCTTGCCGGTTATAAAAGATTTTGAGCTAAGGAATTGATCAATTGAATCCTGAACTTGGGCAATCTGTCTTTCTGTAAGACTTGGTCCTACAGCCGCTCCTGCGGTCTCTGAAACATATGCTGGCTCTATTGAAGTCATTAATTTTTCTAATTTCTTAAAATCCGACTTGGATATTGTTCCTTTTAACATTTTCAGATCATTATCTGATAACTCTAAAATAAGATTTTTGTCTTCAGCAGTTAATTCTGTTAATCCCAATATTGTTTTGACTTTGCCCCTCAAATCCGTGGTAGGCGCAGGAACTTCTACATTTGGAGATACGGATTCAATGGACTTTCCATCATAACGTATTTCAACAGATTGTCCAGAAACGTCTGATAAAATCTGGGCATTTTTCCTCATAATATCGATTGCTTTTCCAAGATTTTCTGAGGTTGTAGCAAATCCATATCTTGGCTTATTATCTATATACAAATTAATTGTTGGACCCCCAATCCCCTCTTGTGAGTATCCTAACAATAGTCCTGCAGACGAAGCTCTTAAAGTGTTTTCAGAAAAAGTTTTTAACAAAGTATCTTCTATTTTGGCTGTGTTTGACTTATCAACGTTTATTATTTCAGCTACTTTGCTTGGATTGTAGATTATTGTTCCAACATCTTGCAGTTCCATAATCTTCAGGCCATTTTTCTCTAAAATAGCCCGTTCATTTGCAGTTGGAATGAATTGTCCTTCTCCAAAAGATCTAAAAGAAAGAGGTTTTTCGCCACTTACAACCAAAGCAATATCTGCAACATCCTTATCCAAAAAGTATTTTACATCGGATTTAAGTTGAACAGGCGCTGGCTGCGCAGCAGGCGCAGGCTTTTCATTAGAGATGCTCATTGCAATCTGAGACTTATCAAGAACTGGCAATGCTTTGATTAGTTTCGCTTGTTCAGCAACTGAAGTAATTGGTTTGTTAAGGCCTGCTGAAAGCATTTCAGGAGTTATAATTTTCTGAACCTTGCCTGCAAGTTCTATCTGAGCCATTGTATAAGGCTTAAAATTCTCCCTTATGCTTGCCCTATATGAAAGAAGCTCTGTTACAATTGCCTGATCTTTCATAAATCCTTTTAAATTTTTATGGGCGTCTACATAAGGAGGATATTCTTTATAGAAAGATTCTTTTATTGAGGCCCAGTCGTTTCTTTCAGTAAATGCTTGTATTGTTCTTAGCCTTACTGCAGGATCCAATAAATAAAACCACTGATGAGTTCTTTCATGAACTATAACCTCTCTTAATAAATTATATGGATCTTGCGATTGTTTGATTTTTTGCATATCAATTACAATCGCTTTTTCATTATCAGAATAAAATCCCGTGAAATGTGTAGAAGACAATCCTGAATCATAGGGGGCATATGCCTTCAAAAATTCTGCTGTTGTTTTTGCGCCGTAAATCCTGTTCCATATAGGCAAAGCGCCTTGCTTAAGCTCTTCAGAAGTTTTTGATAGAATAGAAACTGTGAAATCATGCCTAAATTCAGGCCTTATCCTAGCTAGTTTCAAAAGTTCTGACACATAACTTCCTGGAGAAGTCTTTTTGGAAAGCTCATCTAACACAAATTTATGGTCAGATGGATTTGTTCCCATAAATGCATTTTTTAGAATATATTGTGAATATCCAATAGTATTACCCCTGTTTATTTCTGCCGCTTTCTTGAGGCTCTCAAAAACTTCTAGCTGAACTGAAGGATCCGCATATTTTAGAGTTTCAAAAATTGTTGCATAATCTTGTAAATCCTCAGCTTTTTTAGTAACAAGCAAATTGACAAGATTTGTCTGCATATCCTTTGAAATATCTGACAGCGCGGGACTTATTAGCATCATGATTCCGCCTGCACGTTCTATATTCTCTGAATTCCCCATATAATCTAGAATCTTTCTTTGGTTGCTAATATCCAACTGACTCATGAACCTTACATTTTGAAACAAGAAATCTGCCTGATTGCTATTAAGAACTTTGATCAAATCAAACATTTCTTGATGCAATGACTTGTCAACGCTTGAAAATGATTCAAGAAGAGCCCTATGGTAAGCTGAAAATTCATTTTCAGTTAATTTTTTCTGATTCTCTAAATTTTCTTTTTCTGCATAAAAGTCTGCAACTTGCGTATAAATCTCAGGATTTGTTTCTCTCAATATATAAGCAAGAGGCGCTATCCTTAGATGCTCCCCACTTTTGGCCATATAATCTTCAATTGCGGACTGGATCTTTTCTTCAGAAACTTCTTGAGTAGGGGTAGTTACTTGAGTTCCAGTAGGCGCTTCAACTGGAGCAGGCGTCTCAGCAGGCTTGAATCCGCCCATCTCAACTCTTTGGACTAAACGATTGATTTGACTTTCATCCAAACCTAATTTGCTGAGCCTTGCTTTTGTTTCAGGAAGAACTTCAGGAAGATTTCTGTACTCATAGTATACTGACATTGCGCTGACAATGTCAGCTTTGCTCTTGGCTAATTCTGCTGGAACAATGTCTTTAATGTTGGTCTCAATCATAGCATTGTAAGACCTTGAGATGACTGATCTTCTATTGAAGATAATCTCTGTATATGCCAAGGATTCTGAAGCTCTTTTTCTGCTATTTTCAACCATTACTCTATCTCTATCTTTCAGATCGAATTGTTTTGTGAATTCAAACTGCATTTCTATTTGAGGAGTTGACTGCCATGTTCTTTGATTTGCTGAAAGCTCAGCTAAATCCTGAGTGCCTACACTTCTTTCCGAGAAAAAGTCACCTGCAATGAATCTGCCCTGGGATTGTGTTGTCTTTCCAGCCGCTTTGGCAGTCTCTGCAGCCAAGTCCGCGACTTTATTCAAAGATTCAACTGCGCTGAATCCTTTCGCAGCTGAATCAAATACATTCGCATCTGCAATTGATGTTCCAATACTGATGGTTGGCCTGGTAATTATCTTCTTGGTGTTATATTCAACTTCAAACTCATAAGGCAGTTTAGAGACTTCAGAGATTATTTGAGTGGCTATATCCCTATCAGACATTGCAGTTGCTTCAGGCTTTTCAATTGTATTCTCAATTATTCTCAAAATCTCCCCCTTTACTAAATCCGCTTCTTGCGTTCCGAATTTTGCGTTGAACTCAGAGAAGAAATTAATATCAATTCTTGAAAGCCTCAATTTTCCGTCTCCAGACACAACAAATCCCAATTCATCTCCGCCGATTACAAATGCCCTAGCAAGTTTCTCATTTCCGCCTGAAACCAAAAGCTCATTTACTGTATTCTTGAAATTTTCATTCCCATTCAGGAAATAATCCCGGGTGAGCATTGTATTCTCAATGATTTTCTGGTTCAATGAATTGATTTTATCATAAACATCTGGAATTTCATCATATCTTCCCTGTGAGACAAGCTGTTCAAGATTTTTTTCCTGAACAGTTCTTTCAGCCTCAATTCCCTTGATTGCAGGATCTGTTATTATCTCTCCGAAAAAATCATATTCTTTTTTGATAACATCAGGATTGCCAAGATTAACTTTCACCATATCCTTCTCAACTTGAGAGCCATATTGGCGTATAGAAGTTCCATAATTATCTTTTCCGATATCAACAATCTGGGCTGTTTTACCTGCAAACAATGCCTCATCATTGTATTTTTGAAGCTGAACAAGTTTATCAGATGCGGATAGGCCTTTCAATGAGTTGACATTGAATCTTTCAGAAAATCCTGCATAAAATTGTATTTTATCAACTGGAACAAGTTCTGTTCCAGACACTTTTCCATTTGCAAGGTCAATAACATTCAACTGTCCTATTCTTTTGCTCAGTTCATTTTTGAAATCCGCTGATTTAACGAAACTTTCTGTGAAGGAATATGCGTTCTCGCCTCTCCATGTGATTAATCTTTCTTTTATCAACTGCTGGGTTTCAGTGAGGATGATATTTCCGCCTTCGTGACCATATCTTGTATTCAAATCCTTGAAATTTTGGATATCAAATGCTACAAACTGCGCATCCCCATTGCCATATTGAAAGACTATTTTAGATGATTTTCCTATTTTATGATAATCAAGAGCTGAAGGTTTTTTTGAAGGACTGTCAACCATATTAATTATATCCTCGAAATAAGCTCTCTGGTTTCTTCTGGAGAATGCATCTGATCTTGCAGAGTCTATCAATTGATTGTCAAGAGTAATCTGATTGTCTGATGCTGTACGAATTACTGCTGGCTCAACCGTTTCTCCTGCCAAAATCTTCTGAGAAACGTCTTTCAAATTTTCTGCTGGCGCAGGAGTCTCTATAGTAATTATTTCAGAGATAGGGGTTGTAGGAATAGCAGGCAGACCTCCCATCATCAAACGGGCATTAACATTATACCTCTCAGCAATTCCTGGAATCTGGCGGTAATCTGCTGAAGCTAGTCTTAAATCAGTTTCAGTGATTCTTCCTTTTGTCAAGGCAATCAAATTCCTTCTTATCTGTTCAATGGACATTCCTTTGAAGGCATCTGCAGATACTCTTCTCGCTTTAGCATATTCTATTGCAAATTGTAAATCTCAATCTCATTCACAAAAGTCTCTAGAACATCTGTATCAGTTCCTGAAGTAAATTTAGGAGTAAGGCCTGAAATGTCATACTTCACATCAAGGAACATTCTTTCAAGAACTGCAC
>Ga0315275_10004918_pt1 | contig 12572 bp, 5 predicted proteins | sample YL17G03_0_MG_FD_205557 | JGI IMG/M metagenome (GOLD analysis project Ga0315275, IMG submission 205557) | Sediment microbial communities from Yellowstone Lake, YNP, Wyoming, USA - YL17G03_0 | ecosystem: Environmental > Aquatic > Freshwater > Lake > Sediment | place: USA: Wyoming | collected... | reverse complement strand
GCCTCGTTCCATTTCAGCCCCACCTCGAAGCCGCCGCGGGCCAGGAGGCCGGACACGTCGCCGGCCGGCCAAGACTCCGGCAGCGCCGGCAGGAGATTCAGCTCGTCCTCGTGCGACTGCAGGAGCATTTCGGCGATCGCCGCGGCGAAACCGAAGGCCCCGTCCACCTGCATGGCCCGCGAGCAGATCGAGAACAGGGTGGTAGTGGTGTAGTTGTGCATGGCGTAGGTGAAATTGTCCATGGCCTTGGCGGCGTTGCCGAGACGGGCCCAGGCGGCCGCTTTCCAGGCCGAGGACCACCCGTTGCCGGGCAGCCCGCGTTGCTCCAGGACGACCTTGCCGGCCTCGGCGAATTTCGGGGTCCTGCGGGGCGAGATCTGCTTGCCGGGGAAGAGGCCCCACAGCCCGGAGATATGGCGATGGCTCTTCTCCGTCTCGTCCCAATCGTCGATCCACTCCTGGAGGTTCCCCTTCCGGCCGATCTGCAGGGGAGCGAGCTTGGCCTTGGCCTCGAGGACCTTTTTGCGCAGGTCGGGATCGACGCCCAACACCTCCGTCGCCTTGGCCACGGCGGCGAAGAGATCGTTCAGGATCTGCATGTCGATGGTCGAGCCGGCGACCATCGAGGAACCGGTCATGAACATCGTGATCTCGTCGAAGAACGGGACGCTGGCCGGGCCGGCCGGGAAATTCTCGGGCGAGGTCGACGGGTTCGTCACCAGCCACCGGTATTTCGGGTGGGGAACGAGGAAATCGAGGAAGAACTCGACGCAGCCCTTGAGCACGGGATAGTTGGCCCGCAGGAAAGCTTCATCCCCGGTGTAGAGATAGTGCTCCCAGAGGTGCGTGGCCAGCCAGGCGCCGCCCGTGGTGAACGTGCCCCAGCTGGCCCCGTCCATGGGCGCGGCCACGCGCCAGAGATCGGTGTTCTGGTGGAAGACCCAGCCGCGGGCGCCGTAGTTTTCCCGGGCCACCCGGCTCCCCTGGTCGGTCAGTTCCCGGATCATGGCGAAGAGAGGCTCGGCGCACTCGCTCAGGTTCCCGACTTCGGCCGGCCAGTAGTTCATCTCGGTGTTGATGTTGGTCGTGTACTTGGCGTCCCACATCGGGTTCTGGTCCTTGTTCCAGATGCCCTGCAGGTTGGCCGGCTGGGTGCCGGGGCGGGACGAGGAAATCAGAAGGTAGCGGCCGAACTGGAAAACCAGCGCCCCAAGGGCGGGATCGTTCCTGCCGTCGAAGGCTTTCAGGCGCTCGTCGGTCGGAAGGCCCGAATTCGTCGTCGCTGGAAGGGATAGGACCACCCGGCGGAAGAGCCTCTGGTGTTCCTTGATATGGGCCGTCTTCAGGGCTTCATAGGATTTATCGGCCGCGGCTTTCAGCACCGCATCGACGCGGGCCCCGGCGTCCGCGCTCACGTCACTGTAATTGACGAAGTTCGTGGCCGCAGCGATGAGCAGGGTGACGGAGTCGGCGCCGTTGACCGAGAGCTCGTCGCCGTCGACCGTGATGGTGCCGCCCTCCGCGCGGGCCCGCAGGCGGGCCTGATACCGGAGCTTGCCTTCGACGCCCATATAATCGGCCGACTTGCCGTTGAGAACCAGACCGTCGCTTCCGAAACCGTCCATCCGGAAATAGTCCGTGGCGTAATTCGAATGGGCCTGGTTCCGGCTGCCCCGCAGCTGCGAGACGAAGCTGATCTTTCCGGGCCGGTCGGCGGTGAGACGGACGATCAGGACCTGGTCGACGGGACTGACGAACACCTCGCGCCGGAAGCGGACTCCGTCCTGATCGTAGCTGGTCGCGGCCACGGCCGTATCGATGTCCAGCTGATGCCGATAGTCCTGGACCGGTTTTTTCGAGGCGAACTTGAGAACCAGGGTGCCGAGCGCCTGGTACTTCATCTGTTCGACGGGATAGCCGAGGAGGTTCCGGCTGAAGAGGACATAGGCTTTCTTATATTGCCCTTCGAAGACCGCCTTGCGGATCTCGGGAAGCGCCCGCGACCCGCCCTTGACCACCGTCGAGTACGGGCCGCCCGACCAGAGGGTGTCCTCGTTGAGCATGATCTGCTCTTCGTCGGTCTTGCCCCAGACCAGCCCGCCGAGCCGTCCGTTTCCGACGGGAAAGGCATTGTCCCATTTGTCGGCGGGGTGGGCATACCAGATCAGGCCGGCGGGACCGGGGGCCTCGGTTTTTCCGCCCTGGGCGGCGAAAGCGCCGGGCGCGGCAAAGCCGGCCATGCAGGCGACGATTCCAAAGGCCAGAATTTTCGTTTTCATGAGAGGTCCCTCCATAAGGGTTCGATGGCGGATCACGTTCGTCTTCGGCCGGGAACGGCGGACGGAGAAGAGGGTTCAAGGTCCCGCCCGGCCGGCGTCAATTAATAGCCCCATCCCACGCCGATGAAAACGGCCATGAGGAATTGGCTGGCCTTGGTCCCGAAGGCAAAGCCCGCCCCGTCGGCCAGCATGCCGTGGAAAACGATATCCCGGAATTCCAGGTGGATCCCGGCTTCGAAGCCTTTTCTCAGGCCCAACAATTCGAAGCCGTAGACTTTCATATCGCCGTTGTTCCAACCGTTCAAGCCGTTATTATCGACGTACGCGATGCCGGACGTCTGACCATAATAGAGGAACGTGGTGATGAGGCTGTCCTGCAGGAAAAAGAGAGGATTGATCTTCCCCAGCCAGAGGTTCTTGGGCTGGATGGCCATTTGGATCTTCAGATCCGAGTTCAGCCCCCCGACGTCCCAATCATGGCGGCTGATGGCTTCCCGCCGCCATTCGATCTGAACGATATTGCGGATGCCGGCGCGGAAACCGCCCCAGAAGGCCCCGCCCCCGAGGATTTCGTACGGGGTGATGAGGTCCTGGATAAACTGCGATTTCAAACTTTCGCCGAAGGATAAGCCGCCCGTGGCGTGGATATAAAAAGCTTTCACGGGAGCCGTCCAGAAGCCCGTGTCTTCCTGCGCGGGCAAGGCGGCCGGGGCGATCAAGACCAGCACGAGGATCGCCCCGCGAAGGGGAATGCCCTTTCCGGATATATGCATGCCAGACTCCCTCGCAAAGCCCTTGGACTTGAGTCAAAAAGAGAATCCGAATCTACCCCAAAGGCCCTCTCTTGTCAAACCTCCGGGGGCGGCGCGCGTGAGGACTTCGGCGGCGGGCCGCCCCGGCCGATCCTATTTCAATTCGCCCAGAGCCCACTCGGCCGCCCTCTTGATAATGTTCCCGGACGATTCCATGGCCGCCGCTTGGCGGAGGAAGGGAACGGCCGAGCGGTCGCCCGTTTTCCCGATGGCGACGAGGGCCTGGGCCTGGGCCCCGTAGCTGTCGTCGCCGGAGAATTTCAGGGTCAGGAAGGGGACGAGCGCCGGGTTCTTGAGGTTTCCGATGGCCCAGAAGGCCGCGGCCCGGACCTTGGGATTCGGGTCGGCGGTCCGTTCCTTGAGGAGACTCGCGAGCTTGCCGCCCAGGAACCGGCCGGGTTTGAAGCCTTCATTCAAGCGGGTCCAGGGGATGTTGGTTCGCTCGTCATTATCGATGGGGCCCTCGAATCCGCCCAGGACATAGAGGGCGTCCCTGCGGACGGCCCAGAACGGATCGCTGCGGGCGCTCTGAAGAAGCGCCGGCCCGACGCGCGGATCGTCCGCGTGTCGTCCGAGCCGGCCGGCCGCCCACATCCGGCCGAGGACGTCGTCGTGGGCGAGCTGGTAGAGGAGCTCCTCGACGGGGGGCTCGAACGACCATTCCTTCAGGAGGTAATCGCCCTCGTCGAACCGGACCATCAGCGGTTTCTGAGCGCAATCGAAGGCGAAGACGCTTTCCTTTCCCGTGATCCAGACCCGTTCCGATTTTCGGCCTGCCGACGTGACCGCACTCAGAACGATGGGCGTCTTGAAGAGGGGAATCCCGGCGGTCGTGTCTTGGATCTGGGTGATCCGCCAGGTCAGCTTTTTCGTTTCCGCGCTCCAATCGGCCCGGACATCGAAGACGGGATGTCCAGGGCTGAGGAGCCACTCGTCGAAGAACCAATCGAGGTTCTGGCCTGTCGCTTCCTTGATGGCGGTCAGAACGTCGGTCGTGTCCGCCGGCTGAAAGGCATGCTTGTGAAGGAAGTGGGAGAGGAAATTTCGGAAGGGCTTCTCGCCCAGAATCCAGCGTATCATATGGACGACGGCCGCGCCTTTCTGGTAGGTGTGGCGGTCGAAATTCTGCCCCGGCTCCTCCCAGCGGTGGAAAACGATGGGCCGCATATAGCGGGTGCGGGCTTCCTGGAAGTAGCGGTTTTTCTTTCCCAGGAGGTCCACGGCGGCTTCGTCCCGGCCGCCTTCGAATTCGGCGTATTCGACCTCGGAATAGGTCCCGAAGCTCTCATTGATCCAGGTGTGTCCCCAATCCCGGCAGGTCACCAGGTCCCCCCACCACTGATGGGCCGCCTCGTGGGTGATCAGCCAGCGGTGGACGGAAAAGTCCTTCTCGCCCTTGGGATCGTGGATGATGCTCTGCGTCAGCATGGTGGCCGACGTCGTCTCCGTCCCGCCGCCGCCAGGGACGATGACCTGGTCGTATTTGTCCCAGGGATATTCATAGCCGTAGATTTTGCCCAGGAAGGCGATGATCTCGGGGGTCCGCTGGAAGCAGATCAGGGCGTCTCGGCGGTCTTTCTCATAGTACCAGTAATCGATCGGCAGCGACCCCAGAGAGGTCTCGGTCACGACGTAGGGGCCGGCGATCAGGGCGGCCAGATACGTGGCCTGGGGCTTGTCCTGCGACCAATGGAACGTTTTGGTCTTCCGCTCGGGGTTTTCCGCGACGTCGAGCAATTTCCCGTTGGAAAGGACCCGGTACTCGCGGGGCACGGTGGCGATGATCTCCTGGGTCACTTTCCCGTTCGGATGATCATAGCAGGGGAACCAGTGCCGGGCGCCGTCGGGGAAGGAACGGGCCACGATGAGCGCGGGGTTGGCCGGCGCGGCATTCACGAAATTAATGCCCTTCTTCCGATCCGCCGAGGCCCCCAGGCCTTCGGCATGATAGGCGACGGTGAAAATGACCTGGGCTCCGATGGCCGCGGGCCGGGGCAGATCCACGTTCAGGCGGCCCTCGGCCTGGCGGAAAGCCAGGGGCGTCCCGTCGGCCAGGCGGACCGCGGTGACGGAGAAGGTCTCGGCATCGAGGCCGACGGACGTCAATCCCTCGCGGAAGGGTGTCAGCGTGACCCTGTTTTCTCCGGTATAGGATTTATGGTCGACGTCAAAATCGAGCGTGATCCGGTAATGGAGGGCCTGGAAGTCGCGGCTGGGCTCGGTCTGCAGGGGACGGCTGTAGACGTCGATCTTCTGGGCGAACGACAGCGTTCCCAGCGAAACAAGGAGGGCGGCGAGGACGAGGGCGGGGATTTTTCGTTTCATGGGTTCCTCATTCGATGAGCTTGAAATATTTGAAGATCGGATAGACGACGCTCCGCGTCCGGGCGCCCGCGGATTTCAGAGTTCCGTCCAGAAGGCCCCAGGCCGCGAAACCGTCGGCGGCTTGTGGTTCCAGGCCATAGAACGCCAGATTGGCCAGAGGCTGGGCCAGGTCGACGCGGAACGCGCCGGCCGGAAATTCCTTGATCCGCGAAGGGGCGAAGCCGCCTTCGAGCGATGTCATCGCGAATCCGCCCCGCCTGGTTTTGACCAGCCGGTCGACGACGAACTCCTCGCCCGCGGCCCGGACCGGTCGGTCCAGCTCCTCGACCTTGATTCCCAAGGTTCGCAGTTTGCCGGCCAGGAAGTCCAGCTCGGCCGGAAGGAGATAACCCCGCGGCACCGCGGCCTCGGCCGTTCCGACGACGTTGGTCAGATCCTCGACGCCGGGGACGAGGATCGGCGGTCCGAGCAGGGCCTCGGGGATTGCGGCCCGGACGCTCGTTCCCGGGATGAAGCCGGGCTCATTTTTTTCCCGGTAGGCCAGGATATCGATCCGGCCCCGGGATTCATAGCGGCCGGCGGTGAAATTTTTGAGCGCGCCGGACTCGGCCTTGGTCCGCACGGCGTCCACGACCTCGCGGTCCGCGCTCCGGCAGACTTCCTGCATTTCCCGGCCGTGCCGGTGAGCGAATTCGAGGATCCCGGCGAGGAGGGCGTATTGGGCATAGATCCTGCGCCGGAAGGACAGGTGGATCGGCGTCTCGGCCAGGATGGACATCCGGTTCCGCAGGCCGTAGGCGCCGGCGACGAACTTGGCTTCGGTGGTCCAGACGGCGGCGTCGTGGCTCCAGACGGTCGGCGGCCAGCGGTCGTCAATCCCGCAATGGGTGAAGGTTTCCAGCCCGTATCGGGTGCGCGTCTCCCGGCGCAGCTCCGGGAACAGCGTGTCCCAGACATACGTGCGGGGCCCCGGGTTGGCCGCCGGAACGGAGCTCGTGGCATAGGCGATGGCGTAGCCGTGTTGGACGTCCTCCATGGCGTGTCCGTCGTACATCAGAATCGGGTCCCAGCGGTTGAAAACCATCCGATTGAGCGCGGTCACTTCGAGCGTCTCCAGCTTGATGGCGTCGCGGTTGAGATTGAATCCCAGGGCGTTCGTCCCGCCGCTCAGGATGTGGGGAGTGCCGTCATTAAGGCTCCAGGTGTCGTTCCCGTCCATGTTGAAGCTCGGGCAGACGAGGATGATCAGGCGATCCAGGAGATGCGTCATCCGGCCGAGCAGGATCTCGCGCGTCAGCAGGAGGAGCGCTTCCTTGGCCTCCGCTTCGTTGGGATGGATATTGCCCTGAAGGTAGATCACGGTCTTTCCGGACCGGGAAGCCTCCTCGGGCGAAGTGATGCGGGGAGAGGCCAGGACGAGGACGGGGCAAACCCGGCCCCGCGGACTCGTATACATATTGAAGACGTGGATCTTGTCGCTCTTCCACTTGAGCGCGTCGATGAATTCGAGGAGCTCAATGGACGAGGTCGTCCGGACGAAAGCCGAATTCTCGGGGACGGTCCGCAGCCCGGACGGCCAATGGCCGGTCCAATCGGGGGGAACGGAATCGCCCCAGTAGATCTTCGGATCGGACGCCAGAAGCCCGCAGGCCAGGAGCGCAAGTGCGAAGAAGGGAAGTTTTTTCATCTCGTCGATCGGATTTCATTTTAGAACTTTTTTACCTTCCCATACAATGATCTTTTGCGGTCTATCCCGGTCCGCATTTTGACAACCGGGCGGAGAATTGCATATAGTGGGAAAACCTGCAGGGAAAGCACTTTTCGAAATAAGGAGGCGGCCATGGCCCCATCCGGGACAACACGCCGTTCGTTCATGAAAACCATGGGAGCGGGAGGTTTGGCCCTGACCCTTCCCGGCCTCCGTCCGAGCGGGCCGGCCCAAGGCGGGACGAGCGGACCGGCTAGGCCGAACGTCCTCCTGATCCTCTGCGACGACATCGGCTACGGCGACCTGGCCTGCCTGGGAAATCCCGTCATCCAAACCCCCCGGATCGACAAGCTCCACGCCGCCTCGCTGCGGCTGACCGATTTCCACGTCGATCCGACCTGCTCGCCGACGCGGTCCTCGCTCCTGACCGGGCGCTATGCCAGCCGGGTCGGCGTGTGGCACACCATCATGGGCCGCTCCATCCTGCCGCGCGACGAAGTCACGATGGCCGAAACATTCCTGGGCGGCGGCTACCGGACGGGCATCTTCGGCAAGTGGCACCTCGGCGACAACTATCCCTTCCGGGCCATGGATCGAGGCTTCCAGGAGTCGCTGGTCTTCGGCGGCGGGGCCATCGGCAACATGCCGGACTACTGGGGCAACGACTACTTTGACGACCACTACTGCCGCAACGGCCGCTGGGAGCCGCAGACGGGCTATTGCCAGGACGTCTTCTTCAAGGCGGCCATGGACTTCATGGCCGCCTCCGGCGACAAGCCCTTCTTCTGCTACCTGCCGACCAACGTGGCTCATTGGCCCCACAACGTGGCCGAGGACTACGCCCGACCCTACCGGGGGAAGGTCCCCAACAACCGGGCCACGCTCTACGGCATGATCGCCAATTTGGACGAGAACATGGGACGGCTGATGGCCTTCCTCCGCGAAAAGGGACTGGAGGAGAACACCATCCTCGTCTTCCTCTCCGACAACGGGACGGGCTTCGGGGCCGACTTCGACAAGGACGGCTTCGTCACCGGCGGGTTCAACGCCGGGATGCGCGGGGACAAGAGCACGGTCTACGAGGGCGGCCACCGGGTCCCCTGCTTCATCCGCTGGCCGAGCGGCGGGCTGGGCGGCGGGCGCGACGTCACGCCTCTCACTGCCCACTTCGACCTGCTGCCCACCCTGCTCGGCCTGTGCGGGCTGCGGCGGCCGGAGGGCGGCCCGCTGGACGGCCTCTCCCTGGAACCGTTGCTGCGCGGGAAGGCCGCCCCGGAGCGCACCCTGGTCGTGCACAACCAGCGCGTGGACGAGCCGATTATGTGGAAGGACTGCGCGGTGATGGCCGGCCGCTGGCGGCTGATCAACGGCCGCGAGCTCTACGACCTGGACTCCGACCCGGAGGAACGCCATGATCTCGCCGCCGCTCACCCCGAGCGCGTCCAGACCATGCGCCGGGACTACGAGCGCTGGTGGCGGGACGTCTCCGGCCGGTTCGGGGAATACGTCTGGATTCCGGTCGGCGCGGAAGGACATGACACCGTCACGCTGAGCAGCCACGACCTCCACGGCCAGGTCTGCTGGGACCAGAGCCAGGTCAAGAGAAACAGCAGGACCGACGGGTTCTGGACCGTCGAGGTCGCCCGCGCGGGCGCATACGAGATCGACGTGCGCCGCTTCCCCGAGGAGTCCGGCCTGCCGCTGCGGGGCGCTCCGCAGGGGGCCAAAGAATTCAAGCCCATCCATGCCCGTCTTAAGGTCGCGGACATCGACCAGACCCGGCCGCTCGGCGAGGCCGACAAGGCCGTGACCTTCCCCGTGCGGCTCTCCGCCGGGCGGACGCGCCTGCAGGCCTGGCTGGTCGACGACATCGAGAACGGCGAGACGAATGGCGCCTATTACGTCAGCGTCCGCCGCGCCCGCTGAGTCCGGGCCGGGGCCCGGCTATTTCTTCTCCAGCATCTTGACGGCCGCGTCAGCCGCCCGCTTGACCATGTTCTGGTGCGAAGGCGCCGTGCCGGCCTGCTTCAGGAACGGAATCAGGCCGGCGTCGCCGGTCTTGCCCAGGGCCCGCAGGACCTCGGCCCGGACGCGGGGGCTGGCGTCCTTCTGGAAGACACCCTTGTAATAGTCGATGAGGGCCTTGTCCTTGCGCTCGCCCAGGGCCAGGACGGCGGCCGCCCGGACCACGGGTCTGGCGTCCCCGGCGGCCTTGCGGAGCACGGCCGGGACGCGGGGCGATTCGACCGCCGCCAGGGCCTCCACGGCGCCGCGGCGGACCGACCAGAAAGGATCGCCGCCGGCGGCGGCCTCCAGGGCGGCCAACGCCCGCGGCTCGGCCTTGAAGCGCAGCATCTCGGCGGCCGCGGCCTGCCGCCCGATGACGTCATCGTTCTTGAGCTGGTAGACGAGCTCGTCCAGATCCTTGGGGAAGGCGACTTCCTTGATCAGGGTGTTGCCTTCGTCGAAGCGGACCAGCAGGGGCTTGGTCTCGGCCGGAAATTCGAAGGTCTCCTCGCGCTCCCGGATCCAGACCTTGTGCACCGCCGGGCCCTTGGCCGTGACGACCTTGATGGCCACCGGGACCCGGAAGACGGGAATGCCCCGGCTGAAGTCTTGGACCTGGGCGACCTTCAGCCGGAGGACCTTGGCCGCCGCGTCCCACTCGCTCTTGACGTCGAAGACCGGGTGGCCGGGCTTGAACAGCCACTGGTCGAAGAACCAGTCGAAGTTCTGGCCGGTGACCGTCTTGACCGAGCGGATGAAGTCGGCGGTGTCCGCCGGCTGGAAGGCGTTGTGGTGCAGGTAATGGCTGAGGGTGGCGAAGAAGACCTCGTCGCCGACCATGGTCCGCAGCATGTGCAGGACCAGGGCCCCCTTGGGGTAGGTATGCGAGTCGAACATGTCCCCGGGCTTGTCGTAGCGGTCGGAGACGATGGGCCGGATGTAGCGGGTCTTGGCCTCCCGCAGGTAACTGTTCAGCTTGCCCAACAGGTTGACCGCGCCCTCGTCGTCGCCCTTGGCGTGGCGGAAGTAGAGGTAGTCCGAGTAGGTCCCGAAGCTCTCGTTCAGCCAGGTGTGGGCCCAGCTGCGCAGGGTGATGAGGTCGCCCCACCACTGGTGGGCCAGCTCATGGGAGACGATGCCGATGGCCGTGAACTCGGCCTCGTCCGGAGCCCCGACCATGATGCGCTGGGTCATGGCCGTGGCCGAGGTGCTCTCGGCCCCGCCGCCCGAGGGCACGGAGATCTGGTCGTACTTCTGCCAGGGATAGTCATAGCCGAAGGTCTTGTTGAAAAACTCGATCATCTCGGGCGTCTTCCCGTAGGTCGGGCGGGCCTTGGCCTCGTCCTGGGGGTAGACCCAGTAGTTCACGGGCAGGGACTTGTAGAAATCCTGGACCACCACGTAGGGGGCGGCGGCGAAGAACATGAGATACGTGGAGTGGGGCAATTCCTGGGAATAGTGGTAGATCACCGTCCCGGCGGCCTTGTCCTCGACCACGCTGTCCAGCCGGCCGTTGGCGGCCACCTTGTAGCCGGACTTGACCGTGACGATGGTCTCGTTGGTGGCCTTGTCGTTGGGGTAGTCGAAACAGGGGAACCAGTGGTGGACGTTGTCGGGGAAGGAGTCCGAGTAGACCAGGCGCGGATTGTCCGGCGTCTCCTCGGGGAACTGCAGGCCCTTCTTGGGCCGGCTGCCCTTATAGAAGCAGGTGATCGCGGTGATCTCACCGAAGCGGTAGGGCCGGGCCAGGGTGACCTTGAGCTCCTTGTCCGACTGCTCGAACCGCAGGGGCGCGCCATAGTCGCTGAGCACGGAGGAGACCGTGTATTCCTCGGCATCCAGGACGCAGGTCGTCAGCCCGTCGGTAAGGGCCGAGAAGACGACGGTGGTCTCGCCGGCGAAGGACTTGGCCTCGATGTCGATGGCCAGCTTGATGCGGTAGTGGATGGCGTCGTAGCTGCGGCTGCGCTCCGACTGCAGGGGCTTCTTGGAGAAATCGATGGTCTGGGTCTGAGCCGAAAGGGTCGCGGCCAGCAACAGGATGGCCAGGGCCGGCAGGGCGGCGGTTTTTTTCATGGCGTCTCTCTCCTTATGGATTAGGCGGCCCGCGCTCAAAGCAGGCCCTTCTTTTTCAAAGTCTGGAGGAGGCCGTCCCCCTTCATCAGGTCCTCGATTTCCTTGACCGTCCGGGGCACGCCGGCCGAGAGGGCCTCGCCGCCCTTCTCGGTGATGGCGATGGTATCCTCGATGCGGATGCCGATCTCCTCCTCAACCCGGAAAAGCTGGATGTCGCAGGCGAAGACATACCCCGGCGTGAGCACGTCGTTGGATCCGGCGAACGTCCCGGTCACGTCGTGGGTGGCCAGACCGATCATGTGGTTGTAGCCACCCAGGCGGACGATGCCCCGGAAATCCTTGGCGTACTTGTCCAGGCCTTTCTCCTTGAGCATGGCGTCCACCATCTCGCCGACCTGCCCGAAGGTGATCCCGGGGCGGTAGGCGGCCAGGCAGACGTCGTGGACGGCCAGGGCCGTTTCATAGAGCTCCTTCTGGCGGGGCGAGAACTTGCCGGAGGCCGGGAAAGTGGTCGAGATGTCGCTGTGGTAGTCGGCATAGTCGGGGCCGGCGTCCAGGATGACGAAGTCGCCGTCCTTCAAGGTCCGGTCGTAGATGTGATAGTGCCCGTAGGCGTGGTTCTTTCCCGACATGATGATGGTGTTATAAGACATGTCCACGGCCCCGGCCTCGCGGCAGACGAACTCGAACACCGCGTCCAGGGCCTTCTCGGCGACGCCGGGCTTGGTCGACTGGATCAGGGCCCGGTGGGCCTTGACCCCGATCTGGGCGGTGCGCCGCATGACCTCGAGCTCGGCCGGTGACTTGATCTTGCGCAGGTCCCAGACCAGGGCCGAGCAGTCGCGCACGTCGTCCTGGGGGAACTTGTCCCGCAGCTGCTTGACGAACTGGAGCTCGCGGGTGGGCCGGCCATCCCAGGGGTTCAGGGTCATCGTCTTCTGCAGGGAATTGAACTTCTCGTTGGAATTCTCCGGGCCCAGCTCCTCGGGCTTATACATGGTGTAGAGCGTATGGACCCGCTGGCTCAGCCCGGCCAGGGCCGGCCCGAACTGCTCGGCCTTCTGGACCCGTTCGATCCCGGTGTATTCCTTGGAGTTTTTGATCAGGTCCAGCGCAATGCCCTCGCCATCGGCCTGCTTCTCGGTCATGGTGAAAAAGAGGGTGCTTTCCTTGCGGACGCCGTCGATGATGAGATACGCGTTGGGAATGGGGACGCCGGTGAAATAGGCGAAATCATGGCCCTGCCGGAAAAGCGTGTCCCCGGCCGGGTCCGTGGCCCCGAGGAAAACGGCCGCCCCGTCGGGGATCTTCTCCATCAACCGGCTGCGGCGGGCGGCGTACTCCTTTTTATCAAAGAGAGGGGCC
>Ga0315275_10004917_pt1 | contig 12575 bp, 10 predicted proteins | sample YL17G03_0_MG_FD_205557 | JGI IMG/M metagenome (GOLD analysis project Ga0315275, IMG submission 205557) | Sediment microbial communities from Yellowstone Lake, YNP, Wyoming, USA - YL17G03_0 | ecosystem: Environmental > Aquatic > Freshwater > Lake > Sediment | place: USA: Wyoming | collected... | reverse complement strand
AACACGGCCTTCGTCCTGCAGGGCGGCCTCGTTACGGCCCTCATGGCCATCCTGCTCTACGACGGCATGCGGCTGGCGGAGCAGCGGTTCGTGCCGGGCGCACGGAAATGAACGCACTGGTCTCGCCGTTGCAGCCCGCTTTGCTAAGATCGGGCCGACACCGCCCTTTCCGGGCGACAAGAACCGATGAGCGCACCACAGACTGCACTGGAAAGGCCGAGTGGCGAAGTCGCGACCCTGCCCGCGATCGAATGGCCGACGGTCGCCCTGATCGTCTTCGCCTACGGCGGCTGGCTCACGCTCACCCGGGCCTATGGTGAATGGCCCACCTGGATCGTTGCGCCCTGCGTTGCGGTGCTGCTCACGTTCCATAGCTCACTGCAGCACGAAATCCTGCACGGGCACCCGACACGCTCGGCGGCGGTGAATCGGCTGTTCGGCATCCTGCCCTTGTCGCTGTGGATTCCCTACGACCGCTACCGGCGATCGCACCTGGTGCATCACGTCAACGACCGGCTGACCGATCCGATCGACGATCCGGAATCGAACTACGTGACAGCGGAGTCATGGTCGCAACGCTCCGCCTTCGGCCGCTGGATTATCCAGCTGCAGCTGACGCTGGCCGGCCGCATGCTGATCGGCTCGTGGTGGCGCATGGGCCGGTTCCTGACACGCGAGGCAAGCGCGTTTGCGCGCAATCAGCCTGGTGCGCGTGCTGCCTGGATCACGCATCTGCTCCTGTGCGTGCCGGTCGTGTACTGGATCACCGTCGTCTGCAGCATTCCGCTCTGGCTCTACGTGGCGGCGATGGTGATCCCGGGCAACGGCATCCTGCTGATCCGTTCGTTCGCGGAACACCGCGCGCGCGCCAACGTGCAGGAGCGCACGGCAACGGTCGAAGGCTCGTGGCTGCTGGGCCCGTTGTTCCTCTTCAACAACCTGCACTCGCTCCATCACGCCGAACCGCTGCTGCCCTGGTACCGCTACCACTCCAGGTACAGGTTGACGCGCGCCCGCTTGCTGGCCGAGAACGGCGGCCTGGTGTATTCGACGTATTTCGACGTCGCGCGGCGCTTCCTGTTCAGGATGCACGACCAGCCGCAGCACCCGTTGGGGCGCGCACCGTCGCAACGCACCGGCTGAAGTCCGCTTCGCTGCAGCTGGCCCGTTTAAATTCGATGCCGCGCGGCTACGCAGGGTACGCGTAACCGGCAGCTTTCGCCTCCCGGTCCCATGCGAGTGTCCGCTCGTAGTCCGATGTGTCGACCGCAGCGAATCCCTCGATCAGCAACGTGTCCGCATAATCACTGAACCATGGATGCCGGGAGGCGTTCGCAAACGCACGTCGCAGCGCACTGATTGTCGATAGCGGAGTAGAGACCGCGGTCACGAACGCAGGTAGCGTCGCGACCTCGGTCGAGTCGAGGACGCGAACGCCCGCGGTCAGCGCGGGGTTGTGCTTCGCGATCAGCACGTGCCAGTACGCATCGAGCGGACCGACGTCGATCCGGCCTTCGCGCACCGCGTCGAGAATGGCGCGCGCGGTGACCAGGCGCGGGACCATCTCACCGTACAGGGATGGCCGTGACGCGGTTCTGTACTGCAGCAGGTGGTGACGGAACGCATTGAAACCCGAATGCGAGTGCTCGACTGTCCAGCCGGCACGACCACCGAAGGTGTGCTCGAGCGTGCGAAAGGGCGCGTCTTCGCGCACGATCAGATCTGACCGGTAGACGGGGCGCCCTGACGCCCAGGCAGCACGCGGTATCGGTGCCGCGAGCGGCACGACGTTGGCCAACTGCAGCGCGACTGGATAGCCGCACATGAATACACAGCCAAGATCGGGACGCGCCCACAGGGTCTCGAGCGGCTGCGGCGCCGGGTACGGCACGTAATCGAAGGAAACACCGGCTTCCGCCGTAATCCGCTCCAGCAGTGAACGCCACCTCGCTTCGACCGCCGGGGTCACCGCGTACATGCGGGCATTCATGATCGCGCTGGTCATGCGAACTGGGCGACGCGGACGGGATTACGGCGCGTCACAGCCGAATTCGGCCGAGCGCTGGCTGACGTATGCGTCGATGGCCTCGCGCACTGCGGCATCGAGCGGCGGCGGCGAATACTCGGCGAGCAATCGCTTCCAGACGTCGGTGGCGCGTCGCGTCGCGTCCTTCGCCCCGGCCTCGCTCCAGTTCTCGAAGTTAGACCAGTCGGAGAGCAACGGACGGTAGAACGCCGTCTCGAAGCGCGCCAGCGTGTGGGCCGTGCCGAAGAAATGGCCGCCGGGTTCCACGCCTTTGATCGCATCGACGGCCAGGTCGTCGTCGTTGAACGCGAGCGGCTGCAGGATCGCGGCCCAGCCCCGCAGCATCTCCGCATCGACCACGATTTTCTCGAGCGACGCGACCAGACCACCTTCGAGCCAGCCCGCCGCATGGTTGATCAGGTGGCTGTGGCTCAGAATCGCAGCCTGCAACGAGAACGCCGTCTCGTAGGTGGATTGCGCATCGACTGCCGGCGACGCATTCACGGCACTGGTTCGAACGGGAATGCGCAGCCTGCGACCGATCTGTGCCGTGGCGATCGCCGCGTGCACGTATTCCGGCGTGCCGAATGCCGGCGAACCCGTGCGCATGTCGACGTTGGAGGTGAAGCCGCCCATGACGCACGGCGAGCCGGGGCGCACCAGCTGGCACAACGCGATGATACCGAGCGCCTCGGCCGTCTGCTGCACCAGCGCACCGGCCAGCGTGATCGGGGCCATCGCCCCCATCAGCGTGAACGGCGTGATCACGACGCACTGCCCGTGGCGCGCCATGATCATGATGTTGTCGAGGATTTCCTCGTCGACACGACGCGGCGAGTTCACGTTGGTCACCGTCATCAGCGTCGGTCGTGCGGCGAGCTCGTCGATGGAACAGCCGTGTTCGATCGCCGACATCGCGATCGCGTCTTCGGCCTGGATGCCGCCGACTCCGCGCGCCGCCCAGACGATATCGGCGCATTCGATGTGCGCGCGATACGCCGCCAGGTGGCGGACCGGCACCGGTACGTCGACGGGCTCGACGACGATGCCGCCCTGCCAGTGCAGCACGCCGAGCGTATGCGTGAGCTTGAGGATGTCGCGGAACGCGGCGATGTCGCCAAAGCGACGGCCGCGCTCGGCATCGCTGACGTTGGGGGCGCCGTTGACCGGGCCGAAGTTCACCACCCGGCCACCGACGTGCAAGTGACGGTCCGCATTGCGCGCGTGCAGCACGAAGGACTCGGGCGCAAAGGCCAACTGCGCTTCGACGAGGTCGCGACCGAGGCGGACCTGCTGCGCCTCGTCGTCGACGAGGGCCCCGGCCTGGCGGAAGATTTCGCGAGCCGCAGGACTGCGAATCTCGAGCCCGGCTTCTTCGAGGACGCGGAAGGCTGCGACTAGAATCCGTTCGACCTGCTCAGCCGTCAGCACCTCGAGCGGTGACCACGGCACCTCGAGTCGCGGCAGTGGCGCGAGCGTCGGTCCGGTCGAGCGCGGAGTGCGTGCGTGACCGCGCCGGCGTGACGGTGGAACGATTTCAGTCATGGACGGGTGTCGACTCCGTGCGCTGCCGTGACCGGGGCTACGGACTCAGTTCTCGACGCCGATTCGCTGCTTCGCTTCCGTGAGCATCTTGGCGAAGCGCGGGTCGTCACGGATCGGATCGAAGTCGGAGTCCGATTCGAGCCAGCGCATGAGTCCCGCATCCATGCGCGACGTGTAATCCTGCAGCAGCGCAAACGCTGTTTCAAGGTCGCGCAGCTGGACCATGGCGCAGGAAAAGTTGTAGAGCATGATCACGTTGCGCGGATCGAGCAGCTGCCCACGCATCACCCATTCACGCGCACGCTCCGTTTCACCCAGCGTGGCCAGCAGGCCGACGCCGAAACCAATGGCTCGCGAATGATCCGGCTGCACCGAGATCACCTTCTCGATCCGGGTCAGCGCACGGCGCGCCGCTTCTCGTGCCCGCACGGTGTCGGCGTTGACCTCGTAGCACTGCACGACGAAGCTCGCCGCGACGAAATCGGATTCGAGCGCGGCCAGCGCAGTCTCGAAATGACCGGCTGCCTCGTTGAAACGCCTTAGACCCATCAGGCACATGCCGGCGACGCGGTTGCACATGTAGGAGTCGGGATCGAGCCGCAACGCTGACTCGCAGTACTCGAGTCCTTCGGCAAACCGTCCCGCGTAGCGGTGTGACTCGGCGACCGCGGCCGAAGCGTCGGCGAGGAATGGGTCGAGCGCGACGGCCGTGGCAGCAGCCTGTTCGCCGCTCACGGTCGATTCGCCACGATGGAAAACGTCCCACTGCGCGAGCGCAAGCGTGGCCCAGGCCTGCGCGTATTTTGGATCGAGCTCCACCACCCGGGTGCAGATGCGCACGCACAGTTCGCTGTTGCGCGTGTTGTCCATCTGCCAGAGCTGGCGGCCGATCAGGTAAAGCTTGTAGGCCTCGAGGTTCGTGGTTGCGCGCTGTTCGATGGCGGCCTTTTCGGCTGGCAGCAAGGTGAGCTTGAGTGCGGCAGCGATGGCCTTGGAAATCTCGTCCTGCAGCTCGAAGATCGCCGTGAGGTCGCGGTCGTAGCGTTCGCCCCAGACCTGCGCATCGTTCGCTGCATTGACCAGCTGCGCGGTGATGCGGACACGGGCGCCGGCCTTGCGCACGCTGCCGATGAGCACGTGCGAGGCATTCGTCTGCCGGCCGATGTCCGAGACGCCGCCTTTGGAACCCTTGAACGAGAACGCCAGGCTGCGCGACACGATCGACAGCGCCGAGATCTTGCCGAGGTCGGTGATGATGTCTTCGGTGATGCCGTCGGAGAAGTATTCCTGCTCCGGGTCGCCGCTCATGTTGGCAAACGGCAGCACGCAGATCGTGACGGCCGGCTTCGCCGCGACTTCGGCAGGTGCGGCCGCAGCCTTCTTCGGCGCACCCAATTTTGCTTCCAGCGCCTTGCGCAGGCCCTTGAAGGCGTCGCTCTCGCGATCGTTGTTCCAGCCATCGAGGTCGGTCGTGTGCACGGCACGGAAGTCGATCGGCAGCTTCGCGCCGTCCAAGCGCACCGGCACCAGCACACCGCGATCGGCCGCATCGCGCGCTTCACCCCGGACCCAGCGCGAGTCAACCGACTGCTGGGTCCAGACGACGACCAGGGAGCGCGCTGCTTCAAGTTCCCGGGAAATCAGGCCGTCGAACTCCTCGCCGGGAGTGATCTCGGGATCCCACCAGATGGACCAGCCTTCGGCCTCGAGCGCGGCGACCAGGGGCGCAACACGGACTTTGTCCTGCCTGGAGTAGGAAATGAAAATGTCGGCCAAGGAATCCCCGCTTATTCTGCGGCGACTCTAACATAGTGCCCGCGCATCCACGCCCGCATGCTGCGCCGCAGTATCCGCATGGTCGGCGAGGCAGAACGGAGCTCGAGTCACGGTGCGCGCCTTCTCAGCCCCACCGCTGTAAGCTAGCCTTGTACTGGATGACAAGCTCGAATGCGGGCTTGCAACTGAGGCCGCGCAGAAACGGTCACCCGGAAGGACTCCATTGGCTCAGCTCGCTGACGTCTTCATCAGTTACTCGCGCGAAGACAAGGAACGCGTTCTCGACCTCGCTGCACGCCTGCGTGCGGCCGGCGTCAGCCTGTGGATCGACCAGGGCGGCATCGACGGCGCGACGATGTGGGGCGAGGAAATCGTCAACGCCCTCGAAGGCGCCAAGGTGCTGCTGCTCGCGATCAGCCCGGCAGCGGCCCGCTCGCACAACGTGGCCAAGGAGGTCGTGCTCGTCAGCGAACGCAAGGGCCAGATCCTGCCCGTGCACCTCGAGCCAACGACCATCCCGGCGAGCCTCAAGTACCCGCTGGCCGGCATCCAGCACGTCGAGTTTTACCAGGGCGATGCCGACGAGAACCTGAGAATCATCCTGCGCTCGCTCGAACGGGCGGGTGTCGTCATCACGCCGCCGCGCGACTCGAAGCCCGCACGCATCGCAGAGGAAGCGCCCGCGAAGCCATCCGTGACGTCCGCCACGGCGGCCGCGGACGCCACGATCGAGCGCGGTGCCCTGGCCGTGCTGCCCTTCGACAACATCAGCCCGGACAGCGAAACCGACTACTTCAGCGATGGCCTGACCGAGGAACTGATCGCGAGATTGTCGCTGGTCAGCGAGATCGAACTCGTGTCGCGCTGGGCGTCGATGCAGTTCAAGGGCCAGAAGCAGGACATCAGGGCGATCGGTCGCGAACTGAGCGCGCGTTATATCGTCGGCGGCAGCGTGCGCCGGTTCCAGGATTCTGTCCGCATCACCGTGCAGCTCGTCGATGTCGAGACCAACCGCCAGATCTGGGGCAACACCTACAAAGGCAAGCTCGACGACATCTTCGACATCCAGGAGCAGGTCGCCAGCCAGATCGTCGAGGCGTTGAAGCTCAAGCTCACGTTCTCGGAGAAGGTGTCGCTGACCAAGCGGCAGACCGTCAATGCCAATGCCTACGATCTGTATCTGCGCGGCCAGGACTTCCTCTACCGCCTGAGCCGGCGCGGTACCGAGCGCGCGATCCAGCTGTTCGAGAAAGCCATCGAGCTCGATCCCCGGTACGCCGCGGCGTATGCCGCCTGTTCGAGCGCTTACGGCCAGATGTACCAGTGGTTCTCGCGCGAGGACAAGTACCGGGACAAGGCGCAGGAGATGAGCTTCAAGGCGCTCATGTACGACAGCAGCCTGGCGGAGGCGTACACCGCCATGGGGCTTTCCTACTTCATCTGGGGCAAGCTGGACGAGGCCGCCGCCTCCGGCAGGAAGGCGATCGAGCTCGATCCCGACGATTTCATCGCGTACTGGACGCTCGGGCGGATTCAATTCTCGACCGGAAACCTGGCTGAGGCGCTGGAGTTGTTCCAGCGAGTCATCGAGATCAAGCCCGGTTTCTACATGGCCCACAGCGATCTGAAGCAGACGTACACCGGCCTCGGACGCACGGCGGAAGCCGAGGCCGTCTCCCGCAAGGTGCTCGAGCTGCTGCCCAACTACCTGCTGCAGAATCCGGACGACGCCCGCGCGAGGATGTTCTACGCCATCACCCTGCTCGAGGTTGGACGACGGGACGAAGCGATCGCGGAGGGCGCATCTGCGCTCGAACTGAGCCCGGGCGATTCAGTCATGCTTTACAACGGTGCCTGCTTGTACTCGAGGCTGGGCGAGACACGGCGCGCAGTAGACACGCTGCGCCAGGCGGTCGCGGCGGGAGTCACGAATTTCGGCTGGATGAAGCACGACCCCGACTTCGACCCCATCCGCAACGACCCGGAGTTCATCAAGCTGACTGCGGGCGCTTGAGCTGACGACTCGCTAGCCGCAGTCGACGCCAAGCTCCCGCAAGCGCCGGGTCAGCTCTCCCACCCGCTCTGTCAGTTCGACGATGCTGCGGTCTTTCGCGGTGACCACGGCTTCCATCTGCGCCAGGTCCACACGCTTCGGGATGTGCTGCGGGCAGTTCGCATCCCACGCCGACAGGCTGAACATGAACACCTGCTCGGGGTGCGCCCGGTAGCCGTCCGGCATCAGGGACTTCACCAGTTCGGCATCGCCTTCGACGAACCAGGCCGTGCCCCACAGCTTGATGCGCCGGCGATGGGCGTAATCCATCAGGAAGATGAACGCCTGCGGGTTCTCGGTCAGGTTGCCCTGCGTGATGTATTGCCGGTTACCTTTGAAGTCGACAAAGGCGAGCGTCGACTCGTCGACCACGCGCAGGAAACCCGGCGGGCCGCCGCGATGCTGGATGTAGGGCTGTCCTGCGGCGTTCGCCGTGCCCAGGTAAATGCTGTTCTGCTCGGCAATGAAGGCGGCGAGCGCCGGGGTGACCGTCGTCGACCAGCCTTCGCCCTCCTCCATCCGCGCGTAGTTGTCGCGCGACCCCTTGCGGGCCTGGATCGCCTTGACGGCAGGCGTGAACGCGACGTCGCTCGGGTACTTCAGGTCGTCCGGCATTACGGGGTCATCCTTTGCGATGTTTCGCCGCAGCAAAGCCCGCGGACGAGCAGAACCTAGAGCGCAGCCCCTTCGACTGCAATCCTGCCGTCGCTGATGACGAGACGCGGCTCGAAGAACGTCTTGCTGTCGGTGAGCGGGTCGCCGTCGTAGGCCACGAGATCGGCCTCGAGACCCACGCGGATGCTGCCGGTGCGGCCTTCGATGCCGATCACGCGTGCGCCGTTGAGCGTCGCCGCCGTGATCGATTCCAGCGGCGTGAACCCGATGTTCTCGCGCAATATCGCGATCTCGTGCGCGATCCGGATACGCCCGGTGTCGTCCTTGTCGGCGTAGCTGCCGTCGGTCGCGGCGGCGATCGTGATGCCCAGCGCATGCGCCTTGCGCACAGCCGCACGCAGCGGCCCCATCATCGATTGCGTGCGCAACTGCAGCGCCACGTCCTCGGCCGAGTTGCCCTGCGGATCGCCGAGCGGACTCATCACGGCCAGTGTCGGCACGAAGAACGTGCCCCGCCGCTTCATCTCGTCGAGCGTCGCGTCGTCCACCCACGTGCCGTGCTCGATGCTGCGGACGCCAGCGCGCACCGCGGCCGCGGCACCCGCGCGAGCGTGCGCATGCGCCGCAACGTACAGGCCTTTTTTCGCTGCCTCCGTGACCGCCGCGCGGATTTCATCTTCGGTGAGTTCCTGCTTGCGCGGGTCGGTGCTGGCGAGGCCGGCCCGCTCGCTCGCGCCGACCTTGATCACATCCGCGCCCTTCGCAATCAGCGCGCGAGTCGCCTCCGCAATGCGATCCGGGCCGCGCAACTCACCGTCGATCGCGTCGCCGAACTGCGGATAGACCTCGTAGAACGCGATGCCCGGCTTGGGCCGGATGTGTCCTGGCGAGACGAGCAACTCGGGTCCCGGCACGTGGCCAGCGCGAATGAGGTCGCGCGTACCCAGCGCCTGCAGGTTCGTGTCGCCGAGCACACGCGACGTCGTCACGCCTGACTGCAGCGCACGCAGCGCTGCGGCAGGGGACTCGATGTGCGAGTGCGCGTCGATCAACCCGGGTAACAGGTAGCGTCCGCCGAGGTCGAGCTGTCGCACGCCCGTCGTCGCGGCGGGTGCCCGCTCGACGATCGAGGCGATCTTGCCGCCGCGCACGGTGACGGAGATGCCCTTGCGCGGCGCGGCACCCGTGCCGTCGACCAGCGTGACGTTTACGAGATCAAGATCCTGTGCCGACGCCGTTCGTGGCGTTGCCAGCAGTCCCGAACACAGGCAACCGACGACGACGGCTGCAACCAGAACCCTGCGACCCGCAATGATCATGCTTCGACTCCCCGCGTAAAACCGGCGTCTACCTTATACCGGAACACGCGAACCGGTCGCGAGGCCGCGTGGGGTGTCAGCGCTGCAGATAGGCGTCGAGCGTCTGGTGGAAATGCCGGATCCGGCTTTCCTGGTAGGTTCCCAGCTGCACGCAACCCGTGCCGGAGGCCAGCAGCCCTTCCTGCACGTAGGGCATGTTGCTCATGTCCTGGTCGATGACTGGCCCAAGGATGGGAATTTCCGTCGCGTCGGACCAGGTTTCGTCATCGCGCAACCAATGCACGGGCACGGGCCTGGGCCGCGGCTGCCCGCGATCGGGCCGCTTCAGGATCATGACTTCCATCACGCAGGATCCGACGTCACGTTCGTACGGGCGCCACCGGTACACGATGTTCGGCGCGAACCCACCCCACGGCGAGAAGTTCGGGAAGACGTTGTAGACGATCGCGTCGAGCGTCTCTGCGTCGCTGACGTTGCTGAAATCGCCCTCGAAGGCCCGGCCGAAAGCGCGCCGGTTCAAGTCGCCCAGCAGTGCGCGCGGTCCGCGTGCGTCCTGCGCCGTCACGGCACCCAACGCACCCGGCTTGCGGCCCATCAGCTGCAGCATGCCTTCGAGCGTCTGCTGCGGATCCACTTTCCCGCTGCCGAGGTGCGGGCTCGGCGCGCCGAACGCCGCGAGGTTGCGGCTCACGTGCTTGCCGAAAAGGTCGTACTGCGAATTCGCGTCCGCGATGATCGACAGGATCTGTGGATGCGTCGCAATGACGTGGTACGACTCCATGAAGGCTTCCTGCGCCACCTTCCAGTTGCAGCGGATAGTCTTCGCGACGTGCACCGCCTTCCAGCAGTCCTCGAGGCGCCAGCGCGAAAAATGGTCCGGCACGACGTCGAGGTACTCCTCGAGGGGAATCGCACCAGCATCGAAGTTGACGAAGACGAAGCCGCCCCACGTGCCGACTCGCGCTTCGGGCAGGCAGAAGTCGCCATCGCTGGCGTGTTCGAAGTCCCACCGGCACGGAATCGAACGCACGCTGCCGTCGAGCTGCCAGCTGAAGCCATGAAATGGGCAGCGGAAGTGCTCGACGCGCTCGTCGGCCAGCAGCAGCTTGCGCCCGCGATGCGTGCAGGAATTATGGAAGGCGCGGATCGAGCCATCCGCCTGGCGCGTGATCAGCAGCGATCGCCCGACGACGTCGTAGACGATCGTGTCGCCTGCCTCGGGCAGCTCCTCTTCGCGGCACGCCATCTGCCAGACGCGCGTCCACATCCGCTCGACCTCGAGATCGAAAAATGCCTGCGAGGTGTAGCGCGACGCAGCGAGCGGAGCGTTGCCGAGATCACGCCACGCGCGCTCGAGCAGCGCTCGCGGCACCTCGCGACTGTCCTGCGCGAGATAGTCCTGGTAACTCGGTGCTGCACCGGACGCGCCGGCGTCACTTTCAGTCACGACCGTCCCCCAGCCATCAGTCCGCGGCGAGCCACGGATCGAGCATCGGTCGCACGCGCAGCTCGGGTGGCACGTGCTCCGACCCGATGCGACGGTCGAGTTCTTCGTGCCAGTGGTAGATGCGCCGTTCCTGGTACGACAGGTAGATGCCCCGGAAGCCCCCCGTTTCGACGGACTCCTGGATCCGCGGTGCAAACTGCGTGTCTTCCTCGAGGATGCGCTCGAAATTCGACATGCGCGTGGGCCAGAGCTCGTGACCCTCGGCGCCTTCGGGCGCGAACCAGTGCACGTCCACCGTCATGGTGCGCGCCGTTCTGGGCCAGAACGTGATGAACGGCGTCCCCGTGGCGGCGGGTGGCGTAATGAGGTTCGGGTAGAAGTTGTACGACGGGTTCTGGTTCAGGAAGATCTGCTCGGCCGTGGGGACTTCCGGCATGCCGGTCGCGCCGGGATCACGCCACTCCGCGCGGCGGTGCGGCGTGCACATCATCGAATTTCCGTGCGGCCAGAGCACGATGTGCGTGCCGCGCGAATCGAGGAAGCGGTCCACGGTCTGCGGGTGGATCGACTTCAGGTGATAGGTCTCGAGGAACGCGTCGAGCAGGATCTTGACGTTGCACGCGATCTCGAAGCTCGAGCTCGCTATGTGCCGGATGCTGTCGAAGCCGAGGTTCTCGAGGTGCCTGGGGATCGGACCGAGCGATTCAAGCAGCGGCGCCGCCTGCGGGTCTTCGTTTACGAACACGAAGTTGCCGAACCGCTCGCAACGGACTTCGTTGAGGCCGAAGCAGGACGTGTCCATGCCCGGGAAATCACGTTTCTCGCGCACTGCCGTCAGCCGGCCAGCGAGGTCATAGGTCCAGCCGTGGTAGCGGCAGAAAAAGCCCTTGGTCTCGCCCCGCTCTTTCTCGACCAGCGGCGCACCGCGGTGCCGACAGGTGTTGTAGTAGGCGCGGATGCGGTTCTCTTTGTCGCGCACGATGATGATCGGCGCGCCGGTCTTGCGCCACAGACGATAGCTGCCGGGACGCGGCAGTTCATCGACGTGCAGCGCGTAGAGCCAGGAGCGCTTCCAGAGGTATCGCTGCTCCAGTTCCAGGAACGCGGGGTCGGTGTAGCGCCCGCCCGGGATCAGTGGCAGTTCGGGGAAGCCAGGTGGCGGAGCTTCGCGGCTCTGCTCGTGCTTCATTCCGTCGTAGAGGCTGTGTTCAATTTCGGTTCGCATGGGGACCGATTTCTAGGGCATGCAAATCCCGGGGACCATGCGTAAACACCGCAAGACGGTATCCCGGGTCGCCCGTCTCATTCGGCCGCTGCCGCCCCGACCGACGCGGCAGCAACTGCATCAGCGACATCTGCTGACCCGGACACCGTCCGTACGGGACCGCACAGATCGGGATATCTGATGGGGCTAGCCTCAATTCGGCACCTGCCGTCCACCCACGACGGTTGGCATTGACCTTAAGACTTCGAGGTAAGCACCATGAGCATCGGCACGATCCTTCTCATCATTCTCGTCCTGGCGCTGGTCGGTGTCATCCCGGCATGGCCGCATGCGCGCAGTTGGGGTTACGGGCCGAGCGGAATCGTCGGCGTGCTGCTCGTAATCGTGCTGGTGCTGTTCCTGCTCGGACGACTGTAACGTCTGGCGGCCAGAACGTCGCAATGAGGCACAGTCAGTCCGCGGCAGCTGCGCCCGTCGTCACGTCCGGCAGCAGCCGGTCGTATTCTCGTTTCACGACGCGATAGCACTCGCAACTGCGCGCCTCGAGGCCAGCGCGGTCCACGACCGCG
>Ga0315275_10004916_pt1 | contig 12579 bp, 11 predicted proteins | sample YL17G03_0_MG_FD_205557 | JGI IMG/M metagenome (GOLD analysis project Ga0315275, IMG submission 205557) | Sediment microbial communities from Yellowstone Lake, YNP, Wyoming, USA - YL17G03_0 | ecosystem: Environmental > Aquatic > Freshwater > Lake > Sediment | place: USA: Wyoming | collected... | reverse complement strand
GGGGCTATCCTTTTGAGATTTCTTTTATAGGATTTAATAATTTTTGTTGACATGTCCTATTTGTATAGTTATGATATACTGGAGCTTTTTTTTGAGGTAATTTGTGAAGATTTTCACAAGGATAAAGCGGACCTAAATAATCTTAAATCGCAGAGGTCTTTATGATAGATACCAAAGAAAAACTTAACCAGACCTTCTTGGAGGACATCTATTCTATTCCTGATGGCGAAAAGCTGAAGGCCTGTATTCAGTGCGGAACCTGCTCTGCATCCTGCCCCACCAGTTATTTGATGGATTATACTCCGCGTCAGATAATCTCAGCTTTTCGTGCCGGAATGATAGATCAGGTATTAAGGTCCAACACTATCTGGATGTGCGCCTCCTGTTATTATTGCACTGTAAGATGCCCCTCTGGAATAAAGCTTACGGACATAATGTATGAGTTGAAAAGATTAGGGATAAAATATAGGATCTATCCTCCCAAAAATCCTTCCCCGGTGATGGCTAAGATATTTGTGGATACCATTAACCAATTCGGGAGAAGCGCAGAGACAGTTCTTTTGACCCTTTTCTTTCTGAAGACCAAACCATTTAAAATCTTAGATTTCGTTCCTTTAGGATGGAAGCTTTTCACAAAAGGGAGAATCGCCACTTCTAACAAAAGTATCAAAGGAAAAGATGACTTGGTCAAGATAATTGAGTATATCGAGAAAAAGGGGGTGGCTTGATGAGATACTCTTATTATCCCGGCTGTTCTTTAGAGGTGACAGCGAAGCCCTATGATGCCTCGGCTCGAGCTGTTTGCCAAGCTTTAGACATAGAATTGGAGGAGGTGGATGATTGGAACTGTTGCGGAGCCACTTCCTATATTTCAATAAGGGAATTAATCTCCTTTGCTATCTCCGCTCGAAACTTAGCCCTTGCCGAGAAAAAGAAGAACGATTTAGTAACCGTTTGTCCTGCCTGCTACACGGTTTTGAACAAAGCCAATATCTACATTAATGAAAAAGAGGATATTAAGAAAACTGTGGATGAGGCTTTGGCGGTGGCGAATTTAAAATATGATGGGACTATCAAGGTAAGGCACCTTCTGGATGTGATAGTTAATGATGTGGGGCTTCAGAAGATCCAACCAAAGATTAAGAAGAGATTGGAGGGACTTAAAATAGCTCCCTATTATGGCTGTCAAATCTCTCGCCCTCATGGAACTTTCGATGATCCGGAGTTTCCTATGACTATGGATAATCTATTTTCCTCTCTGGGCGCGGAAGTGGTAAATTTCCCTTTGAAAGCCAAATGCTGTGGAGGAATCTTGATAACCACCGAGCCTGAGGAGAGCTTAAAATTGATAAAGGATTTGCTCTCTTGTGCGCAGGATAATAAGGCGGAATTGATTGTCACCGCTTGCCCTTTATGCGAGATCAACCTCGAAGGTTATCAGAAGAAGGTGAATAAGAAATTTAAGACCGTTTTTTCTATCCCAGCGATCTATTTCACCCAGCTTTTAGGGGTGGCTTTAGGACTGTCCAAGGAAAAGCTTTTGATTGGAAAGGAATTGGTTTCAGCGGAGAAGGTTTTGGATAGATTTTATGGAGGTAAAAGATGAGCGATCGTCAAAATAGTCCTCAAAAGATTGGAGTGTATGTCTGTCACTGCGGTTCCAACATCGCCGGAATAGTTGATGTTCCTGAGGTAGTGAAATTCGCCTCTACCTTGCCCAATGTGACTATTGCCCGGGAACACAAATATATGTGTTCTGATCCGGGCCAGGATATGATAAAAAAGGACATCCAGGAGTTAGGTTTGACCCGGGTGGTGGTCTCCTCCTGCTCCCCTTTAATGCATGAGCCCACCTTTCGGCACGTGGTTGAGGATGCGGGATTAAATCAATACCTCTTCCAGATGGCAAATATCCGGGAACAATGCTCCTGGGTGACAGAGGACCGAAAAAAAGCTACGGAGAAGGCAAAGAAGTTAGTTGCGGCTGCAGTCAAGAGGGTAGCTTTGCATGACCCTTTGCAGCTTAAGGAGGTGCCGGTTAATCCCCAGGTCTTGGTGGTCGGAGGTGGAATTGCCGGGATAGAAGCTGCTTTACAGATTGCCAACTCTGGGAAGAAAGTCTATCTGGTGGAAAGGGAGCCCTCTATTGGTGGCTATATGGCAGAATTTGATAAGACTTTTCCTACCTTGGATTGTGCGGCTTGTATTTTAACTCCCAAAATGGTGCAGGTGAGTAAACACCCTAATGTAGAGCTTTTGTCCTACAGCGAGGTGACCGATGTCTCCGGCTTTGTTGGTAATTTTAAAGTGAAGGTCAAGAGAAAAGCTCGTTTTGTGGATGAATCGAAATGTACCAGTTGTGGAATCTGCTGGAATATCTGTTTTGGCAAAAGAATTCCCGCAAAGAGAGTTATAATGAAAGGGAAAAAAGTAATCGGCAGTAATGTCTCCTTAAAGGAAGGAGGAGATAAAAAATGGAATGGGTGAAAGCGAAGGAAATAATCAGCCAATCTAAAGAAAGGCGGGAGTCATTAATTGAAGTATTGCAGGATATTCAAGCAGAATATAACTATTTGCCCAGAGAGGTATTGAACCAGATAAGCCAAGAATTACAAATGCCCTTAAGCCAAGTATTGAGAGTAGCAACTTTTTATGCAGCTTTCAGCTTAAAACCCAGAGGGCGCCATTTAATAAATGTATGCTTAGGAACCGCCTGCCATGTGCGTGGAGGGGGAAGAATCTTAGAGAAATTGGAGAGGGAATTAGGAATAAAGTCCGGTGAAGCCTCTTCTGATCTTAAATTTTCGCTCGAAACTGTTCGCTGTATTGGTTGCTGTAGTTTAGCTCCGGTTATAAGAATTGACGAAGACACCCACGGACGTCTAAAACAGGATAAGATCCCTAGGATATTGAAGAAGTATACTTGAGGAGAAAAAGTATGGGAATGAAAATAAAGACGAAGGATGACCTAAAAAAGATAAAGGAAAAGGGGCTGAAATCCATTTACCCTGATAAAATCAAAATTATTGTGGGAATGGCTACCTGCGGATTAGCCACAGGAGCTGGAGAGGTATTCCAGTCTCTTTCCCAAGAAGTAGAGAAACAAAAATTGGACTTCATTGTTTCTCAGACCGGCTGCTTAGGGTTTTGTCAAAGAGAACCACTGGCGGAGGTTCGGATTCCGGGAAGACCAGCTATAATCTACCAGGAAATGACTGCCAAAAAGTCCAAGGAGCTATTAACTGCATTAACCCAAAAAGAGATTAAGAAAGAATGGGCTATGGCTCGTTCGGGAAATGGAGCTAGCTCAATAAAAGATTCAATTTCTGAAGGGTTGCAGGAAATTCCACTTTATGACCAAATTCCTTTCTTTAAAAAACAGCAAAAGATTGCCTTGAGAAATTGTGGTTTCATAGATCCTGATAATATTGAGGAATACATCGCCCAGGGGGGTTATTTCTCCCTGGAAAAAGCTCTTAGAACTCTAAATCCGGAAGAAATTATTAATGAGATAAAAGAATCTGGGCTAAGAGGTAGAGGAGGAGCCGGATTTCCCACTGGGTTAAAGTGGAGCTATTGTCGAAAAGCACCGGGTGAGATTAAGTATGTGATCTGCAACGGAGATGAAGGAGACCCCGGGGCTTACATGGATAGAAGTGTGTTGGAAGGGGACCCTCACAGCGTGCTTGAAGGTATGTTAATCGGTGGTTATGCTATAGGGGCAAAAGAGGGTTATATCTATGTGCGGGCAGAGTATCCTTTAGCTATAAAGAAACTGAAGAAAGCCATCCAACAGGCAAAAGAATATGGGCTTTTGGGTGAAAATATCTTGGGCACAGATTTCAGCTTTCCGATTAAACTAAACCGCGGTGGAGGAGCATTCGTTTGCGGCGAGGAGACCGCTTTGATGGCTTCCATTGAAGGTAGGGTGGGGGAGCCCAGATTAAGACCCCCTTATCCAGCAGAAAGAGGCCTGTGGGATAAACCTACAAATATTAATAATGTGGAGACCTGGGCAAATGTCCCGGTCATAATTGAGCGAGGTTCCGATTGGTTTTCTCAAATTGGAACTGAGAAAAGTAAGGGAACAAAAGTCTTCTCCCTGGTGGGCAAAGTAAAAAATACCGGGTTATTAGAAGTCCCTATGGGAATAACTCTAAAGGAGATTATCTTCGATATTGGTGAAGGGATACTTAATAATAAAAAATTTAAAGCCGTGCAGACTGGCGGGCCATCCGGAGGTTGTATCCCGGCCGAATTAATTGACCTAAAGGTTGATTATGAGGAGCTAACTCAGGCTGGATCAATGATGGGCTCTGGTGGGATGATAGTTATGGATGAAAACACCTGTATGGTGGATGTGGCCCGATACTTTCTCAGCTTTCTCAAAGACGAATCTTGTGGTAAATGTACAAGCTGTCGAGAAGGGATAATAAGACTTTACCAAATCTTGACTGATATCTGCGAGGGAAAAGGAAAAGAGGGGGATATCGAATTATTGGAGGATTTATCTTCTGTGGTTCAATCTGTTTCCCTGTGCGGATTAGGAGGGACTGCACCCAATCCGGTTTTGTCCACTATCCGTTATTTCCGGGATGAATATCAGGCTCACATAAAGGACAAAAAGTGTCCGGCCGGGGTATGCAAGGAATTGATTCAATATTTCATATTGGCGGATAAATGCACTGGCTGCATCTTATGCGCCAAGGAATGCCCGGAAAAAGCAATATCCGGAGAAAGAAAAAAACCTCATCTCATAGAGCAAAAAAGATGCATCAAATGCGGAGTTTGCTTCGAAGTCTGTAACTACGATGCGGTGGTGATAAAATAAAATGGAGGAAGCGATGGTTAATTTAACCATAGATGACCAAAAAGTTGAAATCGATGAAGGCAAAACCATTCTGGAGGCGGCGAAAAAATATAACATCGAGATACCCACCCTGTGTTACCACCCCGCTCTTACCCCTTATGGAGCCTGTCAGCTCTGCCTGGTAGAGATAATTGATTCTGGAAAATCTACACTCCGCACCTCCTGTAATTATGTAGTTCGAGAAGGACTTCAAGTGAAAACTAACACACCCCAAGTGATAAAAGCCCGGAAGGTGGTAATGGAACTTCTTTTAGCCCGATGTCCTAACGTTAAACAGATAAGGGAACTGGCTGAAAAGATGGAAGTGAGAGAACCGCGGTTTAAAATAGAAAAAGAGGATTGTATACTTTGTGGTCTTTGTGTGCGAGCTTGCACTGAAGCTGTGGGGAAGAGTGTGATTAACTTTGTCAACCGGGGGGAAAAGAGGGAAGTGACTGTCCCCTTTGATGAGTCTTCTGAGGAATGTATTGGTTGTGCAGCCTGTGCTCTAGTCTGCCCCACCGGTGCCATTACCATAGAGGGGGAAGAGAACATATTACATCATGAATTGACCCTAGGTCCTCCTAAGGCTATTTATGTTCCTACCTTGCAGGCAGTGCCTAATAAGCCGGTGATAGACAAAGAGAGCTGTATCTATTTTAAGACGGAGCAGTGTAAAATCTGCGAAAAATTCTGCGAGCCTCAAGCCATAAATCATCAGATGGTGGATGAATATAGAGATATCGAGGTGGGAGCGATTATCTTAGCTACGGGATTTGATTCCTTTGATCCCCAGATAGATAAGCGTTATGGTTATAAGGTACTTGACAATGTCGTCACCGGCCTGGAGTTCGAACACCTGTCCAATGCCGGTGGTCCCACTTTGGGGAGGATCGTCTTGAAGGACGGGAGAAAGCCGGAGAGTGTAGCAATCCTGCATTGTATTGGCAGCCGAGATGAAAAATACCACCCCTACTGTTCGCGGGTCTGCTGTATGTACTCTTTAAAAATAGCCCATTTGGTCAGAGAGAAAACTGAAGCTAAAGTCTATGAGTTATACATAGATTTAAGGTCCTTTGGCAAAGGATATGAGGAATTCTATAATCGGCTGATGAAAGAGGATGTGATCTTCGTCCGGGGTAAGGGCGCGGAGGTAACCGATGTGGCGGAGAAGCCTGAGGAAAAAGGAAAATTAATAGTCAAATGTGAAGATACCCTTTTGGGTATGGTCAGGAGAATTCCAGTAGATATGGTCATCTTAGCCACTGCCTTAGAGCCAAAAAAGGATGCCCAAGAGGTGGCTCGGATCTTCTCCATTCAGAGAAGCAGAGACGGGTTCTTCTTGGAAAGACATCCGAAATTGGCTCCGGTAGCAACGGCTACCGACGGAGTTTTCCTGGCTGGTGCCTGCCAAGGCCCCAAGGACATACCAGATACCGTGGCTCAGGGTGCCGCGGCAGCAGCCAATGTCATCGCCATGATAGACAAAGGGGTGGTGTCTATTGAGCCGATAGTGTCCTATATAGATCCGGAAAAATGCGCTGGCTGCAAGCTTTGTTTAACTCTTTGCCCCTATAATGCGATTGAGTTCAATGATGAAAAGAAAGTTTCCCAGGTCCAGGAGGCTTTGTGCAAAGGTTGTGGAACCTGTGTGGCTTCCTGTCCCTCCGGCATCCCGATTCAATATGGATTTAAAGATGGCCAGATCTTTGCAGAGATCGAGGGGGTACTGGAAACTGAGAAAGTTGAGGTAAAAAAATAGAAAAGGAATTTTTATGATTCAAAAAGAGTTTGAGCCTAAAATCGTGGGTTTTTTGTGCACCTGGTGTAGCTACACAGGTGCAGATATGGCTGGAACCTCCAGGATGAAGTATCCTCCCAACATCTTGATTGTAAGGGTGATGTGTTCTGGCCGCGTCGATCCTACTTTTGTCTTAAAAGCGTTTCGGGAAGGAGCTGATGGAGTTCTAATTGCCGGCTGTCATCCTGGAGATTGCCATTATATCAATGGTAATATGAAAACCATGAGAAGATACCCTCTTTTGGTGAAGCTTTTAGAGAGTTTCGGTATTGAAAATAAAAGAATAAGATTGGAATGGGTTTCAGCCGCAGAGGGGGAAAAATTTTCCAATGTGGTCAAGGATTTCACTTCTGTAGTGAAAAAATTAGGACCCCTTAACTGGAAAGCAATAGAGAACCAGATTAAGCCGGCCGAGATAATGGTGGAAAAGGAGAAGCCATCTCCCGGAGTTGAGGAGGTAAGAATATGAGCAAACCTAAATTGGCTTTATATTGGGCGGCTTCTTGCGGCGGATGCGAGATAGCAGTTTTAGAGATAAAGGAGAAAATCTTAGATGTAGCCAATGTATTTGATATTGTCTTGTGGCCCTGCGTGATGGATTTCAAATATGAGGATTTGGAGAAGTTGGGGAACAAAGAGATAGATCTATGTCTTTTTAATGGTGCTATTCGGACCTCAGAGCATGAACATTTAGCAAAACTTCTAAGAGATAAATCAAAGGTTATGGTTGCGTATGGAACCTGCGCCTGCGAAGGTGGGATACCGGGATTAGCCAATGAATTTGATAAGAAAAGTATCTTTCAAAGAGTATATGTAGAGACCCCTTCCACTTATAATCCAGACAAGAAATTCCCTGAGGAAAACTACGATATGCCCGAGGGAAAGATTCACCTTCCAGCTTTTTATGATACAGTAAGAAGTTTAAAACAAACCGTTCAAGTTGAATATTTCATTCCGGGATGTCCGCCATTAGAGAAGACCACCTGGAAAGCTTTAGAGGCGGTGATAAAAGGGGATTTGCCACCGGTCGGTTCATTTTTGGGTGCCGGTGATAAGACGGTATGTGAGGAGTGTCCCAGAAAAAAGGAAGAGAAAAAGATAAAAGGGTTTTATCGCTCTCATTTGAAGATACCTGAGCCAGAAAAATGTCTTTTAGAGCAGGGGATCATCTGCGCTGGACCGGCCACCCGTTCTGGCTGTGAAGCGGCTTGCATCAAAGCCAATCTCCCCTGCTGGGGATGTTATGGACCACCTCCAGGGGTCTCGGATGTCGGGGCAAAATTCATGTCCGCTTTGGCATCGGTAATAGATTCGGATGATGAGAAGGAGGTAAATAAAATCTTGGAGGGAATTGTGGACCCAATTGGAACATTTTATCGCTTCGGCTTAGCCAGCTCCATTTTAAGAAGAAAGAAGATAAGCCAGGAGAAGAAAGAATGAAAAAGATAAGTATCGATCCGATTACTCGTTTAGAGGGACACGGAAGAATAGATATATTTCTGAATGATAAAGGGGAGGTAGCTAATGCCTATTTCATAGTCCCGGAGCTGCGCGGCTTTGAAAAGTTCTGCGAGGGAAGACCCGTGGAGGAATTGATGGTTCTGACCCCTCGCATCTGCGGGGTCTGTCCCACTTCCCATCATCTGGCTTCAGCCAAAGCCGCGGATGCGGTTTATCATTGCGAGATACCCTCTGTGGCCAAGAAGCTCCGGGAATTGATGAACTCGGCTTATTACGTAGCGGATCATACTACCCATTTCTATGCTTTAGGAGGTCCAGACTTCGTGGTTGGACCAGATGCCCCAAAAGCTGAAAGGAATATCTTAGGAGTTATAAAGAAAGTAGGTTTAGAGATTGGCGGAAAAGTGATCCGCCAGAGAGCTATCTGCCACGAGGTGGTCTCGATGTTAGGGGGAAAATATGTTCACCCCTCAGCCGCTACTGTGGGAGGTATGGGAAAGGGACTCTCTGAGGAGGAAAGAAAGAAATGCCAGGAGATTGCAGAGGAATCAGTTGAATTCGGTAAGTTTTCCCTGAAGGTTTTTGGCGATATCGTGCTTTCCAATAAAGCCTATGTAGACTTAATAACCTCGGATGCTTACACTCTCAAAACCTACTATATGGGACTGGTGGATGATAAAAACAAGGTCAACTTTTATGAGGGTAAAATACGGGTCGTGGATCCAGAGGGAAAGGAATTTTCCAAGTTCGAGGGGAAGGATTACTTAAATCATATCGTCGAAGGGGTGGAACCCTGGACTTATCTTAAATTCCCCTATCTGAAAAGCGTCGGCTGGAAAGGGCTGGTTGACGGAAAAGACAGCGGCGTCTATCGGGTAGCGCCTCTGGCAAGGCTGAATGCCTCAGATGGCATGGCTACGCCCCTGGCTCAGGAGGAGTACCAGAGGATGTACGAAACCTTGGGAGGAAAGCCGGTTCATTTTACCCTGGCTAACCACTGGGCGAGGTTGGTGGAACTATTATATGCGGCGGAGAGATTTTTGGAGCTGTCCAAAGACCCGGAGATCACTGATCCCAATACCAGGGTAATACCGACTGCCAAGCCGGACGAAGGGATCGGTGTAGTGGAAGCACCGCGCGGGACCCTGATTCATCACTATCAAACTGACGAAAGAGGAGTCACCAAGAAAGTCAATCTGATTGTGGCTACTATAAATAATCATGCCGCTATCTCCTTATCCATCAAGAAAGCAGCCTTCGGGCTGATAAAGTCTGGAAAGGAAGTGTCAGACGGCATTCTGAATATGATCGAGATGGCATTCCGGGCTTATGATCCCTGTTTTGGCTGTGCTACTCACTTTCTACCCGGGGAGATGCCTATGGAAATAAAAATTTACGACCATAACAGAAAACTGGTAAATGTGATAAGACAGGATTAGGTCAAAGAAGGAAGGGGGCAGCAGTCCAATTCTTTTCATACGGGCAGGGAAAATAAAAAAACTTCTTTTTCTAAAAAACCTTTAAGTGGATTCTCACCAGGTGCTTTAGAGCTTATAGAAAAATATGACTGGCCTGGCAACGTGCAGGAGCTTAAAAATGCCATCGAAAGGGCGGTAGTAATTAGCAAAGGTCCGCTTATCAACTCATTAGAGCTGTCTCTTCCGATTATGCCGGAGATTCCTCCGGACGAGTTCAGCCTGGAAGCTGCAGAGAAAGCTCATGTCCTGCGAGTGCTTGAGCGGATGAGATGGGATAAGGGAAAAACTGCCCGGGCTTTAAAAATAGATGAAGATACTCTCCAGAGTAAAATAGAAAAATATGGATTACGGAAATAACAGTGCGTCTATATATATTGCCTCTGAGATTTTCAGATAAAAACCTGCTGAATAGCCTTTCCTACGTTCTTGAGAATAGTTTCAGAATCCCGGTGGTGATATCTACCAACTCCTTTTCACTGGAGGAGGGGATGGACCTGGTCAGAAACCAATTCAACTCCACCTGGATATTATCACAGTTGTTAAAATCAGCGGCTGAAGAATCGTGCAAGATTTTAGGAGTAACCTCAGTTGATCTTTTTGTCCCGGTTTTGACTTACGTTTTCGGTGAAGCCCAGTTAGATGGAAAAGCGGCAGTAGTTTCCATTTATCGGCTTAGAGATGAATTGTACGGCTTGCCAAAGAATCCAGAAAAACTAAAAGCTCGTCTGGGAAAAGAGGCGATTCATGAATTAGGACATACCTTCGGGTTGATACATTGCCAGGACCCCAGATGTGTGATGTATACTTCCACCTATGCAGAAGAGATAGATTTCAAATCCAGAGAATTCTGCAATAACTGCTCCTCTATTCTGGAGAAGAAAAAGGACGACCTGTTAAAAAAAGAGAAGACAACTCACGAGAATTAGCTTGATTGGATCCTCTTGAAGAGACGCAAGGCAAAACGATCTGGCGCAGATTTCAGTAATAGTCAATTTTCTTTTAACTGATTTATTTAAAAAGAGTTAATTTATTCCTCCTTTTTAAAATCGCAAGATTTGCGGTTTGCATAATTCAGAAATAATATGTATTTCTATGCCTTTGTATTCTCTTGTTTATCAAAGAGTTAACTTTTTGATAAAATTGATCCTCAGGAAAAACTTGGCAGAATTTTTGAACATATTATCTAAAGTTTCACTGGTAGAGATAAAAATATAAAGATTTTGGTTGCTATTAATCTTTGCAAATTATATTTTATATCGGTTTAGACCTTTAAGAACTGGAGGAGATAATGTTAAAAAAAGGTGAATCGATTTTTTTAAGTTCAGTTTTTATATTTCTTTTGATTTTCGTTTCAGATTTGTCTTTTGCCTTAGCCCGAACCAGGGTTAGCGATCAGACTCCTGCATCCTCTTTTTCCTTACAGAAGCCTTTAGCAGGTGTTCCCTGCGTTCAGCAGAGGGCTCACCGGGTAGCCAAATACTGCTTTACCCTGACCAACTGGGGTTTTATCGGAAGCCAGACCAGGGGCTATGATGAGTCCCAGGGAGGCTGTTTTAATCCCAATCCAAATGCGGACATGCCCGCCCCGTCTTTTGAGTACCCCTGCGGTTCAGACCTGGAATACCTTTTCCAGGGAGCCTTATGGATCGGGGCAATAGTGGAAGGTGAAACCCTGGTGAGCGTGGGAAACGATGGTTGGTTTGGAGATGTGGCTGAGATGTTTCCGGGCTCTGAGGAGGAGGGAGGTTGCATGAAGGAGAGAAGTAAACGACCTGATTCGCCTAACTGTCATCCTCCGGATACAGTTGGTGCAATATCAGAGCAGGATATATTAGCTCTTTATTCTGACACCACAACTGTCGGGATTGCACCTGATCCCTATGATAGAAGGTCTCACATACCCATAAACATTCAGATTGATCAGAGGAGTTATTCCTGGAGTTATGATTATGCAGAGGATTTCGCCTTGATAGATTACACCATAAAGAACATCGGGAATAAGGATGTCAAAGGCATCTGGATAGGGCTGTACATTGATGCGGATGTGGGTGCGTATAGTAATGCCAGCGCTTATGTGGATGACATCACCGGTTTTCGACCCACCTATCCTTCGGCTTTATGGGGGGACACTCTGCAATATCAGGATACCATCAATATTGGCTGGATAGCGGATAATGATGGGGATTTGACTAAAGGGGTGATAACCGACCACAGTGTCCCCAGTGTCAGCGGGGTAAGGGTGGTCAGGGCCCCGACCAAAAGCATCTCCTTCAACTATTGGATGTCAGAGGGGAATGATCCGGTGAATTTAGACTGGGGGCCTCAGAAGCAGGATAATTGGGATCTCTGGATTAAGAATTATGGAAGCTGGTGCGATGGTGGTAAAGGGACACCCTGTGGTGATAGGGCGAAATATTTCACCATGTCCAATGGGGAACACGATTATGACCAGATTTTTGCCTGCACAGACGAATCGGATAGTGGCTGGTTACCACCGCCGGGTTTTTGCACCGATTTAGCAGATGGGTATGATACGCGTTATCTTTTCTCGTTTGGTCCTATTCCGATTCTTCATCCTGGTGATTCGACCAAGGTGACAGTAGGATATGTGGCCGGAGAGAATTTTCATTATAAGGTAAATCCGATATCTGTGACCGACCCGATGTCTTATTACCGGAACTTAGATTTCAGCGATTTTGCCACCAATGCTCGCTGGGCTGGCTGGGTGTATGATAATCCCGGAGTGGATACCCCGGATCCGGTGACAGGGTTAGGAGATGGCTATAAGGGGAGATGTTTTAAGGATCCTATAGGGGATACCTGTCTTTTCTACTATGAGGGAGATGGAGTGCCTGATTTCAAGGGTCCTCCACCGCCCAATCCACCCAGTCTGGTTTTTGACAATGGGAAGGGGTATATAAAGGTTAAGTGGAATGGAAAATCGACAGAGAAAGGGGTAGATCCCTTTACCGGATCCCATGATTTTGAGG
>Ga0315275_10004914_pt1 | contig 12581 bp, 13 predicted proteins | sample YL17G03_0_MG_FD_205557 | JGI IMG/M metagenome (GOLD analysis project Ga0315275, IMG submission 205557) | Sediment microbial communities from Yellowstone Lake, YNP, Wyoming, USA - YL17G03_0 | ecosystem: Environmental > Aquatic > Freshwater > Lake > Sediment | place: USA: Wyoming | collected... | reverse complement strand
GATGGCCTTGCCCTCGGGCGTGTGCACGACCTCCGGGTGGAACTGGAGGCCGATGATGCCGCGCTCGTTGCCCATGACCGCCACCGGCGAGTTGTCGGAGTAGGCCAGCGAGCGGAAGCCGGGCGGCAGCTCTGCCACGCGGTCGCCGTGGCTCATCCAGACGGGCATGGAGGGAGGGAGGCCGGCGAAGATGGGCGCCTCGCGGTCGGCCTGGTAGATGACGGCGTGGCCGTACTCGCGGACGTCGCCCGGGGCTACGCGGCCGCCGAGCTGGTGGGCGAGGGCCTGCATGCCGTAGCAGATGCCCAGCACCGGCAGGCCGCTCTCGAAGACGTAGGGTGGAGCCAGAGGCGCGTTGGGTTCGTAGACGCTGGCCGGTCCGCCGGAGAGGATGAAACCCTTGGGCTGGAGTCGCTCCACCTGCTCCCAGGGCGCGTCGTGGGGGAGGAGCTCGCAGTAGACACGGCACTCGCGGACGCGGCGGGCGATGAGCATGCTATACTGCGAGCCGAAATCGAGGACCACAATCGCTTCCGGGCGGGCGGGAGCGACGGCAGGGGTCTCCTCGGTGGGCAGCTCGCCCACCTTCTCGCGGGCGAGCTCCAGATAGGTGGAAACCTCGATGTCGTCGCTGGTGCGAATGCGGCGGCTGGGCTCGTCCGGCATGGGGGGCTCCTTGTCGACAGCGTAGCATCGGGCAACGGGGCGGTCAAGAAGGATCGATGAAAACGCTTTGGCGCCCTAGCAAATTTGGGTCGCCTCGTGCTACGATGCTATACTCGGAGTTACCGGAATGGCCAGAATCGTGAGGGCTGACGCCGAGGGCGCGCTGGCGGAAGCGGTGGCCGTGCTCAAGAGCAGCGGCGTGGTGGCCTACCCATCGGACACCGTGTACGGCCTGGGGGCGGCCGCCAGCGACGAGCGGGCAGTGCAACGCGTCTTTGTGGCTAAGGATAGGGATACGGAGAAGGCCGTCTCTCTCCTCCTCGCCGATGCGGCCGACCTCGGCTCCCTTTGCGCCGAGGTGTCGCTCGCGGCGCGTGTGCTGGCGCAGCGGTACTGGCCGGGGCCGCTGACGCTGGTGCTGCGGCGCTCGCCCGACTTCCACAGCGCGGCGCTGGGCGGCGGCGATACCGTCGCCGTGCGGGTGCCCAACCACCCCTTCCTGCGCGAGCTCATCCGCGCCCTGGGCGAGCCCATCACCGGGACCAGCGCCAATCAGTCGGGGCGGGCGGCGTGTCGCAGCGCCGAGGAAGTGGAGCAAGAGCTGGGCGATGCGGTCGATCTGATCGTCGACGGCGGGCCCAGCCGAGAGGGGCCGGAGTCGACGGTGGTGAGCCTGACCGGCAGCCTGCTGGTGGTCCTGCGCGAAGGGGCGATCCCGCGGGTCGACGTGGAGCGCCTGGGACGCACGGCGCGGGCGACGTAGGGTCCCATGCGCATCGCCGTCGGTAGTGACCACCGCGGGTTCGCCCTGAAGGAAGGGCTGAAGGAGCTGCTGGGCGAGCTGGGGCACGAGTGGGTGGACTTCGGCTGCCAGGGTGACGAGCCGGTGGACTATCCCGACGTCGCGCGGCCGCTGGCGCAAGCCGTGGCCCGCGGCGAGTTCGATGCGGGCATCCTCGTTTGCGGCAGCGGCATCGGCATGAGCATCGTCGCCAACAAGGTGAAGGGCGTGCGGGCCGCCCTCTGCCACGATAGCTGGGCCGGCCGCTGCGCCCGCCAGCACAACGATGCCAACGTCCTCTGCCTGGGCTCCTGGTGCGTTGGGCGCGGCGTGGCCGAGGACATCGTGCGGGCGTTCCTGGACGCCGAGTTCCAGGGCGGGCGTCACAAGGCCCGCCTCGATAAGATCAGAGCGATGGAATCCTAGGAGGTCCGTAGTGTCGCTGATCAGGACCGTGCGCAACCTGGTGGTGCTGCTGGCGGTGGTGGGCGCCGCTGTGGGCGGACTTGCCTACGCCTACTTTCGGCGCAGCCTGCCGCCCCGGCGGGCCGTGCTGCGCCTGGCCGGTCTGAATGCCACCGTCGAGGTGATCCGCGACCGCTGGGGCGTGCCCCACGTCTTCGCGGAGAGTGTGCGGGACGCCCTCTTCGCCCAGGGTTACGTCCAGGCCCAGGACCGGCTCTGGCACCTAGAGCTGGCCCGCCGGCTTGCCTCGGGCCGGCTGGCGGAGATCTTCGGGCCGGAGGCAGTGGAGGCCGACCGCCTCCTGCGGCGGGTCGGCCTGCATCGCGCCGCGCGATTGGAGGTGAGCCGGGCCAGCGCCGAGTACCTATCGCATCTCGAGGCCTATGCGGCCGGCGTGAACGCCTTCCTCCAGACGGTGGGCCGCCGCCTGCCGCCGGAGTTTCTCATCCTGCGCTTCCGGCCCGAGCCCTGGACCGCCGCCGATAGCCTGGCCATCGGCAAGTACGTGGCCTGGATGCTCTCCGGCAACTGGGACACGGAGATCGTCCGTTCGTGGGTGGTGGAGCGACTGGGGCCGGAGGTGGCGGCTGCGGTGGAGCCGCTGTATCCGGCGGGCCTGCCCGTCATCCTGCCGCCGGGGAGCGAGAGCGCGGGCCTCGGGCTTCCGCTTCTCGACGAGCTGCGCAAGGTGGAGGAACTGACAGGCGCGCGTGGCGGCGGGAGCAACAACTGGGTCGTCGATGGCAGCCGCTCGACCACGGGCAAGCCGCTGCTGGCCAACGACCCGCATCTGCCCCTCCAGATGCCCGCCGTCTGGTACGAGGTGCACCTGAAGGGGGGCGACCTGAACGTGGCCGGCGTGGCGCTGCCGGGCGTGCCGGGCATCGCCATCGGCCACAACCAGCGCATCGCCTGGGGCATCACCGCCACCATGGCCGATGGCGACGACCTGTTCCTGGAGCGCGTCAACCCCGATAACCCTCGCCAGTACGAGTACGACGGCGTCTGGGTAGACGGCGACCTGCTGCGTGAGGAGATCGCGGTGCGCGGGCAGGCGCAGCCGGTGGTGGAGGAGGTGTTGGTGACGCGCCACGGGCCCATCATCAGTCCGGCTATTCCCGGCGAGAACCGGCCAGACGCGGACGCGCGTAGCGGCCGCCCGGCTGGGCGGGCCTTGGCGCTGCGCACTACAGCCACCGAGCCCGGCCAGCAGGGATTGGCGGTCGCCGCCCTGAACCTGGCGGGCAACTGGCAGGAGTTCCGTGAGGCGCTGCGCCTGTGGCCGGCGCCGCCGCTGAACTTCGCCTACGCCGATGTGGATGGGAACATCGGCTATCAGATGGCGGGGCTGGTGCCGCGGCGGGCGAAAGGCTACGGCCTGGTGCCCTCGCCCGGCTGGACGGGCGAGTACGACTGGACCGGCTTCATTCCCTTCGAGGAGCTACCGTTCGCGGCCAACCCCGACCGCCGCTACGTCGTCACTGCCAACAACCAGATCGTGGACGATTCCTACCCGCACTTCCTCAGCGCCGAGTACGTCGACGGATACCGCGCCCAGCGCATTGCCCAGCTCCTGGAGGCCAAAGAGAAACACTCCGCGGATGACTTCGGTGCCATCCAGAACGATGTCTACTCTATCCCCGGCCGCGAGCTCGCGGAGCGTATGCTGGCCCTCCATCCGGCGGACGAGGACGCGCGGCGGGCGCTGAACTTCGTGCGGGTGTGGGACGGGCGGCTGACGGCCGACAGCGTCGCCGCCACCATCGTCGAGGCCTTCTACCTGGACCTGCTGCGTCGCACGCTGGGCGAGAAGCTGGGCCCGCTCACCGAATACTTCCTGGGCCGGGAGGTGCACCCCGCCATCCCTGACTCCACCTACTTCTTGCGCTGCGCCTCCTGGCTGCTGCGGCTCGTGCGAGAGCAGCCGGCGGGCTGGTTCTCCGGTCGGGCCTGGCGCGAGGTCATGGAGCAGAGCCTGACCGACGCCGTGGCCGAGCTGCGACGGCGGCTGGGCGACGACATGTCTGGCTGGACGTGGGGCCGCATCCATTACGCTCCCTTCGAGCACGTGCTGGGGCGCCTGCGGGCCCTGCGGCCCGTCTTCAACCGGGGCCCGGTGCCCGTCGGCGGCGACACGAACACCGTCGCCCAAGCCAGCTACCTGGGCGCCCGGCCCTGGGGCGTCTACAGCTTCGCCGCCTCCTACCGCCAGATCATCGACCTCAGCGACTTCAACCGCAGCCTGGCCATCCTGCCCGGCGGCCAGTCGGGCCACCCGGCCAGCCGCCACTACGCCGACATGATCGGCCCCTGGGCTCGCGGCGACTATCACCCCCTGCCTTTCGACCGGGCGGAGGTGGAGCGCCACGCCGAGGGACGGCTGACGCTGACGCCGGCTCAGTCAGGAGGGAACGTCCTGTGAAGAAGACCGTCCGCGACATCGACGTCAAGGGAAAGTGGGTGCTGATGCGGGTGGACTTCAACGTCCCCCTGGACAAGGCCGACCGCCACGTGGTGGACGACACCCGCATCCGGGCGGCGCTGCCCACCATCGACTACCTGCGCCAGCAGGGCGCGCGGATCATCCTCTGCTCGCACCTCGGGCGGCCGGACGGCAAGGCGGTGGACGCCCTGCGGATGGCGCCGGTGGCCCGTCGCCTGGCCGAACTGTTGGGCTCGCCCGTCAAGACCACGGACTGCTGCACGGGGCCGGAGGTGGAGGCGGCGGCCCAGGCCCTGGCGCCGGGCGAGGTGCTCCTGCTGGAGAACCTGCGCTTCCACGCGGAGGAGGAGGCGAACGATGCCGCCTTCGCCAGGGCCCTGGCCTCACTGGCTCAGGTCTACGTCAACGACGCCTTCGGCACGGCCCACCGCGCCCACGCTTCCACTGCGGGGGTGGCGATGTACCTCCCCGCCGTGGCGGGGTTCCTCATGCAGAAGGAGCTGTCCTTCCTGGGCGGGGCGCTGGCCGACCCGGAGCGGCCCTTCGCCGCCATCATCGGCGGGGCGAAGATCAGCACCAAGATCCGGGTGCTGGAGAACCTGCTGGCCAAGGTGGACCGCCTGATCATCGGCGGGGGCATGGCCTGCACGTTCCTGAAGGCGGAGGGCTTCGGCGTGGGCAACTCGCTGGTGGAGGCGGAGCAGGTGGAGACGGCGGCCAGGATCATGGAGCAGGCGTCGCAGCAGGGCGTCCAGCTCCTGCTGCCCGCCGACGTGATGGTGGGCGACAGGTTCGAGGCCGACGCCCGCCGCCAGATGGTGTCGGTGAACGCCGTGCCCGATGGCTGGCAGATCCTGGACATCGGCGAGAAGACGGCGGAAATCTTCATCCGGGCGCTGTCCGACTGCAAGACCGTGCTCTGGAATGGCCCGGTGGGCGTCATCGAGTTCCCGGCCTTCGCCCGCGGCTCGCACCGGCTGGCGAAAGCCATCGCCGAGCTGCACGCGACGACCATCGTAGGCGGAGGCGAGACGGTGCAGGTGGTGGAGGAGCTGGGTCTGGAGGAGAAGTTCAGCCACGTGTCAACCGGCGGCGGCGCGGCGCTGGAGTTCCTGGAGGGGCGAGAGCTGCCGGGCGTGGCGGCGCTGGCGGATGCGTGAGGCGCAACACCATGACATGCGCCTTCTGCAAGGGTGAGCTCGAGGAGCGGTTGATCCGATACGTGTCGGATTTTGAGGGCCGCGTAATCATCGTCGAGAACGTCCCGGCGGGAGTGTGCATCCAGTGCGGGGAGAAGATCATTCGCCCCGAAGTGGTAGAGAGGATCCAACGCGTGGTCTGGCAGCACCCTTCGCCAAGACGCAGGGCGCAAGTGCCTGTGTACGACCTGGCAGACAGCTAGTCTAGTGTGAAGGCACACCCGACGGTTCGGGAGCGGGTGGAGGTGACTGTTCATGATTGGTGGGTTTAGGCCACCAGGTTCGGACGCGACCCCAGCCTGAAGGCTGGGGCATGGAGAATAAATCCGATGCCCCCGCCTTTAGGCGGGGGTCGAGAATCTACCCACCAGCGACGAAACAGTTACCGATGGAGCGGCACGACCTGCCGGAACTCGGAGTTGTGATGGACGCGCTAGTGACAGGTGCTGTTGGTTTCATCGGCGTGCTAGTCGGTGGAATCATGAACTATTTTATCCAACGGCAGGCACGGATGGCGCAGGAGCGGAGCGAGGCAATTGCCTATCTATCTACGCTAAAGGAGGAACTGTCCCTCGCCCAAAGGTTAGCATCCCTCCGAACCGCCTCGAACGTCGTGGTTTGGTATCCTGTTACGCATGAAGAGAGGATGCTCGCTTGCTTACGGTTTCTGTCGCCGGAGGTGACGTTCTGTCGTTGTTCGCGCAGGTTACCCTCTCGAATCACATCATGGAGATGCTCAAGACCGTCGAGGGTCTCGACATAAGGCTGTGGTACGAAGGAGCCTACGAGGAGGCGGCGGACGATTTTGACCAGCGCTTGCCGAGTGTCCTTGAGAGGCTTGAAGCCTGGCTTGCGAAGCGCGCTTAGCGATGCATGGGGGGCTCATGGACTTTGATCTGATCCGCGAAGTGGTGGTCCCGGCCGAGACGAAGATCGTCCTGCTGGTGATGGACGGCCTGGGCGGCCTGCCTCACCACAAGACCCGTCGCACGGAGCTGGAGACGGCGGACATCCCTCACCTGGACCGCATGGCCGAGGACGGCATCTGCGGTCTCATCCAGCACGTGGGCATCGGCATCACGCCCGGCAGCGGGCCCGGCCACCTCTCGCTGTTCGGCTACGACCCTCTGCGCTATCGCATCGGGCGGGGGGCGCTGGAGGCGGTGGGCATCGACTTCGACCTCGGCCCGCGCGACGTGGCCGCCCGCGGCAACTTCTGCACCGTGGACGAGGCCGGCCGCGTCGTCGACCGGCGGGCCGGCCGCATCGATACCGACACCTGCGCCCGCCTCTGCGCCGAGCTGCGCAGCATCGAGCTGGCGGGGGCGGAGCTATTCGTGGAGCCGGTGCGCGAGCACCGCTTCCTCGTCGTCTTGCGCGGCGACGGCCTCTCCGACGCCCTGAGCGAGAGCGACCCCCAGCGGGAGGGCGTGCCGCCCCTGGAGGTGCGGGCCGAGGCCCCGCAGGCCGAGGCGACCGCTGTCCTGGTGCGGTCGTTTGTGGAGCAGGCCCGCGAGCGGCTGCGCCCGCATCATCCGGCCAACATGGCGCTCCTGCGCGGCTTCGCCAAGCCACCCGACCTGCCCCAGTTCCCCGAGGTGTTCGGGATGCGGGCGGCGGCCATCGCCTACTACCCCATGTACCGCGGCCTGGCCAAGCTGGCGGGCATGACCGCCCTGCCGGCGGGGCCGGCGCTCAGCGACTCGCTGGCCTCCCTGCGCGAGAACTGGGGCCGCTTCGACTTCTTCTTCGTGCACTTCAAGGGCACCGACTCGGCGGGTGAGGACGGCGACTTCCAGCGCAAGGCGCAGAGGCTGGAGGAGGTGGACGCCTTCATCCCGGACCTGTTGGCCCTGGGGCCAGAGGTCCTCATCGTCACCGGCGATCACGCCACGCCCTCGACCTATCGAGCGCACTCCTGGCACCCGGTGCCGTTCCTCCTACGCTCACGCTGGTGCCAGCCCGACCGGGCGGGCGCGTTCAACGAATCGGACTGCCAGCAGGGCTCTCTGGGAGTATTTCCGGCCACGGAGGTCATGCCGCTGGCCATGGCCCACGCCGGTCGTTTCACCAAGTATGGAGCGTGATCTATGAGCCGACGGACGCCCATCGTCGCAGCCAACTGGAAGATGCACACCACCATACGCACCGCCGCCGAGCTGTGCCAGGCCCTGCGCGAGGGCATCGATGGGGTGAAGGGTGTGGAGAAGGTGGTCTGCCCGCCGTTCGTGTTCCTGGCCGTGGCGCGAGAGACGCTGGGCGGCTCGACCATCAAGGTGGGGGCGCAGAACGTCTTCTGGGAGGAGAAGGGCGCCTTTACGGGTGAGGTTAGCCCTCCTATGCTCGCCGACCTCTGTGAGTACGTCATCATCGGCCACTCGGAGCGGCGCAAGTACTTCGGCGAGACGGACGAGACCGTGAACCGTCGCCTGAAGGCGGCGCTGGCCCAGGGCCTGCAGCCCATCTTCTGCGTCGGCGAGACGGCGGAAGAGCGGGAGGCCGGCCGGACAGAAGAGGTTCTGCTGCGGCAGGTGCGCGGCGGGCTCGTCGACATCGAGGTCGCGCCGGCTTTCGTCGTGGCCTATGAGCCTGTGTGGGCCATCGGCACCGGCGTTGCGGCGACCGGCGAGATGGCCAACGAGACCGTTGCCCTCATCCGGCGGGAGCTGGCCTCGCTGTACGGCGGCGAACTGGCGCAAGCGGCGCGCATCCAGTACGGCGGCAGCGTCGACGGCGCGAACATCGCCGAGTTCATGGCCCAGCCGGAGATCGATGGCGCTCTGGTGGGCGGCGCCAGCCTGAAGGCGGACGTGTTCACCGCCATCGTGGAGGCGGCGGCGCGTCTGAAGGGGACGGCGTGAGGAAGCTCATCGCCGTCGTCGGGCCCACGGCGACTGGCAAGACGGCCCTGGCCGTTGCGCTGGCCCGCGCCATCGACGGCGAGATCGTGGGCGCCGATTCGCGCCAGGTCTATCGTCGCCTGGACATCGGCACGGCCAAGCCCACGCCCGACGAGCGGGCGCTGGCACCGCACCACCTCCTGGACGTCGTGGACCCGGACGAGCCGTTCAGCTTGGCCGAGTACTTGGAGTTGGCCACCGCCGCCCTGGAGGACATCTGGGCTCGCGGCCGCCAGCCGCTGCTGGTGGGCGGCAGCGGCCAGTACGTGTGGGCGCTGCTGGAGGGATGGACGGTGCCGCGACTGCCGCCCCAGCGCGAGCTGCGGCGCTCCCTGGAGGAGCGAGCGGAGCGCGAGGGGGCCGAGGCGCTACACCGGGAGCTGGCGCACGTCGATCCTCAGGCGGCGGCCGGAATCGACCCTCGCAACGTGCGGCGGGTGATCCGCGCCCTGGAAGTGTACCAGACCACGGGCCGTCCGATATCCTTCTGGCAGGAGAAGGCGCCGCCGAGCTGGGACACGCTCGTCCTCGGCCTGGCGTGCCCGCGCGACGAGCTGTACCGCCGCATCGATGCCCGCGTGGACGGCATGATGCAGGCGGGGCTGGTGGACGAGGTGCAGGGCCTGCTGACGATGGGCTACAGCCGGGAGCTGCCGTCCATGTCCGGCATCGGCTATCGAGAAGTGTGTCAGTACCTCGCGGGCGAGCTGGACCTGTCGGCGGCGGCGGCTCGCATCAAGACGGCGACCCATCGTCTGGCGCGACAGCAGGCCACCTGGTTCCGGCGGGACGATCCGCGCATCCGGTGGCTCGACGTGTCTCTGGGCAAGAGCTTGGAGAGAACGGTGGAGGCGGCAGGAGCATTCTTGGGCTTGGGCCAGTGCGATCACGCAATGGCCAAGGGAGGAGGGTTGTGACTGTGGCGAGGAAACCGAAGCATGTTAGGTACACGGTGATCCTTCAGGAGGAAGGCGACCCAGACTTCGCCGGGTACTACAACGCTATCGTTCCTGCTCTTCCCGGCTGCTTCAGCTATGGCGCCAATCGAGAAGAGGCACTAGCGAACATCAAGGAAGCTGTTCAGCTATATCTGGAGGACCTCGAGGCCAGCGGCGAGCCCATTCCGGCTGAGCATATAGAACAGATAGGGATAGAGGTGTAGTGCCACGGCTCCCAAGGGTCGGAGCAGGCGAGGTGTCTCGGGCGCTGGAAAGGGTCGGGTTTGTCCTATCGCGGACCCGAGGGGGCACACCGCATCTATCGCCACAGCGAGACTGGTCGGCGAGTGACGGTGCCATACCATCGCGGCCGTCTGATTCCGCCTGGTACCCTTGAGAACATCCTCAAGCAGGCGGGCATAACCGCCGATGAACTGAGGGAGCTTCTGTGACGGGCCTGGGGAGGAACGCCGTCTGTGGACGCTGAGATAGAGAGCTTGAGCCGCCAGATCCGCTCGATCCTGGAGTGCGTCTGCGCCTGTCTGGACGGGCTGAGCGAGGCGCAGCTGAACTGGCGGCCGCCCGTCGATGGGGGCAACAGCCTGTACGTCGTCGCCACTCACACCCTGGGCAACGCCCGCGCGTTCGTGCTGGGCATCGCCTGCGGCCAGCCCCTGGAGCGGGACCGGCCGGCCGAGTTCCGGGCCTCGGGCCGCGACGCCGCTGGCCTGACGGCGCAGGCGCGGCGGCTCTCGGACGACATCGAGGCGGCGCTGGCGGCCCTCTCGCCGTCGGACCTGGACCGCCGGCTTCTGCCGGCGCAATCGCTGTGGGGCGAGGGCGAGGTGCAGGAGATATCGGTGCGGGAGGCCATCCTGCACGTGGTGGAGCACGCCTCCATCCACCTGGGCCAGCTCCAGCTCACGCGGGACCTGGCCCTTCGGGAATCGTAGGCATGCGGTTCGTCAAGATGCACGGCACGGGCAACGATTTCGTCCTCCTGGAGGCGCAGGGCGACGAGCGCGACTGGCCGCGCCTGGCCCAGGCCATGTGCGACCGCCACTTCGGCGTGGGCGCCGACGGGCTGATCCTGGTGCTGCCGTCGGCGCGGGCCGACGTGCGGATGCGCATGTTCAACCCCGACGGTTCCGAGGCGGAGATGTGCGGCAACGGCCTGCGCTGCGTCGCCAAGTACGCCGTCGAGGGCAGCCTGGCCCGCCCTCGTGCCGGGCGGATCGACGTGGAGACGCTCGCGGGTGTGCTGGCGGCCGAAACCTTCGGCGACGGGCGAACGGTGGAGCGAGTGCGGGTGAGCATGGGAGCGCCCCGCTTCGCGCCGGCGGAGATCCCGGTGCTGGTGGACGTCGAGCCGCCCATCGTGGGTCTGCTGCTGGAGGTGGCCGGGCGTGCCCTGCGGCTGACCTGCCTCTCCATAGGCAACCCGCACGCCGTGCACTTCCTCGATGGCCGCGTAGCCGCCTTCCCGTTGGAGGAGATAGGGCCGCTGGTGGAGCGCCACCCGCTCTTCCCGCAGCGGGTGAACTTCGAGGTGGCGCAGGTGCTGGCCAACGACCGCATCGAGGCGCGGGTGTGGGAGCGGGGCGCGGGGGCGACGCTGGCCTGCGGCAGCGGCGCATCAGCCGTGATGGTGGCGGCCCGTGTGCAGGGGTTAGTAGGGGGCACAGTTGACATAACTCTGCCAGGGGGAACGCTAGCTATCGAGTGGGACGGCAGGGGAGAGGTGTACCTTGCCGGGCCGGCGGAGCGGGTTTTCGCCGGGGAGTGGGAGAAGCAATCATGATCAAGGTTCTCGCGGTGCTTCACAAGCGGCCGGACATGAGCCGGGAGGAGTTCGTGCGCTACTGGCGGGAGGTGCACGCACCACTGGCAGGGCGGATGGAGGGGGTCCGGCGCTACGTGATCAACCCGACGCTGGAGGCCTTCGCCATGGGCGAGCCGTCGTTCGACGGGGTGGCCGAGCTCTGGTTCGACGATGCGAGCGCGGCGCGGGTGGCCTTCGCCTCGCCGGTCGGGATCGCTACGACCCAGGACGTGGCGAAGTTCGCCCAGCCGGAGAGGACGCAGATCGTCATCGCTGAGGAGATACCCATCATTCCCTAGGGCTGCGGCCCGGCCCCTATCTATGCAGGGGGATGCCGATCGTGTAGGATATGGCCGCCATGGAGCCGCGCATCCAGTACGCCCAGACTGCCGACGGGGTGAGCATTGCCTACTCGACGCTGGGCGAAGGCATGCCGTTCGTGCAAATGCCAAGCTTCCCATTCAGCCACATCCAGCTGGAGTGGCAGCTCCCTGGATGGCGTCACTGGTACGAGCGTCTGGCGGAGAAGAGGATGCTCGTCCGGTACGACACAAGGGGAACAGGCCTCTCGGATCGGGACGTGACCGACTTCTCACTCGATGCCTTGGTGCTGGACCTGGAGGCCGTGGTAGACCGGCTGGGCCTGGAGCGGTTCGCCCTGGTTGGGCCCCTCAACTCGGGGCCGGTCGCCATCGCGTATGCGGCCCGCCGCCCGGAAAAGATATCGCATCTTGTCCTGTGGTGCTCCTACGCGCGGGGCTCTAAATACTATGAATCGCCGCAAGTTCAGGCATTACGCGCACTTAGAGATAAGGACTGGGAGATATACACGGAGACGACAGCGCACGCCTTAGTTGGATGGTCGGCAGCCGGGGAGGCGCACCAGTTGGCCGCCTACATGCGGGAATCCATCAGGCCGGAGACAGTGGAGGCGGCGTGGCGCGGACAGGAAGAATTTGATGTAAAGCCCCTCCTGCCGCAAGTGCGTTCACCGACGCTGGTACTGCACCGCCGCGAGTTTCCTTTCTCGGACGTTGCCGCCGCCAGGGAGCTGGCCTCTCGAATACCGGACGCCCGCCTGACCGTTCTGGAGGGGGCATCGGGAGCGCCGTGGATCGGCGACATGGAGGCGGCAGCAACGGCCATCGACGAGTTCCTGAGCGAAGGCGAGCAGGCCGCGGTTGGACCCGCTGAGCCGGCGGCTCCCGGCGGCTTTCGCACCATCCTGTTCACAGATGTGGAGGGCTCCACGGCGCTAACGCAGCGGCTGGGGGACGCCAAGGCGCGGGCGGTGCTGCGAAACCACGAGCGCATCGTGCGGGAGGCGCTGCGGGCCCACGGCGGCGCGGAGGTGAAGGCGATGGGGG
>Ga0315275_10004913_pt1 | contig 12581 bp, 13 predicted proteins | sample YL17G03_0_MG_FD_205557 | JGI IMG/M metagenome (GOLD analysis project Ga0315275, IMG submission 205557) | Sediment microbial communities from Yellowstone Lake, YNP, Wyoming, USA - YL17G03_0 | ecosystem: Environmental > Aquatic > Freshwater > Lake > Sediment | place: USA: Wyoming | collected... | reverse complement strand
TTTCTGAAATTTTGTCTTCTCCAAAAATCGTAAGGCGAACGGGATCGCCTTCTTTCACCGCATTAAAGGTGTCCTCAAATTCCTGAACCTTGCCTATTTCTTTGGAATTCAACTTCACAATAATATCTCCCGCCTTGAGTCCGGCGGTTTCTGCAGGGCTTCCTGTGATGACATCCGAAACGAGGATGCCCCTGTCTCCCTTAAAGTTGAATTGGGTCGCTAACAAAGGGGTCAGCTCTTGAACACGAAGTCCAGCCCGTTCACTAAGGCTCATCCTGCCTGTGAGAGAGATCCCCTGTTGTTCGAGGACTTTTGTCGCCACAGAAATCACGGCCTGGGATTTCAGCGCAAGGATGATGGCATCACTGGGACGGGCGTCGATCTCAACCCTCTCTTTATCGAGAACCAATACGAGCAAGGCATAATAGGTTTGTTCCTTGAGGTCGGTGATCTTGATCTCCTTCACCTTTGCTTTCATTCTCCCAAGAACGGAATGAAAAAGGTCATGGGTCATCGGCCGGGGAGTCGTCACACGGTTGAGCTCCCTCTCGATGGCACTCGCCTCCACCGGACCAATCCAGATGGCCAGTCCCTTTTTTTCCTCTTTATCCACGAGTATGACGACCGGGTTCTGTCCAAAGGGATCGAGTCTCACCCCCTTGACCTTCATCTCGATAAAAGAGGAAGAAGTCTCTTTACTGACAGAGACCATGGCCAAGAGAAAAAGCAACCCACCTGCAACGCCAATCTTCAAGTATCTTTTCATCCCGCTCTCCTATGGCGGTCCCTCTGCCGCAGAATCGCCATTAGACCAATGATGATCTTCTGCCCTTCACGTTTCGTCTGGGGATCGGGTTTCTTGATAATACGCCCGCACAAGGCATGGTAATGCCCCTCATCCCAGCTCAGATTCTCCAGGAGATAGGAGATGAAGCTCTGCTGACTTTCTGTGATCGCCTCACGTCCGTGGGGGCTACCCAAGGGGATCAGCCGACCCTTGGGCACCGGACGATAGGGATGGGGGAGCAGACCTCTGAATCCCATCTCCTGAAACCGTCTCATGACCCTCTGAAAACCTTCTTGACTTAATTGCGTGGAACTTTCAACGCCAGCGACACTCTTGAGGATCTGCCGGTAAGATTCCTCGTCAAGGTGGAGATCTTCCCTGGCAATGTGGACAAGAGCCTTCTTCTTCCGGCCAATGTTCATTGCCTCCCTCCATTTGAATTATAAACCAAATGGCATTAAAAGAATATGGCCTTCTCAATTGACAGGAACTCCTTTTTTCAATACGATAAGCCGGAATGAAGCTCCACGCCCTAAAGGGCGTGGCTTCCCGGTAAGGTACTTTCCTTTTATATTGTGCCCCTTCCTGCCTGCCGGCAGGAAGGGACCTGCCTTTAAGGGCAGGGTTTACGGGGCACTTGCCGGTCAAATAATTCCATGCAATATGGATGTCGCTCTTTTTCGATCTTTTTCTTGGTTCTTTTTCTCTTCATTTTAGTAAGGGATGGAAGAGCTCCGAAGATGACAGGGATCATTACGATCGATCAACTGAGAGGTCATGTTCAGAACATTCATTTCGATCGGAGCCCTTATGATCGTTATCAGGAACTGGAGCAGGTTGCCGAGTATATCTACAGAAACTTCCAGACCAATGGCCTCCAGGTGACCCGAGAACCTTTCCAGTGGGAAGGTCGGCAGTACTGCAACATCATTGCTGAAAAAAGAGGGACCATCTCGCCTGAAAAGGTGATTATCCTCGGTGCCCATTACGATTCAGTCCCAGGTTCACCGGGGGCTGATGACAATGCAAGTGCCGTCGCTGTTCTCCTCGAAGTGGCAAAATATGTTTCCGCGGTACCCCGGGGGGCTACTGTAAAGTTCATCGCCTTTACTCTCGAGGAATATGGTTACGTGGGAAGCACCCATCATGCGAGGAAGGTAAAGAAAGAAGGCACAAAGATTGAGGGCATGATCTCTTTGGAGATGGTTGGATTTACAGCTCCCACACAGAATTATCCTTCCACCATCAATCCCAAGTATTACCCATCCGTTGGGGACTTTATCGGTATTGTAGGAAACAAGAGGTCCGAGGCCCTTCTGAATAAGGTACGCGCTTCCTTGAAAAACCACATTCCACAACTTCCCGCCGAGTTCCTCACCGTTCCTGGTAACGGCGAGGGATTTGAAGAAGTGAGACTGAGTGACCACAGCCCCTTCTGGGACCAGGGGTTTCCTGCACTCTTAGTGACCGATACTTCTTTTCTGAGGAACCCGAATTACCACCTTCCGACTGACACGATCGAGACGCTCGACTTCGAATTCATGCAAAAGGTCGCGGTGGGGATGGTTTACTCGGTGCTTGACTTAGCCAGATAATTCCGATCTTGTTAGAGGCACGTCAACATAGAAGAAGGTGTGAAAGAATTGGTCTTCATTGTCCTTGGCCTTTTCAGGATGGCTCTCTTTCCGGAACTTTGGAATGCCGGGCGTCATAGGTTGGGGTAACCGAAGGTTCGGCCCTGCCTTCGCCGAAGCGGCTACGCGCAGGCAGGTCCAAAGTTCTCCAAGAGAACCATCCTTGCGGGCCTGGTTTTGCTTGCGGTTTGCTGTTCACTGTTTACCGATCACTGGCTACTGATTACTTTTTGCTTTCTGGGAGGAAGATATGAAGCTTGGCATTCTGTCCGACACTCACTTGATCGTTCCCCTTCCTGAATTCAAAAAATGGGTTGATCGTCATTTTAGGGATGTCGATAAGATTCTTCACCTTGGGGATTTCACCGACCTGAGCATCGCCAAATATCTCTCGGACCAGAAAGAACTAATCGCCGTCTGTGGCAACATGGATCTTCAAGAAATCCGTAATGAATTCCCAAAAAAAAGGGAGGTGGAGATCTCAGGGTTTAGAATCGGCCTGATTCACGGAGGAGGTTCGCCTTTTGGGATCGAGTCCCGCATTCGAGAGCAGTTTGACGACGTGGATGTGATCGTCTACGGACACACGCATACTCCGGCAAACCATCGGGTTAAGGAGATTCTCTTCTTCAATCCCGGTTCACCGACTCGATCTTTTGCTAGGAAAGGGACGATTGGGATTCTCCACGTGGGAGAAAAGATGATAGGAGAGATCGTTGAGATTTGAGCGTGCGGGGTTCGCAACTTTCATCAGGTGAGGTAGGGGGACAGAGCTGCAAGGGTTCATTGCTCGGACGGCCTTTGATGTAATTTCTCCAGGAGCTTCCTATGTTTTTCCTGCGCTTTTTGTTTTCGACGGTACTCACGGAAGGAGCGAAGATGTTCCTCCATGTCAACAATGGCCGATTGAATTTCATTCCGTGTCATCCGGACTGCTTTTCCAACTTCCTGCGGGGAGCTTTCACCATGCAGTTCAAGAGTACAGTTTCGTTCCACCTTGCCCAGAGATTTATGAATTCCCCCGAGGAACTTAACGACTGACTCCTCCTTTTTGAGCATACGATCAAATCGAGTTCTTGAATAACGGTGCTGAACGAGATTGACAAGAAAGGAGATCAGGAAAAACAAGAGTGCGACGAGAAGGCCGAATGTTTTTGGATCCTTCAAGATGTCCATGATGTTTCCCCCTAAGAAATGGCCTTCACTTCGACAGTGCCCGCAACGTGGGCGATGACTGAATAAAGGAGGGACGATTGACAATCAGCTGTTGAACCATGACATCATCATACATCACTGGATTAGGTTTGACCCTTGCAGCAGCCTCCTCAGGCGAAAAGCCCGTGTGGATGAGGTAGAGCCAGCTGATCGTTGGGGAGCGGCTGACACCAACGATGCAGTGAATGTAGAGCTTGTGGCTAGGAGAAGAAAGAAACTCCTCAATGACTTCGATGACCTCTCGCACAAGCTGCGGCTTCATGAGACAATAATCAGGGATATAGAGGTTACGTAACGTGAGATTGGCTTCTCTGAAAGCTGAGGAGTCTTCGTAGGGGAGATCAAGATTGAGGATGTGAGTAATTCCGAGTTGGACAAGTTCAGGGATGTCTAGCGGCACTATCCAGCCACCCTGGTAGATCTGAGAGGTTATTTGTTTGGGTTCGAGGGCCATTTTGGAGATCCTAAATTAACCAAACGCACTAGTTAAATTATCATCGTCTCTCGCCCGCTGCGCTTGAGCCCGCGGAGCTCACGGAGTGAGGTCTGTCAGTTGTCCTGATTTTTGGACGAAAAATCAGGACAAAGCTTGACTCTTTCGAACATGAACGAACCCGTAGAAGCCCGTTTGAGTCGAATCGTCCTCTCCTATTCGACTCAAAAAAACTCTGTGTCTCTGTGATCTCTGTGAGAGAGAATCCCTACTTGCCTACCTTTTCTAACTCCTTGACCAGATTCTCCAGAGGCGGCCGCTTGTTGATGTCATGCACATCAATGTATCGGAGAGTCCCCTTTTTATCGATTACAAAGAGCGCCCGTTCGGTGACTCCATCAGAGCGGAGTATCCCGTATTTGGCCGCAACCTCTCCATGAGGCCAGAAGTCGGACAGAACGGGGAACCACAACTTACCCATCTGGTTGGTCCATGCGAACAGAGTCGGGATATTATCAACCGTGATGCCAAGAAGAACAGCCTCGTGCTCGTCGAAGACGCCCTTGATGATGTTGTAACCAGGCCATTGGTCAGAACAGACCGGTGTCCACGCTGCGGGGACAAAGGAAAGGACAACATTCTTCTTGTCTCGGTATTGATGGAGAGACACCTTTTCTCCGGTGACAGACGGAAGCGTAAAATCAGGGGCCTGATCGCCCAGTTTCACCTTGAGGACGCTATCCGTGGGTTTCAGCTTGCCGGGCTGATAGATGTTGCCCTTGTAGGCGTCTGAAATGGTCTGGCCTGTCACCCAGGAGGGTAATAATAGAAAAATGACTATCGCAATGCCACAAAACCTGAGTCCTTCCTTAACCATCGCACTCTCCCTTATCTCACCTCTGCCTCTTTAATGATCTGCTCGAGAAACGGCAGGGCCCCTGGAAATCCGCCCTGCTGAGAAAGAAAGACACGGTGAGATTTGTCTTTCTGAATTTTCACACCAATAAAATAGGGGGTCCTCACTTCGCCACAGGCCTGATGAATTACGTAATCTTGGTCCGGAAAGAGAGGAAAGAAAACGTTATAAGTCTTCTTAAAAGTCTCCACTTCAAAGGCCGAATTTCCAGCTCCGATCCCGATTATCTTGATTCGGTCCCGAAGATCGGGAGCTTTTTGAATCATGTCGTAGAGCTCATTGATGCCAGGTGCATCCTTTTGGCAATAGGGACAGTACATGCTGAAGATCTCGATGATCACCACATCGGCTTTGATCTGGGGTATTTTGAATGTACCCGAACCGGAGAGCCCGAGATAAGCCTTTTCCTCGGCACTCTTAGGGATCGGAAGCACGATCGATGGCAACTGGCCGTCTTTCCGTAAGGCTTGAGCAAGAATCGCGACAGGGGTCATCAGGGCGATCACTAACAGAATCCATAGGACTCTATATCTAAGGATGGAGCCTACCGCCTTCATGATATCACATCTCCTTTCCTCGCTTCAGAACCTCACAATTTCTTCAAGGCATCAAGAACTTCCTGGTAGTTGGGCTCCTGGGTAACCTCTTTCACAAGTTGAATGTACTTTATCGTTCCTTTCTTATCGACCAGGAAGACAGCTCTGGCCAGTAGACGTAACTCTTTAATGAGCACGCCGAAAGAGTTCCCAAAGGAAGCTTCCCGGTGGTCGGAAAGCGTCTGAACCTTGGTCACGCCGGCTGCGCCACACCATCGCTTTTGCGCGAACGGGAGATCCATGCTGATGATGAGAATGGCCACGTCTGCTCCCAACCGGGCTGCTTCTTCGTTGAATCGCCGAGATTCCATGTCGCATACAGGGGTATCGAGAGACGGGACAGAAGCAAGGACGCAATTCTTTCCACGAAATGATGAAAGTTTGACCGGGCCCAGTCCGTTATCGAGCAACGTTACGTCTGGCGCCGCATTACCGACTTTCACTTCATTTCCGGTCAAGGTCAATGGATTCCCTTTCATCGTCACCGCACCTTTTCGTTCTCCCATGGCACTCTCCTTTCGATATGGGAAGCTCCCCCCACAGGGCGGAGCTTCCGGGAAATGTAGTTATAATTACAGGGTCGGCTTCCCTCCCCGCCACAAGGCGGGGCATCCAGCCGACTTGCCCGTCAGTTTTGATTTCCGGTTGCAACCGTGGTAGTATAGCAAAAGCTTATCACAGGTCACTCTGAACTCGCAACTGTAAAAACCTCGAGCGGTGGCCTCCCTCCTATGGGTGCTGTTGAGAGTGCGGGCAGACTGAAGGGGAATGGTGTCCATGATTTCTGTTGACTCATTCCTCGGAATTCTCGTAAACTGCTGTTCAAAAGGATGATAAACGGAGAGGAAAAAGAGGAGGAGGCAGGACGATGGAGGAAAAGATCAGAAACGCGATGTTCAGACAGGTTGAAAAGGAACCCTTTGCCAAGAAGTTTGGTCTGAAACTGGTGGGTCTGGATGATGGCTATTCGAAGGTGGAAATGAATTTTACTCAAGACATGGAAAACATCTTTGGCATGGCCCACGGCGGAGCGTTGTTCGCACTGATTGACGAAGCCTTTGAGACCTCTTCCAATTCTCATGGCACCGTCGCCGTGGCGCTCAACATGAATATCACGTATGTCGCCCCTCCCCCTCCGGGCAGCAAGCTAACTGCTGAATCGCGAGAATTCAGTCGGACCAACAAGACCGCCAACTACGACATCAAGGTCGTTGATGACCAAGGCAAACTCATCGCTTCCTGCCAGGCCCTCGTGTACCGCAAGGGGGATCCCCTCCCCTTTCTTTAAGGGTCATCTCTCAGAGATCACTGCTGTCCAAGAAATCCAGAATTGATTGCGACTTCGGTTGATTCCATTGGGCTCTTTGATTGGCATGTGCGCCTTTCAAAATCAGGCTCACCGCAGAGCCGCAGAGGTCGCTGAGAGGGGTTTTCTTTTGATCCAATCGGGCCTTCGCCGCGCCGTAGCGGCTTCGGCCGCGCAGGCGGGAGACGGCGATTGGATCAAAAACTCCATCCCTGCCTGCCGGCAGGCAGGCCTTCGGGAAGAAGACCGAAGCCTCTTGATGGCGATGACGCCTATTACGAAGCTTGCATTGAAAGGACGGAAACCTTCTTGTTTGGCGGTATCTCCCGCCAAACGAAAAATGCTTTCTCTGCGTCCTCGGCGCGGTGAAAATTCTATTTTGGACAAGCATGCTCAGAGATACTTCTTTTTGGCTGCCTCCCATTTCTCAACAATTTCCTTCGGAGCATCGAGCATCGGATGCATGGACGAAGGGGGTGAGTTGAGGGCAAAGTAGGCGAGAGGCTCAGACCCAATGACCTTGATAGCATGGGATATTCCGATAGGGGCGAGGGCCACGTCTCCGGTTGAAAGCAACGCAATGTCTTCTCCCGCCATAACCAGTGCCTTCCCACTTAGGAAAACAAACACTTCGACCCGGTTGTGGAAATGAGGACGCACCTCGTCTCCCGGTTTTTTCTCGTTATAATGGGTGCTCATCTCAGGAATAGCATCGTGAGTTCCATCGGGAGCGGCCGAGAGCAGAATACTGTCGCCCTTCAGGAGTCTCTTGAACTCTGCAATTTTCTTTATTGCCATTGGGACCCCCTCCTCGCAAAGCATCTCATAGGCTCTATCGAACGGGCATAGAGTGGAGCCCCACGGGCTGATGCCCGTGGTCCATCTACATGCTTTTGAGGGCGGAACCCTCCGAAGCATACCCTACTTCGCTTTTCCGGAGCTTCGAAGGGTACCCTCTCCGCATTCGTCCACGGTCTGAGAGACCGTCGCTTCCTGCGTAGGAGGGTAACTTTTCTTTGCTCAACAATTCAAGGGAATTTTTAAACGCGAATCGAGTGGAGTTACAAGCCCATCTTCAGGGATTTTTTTTCAGCTTTCGCTGCGCCGACCAACCATCTGGATCACTCTCATAATCGATTTGCCACCACCAACGCTCATCTCGATACCATGGACCTCCCACAACTGTTCCTAATGCTCCCCTGGGTTGAGTCCCAAGGAGAGTGCCCGAACCCAAAGGGGTTGAACGGACGCCGGTCTTCTCAATGGTCTGGACACGATCGCCGATAGAAAGCTTGATGCTCGGAGCAGGCTGCGTGGTTCTTGCGGCGGAAGCCGACTTGGCAGAAGCATTTCCTGTTTCATCATAGGCAGCGATGCGGTAGGTGTATGTCGTTGAAGGCAGAAGCCCCGTGTTTTCATAAGACGTAACCGGTGAGGTTCCAATTTCTTTGCCGTTGCGATAAATCCGGTAGCCTATCACTCCCACATTGTCGGTCGAGGGGGTCCAAGAGAGATCGATCTGGCTTGAAGAAATCACGGTCGCCTTTAGATTCGTTGGAACAGTGGGGGGTTGAGTATCAATATCGCCCTGCCTTGCCTGGCCAGAATCAGGGTCAATCATCAGGTAGCTTTCATCAACGGCTTCGAAGTCGGAACCTTTCACTTGCCTTAATTCACTCACCAGCATGTCATTGTCCCATCGAGAATCAGGAACTCCAGTGATAAACCACGCGCCGCCGTTGTCAGCCAGAATCATTCCGTACTTTTTGAGCGCCGTCAGGATCACCTTTACTTCCGGGGAAAAACCGGAGATGTCAAAACTTGCTCTTAGTCGGAAACGTTGCCCCATGGGCGGATAGTTGAGTGAGGTGAGACTGGACGCGTAATGGCGAGCAGGCCAGACATAAGCCCTACGAGTGTATGGAGCTGTAAATCGGATGGCATGGTGAATCTCTCCTGCGGCCACCTCATCATAACGAACCAAACCAGGCAGGATGGGAAGACCTGCCGCGTCAGCAGAGGTCCATCCACTGGGCCTTAGGGTATTCGATTGTAGATCGAAAACAGCACCCGATCCTGCATACCAGCTCCCCCCAGGTTGTGGATAGGTTGACCATGTTTCGTAAAGGAGGCAGTTATCTTTGTCCAAAACGACCACGTGACGATCACCTGTGGAGTCATCTCCACCCTCGATCTCAGGATCCGGGGGGATCGGATAGGGGCCGGAGTCGCTCTCGTCTTCATACTCGAACGAGATTGTGACTTTCGGTTGAGTTCCGGGCACGATATTGTACGGGATTCCAATGGGCGCCCCCTCCCATAGACCCGACCCAAAATCCGGATGGACCGCTCTGTCCACTCCAGTGTTGGCAATGTAGGCGGCGGACCTAGGATCGACGGGTAACTGGTCAATTGGCGTATTCCAGACATTGTCTGCAGGAAACACCAGACACCCCTCAAGGGTGGGCGGTGTCTGAGCCATCACTGGACAGATAACCGGGTTCCCGATTGAAATTACTGTTAAGAAAAGAAAGAAGACTGTCCACTTCATGATTTCCCTCTAGACTATGGTTTTTCTAGCAATTAGGATGCCAACGACGAGAAAAAGTGAAGCTCCCCGCCCACAGGGCGGGGCTTCCGGGAAATGAAGAATACGATTATAAGGTCGGCTTTCCTCCCCACCTACAAGGCGGGGCATCCAGCCGACTTGCCCGTGAAATCTGAGACTATCTCTTGTGGTCTAAGAATTAGAGCTGTGCTACGATAGGTGAAAAATAGGCTGTTCTGGCAAGAATTTAGGAATTCATTCTGGCATTGGAGGTCATCATGAACCTTCTGGATATCATTGCCAAGAATTCTCGAATCTATCCCGATGAGAGTGCCTTTGTGGAGCTAAAACCCGTTACAAAGGCGAGAAAAGAGATCTCGTGGAGACGATTTGAAGAAAGGGTAAACAAGATTGCTAATGCACTCAAAGGGACGGGAGTTCACCAGGGAGACAGGGTTCTCTTGTTCGGTCGAAACTCGATCCATTGGCTGGAGGTCTATTTCGGTGTTTTGAAAACAGGCGCTTGGATTACTCCTCTCAATTTCAGGTTTACAAATGAGGATATTGCTTATTGTGCCAAGGTCAGTGAGCCCGTGGTCTGCTTCTGCGATGAAGAGTATGCTGAACGGATGATGATGCTTCAGCCAAACCTACCGACCCTAAGGACATGTGTCTCCATAGGAGCAAAGACCTTTGGGGGCATGGAGAATCTTGAGCTTTTCACCGAGCACGCTGCTCCCAAATCCTCTGAGGTGGAGTTGAAAGATGAGGACCCCTGCGGGCTCTATTTCACCTCGGGCACGACCGGCGCTCCCAAGCCTATTCTTCTGACCCATAAGAACCTGTTCGCGAGTGGTGTGACGGAGGCGGCCAACCATCTTTGGAAACATACCGACAGCTTTTTAATGATCCCCCCTCTCTACCATTCCGCCATTGGGCACCTCCTGGGTCCTATGATCGTTGGAGTCCGAAGCGTTCTCCTTACCGAGGCGATTACTCCCGACGTCATCTTCGAGGCCATGTCGACAGAGCACGTTTCTGTCGTCTTCCTTCTCGTTCCGTGGACGATGGATATCCTGAGTGCTCTTGACCGAGGGGAACTACGACTAAAAGACTACGACCTGAGTCAATGGCGTCTCATGCATATGGGAGCCCAGCCTATCCCGCCTGTCCTCATTCAAAAGTGGAAGGACTATTTTCCGGAGATGCAATACGATACGTGCTATGGATTGACCGAGGGATCCGGCCCAGGCGTGGCCGATCTTGGGATTGGAAACGAGAGAAAAATAGGCGCTATTGGAAAACCAGGTTGGATGTGGGACCTCCGGATCGTTAATGAACAGGATGAGGATGCCCCCCAGGGAGAGGTGGGTGAGATCATTGTGAAGGGAAACGGCGTCATGAAGGAATACTACAAGAACCCTGAATTGACTGCCCAGACGATACGAAACGGTTGGTTGCACACCGGAGACCTCGGCCGCATGGACGAGGAAGGTTTTGTTTATATTGTCGATCGGAAAAAGGACCTGGTCATCAGCGGCGGGGAGAATATTTACCCTGTAGAAATTGAAGCCACCCTTCTGAAGCATCCCAAGGTCCGCGATGCAGCCGTGATTGGATCTCCAGACGACCGATTGGGGGAAGTAGTCACTGCCGTGATCGAGCCGAAGGAGGGCGACCCGTTAACCAAGGAAGAAGCCAGCTCGTTTTGTGAGGAAAACCTGCCTCGGTACAAACGTCCCCGTCATATCTTCTTTGATCAGATTCCTCGCAGCCCTTCGGGAAAAATTGAGAAGACGAAGCTGAGAGAAAAATACCGCAAACAGAAATAAAGAGTGACGAGTGGCAAGTGACAAGTGGCAAGGAGAAAATCAAGTCCCGACTTAGATTCTCGTAGTTTGACCTTCGGGTATTACATGGTTTGCCCACCGACTATGTCCATCATTGAAAAGGAAATATCTTCTTCCAGTCCTTCTTCATGTCGACGACCGTCCAGCCACGTCTCAGGGCTTCGTCGAGTGCCTTATCGAGCCTTCCGATTGGCGACTGCCGATCATAGGCCCACTCGCGCTCCGCATCGGTGTGGTGAACTAGGAGCATGCATCGCAGGCCTTCACCTGCGGCCGTCCACTGAAGCATCTGATGGTCACCGTCGGAATTGCCGAACGCCGCAACGGGGCGGCGGCCTATGAACTTCTGAATGCCTGCCGGCTTGCCCGGCCCATCGTCAATGAAATCAATTTCGGGCAGTCGGATCAGGACCGGTTTGCTGTCACGCATCTCGAACTTCAGCTTGATGCTGCTTCCCACCACCTGCTCAGGAGGGATGCCGTATACTTTCTCCGTCCACGGCCTCATAAACTCAACGCCACCACCAGAAACAATGTAGGTCTTGAAGCCATTCTCTCGAAGGTAGGCGAGCAGCTCCAGCATCGGCTGGTAGACCAGGTCGGGAAAGGGCCGATTGAAGCGAGGGTGCCTGGCTGTCGCGAGCCAATCCCTGACAATCCTCTCAAATTCTTCCGTGGTCACACCCGCATGGGAGGCCATGAGAATCTCCAGCACCCCTTTTTCACCGGATGCAATCAGGGCCTTCGTGTCATTCTCAAGAATCGCCTTGAAGGGCTGCCTGTCCTTCCATTCCGGGTGCTGCGGGACAAGCGCCTTCACCCGGTCAAGGGTAAAAAAGGCCTGGAAATACATTGGCTGTTCACTCCAGAGCGTTCCGTCATTGTCGAAGGTGGCAATCCGTTGCTCCGGCGGCACGTAGTGTGGACTTGATTTGTCAGTCACCCTCCGCACAAATTCAATGATGCCCTGTCTTGCAGGACCCTCATTCCAGGAGGGTAGTGAATCCGCAAGCGCCACCCGGCCTGCCAGAATGGCCGGTCCCATGGCAAGAAGGACACAGGTTCGAAAGTAACTTTTGCCCTGCCCTAAATACGGTCGCAAATTTCTTCCAAACAACACAGCACACCTCCTTCTTCATCACTGGCTTCAACTCATACTGGGATCGAGTGTCGAGTGTCGAGTGAAACAAGAGTACCGAGTGTCGCGTGTAAGAAACTGCTGTTTTTATCTGCTCCCTCGACACACCATCCTCGACACCCTTCTTTTACCTCCGCCACTTGCCACTTTTCTTTGCC
>Ga0315275_10004912_pt1 | contig 12581 bp, 25 predicted proteins | sample YL17G03_0_MG_FD_205557 | JGI IMG/M metagenome (GOLD analysis project Ga0315275, IMG submission 205557) | Sediment microbial communities from Yellowstone Lake, YNP, Wyoming, USA - YL17G03_0 | ecosystem: Environmental > Aquatic > Freshwater > Lake > Sediment | place: USA: Wyoming | collected... | reverse complement strand
TCGGACACCGATGTCAGCGCCTGGAGCCGCAGCCGCGCTATCCGTAGGTCAAGCTGCATCCGGCTCAAATCCTCGATGAAATCCCGTAGCTCGTCGAGCTTCGTGAGCAAACCAGAGCGATCTAGGCCGGCAATCAGCTTCTCGGCCTTGGCCAGCGCATCGATCGCTTCCGCGATGCTGTCCACCGCTGACACTGCCGGCCTTTCTTCTAGACCGCTTTCGCGCGGCCCGCACCCAGCCAGGGAGGCGGGGTGTTACGCAGCCTGCGTAGCACTCCGATCATCGAGTCGAGCGCTTCGCTCGCTCGGCGTTCGGCCTGAAGCTGCGCCTCCATCGCTCGGATGACGGCAGCCTTGATCGGTGTCCCCGAGATACCCCGCACCGGCGTCGATGCGGGGGGCTCGGACAGCGTGAACGTCACCGGCTCCCTTGACTGCGATACCATGCTTCTATCGCTCCTGTCGCGTGGCCGACCTTCTCAGTGAGTGCAGTGACTGCTGCGCTGGTCTGCTGGGTGTACGAACTGAATTCCTCGTCCGACACGGACCGAGCAACGCGGTCCTCCATGCGCTTCACCGCGTCGCGGACTTCCGCCACGTCCTTCTGCACGCCATCGAGTCGCTGACGCAGCAACGCCAGGCTCTCGTCCGCTGCGATTTCCTTCTTCACCCGCTGCGGCAGCGTCGCCAGGCTTGCCACGACTCCCGCCGCCGCTGCGCCGAGCAGCTTTCCCATTTCTTCGATAGACATGAGTGGAAATCGTCATGCCCGTCAGCTTGGGTTGGACCCGGCGAACACGTAGATGCCCAGATCGGGGAACGGCTTGTGGCTTTTCTGGCCAGGCGGAGGGAAGGCGTTGGTGCCGTACAGGTTGCTGAACTGCGCGTCGAACGACGCGAAATCCCATTTTTCGGAACTGGGATCGGATGCCAGGGTGTTGTTCCGGTAGCAGGCGATCATCAATTCGTCGCCCTTGGCGATCGTGTAGTACGGCCGAAACAGGGAGCCGGGCGCGAGATTCGATACCGCGGGATCGATGATGCCCTGCTGAAACGCGCCGAGCGGATTGATCCCATTCGGTGGTGGCGGCGTGGTAGGCGGCATCGGAAACGTACTGGCGAAATTCGGTGCCGCGTTCGGCGGTAGCAGCGGCAGCCCCGCTGTCACCAGTCCTTCTGACAGGTCGGTCGGCACGTCGATGAGTTCGGTGCGCAGGTTTCCCTGCGAAGGCCCCTGCGCGGTGATGATGCCCGGAATGGGCGGACTGGGCAGCGCTGGCTCGGGCTGCTGGTACACCACCGTCTCGGTCGCAGCCGGCAGCACGAAGCGATCAGGTGACGACGGAGCGAGGTACGAGTCGGGCGCGCCGAACGCTTCCTTCGACAGGTGGTAAGGGAGGCGGCGGCGCTGGAAGTCACCCACGTTTCGCAACCGCCAGATCAGCAGGTAGCGGTAGTCGAATACCGGGAGGCTGCCTTCGACTGACCCGACCACTGCGGGGAACCAGAGAGCCATCTTGGCTCCCATCGGCACCGGAAGGCCCTTGAGCAGGTACGGCGAGAACCCGGGTTTGCCCGCGTCGTCGTCGAGCGTGCCGGGGAACACGATCGGTGTGAAGGTCGAGTGCCCCTGGTAGCGAGCCTCGAAACCATCGAATGGACGTAGCACGGAGGCCACGGTGAACTGTGCGTCTGCAAGTACGTTCTGACTCACGGTGTCTCTCCAGTGCTTTTCGCGTAGACCCTGTACGCAAGGTATCCCCCGAGCAACGCCCCGAACAGCGCAAGCGACGCGCTCGTGCCCGCGTCTTGTCGCACGCTCGGATCTGCGTCGCTCCACCCGCGCGTGGCGCGCAGCGTGTTGCGCGCAGCGCCGACGAGCAGGAGCCCCGCTCCCGCGCCCATGGGCCCGCCCAGCCAGAACCCGGTGCCGGTGCCGGCGGTCGCCAGGACCAGGCCCACGCCCGCGCCACGGCGTGCCGCGCGGTACGCTTCGGGCGGCGCAGCGGTCAGGGGCAGCAGCGTGGGCGCAGCGACCATGGCAGACGGAGGCGCCGATGCCGGATCGAAGCCGAAGGCCGTCAGCGGTGAGGGCGCGAAGTCATCCATGCCGACCTACAGCATACCGAACGGCCCCCCAGGTGGAAAGTTTCGCGCTTTCAGCGCTGGCGGACCGACGGATCGGGGGGCGTCGGGGGCTCAATTGACGCGGGCCGGAGGCGGGTTTTTTTGGTCAAACCGGCCGGCATGGGCACGTCTTCCCCGTCACGCAAGCTGTTCACCACGGTTTCGTGGCCGGCGATGGCCAGGAAGGCGGACACGAGCCCGCCGAGCACTGCGTCGCGCCACGGCGTGCCGGTCGAGGCGGCCTGGAGCGCGCCGCTCACCACCCCGAGCCCCAGCGCCAGCATGGGGCGCCAGCGCGCCGGGATGGCGAACGGAGGAAACGACGTGTCCTCCTTCAGCAGACGCACCACCAAGCCAATGATCAGGGCGGCGAGGCCGATCCACTGGTGCTTCGCGATCAGGTCGAGGTAGGGCTGCATGACCCCGAGGCTACGCGACTCGCGGCGACCGTCAAGTTTTCGGGACGGCGGTCAACGGGAAGGAAAGTAAGCCCAGCAGATCAGTGCCAGCGTGCGGCGCGTGGGCGCCCCATCCACAAACGCTGGCTCACCGTGAGCACGCATCTGCGCGACGTGGCGCTTCACGAATCCATCGCGCTTGCGCTGCCAGTGTTCCGAGAGGCGCATCGGGTCGCCGCCCGCCGCCTTGTACGCAGCGATGAATCCGCCACGTCCGCGCGCCACTTCCGACACGCCGAGCGCTTTCGCGTAGGGCACGAAACTCACCACGTCACGCAAGCTCATGTACGGGTAGGCCACCGCTCACTGATGCTCCGCGCACACCGTCGTGACCCAGCCCCCGCGCTTGCTCGGCCCGCCCGGAGCCCCGCACTGCTCGCAGAGCCGGTAACTCTGCTCCTCTGCGATGCGGATCAGGGCAAACACTTGCTCTGGCGCCCCTTCCTCGACGTAGAAGCGCAGACCCCCGAACTTGCTCTTGCACTGCGCGCACCGCACGGTCGGGTGCTCGACGGAGAGGACCGCGCACAGCACCTTCACGAGCGTCTCCCAGCCGGGAGGGCAGTCCGACAGGCCAAGGTCCGTGCCCGCGAACAGCGTCGGGTACGCCGCGGCAAGGCGATCGATGGGCATCATACTCACTCCTTGACCAGCACGCTCACGCCGACCTTGCCGACCGCGTGCTTCTCGACAAGCAACAGAAACGAGCCCCACACGGGAAACTGTGCGCCTACTTTGTGGCCACCTGGAGGGTCGAGTTCAGTCGCGAGCGTTCGAGCGTCCTCCTTCACATTCGGCGGTATCTCGGCAGGGGCCGCGCGCCGGTAGCCCTTCACCGGGCTCCGGTCCGGGCGCTGCGCGATACCGGCCATCCACTTGTCAGCACGCGCCCAGTCGCGCTCCCCTGGCCGACAGTTGCCGCCGCTCGCGTAGGCAGCAAAGACCTTTGCGACCTTGTTCCGGTCGGCTCGCTGGCCGTACCAGACGCCGCACTGCCGTGCCTGCGCGACCCAAATCCGAGCGGTCGCGTTCGCGCACATCTGCGTCGCGCCTTCGTCCGTGCCAACGAGCCTTTCCCATTCCGACTGCGGAACCAGCAGCGAGACATGGATCTGGCCCATGCACTTCGCGCGCCCCTTGTCTTGCGTCCACTTCGGGTGTTGCACACCAGCATGGACGCGCTGATCGAACAACGTCTCCGCGTGCCACAACGTCAGCATCGCAAGCCCTAGTTCGGTCGTCGTCCAGCCCTGCCCGTTCGCGTAGGGCTTCGTGGCTCGCGCGAGCGCAGCGGCCATACCACCAAGGCGAGACTGGTAACCCTCTCGGGTTTCGTCGGGCGCCGCGGAGTGCTCCAGCTTGCTCGCCGTCGCATAGAGCCAGCGCTCAAGTCCGCTTGGGCCATCGGCCGAGGCGACGGGCACCCCAAGAACGAGCGCCAGCGAAACTAGCAGGGCAACGAATCGTTTGCTCATAAGACATCTCCAGTGGTTGCGGACCCCATCACAGCGCCGCGCGGTGCGGCAACGACGTAACGCACTAGCTTACGTCGGCTCGATCCAGTCCGGGTACGACTCGGCGGCACCGCGCTGGTTCGGTGTCATGCCACCGCCGGTGATCGAACCGAAGATCCCATCCGCAACATCTTCCTTTGACATTTCCACTCCACCGAGCACGGCGGTCGCCGTTGATAGCTTTTTGCCGAGCATGATGCCGATCGGCACGTCGATCGTGCCAGGCGCATCGAAGTACGTGATCGTGACCTTGTTCTTCTGCCCGAGACGGTGCGCGCGGTCCTCGGCCTGCTGCAAGTGCGCGGGGCTCCAGGTACGCTCGATGAAGAACACGTCCTGCGCGCGCGTCAGGTTCAACGACTCGCGCGCAGCCCCGATCGACAACACCAGAATGTCGTAGTAGTCACGCTGCTCCGGCGGCGCGCTGAGCGGTAGCCCGGTCTGGAATCGATCGATCGCGTCGATGCGCTGATTGTCGCTCATGCCGCCAATGATCGCTCCCACGCGGTAGTTCAGCGCCTTCAGGGCGCTGATCAACGTATGCTGCACGTCCACGTGCTTCGCGAAGATCAGTAACGGCAGGTGCGTGCTCTCCCAGTGCTGCTGCACCTCCTCTATGAACGCCTCGACCTTGCCTATACCGGTCAAGTGGGTCAGCGTGCTCATTTTAACGAGCACCTTGGCCTTCTCGGCGCGCTCCATCGCTTCCCAGCCGCCTTGCTCGCGAATGTAGCCCAGCACGTCCGCAGCCGCCGCCTCGTATTGCTTGGCCGTCGCGTCGTCGAGCGAAATCAGCTTCGTGCGCCGCCACTTCTCCGGCAGGTCAAGAAGCTCCTTGGTCTTGCGGAGCATCGACCGACCGTTGATCCGCTCGTGAAGCGCAAGCAGGTTGCTGGCGCCCTCGTAGGTTCGGACGTTCTTACTGCCCGTCCACTGGTCCTTCGGATCGCAGTACAATTCTCCGAAAAGTTTGAACTTCGGAAACTCATTCGGCGCGACGAGGTGAAGCTGCCCGAACATTTCGCAGGGGCTTTTGTTGTCCATGGGCGTGCCGCTCATGCAGATACGGCGCGGAATGTTCTGCGCAATCGTCCACACCGTCACGGCGCGGGCGCTGCCGGTCGGCACGGTGCGCCATTCCCCGGTCTTGTCGTTCTTCCGCGGTCCGAGCCGGAAGTTTTTGATGTAGTGGCTCTCGTCGATCATCATCGTCTTGAATCCGCGCTTCGCGAACCGTTCAACGTAGCGCGAGAGAATGTCGTAGTTCACCACCGTCACGTCCGCGGTCATCGCGGCTTCGAGCGTGACGGCCTCGCGCTTCTTCCCAGTCTCGATACGCACCGCCGTCAGATCGGGGCGCCACATCGTGACCTCGCGCACCCAGTTTTCCTTCGCCGACTTCGGACAGATGACGAGCGCCGGATAGTCCGCGGCGACGATCGCGGTGGCGGTCTTACCCAAGCCACAGTCGAACGCGAGCAAACCGGAGCCCTGCTGAAGCAGCCAGAGCACGCCCTCGCGCTGATGCGGCATCAACTGCTCCGGCATGTCGCGCGTGACCGCTGCCCGTGCAGCGGGCTTGTCGGTCGTCTCAACGACCTGCGCCACTTCCGCATCGGTGGGCGGTGTCACCACCACGTCGCGCATCCCGGCCGTGATGCCGCCGAATTGCTTGCCGTGCAGAAAGCCCTTTTCCTTCATGCTGCGCGCGGCGTTCTCCGGCGTGAGCAGGATCGTCCGAACGCGGTCCGGGCTGATCCACGCGACGACCATCGGCTTGCCCTTCAGGTACACCGTATCGCCTGCCTCCAGGCTCGCCGCGTCCTTCGGGAGCTTGCCTGGCTCCTGTTGCACCGCAATCTCCGGCCCCACGCCAACGGGCGCTTGCGCGCTGGCTGGCTGCGGCACCGGCATCCGGTCGTTCGGGACGATGAACGTCTCGCCGCTCGGGAGCACCCCGAGCTTGCCGGCCATGGTCGGCACGAGCGCGTTCAGGATCTTGATCCACGGCACGTCACCGGCCGGGAACGTCGTGTGCCAGGCGCCGCGCTGATCTTTCTGATTCCTAGCCCCGGCCGCCTTCAGGGCGTTGTTAGTCTCGGACCAGACGTTCCTCGCGTCGATGTACGGAAGCTCGATTTCCCATGACCCGGCCTGCGCGGCACGCACGACGATCCCCTTGGGCCTCTGTCGGCCGACGGGATTGCCCTCCTCGTCGAATTCCCGGCCCTCGATGAACACAGCTTGCAGCGCTCGCGCCGTGCCGGCGTACCCGAGCGCAGTGGCTATCTCCATGGCGGCGCCCACGTAGTGCGCGTAGTCGCTGGACTTAGTCTCCCATGCGCGGCCGGCCGCATGGATCGCCGCGCTCACGGCAGAGCGCGGGTCGCCCTCGCGCTCCCTTACCGCGCTCGCCATGAGCGGGGGCGCCGTGTCGAGCGCGCGCGCCAACGCCACCGGGTCGGGGCTCCCAGTGACGACAAACATATCGTGCTTCTGCGCGCATATCGGTCCGATGCCACGTTCCAGGCTCGCCGGGTCACGGAGCGGGCGACTACAGATCATGCAAGCCGTGGCCAGCATCCGGGTGCCGCCCTCCTCCTCGTAGCCGTTCGGCATCATGCCCGGGTGCTCGTGCTCGCTCTCGTGCAGTTCTTCATATTGCATGGGATTGCTCTCGGTTCCGTGGATCTACCGCGTGCTGCCACTGCTGTCAAGTCGCGCGCGCTCCCGCATACACCAGCGGGCTAGCAGGGGGTCGCCGGTCACGATGGCCTCCCGGTGCATCCGGGTGACCTCGCGCAGGTACTCGGCCCGGAATTCCGGGTCGGCCAACTGCACGTCGCACCAGTTTTCGGCTCGGGAGTCGGACACGGCGGGGCCCAGCCTACCGCCAGGTCGCCACCCGGCGCCACTTTTCGGTCACGAGCCATCTTCGGGGTCGAACGTCTCCATGGTCGCCGTGAAGCCGGCCAGCGCCAGCACGGCGCGCTCGTCCTGCGCTTCCGCCACGCTCGGCACCCAGTAGCGCACGTGCTCGCGGTACGCCTCCAGCCACGGTCGTGCGACCGCCTCGCGCACGCGCACAAGCGTCACCGGATCACGACCGACCGGGACCACGACGTAGACCAAGATCATCGCTCACGGTCCTCCCCGCAGCGCTACCACGACTCGACTCTCGTCGGGCGTCAGTGCACACGTGGCGCAGAACCAGCACTGCGAACCCCGGATCATCGCGGGCATCCAGCCCTCACTAACCAGAGTCGCTTCCCCGGTCGTGGCCGAATGGTCATCTATCAGATTGGTGGACCGCACGGCGCACCCCGCGCAACAGACATACACATCGCGGAGCTTAGGCACCGGTGGGCGTCTCCGGCGCGCGCTCGATCAGCAGCTTGCAGCGCTGGCACGCCGCGATCACTTTACCGTCGCGCAGCGTGACGGGGCGAAGCTCTGCGAGAATAGGCTTGTCCACGGCGTAGTGCTCCGGGTACGCCAGCGCCAGCCCCTCGGTGTCCGCCAACTGCCAGAAGCTCGGGTAGTCGATCTTGCGCACGATGACGCAAGCGTGCGGCGCACCGCAGGGCTGCGCGTGCACCTCCCCGTTCCAGGCGTGCGTGAAGCCGCACTGCCCCGCGCACTGGCAGCGGCCCTTCGCAACGCACAGCACCTGCTCGGCGCTCACCGGCGACGCGACACCCTTCGCCTTAGCGGCCATCCGCCTTTGCCTCGGCTTCGATCAGCGCCTTTACCTGCTTCTCCCACTGGTGCGCTCCGTCCACGTCCACGCCGTGAGCCCAAGCCAGTGGTGCCGCTGCGCAGAGCAGCGTTTCCATGTTCTCCAGCCGATCACGCAGTCCCACAATGATACGTAGCTGATCGGCGTGGAACGCGAGCTTGCCCGCGAGCGCGGCCACGGCATCGTCGCGCTCCATCTTCAGGCGGTCCACCAAGTCGGGTACCTTCCCGCGCAGCGGACTGTCATGCACCACACCGTCCTCGGACCGGTACGCTTCCGTGCCGAAGTGCCGAGCCATGCGGTCTAGCAGCGTGCGGTAGTAGTCAGTATCGCGAAGGTTGTGCGCCGCCGTTTCTTGCCATGCGTCGCGCTCACCCCTCATTCGCTCAAGCTCCAACCGGAGCGCACCGAGTCCGCGGACCATCCTCTCCCAGTCCGTGTCAGGGGGCATCACTTGAACTTCTTTCCGTGCAGATGACCCCGGCACAGCGCGCACTCCAGCGGGCCCACCTTGCAGTGCAGCGGGAGCAGGCCCCACTTCTTCGCGAAGCGGCGAGCGCCGTACTCATCGGCGATGCGCTGGAACACTCGCGGGAACCGCAAGCGACTACCGGCGTACTTCCGGTCGGTCGTCCACGAGAGCATCCAGTCCTGACCACCCATGTGAGTGACGCGGTGGCCACGACTGTCTACCGCGCGAGTCACGGCGCCCTCCGGGTCCGTTGCTCCACGTGCTCGCGCTCGGCCACGCTCATGTCCGCCCAGGTCGTGCGCATCGTCTCCCACACGGAATCGGGCACGTCCTGGTCGGACGTGACCAGGCGCACCACTTCACCGAATGTGAACAGGTAGAGATGGACCAGTGGGCTGTCGGCGGGCTCGGGCTCCATGCTGCCGTCAGTGCTACCACCGCTGCCAGCGAGCGTCAACGAGGGCTTCGCGCCTTCAGCACCTGCGCCGCAAGCTCGCGGATCAGGTCCGGGTTTTCCAGCGCCACGGCCCATAGGCGCTCTAGCTCAAAAAGCCGAGCCAGCACCTCGCGCAGGGTGGCCTCGCTCGCCTCCGCCGCCTCCGTAAGCTGGATTACCGTGTCGCGTAGCGCGCCCACCTTCTCATCGGTGACCTCTGCATCGGCGGCCTGGCGCTTTTCGATCCTGGTGAGCCGCGCATCGATCCGCCCCTCCACGTCAGTCAGGTCACCGAGCGTCGCCGGGTAGCCGCTCACAGCGGCTCCACTTTCGCCGCCAGGGCTGCGAGCACGACCTCGCGAAACGCTTCGGGGTTCGCCACCACGGCACGCTGCAACGTATCGATCCACTGCTCCAGGGCACTCAATCGCGTGGCATTCTGCTCCCCCAGATGCGTGCTCCATCGCACGCTCGGTCCCTGCTCATTCTGAAACGCCTCGATGCGCTCCAACCGTATACGAAGCGCTTGTATCTCGTGGCGTCGGACTTGGACGGCATTCTTCATGGTGAATCCTTTAGCTGCGTCAGCACTTCAACCAGCGGCTTTCCGAGCGGCGGCGTGTCGCCGGACAACCGCTGCCCGCTAAGCGCAATAACGGCCAGTTCTCGCTCTAGCTCGTCCGGCGGCCCCGCGAGCAACGCCGTGGCGCGCGACTCGTCGTAGTCCGCCACGAGCAGTTTGCGGAGCGCAACGACGGCTGCCGGCGGAGCAGCGTACCACCGGCACTTGTCTTGCTTCGCCCCCAGCGTCGCGCGCTTCCCTCTCTGGTCACGGATCACTGTCACCGCGACGCCGGCAGCGGTCAGGATCTTCGACTCCCGGTACCACACCTCGACGAACCCCAACCGGTCAATCATCGCGCGCCGCGCTGCCGTCGCGCACACCGCGCTGCCCGCGTGGCGGCTCATATCCTTGACCACCTTGCCGCACGCCTTGCAGACGTGCGGCGCCGCCGACGGATTCGTAAGCCGGAAAGTCACAGGTAGAGCGCCGCTCACTCGTCGTCGCTTTCTTCCTCGTCGTCCGCCTCCGGCAACGAAACGAATCCCGGCGTGCGCTCGCCAACCCATGCGCCCTCGACGTTGAAGCCGAAGTATTCCTCCGCCTCCTCACGCGCCGTACCGTCGCGCATCAGGATTTCGATGCAGCGCTCCGTGTCGTACAGCACGAACGCCTCCTGGCCGACGCGCCTCACCACGCCCAGGATCGCGTCGTCAAACCCGTCGGCGAACAGCAGGTCCGGGTCGTCCTCGGCCAGCGACTCTCTCATGTTCCGCGTCATGGCTTGGCCTCCTCCAGGCGGAAGGTGTACTCGCCGCCCCACTCGCCCGCGCCGCGCCCTGCCCAGCGCTCCAATCGCTCCTCCGCTCCCGAGCGGTCGGGCGCGCCATCGATCACCCACTCCCTTCCCGTGGCGACCATGGTGCAGACGATCACCCAGCGGTGCCCCGTGTGGTGCTGGTAGTTCTTTGCTGCGGTCGGCATCATGGTCGCCCCAGTGGCCGCGTGCGCTTCGCGCCTTCCAGCGGCGATCGGCGGGGGACACGTTTCGGTTTCTTCTTCATAGCTCGCTTCACTGCCTCGATTTCCTTGTCCAGCGCCGTCTTGATTTTCTTCGGGTGCCGCCAGCCGGCAAGCCACTCGGCGTCGGCCCTCATGCGTTGCAGCGCATCCAGGGCGGGACGCAACGGCGCGCCACCCAGAATATCGGTCCCGTGCGCGAGCAGGCGCACCTGGATTCCGACACGCGCCGCGGCGTAGTACCGGCGCGCTTCCTGGTCGCTTGTGGCCGCGTCGATCGCGCGACACGGCTCCATCATCTTCGCCACCACGTCGCCCGCGGTGTCGTTGTCGAACGGTCCCTCGCCCCAGGCTCCCATGGCTACTTTCCCTTCCTTGCACTCTGGCCGCTCACGGCCTTCGCTCCCTGGCACACGAAGCACAGGTCGGCGCTCCACCAGCGGTGCTTCGTGCAGCGGTGCGGCAGCAACGGGTGACGGTGCGTGGAAAGCTGCCTGTCGGGATCGCCGCCACTGACCCAGAAGTACACGCCAGTGTCCTGGTCGGATGCGAAGGGAGGCGGGGGTTTCGCGAGGGCAGAGCGCTTCATGTGACTACTTTCCGGCCGACTCACCTAGATCGAGGATTGCGTCACGGCAGGCCATCGCCGTTGACATCTCGCGCCCGAGAACAGCGGTGTCTTCTCGGTTGATAGCTTGCTCGCGGTCGGCCTGCGCGCGCTGTACTAAGTCGTCGCAGACACTCGCCGCCAAACGAAATGCAGCGACTATCCGCGCCGCTAGCTCCTCTGGCGAATACCAACCGAGTGCGCGTAGATCATCGGGCGCTAGATCACGCTGGCTCGGACACAAGTCTTCCGGAGGCCACGACGAGAAGATGATACCTGAGTACCGCGTGAACATTCCGAAAGGTAGAGGACTCTCCTCCGTATCTGGCGCAGCCGGGTCTGCGGTGTCGGGTTGCTTCACGGGGCGGAACCCGTCTTCTCGGCGCGCGCGCCGCCTAGCGTCGCCTCCGCGCCAATGATCGCCGCACGAGCACGCAAAAAGTCATCGGGCCACGACGGCTCGTGCTCGGAAAGGCACCGGAGCGCGCTCCGAAGCCTCGCGTTCTCCTCGCGCGCCTTGTCCAACTCCGTCAGTGCGCGACTCCACGTCTCATGGCTCAGTACAACATGTTTGTCGGTCAACGGATTGCCTCTTTCTTCTTGGGCGCACTCACCTGATGCGCGCGCCGCGGGTTGGCCGTGTTCGGTGTCCACTTCAGATCATCGGTAGGCCACTCGCCGCCGAGTTTTGGCAGCCGTAGCGCCCAACAGTCCCGGCACTTTTCGACGCAATCATACGGCGGCGATCCTACGTCTACGAACATCGTGTTCGCGTGCGCGCAGCCGCGTATCCGTTTGTGGGCTGCGGCGGATTCTCTGTCCCACGTCCAGAACAGAAAACGGGCGTATGCCTGACGAATCAGATCCACCGGCTTGGTCAACGGATTACCTCTTTCATGGGTTCCACGTGAGCGGGCCAACTAGCTGCAAGGGCCCGAGCGATCTGGATCGATTCCTCGACCGTCAGGATGGTGCGGTCGCCTTGGAAGAAGCGTGAGCGCGTTTCTAGTCGAAGTGCACGCGCGAACGACGAGACGCGAATCAGGTTTGCCCGGACAGCCGGCACACGTGGCTTCACGGTTGCCTCCTAGTGTCGGAGCACCTATCCACCGCTCGATGGAGCGCGTCTCGTGCGCGATACTCGGCTCCGCAGTCGCACGGGCACCACTTGTCAGCAAGTCGGCGGCATGTGCCTGTGTGGACGATCACGTAGTTCAGGACCGCGGGCTCCGAGACAGCCGTTTCGTGTTGCTTCACGGTTGCACCGGGGTCTTTTCGGATGCGCTCACCTTCGTTTCCAACCAGATACGAACTATGTTGACCATGGCTGGAGCTTCATCACTGGCGAAGCCCCCTAGCGCATGATGCCCAACCAACATCGCCAAGATAGCAGGCTCCAACCGAAGTATCGCTTGTCGCTCCTCTGCGGAACGAGTCTCGTACCTATCGTCGAGCCACTTGAGCGCACGCGCCGATCGTTCCGAGGTCAACGGATTGCCTCTCTCGCGCTCCGCTGAGCACGGTTTCTGATTCGGGGATGCTTCACGGGGCGGAGCCCGTCTTCTGCGGTCCGCTCACCGTGCTCCCCGCCAACGTCGCATCGACACCGATGAGCGCCGCTCGGGCACGCAGGAAATCGTCCGGCCA
>Ga0315275_10004911_pt1 | contig 12583 bp, 10 predicted proteins | sample YL17G03_0_MG_FD_205557 | JGI IMG/M metagenome (GOLD analysis project Ga0315275, IMG submission 205557) | Sediment microbial communities from Yellowstone Lake, YNP, Wyoming, USA - YL17G03_0 | ecosystem: Environmental > Aquatic > Freshwater > Lake > Sediment | place: USA: Wyoming | collected... | reverse complement strand
TATTCGACAACATCGAAGATCCTTGCCATGGCTTTCTCTCCTCGATCCTACCCGCCTGTCAGGCGGCAAGGATCACCTCATCGCGGCGGTTGTAGATGTCGATGACTTCCTGGCTCTGCCCCACCACGTTGCGGATTGCGGCCGGGAGTCCGTCGCTGCCGACCGAGGCCGCCACATTCTCGACCCCGGCGCTGATCTTCTGGGCATTCTCAAGCAAGGCCAGATCATACGCGTAGATCTTCTCCAGCTCGCCCTTGTTGATGCGCACCGCGTCGAAAAAGCCGGCGTAGCCGTAGGAAGCTCCCTTGATCCGGTCGACGAACGTCCGAAGCTTGATGGCGGCCGCCTCCAGGTCATCCACGTACTCCAACTGGCCGCTCCCGATCAGCTGTCGCTGGATCTCCGACAAGCGGCTCCACTGCTCCTCGTATCGGCTGGCGATCGTGCCTCGCAGAAGCTTGTCGGCCTCCCGGCGATTCTCCCGGTCGACGTATCCGACGAATCCCGAGAGGAAGTTGCGGATCTTCCCCAGCAGGTCTTTCCCTTCTGTGATCTTGCCCAATGCGTCGCTCATTGATTTCTCCCTGGTCTGAACGGTCTCTCCGCTTGGCTATTCGTATGCGATTATAGCCCGACTGGAAGAACCCGGCAAACGAATAGCTGACTTCCGCCTGACACTGGATGAAAGGGTTTAGAACCATGAGACGGTCCGCGCCACCACGGGGGCCATGGCAGTCCGTCTCGACCCGCTTTCGAACCCCCACCCGCGCGAAGCCCCCCTTCGCGGTGCACTCCGCAGCGGAGCGGAGGAGCCTCCTGCATGGGAACGCCTGCCGGCCGCGAGAGGAATCGCGGGGCCCCTCGGCTGCGCCCCGCGCACATGGTCCCGAGCTCTTATCGGGAGCGCCCCTCTGGGGTCGGGGGGCTTCGCGCGGGAATGGAGGTGAGGCGTGAAGTAGCCGGGGCTGCCGTAGGGCGCGTGGCGGGCATCGTCCGCTTGTCTCACATGTCCTGAACCCATACACCGGATGGGAAGCCGTGGCCGGTGCAGGTATAATCAAGTGCCGCGAGTTCTCAGGCAAGGAGCAACCGATGACATTCCAGGAAGCCCTCCGCCGCGTTGCCGAGCCGCTCGGCGAGGCGATCAGTCTGACCGGCACCGCAGGCGCCAAGGTGCAGCGCCCGGACCTCCTCCGGGCCCGAATCGAGGCTCTCGTCCGCACCGCGGCTCTGGGTTCAGAGCCAGACCGGAGCCTCGCCGGTTGGCTGATCCGCCATCTCGCCGTCGAGGCTGGCGCCGTGCCCGCCTCGATCCACGCCCTCTACACGGCCCGGGGCCAGGGAAAGGTTCGGGACGATTTCTCCGTCCCGGCGATGAACCTGCGGGCCCTCTCCTACCACGCCGCCCGCGCTGTGTTCCGGGCCGCCGCCGGGTTGAACGCAGGCGCCTTCATCTTCGAGATCGCCCGCTCCGAGATCGGGTACACCGATCAACGCCCGGCGGAGTATGCCAGCGCCGTCTTGGGCGCGGCCATCGCCGAGGGGTATCAAGGCCCAGTCTTCATCCAGGGCGATCACTTCCAGGCGAGCGCCAAGCGATACGCCGATACGCCCGAGGCCGAGATCCAGGCTTTGCGGGATCTGGCTCAGGAAGCGATCCGCGCCGGCTTTTTCAACATCGACATCGACACCTCGACGCTCGTGGATCTCAACCAGCCCAGCATTCCGGAGCAGCAGCGCTTGAACTACACCCTGTGTGCCGAGCTGACCGCTGCCATCCGGGCCATGGAGCCGAAGAACGTGACGATCTCCGTCGGCGGCGAGATTGGCGAGGTCGGCGGCCAGAACAGCACCGAACCGGAGCTGAGGGGGTTCATGGAGGGCTACAAGCGGTCGCTGGCCAAGGCTGCCCCCAAGGCTGCCGGCGTCTCCAAGATCAGCGTCCAGACGGGAACGTCCCATGGCGGCGTTGTCCTGCCGGATGGATCGATCGCCCAGGTGAAGGTCGACTTTGATACCCTCAGCCGCCTGTCGCGCCTGGCCAGGAAGGAGTTTGGCCTGGGCGGCGCCGTCCAGCACGGAGCCTCCACCCTGCCGGAGGAAGCCTTCGCACGCTTCGCCGAAGCCGGCGCCTGCGAGGTTCACCTGGCGACCAACTTCCAGAACATGCTCTACGACCGCCTGCCCGACAGCCTCAGGAGCCGCATGTACGCCTTCCTCGACCAGAACTACGCCAAGGAGCGCAAGCCAGACCAGAGCAACGAGCAGTTCTACTACAAGACGCGCAAGCAGGCCCTCGGACCGTTCAAGGCCGACCTGTGGAACATGCCCGCCGAGGCGCTCTCCACGATCCAAGCTGCCTGGGAGGAGCAATTCCGCTTGCTCTTTGGCAGGCTGAACATCGCCGAGACCGCGCAGGACGTCGCCAAGCACGTCAAGCCAGGCAAGGTCCTGCCTCCGATCACGGACTACGTGCCCCGGGCGGCCGCGGGGGAAGACACGAGCGACCTCGCTGACTAGGATGTCGCCATGTCCCTTCCAGGCCAGCGCGTTCAACCCCAGCGCTACACGGTCCTCCCGCGCACACTGACCTTCCTCACCCGGCCAGGCCAAGTCCTGCTGATGTGCATCCCACCTGGGAGAGGCGCCTGGGCCGGGCTCTACAACGGCCTGGGCGGACACATCGAGCAGGGCGAGGATCCACTCACCAGCGCCCGCCGAGAAGTGTCCGAGGAAACCGGTCTCTCCCCGGAGCATCTCCGCCTTTCCGGCGTCGTCCTGGTCGACACAGGCTCCAAGCCCGGCATCGGCCTGTATGTGTACACGGGCGAGCTGCCGGATGGGATTGTGCGTTCCGGTCCCGAGGGCTCGGCCGAATGGGTCAACACCGCCGACCTGGACCACCTCCCGCTCGTCGAGGACCTTCCCGTCCTGCTCGACAGGATTCTCTCCCTCAAACCCGACACCGCGGCTTTCTCCGCGGTCTACTCGTATGATGCCCAGGGCCGGCTGGGCATCCACTTCGGCGAATGATCACTCTCCCAGCCGACACCCCGCACCGGCTTCCGGCGCACGCCTGGGTTGGCGCACTCATCCTGGTGGGTGCGGAGGCCGCGCTGGCATCAGGCTCACGCCTCGTCGCCACCTGGTTCACGCCCATCCAGTGGACCGGCTACATCCTGCTCGCCGATGGCCTGGTCTTCCGTCTCACCGGCGCCTCCTGGCTGATGCGGCGCCGGCGCGAGTTCCCCCTACTCGTCCTGGCCTCCGTCGGCGTCTGGCTGCTCTTCGAGGCCTACAACCTCCACCTGCAGAACTGGATCTACGCCGGCGTTCCTCGCCTTCCCATCGTCCGGGATCTGGCCTACTTCTGGTCCTTCGCCACCATCATGCCGGGCGTCTTCGAGACGGCGGACTTGCTGGCGGCATTGCTGAGCCGTGAGAGCCCGACGGATCCGGCTGACCGGCCTCCTGAGCGGGAATGGAAAGCCGTGGGATGGATCGCGCTCGGTGCGTCGATGGTCGCGCTACCGCTCCTCCTGCCCGCGGAAGCGGCGGCCTATCTCTTCGGCCTGATCTGGCTGGGTTTCATTCCTCTGCTGGAGCCCATCAACGCCCGCCTGGGCGCAGCCACCCTCTGGGCAAATTGGCGCGCACGACGCCGCTCCCCCGTCCTTCTCCTTCTCCTGGCTGGGCTGCTGTGCGGATTCCTTTGGGAGACCTGGAACTACCAGGCTTTCGTGGCGGAAGGGGCATTCTGGGTCTACACCGTCCCCGCGCCGCTTCGCATCTTCGGCTGGCAGTTCGGACAAATGCCCTTCCTGGGACTGCTGGGCTTCCCCCCCTTCGCCCTGGAGCTATACGCGTTCTACGCCCTCATCCGGAAGTGCCTCGGCGGGGATCGCGTTTTTTCCGGACGCTGATCCTGGCCGTTCTGCCCGCGGGACTGCCCGTTCGCGGGAGCTTCGGCCCGTCGCTCTGCAGGCAGGCGCGCCGATGCCCCGACAGACTCACCTTGCGGAGTGATGAAAGAGCCCCTTGCCCCTGGAAGACAATTGTATCGGTGGTGGTTGGGGCTTCGTCCTAACCACCACCGATACAAATCGCTCTCAAGAACCAAGGCTTTGTCACCACCCTGCTGGAGGCTCGGCCGAGAAGTCGTACCCCCAACGAAAGTGGGACGGAACAGCCCTAGTGTTGTGGGAATTCGGTATCCCGCGCCAAGAAAGCGCCCAAATCCGTGCAATACGGAGCCAGGCGTACCGACACTCTTTTCCAAAACGCACTTTCCGCCCGACCCTCTAGGAGCATGCTGAAGATGCCAACCCTATAGGAGATGAATCGGCGTAGGTGGGGGTGTGGGCTTCGGCGGTGCACCCCCACCTATGCCTGCTTCTTTCCTTGCGGTGGCCCTTTTCATCACCCTGCTAGCTCCCCGGCAATTCGTAGAAACAGAGGAGCGTGCTTCCGTAGCGACGCTGGTCGAACTCCACAAGGTGGGCGAGCTCGAGCGCGGCATACTCGGTTGGGTGGATCTGGGCGATCACCCAGCCGTCGGGATTCACCCACTCCGGCGAGGCATCGAGCGCCGTCACGGCGCGTGACCACAATCCCAGGTACTGCGGCGGGGCGACGTAGACGTAGTCGAAACCACCCTGCAGTGGCTTCTGCAGGAACCCAAACGAGTCTGCCCGGATGATCTGCGTTCCCTCATTGAGCTTCGTGTGCTCAAGGTTCAGCCGGATGGTTTCGATCGCCCGCGGGCTCGAGTCGACAAAGACCACCTGCTTCGCGCCACGGCTCAAGGCTTCGATCCCAACGCCCCCCGTTCCCCCGAAGAGATCGAGAAAGCTGCAGCCTTCGATGTCCGGGCCAAGAATGTCAAACAGCGACTGTTTCACCCGGTCGCCAATCGGCCGCGTTTCGTCGCCCGGGACCATGCGCAGCTTCCGGCCTTTGGCCCCTCCCGAGATCACCCGCAGTCCAGCCATGCCCTTCCGATGCGGATAGCCTCGCGGTCGTCAACGAGGGGTTGCGTTGTGCGGGGGTTGCGAGGACGGAGCGTGGCTATGCGCATTCCGCCGCCGCTCGGGCCGCCTTCAGGTTCGACCGGGGCGCGACGATGGGGACCACACATCCCGCACCCAGAATTAGCCCCCGCCCATCTACCGCTCGGATCGCCTCCGCCCCCTCGGCTCGGACCGCCTCCGGATCCCTCAACACCAGCGTCTCCCAGCGGCGCAGGCCGCCACACACCGCGCCCCGAACCAGCCGCTTGCCCAGGGCCAGGTCGGGCGCCGTGTGGCGATCATGCCAGTTCACGACTTGCACCGGGTATTCTCGTGCCAGATCGAAGATCGGCGCATCTCCATGCAGGTGGAGCATGTTCAGCCACAGCCCTCCGGCGGCCTCCAGGATCCGCCGGTCGAACATCTCTCCATACCGCCGGTAGCTTTCCCGGTCGAAAAGGCCGTAGGTCGCGTGCTGGACGGCGTAGAAGATCCCCGCGATCCCCAGCCGCCGAGCCGCCTCAACAAACGCGATCGTGGTCCGGGTGATCGTCTCCAGTCCCGCGACCACATCGGCCGGGGACTTGTGCAGGTGCTCCAGCAGCTTCTCCTGACCGGCGAGGTGTTTCGCTTGCACCAACGGGCTGAAGATGGTGGGGAGAACAGGGACCTCAGAACCCGCCTCTCGCTGGACGGCCTCGAGACACTTCAGGTGCGCTCCCCATTCCCCGCCCGAAGGATCGAGGGGCGAGAGGCTTCGCCAATCCTCCGGCTTTTCCACGACCAGCCCGACGTAATCCCGCGTTCCCTCCGGGTTGCCCCGCCACTCGTCCTTCACACCCCAGTCGCTCACGGAGTACGACGAGGCCGGGGTCACCTTGATCAGATCGAAATCGCAGTCCCGTTGGAAGGCCAGCACGGCTTCCGCCAGCGTCTCAGGATCCTGGTCATCGACGGGGAAGTGCCGCCAAAGCGCGACGGGCGGCCGGTCGGCCTCCTCTCCGGCAAGTGTCGCCTTCAACCGATCGGTCTTGGTCATCACTCGCGGTGCCACGTCTCCGCCTCGAGGTCCCACGACCCGCGTTCCAGCATGTTGACGTGTCCTTGCGCCAACCGGCGGACCATCAGCGTCCGCACCTGGCTCGGCCGCTGAGCGGCCAGCTCCACGACCTGGCGGAACGCCCGCACGGCCAATTCCCCCCGCTCCGACTTCTTCAACGATAGGCCGAGAGCGTAGAGGACCTCAATGTCCCCCGGCGACTCGCGGTTTCCCCGCTCCAGCGCCTCAGCCGCCTCCCGGGGCTTTCCCTCCCCATACAGCTTCCAGGCCTCCACCAGCAGGTTGTCGATGGTCCCTCTTGCCGAATCACCGGTCATTGTCACCTCCCCCGCAGCCGTCACCCTCGATCCGCCCGGGCAGGCATCCCTCACCCCAAGAGCTCGGGGATCTCCTCCGGATGGCGCGCGACCTTCACCGCTGCGGCCTGCAGCGCCGCAATCTTGTCGGCCGCCAACCCGGAGCCGCCTTCGACGATCGCACCGGCGTGGCCCATACGCTTCCCCGGAGGCGCCGTCTGGCCGGCGATGAACGCCACCACCGGCTTGGTCATATGCTCGCTGATGAACTCGGCGGCCTTCTCCTCATCGTTGCCACCGATCTCCCCGATCAGCACCACCCTCTCGGTGCCTGGATCGTCCTCGAAAAGCGCCAGCACGTCGATGAACGAGGTCCCGTTGATCGGGTCGCCCCCGATGCCGACGCAAGTCGAGGCCCCCAACCCGCGCTGCTTAAGGGCATGGAGGACCTCGTAGGTCAGGGTGCCCGAACGCGAGACGACGCCGATGTCGCCCGGGATCGCAATGTGCCCGGGGATGATCCCAACGTTGGACCCCCCGGGGGTCAGGACACCCGGGCAGTTCGGCCCGATCAGCCGGACCTTCTTCTGGTCGAGGTACTTCCGCACCTGCATCATGTCCTGCACCGGGACGCCCTCGCTGATGCACACGATCAACGGCACCCCGGCGTCCGCGGCCTCGAGCATCGCGTCGGCCGCGAACATGGCGGGCACGAAGCTCAAGCTGCAGTTGGCGCCGGTAGCCTCGACGGCCCCCTGCACCGCGTCGAAGACAGGCACCTTGCCTCCGAGGACCCATTCGCCGCCCTTGGCCGGCGTCACGCCGGCGACGATCTTCGTTCCGTACTCCATCAGGCGGGCGGCGTGGAACATGCCTTCCCGTCCGGTGATGTTCTGGATCAGCAAGCGTGTGTTCTTGTCCACCAGGATGCTCATCGCAACGCCTCCTTGACGGCAGCCACGGTCTTCTTGGCCGCGTCAGCCAGGGAGGTTGCGGTGATCATCTCGGCCTCCGCCAGGAGCTTCTGGCCCTCGGCCTCATTCGTCCCCACAAGCCGGATCACCATGGGGACGCGCGATGCGTTCTCCGAAAGGGCCGCCAGGATCCCCCTGGCGACCTCGTCGCAGCGGGTGATCCCTCCGAAGATGTTGAACATCACGGCCTTCACGTTGGAATCGCCCAGGATGATCTGGAGCGCGGCCGCGACCTTCTCGGCGCCCGCCCCGCCGCCGATATCCAGGAAGTTGGCGGGCTCGCCACCGAAGAGCTTGATGATGTCCATCGTCGCCATCGCCAGGCCGGCCCCGTTCACCATGCACCCGATGTTCCCATCCAGCTTCACATACGACAGGCCGTATTTGCGGGCTTCCCTTTCGGCCGGGGCCTCCTCATCCATGTCCCGCATCTCCGCCAGGTCCGGATGCCGGAAGAGGCCGTTGTCGTCGAGGACCATCTTGCCGTCGAGGGCGATCAGCCGCCCTTCCCCGGTGATCACGAGGGGGTTGATCTCGGCCAGGCTCGCGTCCGTCCGTTGGTACACCCGGAAGAGCCCGCGGGCGATGGCAGTGAAGTCCCGCCAGAGCTCGCGCCGCAGCTCGATGCCGGCGGCGAGGTGGCGGGCCTGGTAGTCCCTCAGCCCCAGCAGCGGATCGATGTGCGCCTTGATGATCTTCTCCGGCGTCGCCTTGGCCACCTGCTCGATCTCCACGCCGCCTTCGGCCGAAGCGATCATCACCGGGCAACGCGCCGATCGGTCGTTCGTCACTCCCAGGTAGATCTCGGTCTTGATGTCGGCCGCCTCATCGACAAGGACCTTGCGCACCGGAAGCCCTTTGATCTGCATACCCAGGATCAGCGTGGCGACGTCCTGTGCTTCCTCCGGCGAATCCGCCAGACGAATGCCGCCGGCCTTGCCGCGCCCGCCCACCAGTACCTGCGACTTGATGACCACCCGCCCGCCCAACTCCTGGGCGATTGTCTTCGCCTCGGACGCCGTCGCCGCCACGCGCCCACGGGGGATCGGCACCCCGTGCTGGGCGAACAACTGCTTCGACTGGTACTCGTGCAGCTTCATGAACTCTCCTTCCACACCGGCCACACCTGGCTGACCATCCTGCAATCCCGGCGCTCAGGGAAGCTCGACCGGGAAGCGCATCAACCGGTTGTTGGCGCTGTCGGCTACCCACAGGTTGCCGTCCCGATCGAAGAACAGCCCGTTCGCGAGACCAAACTGGTCCATCCCGGTCCCGAGGCTTCCCCATCCCTGGACGAACTCTCCGCTCGCCGTGAAGCACAAGATCCGGTATCCCTCGGGATCCGAGGCGCAGACCACGTTGCCAGGTCCAACGGCCAGGTACGGTTTGTTCTCCAGCGACTGCCCGTACCAGCCCTCGATCAGCCATTCGGCGACTTGCTCAAAGACACCCGCATCCGACTCCCGGAACCCCTGGATGCGCATGTTCCAGGTGTCGGCGACGTAGACGGTTCCATCTTCGGCGACGGCGAGGCCCACCGGCTCACTGAACTGCCCGGGCCCAAACCCGCCACTGCCGAAGCTGCCCTCGGATGCTCCCCGCGAATCAAAGATCGCGATCCGCTTGTTGCCCGTATCGGCGACGAAGATCCGCCCCTGCTGGTCAACCGCCACGTCCCGAGGTCCCCAGAAGGCGTCCGGCGTCTCGGCCTGTCCGAAGAGGCCGAACATCCCCAGGAAACGGCCATCGGGCGTGAAGTGCTGGATACGGTGGTTCCAGGTGTCAGCAACATAAACGCTCCCGTCGGGCGCCACGGCCACGCCCCACGGCTCGTAGAAGGTCCCGCCCGGAGCCTCTCCTTGCTGGATGTCGGCGAAGCTTCCCCATGTCTCCAGAACCACACCCTGTGCGCTGAGATGGAGGATGCGGTTGTTCCCGGTGTCGGCCACGTACAGGCTGCCGTCCGGGGCAACGGCCATGTCGCGCGGCTTGAGGAAGGTCAGCGTGGAGGTCGGGTCCCCACCCAGGACCAGCTCGGCAGACCGCGTCGTCATCCCTTCCGCGTAGGGGTCGACGAACGGCTCGGGCTCGAGCGCTGCCGGCAGAGCGCCATAGTCCCACACCATAGCGGCCATGTCCTTGCGGACGTAGAGCCTCATCCGGGCGGAGGGCTGCCAATGTTCCAGCGAGAAATCGATGCCCGTGAGCGTCCCGTAGCGCGTGTAGTCGCGGTTCAGCCAGATGTCCCAGAGGGCCGCCCGGTAGTCTGGCGAGGTGATGGCGTTGCGGATGCGCTCCCAGGTAAGGTCCCAGTAGGCCTGCATGGGCCACCACATGCGGTTGTACTCGAAGCTGAAGTAGCGATCGGCCAGGATCGGCTCGATCCTCGCCCAGTTGGCGTCACCGACGATTACCAGGGGGTAGTTCAGCAGGTCGCGCCCCGGTGAGGCGCCGAACGGGTGGGTGTTGGTGTAGTCGCGCAAGTACCACATGTAGGGATAGGAGGTCTCATTGTCGTAGGCGACATCGATTGCCAGGCCGTCCGTCGTCCGGAGCGAGAAGTCCTCGACCTGCTCCAACACCGTCTTCGAACCGGTGGCCGAGTGGGCGTAGACCATGAACTCGGTCGGGTTGTCGTAGTTGATGTACGAGGCCCGGAAGGATGCCCGAACGGTCAGGATCAAAAGTCCGGCCAGGACGAGAACGCCGGCCAGTCTTCCGGGGCTTGGCTCGCTCCTCCCCTTGGCGGCCAGGATCAGGGCCGTCAGCGACCCGATCCCGAAGCCCAGCGAGGTCAGCAGCCCAAGGGTCACGCCCAGCTGCTCGAGCTGCGCGCCCTGGAAGATGGGTGTCGGTCCGAGCAGGTAGCCCAGCGCGCGGCCGAACGCGATCAGCGTCAGTGCGGTCAGGCCGATGATCAGCCAGGTCTTGCCCCGGCGGAAGGCGCTCCAGTCGATCGAGTCCAGGAACCTGCCGATTCCCCAGCCGGCCAGCAGGATCAGGGGCAAGGCGATGTGGACCGTCAGCCAGGGCATCTTCTCCCCGGCATAGGAGTAGGCGGCGAGCGAGCTGACCGCCCAATAGCCAAGGAAACCAGCGGCCGGGAATGCTGCGGCCGGGGTCTCGCCCAGGTCAAGCGGCGGCGCCGGGGCGGAGGTCTTGCCGGAAGCGCGCTCCCGTCTGCTGGCCAGGATTCCCTTCAGCCCGTAGCCGCCGGCGATCAAGGCCCCGATGGCCGGCAGGAACTCGTAAACAGGGATCTGGACGACGAGGAAGTAGTACCAGGGCTGGCTTCCACGCTGCACGCCTTGCTGTCCGAGCCAGTAGGCAAGCGATCCGATCGCGCCGGTCGTCAGGCCCAGGGCATGGGTGAACATCGTCGTGTACAACGGAACGTAGATCGCGGCGAACACGCCGGCCGCTATGGCCCAACGACGCCAGCCCCAGGCCAGGCCGATCCCCGCGGCGATCAAGAAGATCAAAGGAAGAGCGATCCAAAGCCGTTGCAGGGACGCCGGTTCGAGCAGGGCCTGCGGATTCGCCCCGTCCCCGTACCTGGCGATCGTGTCGGCGGGAAGCGCCAGGGCCGGGAGCTGCGTGAGCGTCAGCGTGCCGCTGATGATCAGGAGATCCAGGGCCGGGAAGTCGGTTCTCAACCGCGTGCCAAAGGCCGCCAGCAGGGCGGCGATGATCAGGACAGCGCCAGCACCGGCCAGGATCCACCCAATCAGCATCGGGGGCGTGGAGCTGCCCATGAGCACCTGATCGACGGCCTGATCTGCCTCCACGGCCGTGGTCGTCGGAACCAGCATTCGGAAGAAGTAGAACATTGCCACGCCGATGCCAAGAACCGCGACCACGATCCCGACCAGGAAGGTGACCTTGTGCGCCAGTCTCTCCCAGTGCTGCCGCAGAACCTGAATGACAAAGGCAACTCCCAAGAAGAGCAGGAGTTGGGCATCGTATATGAACGAGGTCTCCTTGGTGGCGAAATGGAGCGCCAGAGAGGCCGACAGCAAGTACAGCCACCGGTTCTGCCGGGTCTCGAAGTAGCGGAAGACCGCCCAGAACATCAGCAGGCCTTCGACAACCACAAAGGCCTCGTTCCGGGCGTAGCGCGAGTAGTACAGCATGTAGGGCGAAGCCAGCAGGAGGGCGGCGGCGACCAGACCGCCGGTCTTGCCCAGCCAGCGCCGGAACACCCACAAGAGGGCGACCGCGATCACACCCGAGACAGCCGCCGGCACGCGCGCCGTGGCGTCGCTCACGCCAAAAAGGAAGTACGTGAGGCTCAGCAGCTGGAACTGCATCGGCCCGTGCATCAACGGGTTGTGCTGGAAGCCGAGGCCCCGATACAGATTCCAGGAGTAGTAGACATGGGAGATCTCGTCGTGGCTCATCACGCGCGTCTCGAGCATGACGAAGCGCGTCAGAACCGCCGCCAGGAGGATCGCGGCGAAGACGACAGTCTCGGCGTTGACTCGCAGGCCGGTGGACAGGATCCGCTCCAGCGGTCCCTGTCCCGTGTCCGTGGTGTGTTCAGCCATTGCCCTCCATCCTCCTTCCGGACTTCGCTCTACCGCCCCGGTTCTGCGTGACCGCGACCGGCCGGCCTCCCGGATTGCCATGACGAGCAGCCGGGTCTTTCCGGCGAACGGATCCCGACTTCAGCCGTTCGATCTCGCCTGCGCTCAAGCGCCGCCATTGACCGGGCTTGAGATTACCGAGGCCCAGGCCGTCGATCCTAACCCGAACCAGCCTCTCGACACGCAGGCCCAGAACCCTGGCCGTCTCCCGAATCTGGCGCTTTCTGCCCTGCCGCATCACGACCTTCACCCACGCTTTCCGCCCCAAGCTCTCCGCAACGTCTACGCTGGCCGGCAGGGCCTTCTCGCCATCCGGCAGGACCACGCCCCGCCGCCAGGCCTCGATCTGCTCCTCATCCGGAGCGCGGCTGAGCAAGACCCGATACTCTTTCTCGTGGCCATACTTCGGGTGTGTGAGACGGAAGGTCGTATCGCCATCATTGGTCAGCAGGATGAGCCCCTCGCTGTCGACATCCAGCCGCCCAACGGGATACAGCCGGACGGGCAGATCTACCAGGCCGCAGACCGTCGATCGATCTCCCTGAGCGACGAGCGAAGACACGACCCCGACTGGCTTGTTCAGCGCGACGTACACAGATGCCTCGGGCTTGGGGAGAGGCTCCCCATCCACCCGGATCTCTTCGCCCGCCGGATCTGC
>Ga0315275_10004909_pt1 | contig 12586 bp, 10 predicted proteins | sample YL17G03_0_MG_FD_205557 | JGI IMG/M metagenome (GOLD analysis project Ga0315275, IMG submission 205557) | Sediment microbial communities from Yellowstone Lake, YNP, Wyoming, USA - YL17G03_0 | ecosystem: Environmental > Aquatic > Freshwater > Lake > Sediment | place: USA: Wyoming | collected... | reverse complement strand
CGCTCATCCAAGAGCGACCAGACGGAGGCGAATTTCTGCCGGAGCTGAGTGACGGTTTTCATATCCCGGAATCATACCACCTCCCGGCTTGACGTGCTACCCTTATTTATGAACGCTGCCTTAGTCCTCGAAGGCCAAGGCCACATGGAGCTCGACGGCGAAGTGGTCCCCATCCGCCCCTTCAGCACAATTCTGATCAAGCCCCTCTGCCGCCACCGGGCGGTCGGCCGGCTCCGCATCGTCAACATCTGCATCCCGCCCTTCGACCCCGCCGATGAAGCTGATGTTTTTTGCGGACTTTGCCATTGCATTGACGGAGCCGGCGCGGTATGATGGACCAACTTGGGTAGGATAAGTGGATGATCAGTGATCGGACCTCTCGGGCTGTCTACTCTCGGGGCGCCGCCCAAAGCGTGGCGGGCACCCGTCAAATCGTAAATTCCTCGGGGTTTACCTTGATCGAGTTGCTGGTGGTGATCTCCATCATCGCGCTTTTGATGGCGATCCTGATGCCTGTCCTTCAAAGCGTCCGCAGCCAGGGCAAGGCTACCGTCTGCCAGGCGAACCTGCATCAGTGGGGCATGCTGTTCGCGACGCTGGGCGAGGGCAACGAAGGCCGCCTCCGCGACCGCGACGCCTGGGACCGCTGCCGGACCCAACAATTTGCCTATTACCTTGACAACTTCACCTTCGCGGACTTTTGCCCGATGGCGACACGCAAGATCAGCCAATCCGGCGCCGGCAGCGCGGACCTGGCTTGGTACTGTCCCCGCCACCCGTATCGCGCGGGCAGCTACGGCCTCAATGGCTGGACCCCGGCCTACGACGGCGGCGAAGGCACAGGCCCGCGGCCCGCGGCCCAGCAGAAGCGATGGACGGGCATCTACTCCAAGGGCGGCAGCAATGTGCCGGTCATGCTCGATTGCGCCCTATGGGCCGGCTACCCTACACACTACGACAGCCCGCCGCAGACCATGAACGAGGCTGCCACGAATCCCAACGTCAGTCTCACCAACAGCATGAGGCCCTTCTGCATCCCCCGTCACGGCGAATTCATCCATGGCGTTTTCATGGATTGGTCCATTCGCAAACTCGGCCTCAAAGAGTTGTGGACTCTCGCCTGGAACCCCGACTTCAACATCAATGGCCCCTTCACCCGCGCCGCCGGCATGCAGGCGGAAGATTGGCCCGCCTGGATGCGCCGGTTCAAAGACTACTGACCGCGATTCGTGCCTCGCCCGATCTGCCCATTTTGGCCTCCTGCAGTCACAGCCGCAGTTGGATCTCATTGCCGGCCGGGACCTGTACGGTTGTTGTCTTGCCCTGCCACGAGATCGTCAGATGGAATGAGCCGGTGCTTTGGATCGTGACGGCACGAGTGCCCGTTGCATCGGCTTCTTCGCACACGAGCGAGACGGTCTTGCCTGCGAACCAGAACCGTTCGACTCCGACCCGGCGGGGCGAGCGTACGTCCCACGTCACCTTGTCCGCCAGAGCGTCCGCCCGGATTCCGACGGCATACTCGATGAAGAAGGCAATCGGCCCCAGCCCGGTCCAGCCGACGAAATCCCCTTTTGCCGGCTCGCCGTGAGCGATGCTCTGCGGGGCGTAGTTCTCCCAGATGGTGCCCGTTTCCCTGAAGACCGCGACGATATTGCGCAGGTGGTTCAACGCAATCTCTCTGGCGAGGTCTGCATAGCCATAGTTCTCCAGACCGGCGACCACCATTTTATCGGTCGGGACCCAGACGGCGCCTTTCCAGTATCCGCCTTTGGGATTGAAGCCGGGCTCGTTCGCCGCCAGGGTGGGCACCCGATGGGGCGTGTTGAAGGTCTCGGGGTTCTTGAGTTCCGCGGCCAATGCCTCGGCCTGGGACTTCGAGGCCACCTTCGCGAGCAGCGCCCAGAAAGCCGCGATGCTTCTCACCGGGGCTCGCTCGCCCTTGAGGGTCAGGTCGAAATAGAACCCGCGCTGCTCGTCCCACATGAGGCGATTGATGAGCGTGGAAAGCTGCTCCGCATCCCGGCGGTATTGCTGAGCTTCAGCCTCTTTGCCCAATATGCTGGCCATCTCTGCCAGATTCCGGGCGAAGAGGACCATCTCACAAGAGATGTCGATCCCGGTGCCGCCGGGTTCCAGGTAGGGGTTGCGGGTGGAGTTGTCCATGCTGGCCCAGTCGGTCAGGTAGAGTCCGTTGCCCTGCTGGAGGTGTTTCTGGAGGGCGGCGTAGTACCGGGTCAGGGGCTCCCAAACCAGTCGCAGCCTGTTCTTGTCGCCCGTGAGCCGAAGACTCTCCAACTCGGCCCAGGCGAAAATCGGGTGATTCAGAGCGTCCAGCGTCAGCTTGGGATTCGGCGTAGGGACCGGCCGGCCCTCATAGACCACGCTCACTCTCTTTTGCCCCGTGTCCAGCGTGTACCCCCACCGGCTAAAGAGCGGCTCATCCTTCGCGTTCACCCATTGCTCGAAGTCCAAGCCCGTGGTGCGATTGATCTCCCGGCAGATCTCGCCGTCCTCATGCTGCTTGGCGTAAAAGTTGTCCAGAGAGCAGATGCCGGGGACATCGGGGTGGGCGTAGTTGCAGAACATCGTCATGAAACACGTGTCCCACAGGAAGATATTCTGGTTGAACGCCGCGTCGATGAACGCCGAGACGAAGCCGCTGTCCTGGGCCGGCTCGTGGAAGTTCCGGAAGGCCAGCTCCCACGCCTTCCAGTAGCATTTGATGGTATCGGGGTCCTCATCGAAGATCGGAGAGGGCAGCTTGCTCTTTGCGGTCGCGAATGCCGGCAACGGCCTGGGCTCATATCGTTTCTTGGCAAGATACGTGCCTTGCCCCGCCGAGACGATTGGGCTCGCAGACGCAACGAACAATGGCAAGAGGATTGCTGTGATCCAGGCTACCGGTCCCGGTTCGCGGCTTGCTACGCTTCTACCCATGTGATTCTCCTCAGGAGACAGACCTTGCGACCCTCACAGGATAGCAGCGTTGGCCAAAAAGGCAACAGTGCAAAGGGCCCTGAGCCGCCGCCCAATTGACCCCATGCAAACATGCGGATGGATTACGGCCAAGCATGCCAAAGCGTGGGCGCGGACAGAGAGTGAGGCGTGTTCCGTTCTCAACGTCTCTGTAGCTCTGCACGTGATCCGGCGTTTCCTCTACTTCGCCAGCTTGGTCAGGGCCTTCTCCACGTCCATCTCCCGGCCAACCATTGATAGCGCCGAGCAACTTACCCGGACTCACTCAGCACTTGGCGGAGTGCCCTACTCCAAGACTTGGTATACTGCCTCAGAGCTGAGTGTGCCCGACGCAAAAAAGCCTTTTGGCACCTTCGAGTTTATTTGCCACGAGCTGCCGGCCGGAAAGACTACGCGGCCGGGGGCGCTCTTCTTCTGTGTGCCGCCACTAATCATCAGACAGTAGTAGAAGGCATTGTGTTCTGTGCCCTCCGCTGGAGCTTCCAGCGGCTTCGCGTCGCATATAGCTGTTGATGTCACATGGTCGGAACTAATGCAGTAGTAGTATCTTAGTTCCTTCGCGGTCACACCGGGACCGGGACCGAGGATCGACAGGGAGGGCTGGTCTGCCGGCTGGGGGGGTGGCGAATCCGGATTTGATATGAACAAGTACGGCGGACCAGCAAGCTGCGGGTAAAGACCCGTGAATGAACTGTCGGCGAATGTAACGCAGATTGCTCTCGGATTCCCTTCGGCGGTGATCCCTCCGGTGACCTTAACCAACGTTGGCCATACCGGCGCCGGCTTGCCGGCATGGCCTGCCACCGCAAGCAGTCCCAGAATTGCCAACGCGGTAAAGACGATGGGTAGAGTGTTTCTTACTTTTCTCATGACAGGTTTCTCCTTAACAGTTGTCGTTCGGTTTGCTTTGTCGGCTGCTATTTCGAGTCCTTCGCACCGGTGCCCGCCGGCAGAAAGTTCTCCATCACCCACAGCTCGTGAATGCGCTTCCCTGCCGAGAATGCGATGCGCTGCCCGTCTGGGTGGACGCGCAGGCTGTAGCACCAGCCGAGCTTCGCTTCGGTGATCTTCCGAGGTTGGCCGCCCTTCGGTGGCACCTGCCAGAACTCAATGGTGTCGAAGTCCCTCTGGACCGTAGTCAGCACCGTTGTGCTATCTCGCGACCAGGCCACCGCGCTAAGCTGGCCCCCGGGCTCATTGCGCCGGAGCAATTCGGTGATCTCACCACCACCCGATGGCACAACGACAATACTCGTGACGTACTCCTTCGCCTCTTTGGTTGGCTCATTGAAGCCGACTGCGATGAATTCACCGTTCGGCGAAAGGGCCCAAGTAATCCACCCTCCTTGGGCCTTCTTGGGGAAGTCGAAGATGCTCTTCTGCTCGCCGCCGGCGATCTGCCTCCGAAAAACAGCGAATCCTTGCGAATAATAGAGAGTCTTCCCGTCGGGGGACAATTCCGCTCGCCAGACACTGCTCTCCGCGGCCTCCAGCAGGACGGTACTGTCACCGGTGTCAACGTCAACGCGGCACACGCGCCTCGGTAATTTCTCTTTGCCGGCTTCGAAGACCGTCAACCACGAAACCAGCAGCGAGTGCCCGTCTGGTGACCAACGAAGACATCTGACCATCGGAAGCTTGGGCAGAAGTTCCCGTTCCTGACCCGTGGCCAGAGAGCGGACGCGGATGACGTGCGGCTGGCGGGACGGCTCCGGATAGGAGCAATAGGCTAGACTCTGGCCGTCCGGGGACCAGTCGGCATACCCGTTGGTACCTGCGGCGGGCAACGCCGCCGGCGCAGACAAGAGTTGGCCCGCCACCACGTCGATCGCCGCCGTATAAACATTGACACCGTTGTACGCCACCTCATAGTAGTACGAGCCGTTCTGCGTGAACCCCTTGGGCTCCACCGCTCCTAGGTTGCGCGCAACCAGTTCGGGCTCGCCTTGCGCCTTGCCCTCGGCAACGGGCAGGAGCCAGGCATCCCAGGCTCCCATGCGGTCACTGGCAAAAAGGACATATCGACCATCGGGTGTCCACCCCAACAGCCTGTCGTCGGCCGGATGCTGGACGAGCGGTGTTTCCTGCCCGGAGGCCATCTCGACCACAAAGATATCCTGCTTGCCGGGTACGAAAGGCAGACCATAGGCGACGTATTTCCCATCCGGCGACACCTTGGTTCCCGTCGCCCCCGGGCCGGCGCTCGCCGTCTTGATCTTGTGGATGGACCCGTCGGAAACGGAGACGGACACGATGCTTATCATGCTGTCCTTGCTCGGCCATTGAACCGGCCACTGAACCCCCAGTATCCGCCCGCCATCCGGGAACCATTGGACGGGGCCCACACCGGAGCACAGATCACGTTGTCCCGAGCCATCGGTCCCGATGAGACGCAAATGTGCTTTGGGCCGCTCAGTACCGTAGGCAATGGTTTTGCCATCCGGTGAGATGACCGGAGATACAGGACCACTCTCGTCCGGAGCGTTTTTCCTCGGCTTTAGGGTGTGTTTCTCGCCGGTGGCGAACTCGCGAATGACAATATCTTCACCTGGTATGTCCACATCACAGAGGTACTTCCCGTCGGGTGACACGCTGGAGTATCCGGTGATATTCCTTTCTACCAGGCGCATCGTCACACCGGATTTGCTTGACGGTGCCGAACTGGCCAACACGGCCGCCCGTGGGGCGTCGGTCATGGCTATAATTCCGAGCACCGCGACGATGCCGAGTCCCGCGACCGACCAGCGATACGAATTGTTCTTGAACTGGGTAATCATGGCAATCCTCCTTTTCAGTTGGGATTTGTTTTCGAGAATTCCGGCCAGCCCGGGCAGAGGGGGCGGGAACGAGAAATGTTCCAGGAGGCTTACGATGGCCCGGCCGTAGTCTTTCGTGCCCTCGCCCTGCGTGCGGGTCAGCACCAACGCGTCACAGGCCAGTTCCCGGTCGCAGCGCATGCGGTGAAAGGCCAGCCAGACCAGTGGATTGAACCAGTGCAAGACTTGCAAGAGGGCCGTCAGCCACGCCAGAGCGATGTCATGCCGCTTCACGTGAGCCAGCTCATGCAGGAAGACATAGCGCAGCTCTTCCTGACCGAGCTGCTTGGCGATATCTCTGGGTATCAACAGCCGAGGCCGGATAAAGCCGAGCAACACCGGCGTATTGACCTTTTCCGATGTGACAAGAGCCACGATGGTCCGAAGCCCCATCCTTGCTCTACATTCCTCAAGCAGCTCGAGCACGTCCTTATCCGTCGAAGGATGCTCGATACTGGTCGCCCGCCAGAGCTTCGCGTTGCTCACTACGACATACGCGCCCAGTGCCAGCGCTCCCATCAGCCAGACAAGGGGCAGGACATTTCTCGTCCGGCGGGTAGGATGCAGTGCTGCCCCCTCTGACTTCTGCGACCCCTGCGGCACGCGATCTATATTCTTGGGTTGCCCATCGGGATTCGTCGCTGCGCCAGATCCGGCGGATTGGTTCGCAAGAGACTGGGGGCTGCCGGTTGCGGGCGGCGGGTCGGACGGTTCCATCGGGCTGGAATGACTCCCGTGCGGCTGGTCCCACCAGGCCACGACGTTGAAGACGCTCAAACGGCTCTGCGGAGTCCACGGAAGCACCATGCGAATCACGAGAATCAACCAGAGGGCATGATGCCATCGGACGCCGAGCTTGTTGCGGAATACCGCCTGAAGGAGAAGAATCAGGCAAACGATCAGGCCGGCCTGGACGGTGCTGCGCAGAAGCCACTGGAAGAACGGTTGCATCTGTACGCTGAGGGTCCCCATTATTCGCCCTTGCCTTTCTCCTCAAGGATGGCCTTGAGTTCCGCGATGTCTTTCTTCGAGAGCCTGGCATCTTCGAGGAAAGCCGCGATCATGGGTTTGGTGGCCCCCCGGTACACCCGCCCGAGGAACGATAGTCTCTCGTACCGGGTACACTGCTCCTCGCCCACCGCCGGAGAGTACCTGTACTCCCGGCCCTCTTTGTCAAAATGGATGGCTCGCTTGTTGAGAAGCCGGTTGATGAGGGTTCGGATGGTCCGTGGGCTCCATTGCACTTTGCCCGCCAGCTTCTGGATGATTTCGTTGGCCGTGAGGGCGCCTTGGGACCACAGGGCCTGCATCACGACCCATTCAGCCTCCGAGATTTTGGGCAAGTTCTTCACACGACGATCTCCGATATTACACATGTAATTTTATACAAGATATTACATGCGTAATTCCATGTCAACGGAAAAATCTCAGAAATTTTCGCCGGCGGCAGAAAAAGACGTATGAGCAGGCTGGCAGGCTGCAAATCCGATTCTCGGCGTGCCACGTGGGCGGTATAATTCCGTACCCAAGGTGGCTGGTCGCGTGTGACCTTGGGGATGGAGTTTCGGGTCGTGGGGCCGATGAGCAGCTTGATAGCCAAACTTGCGTCGAAGGACAGATTGCGTGTGGCGGGGCTTATGTCCGGCACATCGGCCGATGGGGTCGATGTCGCTATCGTGGACGTCGGCCGTCGCCCAGTCCGCGTGCGGGCATTTGACGTGTTTCCGTACCCCTCCGCCTTGCGAGCGGAGATTCTCCGCCTGTGCCGGCCTGAGACGGCCAGGTTGGACCGGATCTGCCACTACAATCATGTCTTGGGCGAGGTCTTTGCCGAGGCCGTGATTCGGCTCTGCGAGAAGAGCGGCATTGCGCTGCGCTCCATCGACGTAATCGGCTCGCATGGGCAGACGATCTATCACAATCCGAAAGGCGGCCGGCACGGCGGCCGGGCGATTGGCTCCACGCTGCAGATCGGCGAGCCCTCCCGGATCGCTCAACGCACGGGAATCACGACCATCGCGGACTTCCGGCCCCGCGACATGGCCGCCGGGGGCGAGGGCGCGCCGCTGGTGCCTTATGCCGATTGCGTGCTCTTTCGCGACGAGCGGCTGTGCCGGACCGTGCAGAATATCGGCGGCATCGCCAATCTGACCTTCCTGCCTGCTTGTAGGGTGGGCTGTGCCCACCGATTCCCATGGAATGAAAATGGGCAACAGATGGTGGGCACAGCCCACCCTACAAACAAGGATGTCTTGGCCTTCGACACCGGGCCGGGCAATATGGTCATTGACGGCATGATGCGTCTGATCACGAAGGGGCAGCGCCAGTATGACCGCGATGGTGCAACGGCGGCGAAGGGCACCGTGCACGAGGGGCTTCTGAAGGAGATGTTGCGGCATCCTTTCTTTCGGCGTCGCCCGCCGAAGTCCACCGGCCGGGAGCAGTTCGGACAACAATACTGCGAATGGCTCTACGACAAGGCCCGCCGAGAGGGACTATTGCCCGAGGACGTGGTCGCGACGGCGACAGCGTTTACAGCATCGAGTATCGCTCAGGCGTACCACAAGTTCCTGCCGAGGCTGCCGGACGAAATGATCCTGTGCGGCGGCGGCGCGCACAACGTGACGCTCGTGCGGATGTTGCAGCAACGGCTCGAAAACGTTAAGATCCGCTCGACGGATGAGTTTGGAATCAGTGTGGATGCCAAGGAGGCCGTCTCGTTTGCTATTTTGGCGTATGCCACGATCAAAGGGATCACCAACAATGTCCCCGGCGCCACGGGGGCGAGCGAACCGGTCGTTATGGGAAAGATCGTGCCGGGCACATGACAACGCGAAAATGCCTGCCAACCACCGAAAGGCGCAATCCGCGCAGCGCCAATATCGACACGCTGTCCACCCTGGAGATCGTCGATCTGATCAACTCGGAGGATCGGACGGTGCCGCAGGCGGTCGGCTCGCAGCGCCAGAGCATCGCCGCCGCGATTGATCTGATTGTCGATTGTTTCCGCGAGGGTGGCCGGCTTTTCTATGTCGGCGCTGGCACCAGCGGCCGGCTCGGCGTGCTGGACGCCTCCGAGTGTCCGCCGACGTTCGGTGTCCGACCCACCTTGGTTCAGGGGATCATCGCCGGGGGCCGGCGGGCCCTGGTCCGCTCTGTCGAAGGGGCGGAGGACCATGCGGACGACGGCGCGAAGGCTGTTGACCGCAAGCGGGTCAAGTCCAAGGACGTGGTGGTGGGATTGGCCGCATGTGGGATGACGCCCTTCGTGCGCGGGGCCCTTCGCCGGGCCCGGCAGATCGGGGCGGCAACCATCTGCGTAACATGTGCGCCCGAAGCGGTGAAATCCCTCCCGGCGGACATTGTCATCAATCCCGTCGTCGGTCCCGAAGTCATCACCGGCTCCACGCGGATGAAGGCGGGCACGGCCACGAAGCTCGTGCTCAACATGCTGACAACCACGGCCATGATCAAGCTCGGCAAGGTCCATGGCAACCTCATGGTCGATCTGCGGGCGGTGAACAACAAGCTGCGCGATCGGTCCGTGCGGATCGTGATGGAGTTGACACATCTGTCGCGCCGCCAGGCACAAGCCCTGCTCCAACGGGCCGAGGGGAAGGTCAAAGCCGCCATCGTGATGCACTTTCGCAGGGTCGATCTCGAGGGTGCCCTGCAAATACTCGACGAATGTGACCAGTTCCTGCGCAAGGCGATAGAGGATCAGACATAATCGACGCCACGATTTCGCAACACATGACTGGATCGCTCAGCGGGCTCGATGGGCTCATCGTTGCCGGGGCGGTTCTCCTGCTTCTCGTGATCTCCTATGTCTTCGGGCGAGAGGAGAAGGATACGCAGGACTTCTTCCTGGGCGGCCGGCGCGTGCCCCCGGTCGTCGCGTGTCTGTCGTTCGTCGCTACCGAGATCAGCGCCCTGACCATTGTCGGCATGCCCCACACGGCGTACACCGGGAACTGGCGATGGATTCAATTCATCATCGGCCTGGCCCTCGCTCGATTGATCGTCGCGTTTCTCTTCATCCCGGCATTCTACAAATACCAATGCACGAGCATCTACGAATTCCTGGGCCATCGATTCGGGCCGGCAACGCAATACACCGGCTCGATCTATTTCCTGGTCACGCGCCTGCTAGCTTCCGGCGTGCGGCTCTACGCGACCTGCATGGCGGTCGGGAAGATCATGGACTGGCCGCTGGCCGCGACGATTGCCCTGTTCACCGTGGTCAGCATCCTCTTCATCGCCTTCGGCGGCATCAAGGCGGTCGTCTGGGCCGGTGCGTATGAGGCCGTCTTCTTCGTCGTTGCCGGCGCGCTGGTGGTCGGCTACCTGCTCGGCCACATCGACGGCGGCTGGGCTACGGCCCTGCAAACCGCCCGCGAGGCCGGCCGGCTGAGCACGTTCAACTTCCGGCTGGACCTCCACGACGCCAGCACGTTCTGGGCGGGGGCCGCCGGCGGGCTCTTCACCGGCCTGGTCTCCTTCGGCGCCGACCAGGAGATGGTGCAGCGGCTCCTGACCGTCGAGACGCGAAGGAGCAGCCAGAAAACCATCATCGCGACGATTATCACGGTCCTGCCGGTCTATTGGCTGTATCTGGCGATTGGGACGCTTCTGTACGTCTTCTACTCTCAGCATCCCGGATTGGCGCTGCCTCAGGAAACGAAGGAGATCTTCCCCCATTTCGTCCGAACGGTCCTGCCCGCCGGCCTCAAGGGTCTTGTCCTCGGCGCGATTGTCATGGCGAGCATCGACTCGCCGCTGAACTCATTGACCGCGTCGTTCGTCAGCGACATCTACCGCCCGCTGATTCGAAAACATGCTGCCGAGCGGCATTATCTGTTGGTGTCTCGCGTGGGTGTCATCGGCTTTGGCCTCCTGCTGGCCGCCATTGCGGTGATCTGTTCCCCCGTCCAGAACATCCTCTGGTTTGCCTTCCAGATTCTCTCGCTGACCGGCGGTCCCATGCTTGGCGTCTTCCTGCTGGGCCTCCTGACGCGGCACAAGGCCAACCTCGCGAACCTCCCGGCCATGCTGACCAGCACGGCCATTTGCACGGTGCTGCTCGTGCTGATCCAACAAGAGAGATTGCACCTCGGCTGGACCTGGCTGATCGTCATCGGCACAGCGGTCACGATGACCCTGAGCTATCTGATCGGCTTGGCCGCGGACTGATAGTAGCCTATGTCCCTCAGGAGACTGTCGGGGCTGGCCTTGCCGAGGCACGGGGAGGTGTCGCGGAGGCGGTAGTCGCTGTGTTGGGCGTCAATGAATTGCGGGTCGGCGATCAGATTGCCGATCCCGGGCCAAGTGGTGCCGATGAGGTCACAGTAGCTGACGTGGATGTCGGATTTCAAGTAGGGGGCCTGGACGCTGACCGGCTCCGTGGCATCCACAATCGAGTTGGTCACATTGTAGATGATCGTCCCCTTTTTCACGCCGTACTTGTTGTGCGACTGGAGGCCGGCGTCGATGCGGCCCGCATATTGCGACGCGATGATCGTCGTGTGGTCGAGGTTGACGATGGCGGTCCCGCCCTCAAAGCTCTTGGCGGCGATGCTCGCAATCGTCGGGTCCTCCGGCGCCAGGTTATTGCCGGCCAGGAGACAGTGCCGGAGCGTCGTTTGCCCGTCAAACACGCTGACGGCTTTGTCTTTACAGCCCCGGATGATGGAATCTTCGACCACCATGTCGGAGCCCAGGGTGTCGATGCCGTCGTCATCCGTGCCGGCGATCACACTGCCGAGGAACGTGCAGGTCTGCTTCGGAAGCTGGCTATGCACGTAGATGCCGTCGGCGTCGTCCTTGTTGCGTATGTCGATGATCCAGCCGTCCTCGAAGAGCAGCGACGTGCCCGCGATCTCCGGTCCCATAGCCGAGCGGGTGAATAGCGTACTCGTGAAAATCAGCTCGGTCCCGGAGGAGGCGTCCATGATCTTGCCGGCGTGGTCGGTCAAGGAGGCATGATCGAACGTGAGGGCGGAATTCGAGGCTCGAATCGCCGGGCCGGTGCCGGTGTGACCGACGCCGGGGGAACGTCCGGCCCGCATGATCTCCGTGTAGCGGAACATGGAGGGTTTGGCGGCGGCAAAGTGCAGCTCGCCCCAATTCCGGCCGGCGGCGTAGGCGGTGAACGTGATCGGGGATGCGGCGGTGCCAAGTGACTGGATGCTGCCCTGCACGTCGATATCCGTGCCGTCGGTCCCCGACGCGACGCCGTCGATCAGCACGAGTGTGCCGGGCTTGAGCGTAAGGGTGACACCCGCTGGGATCGTGAAGTCGCCCCTTGTGACATGGTACACGCCGCTCCACGTTTGCGACTGTCTCAGAATCCCCGAGGCGGTTTGGACCGGCTGACCGGTCCAGTCGAGCAGCGTGGCCGTCTTGGCCATGCCAGGTGGCACCCCCGCCCCCGGAGGTGATGGGTTGGATTGCCCAGCCGAGGGCGACTGGGCCACACTGGCGGTCAAATCGAAATCGCCGCTGCCCGTGAAGGTTACGAGGGCGCTGCCCAGGCCGTTGTACAGGGCCAGCCGGCTGGTCGAGAGGCGGATGGTCGGATTGCCGGACACCGAGAGCACGGCGTTGGCGTCCCAAACGTCCCTGTCCACCACGCCATTGGGGCCTGCGATCTCGACCCGCACCAGGACCGGAACACCGGGCAGGTAGCTGTCCCGAACGATCAGATTGACCGTGGGGGCATTGGGATCACCGGCAAGCTGGCCCCCGGGCCCATTCGGATCTGCCACGGTCGGCAGCCCGTCCCCGGCTGC
>Ga0315275_10004908_pt1 | contig 12586 bp, 9 predicted proteins | sample YL17G03_0_MG_FD_205557 | JGI IMG/M metagenome (GOLD analysis project Ga0315275, IMG submission 205557) | Sediment microbial communities from Yellowstone Lake, YNP, Wyoming, USA - YL17G03_0 | ecosystem: Environmental > Aquatic > Freshwater > Lake > Sediment | place: USA: Wyoming | collected... | reverse complement strand
CTCGGTCCACGGCAGCACCGGAAGTCGCGCTTCCCACTCCAGGTACGTCGAGTGCGCATCGGCCGGCGCCCCGAGCCGCTCCACCGCGAGGTAGGCGACGAGCCACGGCGCGAGGACCAGCGCATACACCGCGGCGCGCGCCCAGCCCGACGGTGGATCGTCCACGGGCGCCGGCAACCGCAGCAGCGGTGCGTCCACCGTCCCGAAGCGCCGCCGCGTGAGGTCGCGCTCGAAACCCAACACCCACGCCACGGCCGCGATCGCCACGACGGGTGTGACGATCCACAGCCCGGCCGGAGAGCGCGCGGCGATCGCGACACCCGCCGTCGCCGCCACCGCGCCGACGTAGATCGGGTCGGCGGTCAGGCGGTAGATGCCGCGCGTAACCAGCTGCCGCGGCGGGAACGGGCTCATCGGCAGACCGCGTCCCCAGGTCCACAGCGCCGACATCCCGGCGACCATGCAGACCACGCCGGCCGCCGCGAGCGTCACGCCGCCGGCACGCGTGCCCACGTGCGGCAGCGACAGGAGGGCGTCGAGCCGAGCGGCCCAGGCCGCCAGGAGCGCCGGCAGGACCGCGCCGAACAGCGCGGCGTACGCCACGCGTCCCGCGATGCCGCCCCGGGCTGCCGGTGCGGGGCCGTCCACCGGGACACCCGCAGGCCGTCCGCTCACGGTACCCGCACCAGTTCGGCGATCGCCGCGCCGGGCACGACCGCACCATCGGACGAGCGCAGCGGTGCGTAGCACGCCCAGCGGGTGTCTTCGATGGCCAGCACGGCAGCCGGCACGAGCCCGCGCAGCGGGGCGAGGCCGCCGAGCACGTCATCGAGCAGCCGGGAATGCAGCAACTGCCGTGCGCCGATCGACACGCGGTCGCCGCCGGCGCAGACCTCGGTGTCGGTCACCGTGGCGCCGGGGCAGAGCGCGCCGTCGCGCAGCACCCACGTCGCCGGGGCTGCGCCGCGCCAGTCGATCCAGACCAGCGAGCGCGGCGACTCGGCGGCGATCCACCGGCCCCAGCGCAACTCGCGGATCGGCAGCCGCCACGGCGGGAGTGTCAGCACGAGGCGCTCGGCGTAGCCGCGCCCCCGCACGACGGCGCCGCCCGGCGCGCGCACGCTCACGTCGGCGACCGGGGCGGCGCACGCCCACTCCACGCTGCCGGCGCCGCTCGCGAATAGTTTCACCGACGCTCCAGCCTGCAGCACCTCGGCCTCCACCACGGTCTCGATGCCCGGGTCGCGCCACGTCAGCGAGCGGCCGTCGAGACGTGGCTCCGCCGCCCGGCCGAGGGCCGAGGTCCTGCGGACGGGAGTGCCGGGCTCGTAGACGGCGACGCTGCTCCACGTGAAGCCCAGGGAGCGCCACGTGAGCGAGGCCCAGTACGCGATCGCGACGCGGCCGCCGGCGTCCAGGCAGTCCACGTACCACTTCGTCAAGCGGAAGCCGTCGTCAGCAGGATCGGTCACAGGCACGCCTCCGGGCCCCAAAGTGCCACTCCGTGGGAGCCGCGTCCATACTCGTCTGGCGGCGTCAAGCCGGCGTCAAGTTGGCAGCGGAGCCTGTGCGCTGGCACACTTGGTGCGGCGGCAGGCGCCGGGCGCAACGGACCAGAGCCCGCGGCGGATGCCGCGGCCAGCACAAGGAGCCGGGTGTGAGCAGAATCGTCGTACTGGGGGGTGGATTGGTCGGCCGCGTGATGGCGCTCGACCTCGCGCGCGAGCCGGACCTGCAGGTCACCGTCGCCGAACGCGACGCGGGGACGCTGGACCGCCTGCGCGCCGAGGGGCTCGCGACCATCGCGCTCGACCTCGCGGACGATGCCGCGGTGCGCCGCGCCATCGCCGCGGCGGATGTGGTCGTAGGTTCCGCCCCGGGTCACATGGGCTACCGCCTGCTGCGGCTCGTGATCGAGGCCGGCAAGCCGTACGCCGACATCGCATTCATGCCCGAGGACTTCCTCGAACTCGACGCCCTCGCCAAGGCGCGCGGGGTGACCGCCGTGGTGGACTGCGGCGTGGCCCCGGGGATCTCGAACCTCCTCTGCGGCCGCGCCGAACACGAGTTCGACAGCGTCGAGCGGATGCTGATCCTCGTCGGCGGGCTGCCCAAGCGGCGGCTCTGGCCCTTCGAGTACCGCGTGGTGTTCTCCGGCGTGGACGTGATCGAGGAGTACCTGCGGCCGGCGCGCTGGGTGGAACACGGCGCTCTGGTCACCAAGCCCGCGCTCACCGACGTCGAGCCCGTCGACCTGCCGCGTGTCGGCACGGTCGAGGCCTTCAACACCGACGGCCTGCGCAGTCTCGCGGCGACCCTGCACGCGCCGTTCATGAAGGAGAAGACGCTGCGCTGGCCCGGCCACGTGGAGAAGATGCGAATGCTGCGGGAGACCGGCTTCTTCTCGCAGGAGCCGCTGGACGTGGCCGGGGCGGCGGTGCGCCCCTACGACGTGACCACCAAGCTGCTCTTCGATGCCTGGCGCCTCCCCGAGGGCGAGGCCGACCTCACAGTGATGCGCGTCGAGGCGTCGGGTGTCCTCGGCGGCGTGCCGACGACGTGGACGTGGGACCTCTACGACGAGGCCGATGCCACGACCGGCTTCCACTCGATGGCGCGCACGACGGGATTCCCCTGCGCCATCGTCGCCCGGATGCTGGCCCGCGGCGAGCTGGCGCGCCCCGGCGTCCAGCCTCCCGAGCGCCTGGCGGACGACGGCCGCTTCTACGAGCGGATGATGGAAGAGCTGCGCGCGCGGGGGGTCGTCCTCACGCGGACCGTCGCGTAGGGGTTAGTTCCGGATCACGACCCCGCGGTGGATGACGAGGCGGACGTTGAGGAGAGCGTTCAGGTCGCGCAGCGGGTCGCCGTTCACCACCAGTACGTCGGCGGTCTTCCCCGCCTCGAGCGTCCCCAGCTCGGCCTCGAGGCCGCAGACGTGGGCGGCGTTGCGCGTGGCTGCCACGAGGATCTGCATCGGCGTCATCCCAGCCTCCGCCATCCACAGGATCTCGGGCATCGGCATCCCCAGCTGGAAGTGCGGGTTCTGACTCGCGGGCAGGCCGCCGTAGTCGTCGCCCAGCGCGACGGTGCCGCCCAGCTGGAGGAATCGCCGCAGGTTGGCCTGGCCCGGCGCCAGCGCGCCGCCGGGTTCGAACACCGTCAGCGTCGGCACCAGCGGGATGTGCCGCGCGATCATCTGGCGGAAGAGCGCGTCGGGGACGGGATCCCACGTCACGTGCGCGGCGTCGTCCACCCCCGCGTCCACGACCGTCTGGAGGAACCGCGCGTCGGTGATGTGCGCCGAGACGCGCCGGCCGCGCGCGTGGGCGGTCGCGACGGCGGCGAGGAGGGCCTCCGTGGAGAGCACGGGGAGACTGTTCTGCACGGTGGTCCCGTCCTCCACGGCGACCTTGATGAGGTCGGCGCCATCGTCGAGTTCCTCGTTCACGCGCTGACGCGCCTCGGCGGCGGTGCTGACGTAGAGGCGCCCGTAGCCGCCGGGCGCGGTGATCATCCAGCCGGCGGACACCAGGCGGGCGTAGCCGGGGGCGCTCCAGGCGGTGTCGCGCAGGGCGATCAGGTTGCGGAGCACGGCCCCGGCCTGTTGGATGCCTTCGTCGCGCACGGTGGTCACGCCGGCGCGCGCCCAGGCTGACAGCGTGGTCGCCGAGTAGGCGCCGTGCACGTGGGCGTCGATGAAGCCGGGCAGGATGGTCGCGCCGCCGACGTTCAGCGTGTCGGCGCCGGGGGAGATCGTCACGCGCGAGCGGCGGCCGGCGAAGACGACCTTGTCGGCGCGGATGACCACGGCGGCGTCCGCAAGCGGCCCGGCGCCGGTGCCGTCGATGAGGGTGCCGCCCACGAGGACAAAGTCGGCGCCCGTGACGAACGGCTCGCCCTGGGGCTCGGTTGGGCAGGCGCCGACCGCGAGGCAAAGTACTGCCACGAGAAGTGGGCCGCGCATCTTCAGAGGCATCACGACAGTCGCTCCCCTGTGCGAATCCACGACGGTATCTCCGCGGGCGCTACTCCGCACGGAGCGCGACCGCTGGATCGAGGCCGGCGGCGCGCCGGGCGGGCAGCAGGCCCGCCAGCAGGGTGACGAGGGCGACCGCCAGCGCGGCCACGGCCAGCGTGCCGGGGTCGTTCGGCGATAGCTCGAAGAGCAGCGAGCGCAGGAACCGGCTCGCCGCCAGGAAGCCGCCCAAACCCAGCGCTCCTCCCGCCAGCGCCAGCAGCCCCACTTCGCCGAGCACCATTCGCTGGATCGAATGGCCGGTCGCGCCGAGGGCGAGGCGGATGCCGATCTCCCGCGCCCGCCTCGTGACGCCGTAGCTGGTCACGCCGAAGAGACCCAGCGCCGCGAGCACGGCCGAGAGCGCGGCGAACGTCAGGGACAGCGTGGCGAGCATGCGGTCGCGCAGCAGGGCCTCGCGCGCGATGGCGCCGAGCGGGGCGAACTCGCTCATCGCCACCGCCGGGTCGATGCGCCGCATCGCCTCGGCGACGGCGGTCGCGCTGACGACGCCGGTCACCGCGGTGCGCAACAGGACGTGCAGCGCCCCTGCGGTCGGCTGCTGGGCTCGCGGGAGAAAGAGCGTCGGCTCGGCGGCGGCCTTGAGCGATCGGCCCTTGGCGTCGCGCACCACGCCCGCGATCTGGATGTTGCGCGCCCCGTCCTCGAAGCCGATCAGCTGGCCGATCGGGTCCGCGCCCCCGGCGACGGCGCGCGCCAGCACCTCGTTCACGACGGCGACGAGCGGCGCGCCCGCGACGTCGCGACTGTCGAAGGCCCGGCCGGCGAGCAGCGGCAGGCCGATGGTCGCGAAGTAGTCGGCCCCGACGTGGATGACATCGACGAGCGCCGCCTTCGCTCCGCTGGCCGCCTGGCGGGGGCCACTCACCCAGGTGCCCGAGAAGCCGCCGGCGAGCGGCATGCTCGACGCGTGCGTGGCGCTCACCACGCCCGGAAGCGCCCGCGCCTGCTCCAGCACGGATTCGGCCTAGCGCTGGAGCCGGTCGCCCTCGTACCCGACCGACCGCGGGTTCAGCGTCAGCGCCACCACGCGGTCGGCCTGGAAGCCGGGGTCCACCGTCAGGACGTTGAGCAGGCTCCGGCCCAGAAGGGCGGAGGTGCACAGCAAGGCGAACGAGAGCGCCACCTGCGCGACCACGAGACCGCGTCGCACGCCCAGGGCGGCGGGGCGTCCTCCGGGCCCCATGCGCGTGGCGAGGAGGCCGGCCGCCGAGCTGCGCCGGGCGACCCCGAAGGCCGATGCCAGCCACACCAGGAGGCCGGTCGCCAGCGACACGCCGAGCGTGAAGACCACCACGCGCCTGTCGGGCACTGTATCCACGCCGGAGAGATCCGCGCCGAGGTCGAGCATCGTGGGCGCGAGGCTGCCCGCCCAGGCGGAGAAGAGCAGGCCCATCGCGCCGGACCCGCAGGCGAGCAATACGCTCTCGACGAGCCGCGGGCGCAGCATCTGCCAGCGGCTCGCTCCGAGCACGACCCGGATGGCCGCCTCGTTCGCGCGCAGCGCGCCGCGCGCCGCGAGGAGGTTGGCCACATTGCCGGCGGCGATCACCAGCACGAACGCCGCCATGGCGAGCAGCAGCCGGAGCGGGACCTCCAGGTTCCTGGTGGCGGACGAGCCTTCGCTGCCCACCGTCCCGCCCGGCACCAGCGTCGCCGAGTGGGTCGCGAAGTACTCGATGTCCGCCTGGTTGAGCCGCGCGCCGCCGGCGACCGCCTCGTCGAACAGGCGCCGGTAGTACGCCTGAACCCTCGGCTCCGCGGCCTCGCGGCTCACGCCGGGCCTGAGCCGCGCGAGCGCGAAGTAGATGCTCAGGGCGGGAGAATCCCAGGCGAAGCCGGGCGCGGAGCCCATTCTCATGGGCACCAGCTGGTTTACCATCCCCATCGGCAGGAAGAGATCCGGCCGCCGCCCCACGCCGGTTCCCGAGTAGCCCGGCGCCAGCACGCCGACCACCGTCACCGGTACGTTGTTGACCCGTATCGTGCGGCCGAGGACCGTGCGGTCCGCGCCGTAGTGCTGCGTCCAGAACGCGTGGTTGAGCACGACCACGGCAGGCCCGTCGCGCTGCGCGTCGTCGTCGGGCGTGATCCCGCGTCCCAGCAGCGTGCGAAGGCCCAGGGCGCGGACGAAGTCGGCCGACACGAACTCGCCGAACAGCTCGAGGGCGCCCGCGCCGGTCGCGACGGTGAGCCGCGCGGGGCGATGCACGCCCACGGCCACGAACAGGTCCTGAAGCCCGTCACGAAAGGCGCGGTAGAGTGGGTAGGAGATCCCGCTGATGTTCCCTCCGCCCACCGAGATCATGGGGCCGGGCGGTTGGGGGAGCGGCGGTGCCCCGATGTGCACGAGCTGCTCGGGGTTCGCCACCGGCAGCGGCCGCAGGGCCACGCGGTCGATCAGCGAAAAGATGGCCGAGTTGGCGCCGATGCCCAGCCCCAGCGTGAGAATCACGAGGAACGTCAGGGCCGGGTTCTTCGCCACGTTGCGGAGGATCTGGCGCAGGTCGCTGCTGAGTTGGCTCACGGAGTCATCCTGTCCGAACTCGCGCCGCAATCGGCCCGATGCGGGACTGACCCATCATCATCTGCGGCGACGGGTCGCCGGCGCCCGCGAGCCGCAACTGCCGCACGACATCCTCGCTCCCGCGCCAACCAACCCGCCTCGTGCATCGTGCCTCCACGGAAAGTCCATGGCGAAGCCCCGGTGCGGCCCGCCGGCGAGCGGCTGGTGGTGGTACTCCGTGAATCCGCCCTACGAACACCGCGGGCGGCGGGTTCCACCGCGAGGCGGGGAGGCCTATCGCACGGCCGCGACATCCGCGGAGCTGGCAACGCGGGACCCGCGTCAGGCATCCAGAGAGTGACCAGGAGTGCCAAGGAGCTGCGCCGATGCGCCCCTACGCCGTCTCGATCGCCATCGCCCTGCTGCTCGCCGGCTGCCGGGCCGGCCTGCCCGGCGCGGGCCGGGAGGCCGCGCCGCGCCTGGCTCCGGTCCCGGCCCCCGATCTCGTCGCGGAGGCGGATCGGATGGCCGCGCGGGACCTGTGGCCAGGGTTCGAGCCCCGCACGATGCCGGTGGCGATCTTCGACGGCCGCCGGACGTGGCTGTTCCGGCACCCCTCCGCGCCCGAGGGGTTCGAGGCGGACCCGGAGCATCCGGGCGTGCGCATCTTCCCCGGTCGCCATCCCTCCGTGACCGCCAACACCAGCACGTCCCTCGGTGGGATCCAGACCGCGGTGCTGCTGCTGGACTCCACACGGGCGAGCCGTGCCGCATTTGCCGGGGTGCTGATCCACGAATCGTTCCACGTCTACCAGCATCGGCGCCACCCGACGTGGACCGCGAACGAGGCGGAGCTCTTCACATATCCGGCCGACGACGGCGAGGCGCTCGCCTGGCGGCACCTCGAGACCGAGGCTCTGCGGCGCGCCCTGGCGGCCGCGAGCGGTGCGGCGTCGGCCTGCTGGACGCGCGAAGCTCTCGATGCCCGGGCACGGCGATTCACCAGGCTGCCTCCGGGCGCCGTGGCCTACGAGCGGGGCGTCGAGTTGGTGGAGGGTCTCGCGGACTACGTCGAGTACCGCGCGAGGAACGTCGCGGTGCGCGTCGCCTTCCCGCGCATCGAGTACCCGGCCGACGCCGTCCGCCAGCGCGGTTACGCGGTGGGGCTGGCTTTCGCGCGCCTGCTGGATCGGTTCGCTCCCGCGTGGCGCGAGGAGCTGGAGCGCCGCGACTCCACGGGCTTGGATAGCCTGCTCGGCGTCGCGGTGCGCGGGCGGGCCGATGCCGCCGCGTCGTGCGCCTTCGGGGCCGGGGCCGTGGAGGCGGTCCGGCGTCATGCCGTGCGGGACGTCGCCGCCCTGCGCGACCAGCGCGCGGCCCTGCGGCAGGCCTTTCTCGCCCGCAGTGGGTGGACGCTCGTCATCGAGGAGGAGCATCCCCCGCTGTACCCGGAAGGGTTCGACCCGCTCAACGTGCAGCGGCTGGCGGATGGCGAGGTGCTCCACACGCGCTGGCTGAAGCTCGGCGGGCCAGCGGGGACGGTGGAAGTGATGGGCCGCGCTGCACTGACGCGAGCTGCCGGCACGCACCCCCTCTTCCAAGGCGTGCGCTCCCTCACCGTCACGGGGCTGCCGGAGGAGCCGGCCGTCACGGAAGCGGAGGGACGTGTCACGATCGTGGCGGAGGGGGTGCGAGCCAGCCTCGTGGGAGTGTTGGTTGAGCGGGACGAAGGGACGCGTACCCTGAGGGTCCGAGCGCCCTAGCGAGACCACCCGCCGGCGGTCTTCGGCTGCGCTGTCAAGCCGGTCGAATCCTCGGGGCCCTGTGGAACGTACCGATCTGCATGAGGACACCCACCCGCCCCTTCGCGTGGCTCGCCGCGGCGATCCTGCTCGCCGCCGCCACGCCGGTGAGCGCCTCTGCACAGGGCGACTCGACCTGGCAGGATCACAATCGCGCCGGCGCGCTTGCCCTCCGGGCGCGGGACTGGCCGGCGTTCCGGTACCACCTCCTCCACCTCGATACGCTGCTCAGGGGCCTGCCGCTCATCCAGCTGCGGCTCGCGAACGTCGAGGCCAGGCTCGGCCAGCCGGAGGAGGCGCTGCGGCGACTGGAGCGCTACGCGGCGACGGGGCTCACCACCGATCTCTCAGCCGACTCGGCCCTGGCCACGCTGCGCGCCCTTCCGGGGTGGGCGCCGATCGCCGAGCGCATGGCCCGGAACGCGGAGCCGGTGCGCCGCGGCGACACCGTCTTCGTGCTCCCGTCCCGGGACATGCTCGCCGAGGACATCGCCTACGACCCGCGGAGCGAACGGTTCTTCGTGAGCAGCATGCGCGAGCGGCGCATCCTGGCCGTGGACCGCACCGGGCGCGCTCAGGACTTCGTGACGAGCGGCCGGGGTGGCCTTTGGGCGGCGGTGGACCTCGGTGTGGACGTGCGCCGCCGCCTGCTGTGGGTCACGACCGACGCCATCGCCTTCCAGGTGGGCTACGACAGCGCGGATGCTGGCCGCGCGGCGCTGGTCGCCTACGACCTCAACACCGGGCGGCTCGCGCGGCGCATCGACGCCCCGCGCGATACCACGCACTTCCTCGCCGACCTCGCCGTCGCCCCGACGGGCGAGGTCTACGTCTCGGACAATGCGACGCGGGCGGTGTACGTCGTCCGGCCCGGTGCCGACTCGCTGGAGGTGCTCGTCCCGGGCGGCGTGCTGGCGAACCCGCAGAACCCGGCGGTGTCCCCGGACGGCCGGCGGCTGTTCGTGGCCGACTACCTGCTCGGCATCGCGGTGGTGGACCTCGCCACGCGCCGCCTGGACTGGCCTTCCCAGCCGCCGGACGTGGCGACGAACGGCATCGATGGCCTCTACGTGACCGGGCGCTCGCTGATCGGGGTGCAGAACGGGACGGTGCCGGAGCGCATCGTCCGCTTCGCGGTGGACGAGGGCTTCACGCGCATCCTGGGCTGGGAGGTGCTGGAGCAGAACCCGCAGCTGGACGAGCCCACCCACGGGGTGGTCGTGGGGGACTGGTTCTACTTCATCGCGAACAGCGGCGACGATCGCGCGCGCGGCAACGTGGTGCGCGACGATCCGGCGGCGCGGCCGCCGGCGGTGCTGCGGGTGCGGCTGCGCTGAGCGGAGGCCCGGCTACATCTCCCCGCCCCCGCCCCCCCCGAAGCGCGGGTTCACAATGTTGTTGTAGATGGACCCGAACCGTTAGCTGAAGCCCACGCCGGCGTAGTAGCGGTAGTCGGTGGCGAGGGCGCTCTGGCGCGCGATGATCGCGTCCGCCGTCGCGCCCGCCGCCGGCAGGTAGAGCTGGTCGCGGACCCGCGTGTAGCTCCCATTCACGTTGAACGACACGCCCTGCAGGACGCGCAGATTGAGTCCCGCCGAGACCCCGTCGCTCAGCTTGGAGAGGTCGTGCAGGTACTGCGAGTGGGACGCGCTGACGTTGATGCTGCCCCACGGCTGCCGCACGGAGTACGAGACGGCGAGCGAGTGGACCGGCCGTCCCTCGTACGTCACGCCGTACAGGGTCTTCTCGATGTAGCGGGCATACTCCAAGCCCGCAGTGTAGCGGAGCGTGAGCGAGCGCCGCTGGGCCCGCGCGTAGGGGAAGACGTCGTACTCCAGCGCCGGCGCCGCGCGGAGCCGCAGCGCGAAATTCGAGTAGCTGGAGCGCTGCACATTGAGGCTTGCGCCCGCCGACCAGTGCCCCCCGAGGCTGCGCACCACCAGCGCGTTCCCGCCGTAGCTCTCCCGGGTCGAGACGAAGGTCGTCACGCTGTCGGTGTCGTAGCGCGAGCGGTTGTACGAGGCGTACGCCGAGAGGCCGATCTTCCACTGCTCAGTCGTGCGGTTCGCCGAGAGGTTGCCGCTCAGGTTGTTGTCGGCGGTCGCGCTCTGGCCGCTCAGGTTCCCGTTCACGCTGACCTGATAGACCCAGTAGTCCCACGGGTCGCGGCCCTGGCGCGCCGGTGCGTTGGAGGCCGGCGGCAGGTAGCGGATGGAGAGGTGCGGGGCGAGCGTGCTGTGCGCGGCGTAGCCCATCAAGCCCTGGCTCACGGTGCGCACGAAGATGGCGCGGTTTTCGACCGGAGTGTTGGTCGGGTTGACGGTGTACGTCAGGGTGTCGGTGCGCCCCGCGAACGCGCCGTGCCCCAGGAACGCGACGGTGAAGATCCGCCCGCCGCCGCCGGTGCTCATCGAAGTGACGAAGACCACGACATCCGCCACCTGGCGGTCGCGGACGTAGTTCACGAAGGTGACCTCGGTGCGGAGGAAGTCGAAGTCGCAGCGCGTGCAGTCGACGTAGACCCGCACCGCCTCGCCCCCGCCGGTGTCCGGCGCCGCGGCCATCGTCGCGGGCACTCCTGCGGACTGGGCCGCAGGCTGCGGCTCCTGGGCGAGGGCGATGGGCAGGACGGCGGTCACGAGCAGCGCGGCGATCACGGTGGGCTCCGATGCCCGTCCAGGGTGGCGGCGGACGGGTCGCGGAATCTACCAAGGTCGCGCGTCAGTTCGCAGCCGGGTTCGTCACCCTCCCCAGGAACAGGATCGTCCCCGACAGCCGCTCGCGGATCGCCACGAGGAACGGCCGGTCCACGACGATGCGCAGTTCCTGGGGCGCGCTCGTCACGCCGATCTCCACCGACGTGACCGCCGCCGCCACGGTCCCTTCCTCATTCACGTCCACGAAGGTCTTGTGCTTGACCTTCGTGATGCAGGCGCCGCCCGCGGGGTAGAGGCGCGAGAAGTCGGGTTCGGGAACGGCCCCGCAGAACGCGTTCCCCATCCCGAGCGTCGCCAGCACGTCCTTCAGCTCGAGTTCCCATCGGAGCGTGAACTTCGGCATCGTCACGAACACGCCGGCGGAGTCGAGCGACGCCATCCACCCGTCCCAGCGCGCCTGCGTGAGGCCGGACGCCAGCGAATCGATGCCGGACGCCGACGGCGGCAGCACGATCGTCATCGCCCAGGCGCCCCCGCCGTACGGGAGGTCCACCACCGTCACGTCTCCCGGGGCACCGACGTGGACGCGCGCCGGGGCCTTGTCGCCGTGCACCATCGTCGGGACCGCCACGCTGCCGCCGCCGCGGAGGTTGAACGGCGCGCTGCGGGTAAGCGCGGGATCGAACTGCTGCGCCCAGGTCCCCTTGAAGTAGATGGCGTTGATCAGGTACATGATCACGGAATCGGGGATGGGACTGTCCACGATCCGCGGGATCTTCCCGTTCGTCTGCGCGTTCACCCAGTCGTTGATCGTCTGCGCCGCCGTCGGGGAAGAGAAGTCGAGCGCCCGCACGTCGGCGTCGAAATAGGTCCGCGTGTCGTCGAGGAAGCCCTGGCCCGGCTGGACCCCATTCCGGTACCAGATGGAGTTCGCGAGGGTGAGCGCGACGCGCGGGTCGAGCCCGCGCAGCAGGTCGATCACGCCGCGGTAGCCGGCGTTGACCTCGGCCATCGGGAGCCCGCCGAGCTGGAGCGCGGCGAGCATCGCGTCGCGCGTCGCGCCGCCGGCGCCGTTGACCGTCATGCCGAGCGCCATCGCGACGCTCACCGGAGAGACGAAGACGTTGTCGTCGGCGGGCTGCTGCCGCGCGAGCGCGCCGAAGAACGCGAACGCGAAGCGGTTGTTGGCGGCCACGAGCTGGCGCTCACCCGCCGTCAGGTCGCGGGGCAGCTGCGTGATCGGCCCCAGCCCGGGTTCGCGGCTGCACGCGACGGTCGCTGTCGCGGCGAGAATGAAGAACAAACGGGTCGTCATTCGCATACCTTACTCCCTGGGGTTCACAGGGATTGACCCGCGGTGGCGCGATGGCGTCACAGCGGGGCCGGTGACCGAATCTGGCCTGTGAGGGTCTGTTGAGACAGGGCGACTCCGACGGTGTGCTGGTGCGGCGGGTCCTGGAGGGCGACACCGAGGCGTTCGCGGGTCTCGTGGCGCGCCACCGGGAGCGCGGCGGGCGGTTCGCGGCGGCGATGCTGGGCGATGCGGCCGACGCGGAGGAGGCGCTGCAGGACGCCTTCGTCC
>Ga0315275_10004907_pt1 | contig 12590 bp, 12 predicted proteins | sample YL17G03_0_MG_FD_205557 | JGI IMG/M metagenome (GOLD analysis project Ga0315275, IMG submission 205557) | Sediment microbial communities from Yellowstone Lake, YNP, Wyoming, USA - YL17G03_0 | ecosystem: Environmental > Aquatic > Freshwater > Lake > Sediment | place: USA: Wyoming | collected... | reverse complement strand
GACATCCCGCTCGATCACCTGTACGCCGCGGCGGTCTTCTCGGATTATTTCCGACTGAAGAAGATCCCCAATCTTGCAGTCGTCTCCCCCGATGTCGGCGGCCTGAAGATTGCTCGATCATACGCCCGAAGGCTGGAGGCAGAATTGATCCTGATCGACAAGCGCAGACCGAAACCCAATGTGGCGGAAGTCGTGAATATCATCGGAAATGCGACCGGCAAGAATGTCCTGATTATCGATGACCTTATCGACACGGGCGGAACATTTGTCAATGCTGTTAAGGCCCTGCGGGAGAATGGAGCACTGGAAATCTACGGGGCTTGCACGCACCCAATTCTCTCCGGCACTGCGACAGAAAGGATCACTGGCTCAGAATTGACATCGCTTGTGGTAACGGACAGTGTACCGCTGAGGGTCCCTTCCACGAAGATCGAAATACGGTCTGTTGCAAAGATTTTCGCTGAAGCCATTGTGCGCACGCACAACAATCAGTCTATCAGTTCGCTGTTCGATGTCGACAAGGATAAGGTTTAGTACAGTACATCATGAGGAGAAGCAACAATGTCTGAAATAGCAGTAAGCGCCGAAGTCCGAAAGGAAGTCGGGAAACAAGCTAAGCAATTGCTCAGAGTGGGCAAAGTGCCGGGCATCTACTACGGTCACGGGCAGAAGAATATTCCCCTGGCCATGGCCGAAATCACGTTGAGACCTTTGTACAGGTCTTCAGCAGCCACGGTCATCAATCTCTCGCTTGACGACGGCTCGAATCACATGTGCATTCTTCGCGACGTTCAGTTTGATCCTGTGACGGATCGTCCTGTTCACTTCGATCTGTTCGGTCTGAATGAAAATGAAGAGCTGACGATCGAGCTTCCCGTGACGGTGACAGGAACGGCAAAGGGAGTGCGCGATGGCGGCATCCTCCAGCACATTCTGCATAGATTGAAAATCGCCTGCTTACCGAAGAACATTCCGGACAGGCTTGAAATCAACGTCGAAAGCCTGGAGATCAACAAATCGATCCATGTCAGAGATCTGACGATTCCGAATGTCAAAGTTCTGGAGAACGAGAACAGCACGGTTGTTGCCGTTGTTCCACCGACCGTACTGAAGGAGGTTGAGGCTGTTCCAGGCGCAGTAGTTGCCGAAGCAACACTTGCGGAACCGGAAGTCATTGCCAAGGGCAAGAAACCTGAAGAAGGTGCTGAGGAAGCGGGCAAAGACCCTGCCGCCGCCAAGACCGCACCCGAGAAGAAAGCTGCTCCTGAGAAGAAATAGTCACTCCGGACATTCATTCTCATGTTCTTTGTTATCGGTCTCGGCAACCCCGAGAAGAGATATACTGGCACAAGGCACAACATCGGCTTCGAAGTCGTCGATTGTCTCGCTCAGGAGTTGCGGATGCAATTCAAACCTGGGCGAGGCGAATTCCTGATCGCTCAAGGAAGCTTTCGCGACCAACCGCTGGTACTTGTCAAGCCGCTGACGTATATGAACGAGAGCGGCCTGGCTGTGATGGAGATTCGAGATCAGTTCGATGCACGAAACGAAGATCTCCTCGTAGTGTGTGACGATTTTCAGCTTCCCCTTGGACAACTTCGACTACGGCTTCGGGGGAGCGACGGCGGACACAACGGACTCTACTCGATTATCTACCATCTGCAATCAGAGGAATTTCCCAGACTCCGTTGCGGCATTGCCTCTTCCACGATGCCGTCAGACAAGAATCAAATGGTCGATTTCGTTCTGGCCCGGTTTGCACCCGAGGAGTTGCCCTTGGTAAAAGAAATGATTCCTCAGGCGAAGGATGCATGCCTGTGCGCTCACACGGACGGGCTTTCAAAGGCAATGAATCTCTTCAACAAGAAAACGGCTTCAGAAGACGATACACTTAATCACTAAACCCTGCTCCAGCCATGTGCGCGCTGGGGCCCAATTATCATCACAGTCCAAAGGGAACAATCTCTATGCCTGATGCAAACAGGGTCTACGAAACGACCTTCATCGTCAACGCCTCACTCGATGACCATCAAATCGATGCCGTCATCGAGAAGGTCAAGGATCTCATCGTCAAGAACGGTGGAGAGATCCGTGAATTGGTCAAATGGGGTCGGAAACGGTTCACCTACACGATCAAGAAGAAGAACAATGGTTTCTACGTCGTGATCGAATTTGGCGCAGGCGGCGACATAGTTGCCAAACTTGAGCGCCACTATTTCCTCGATGATAATATCCTCCGCTACCTCACACTGGTACTGGACAAGCGGGCTCTGAAAGCTCGAACAGCGGCAGCCCTTCTGGCTGCTGAACAGCCGGCAACCGAGACAAAACCGGAAGAGGCGTTGAAGCCTGCGGTCGTTGCGGAAGCACCTCCAGCACCCGGCGCCCCCGTACCGACAGCATGATGCTCAACGGCAAGGCGAAATAATTTCATTTTGAGGACATTTTAGCGAAGGAACTACGACAATGCCATACAACAGACCATCATCAAATCGACAAGGACCACGAGGCACTTCATCACAACGGGGCGCAGCGGGTCAGGTACGAAAGAAACGAACATGCCGCTTCTGCGACAACAAAGAGGACTACGTTGATTACAAGGCGGAAAAGAAACTCCAACGATTCGTTTCGGAACAAGGCAGGATCATTCCAAAGAGAATCACGGGCACATGCGCAAAGCATCAACGAATGCTTGTCACAGCAATCAAGCGCGCACGCCACCTCGCACTGCTGCCGTTTGTCTCAGATGCAGTGAAATAACCAAGAACCGCACGAGTCTCCATTCGATTGAAGGAGTTTGAACATGAAACTAATTTTGCGACAGGATTTTCCGCAGCTTGGCCATGTTGGCGACGTCGTCGATGTGAAGGACGGCTATGCGAGAAACTACCTGATCCCACGAAATATTGCCTTTGAAGCAACGCCAAGCAGCATCCGTCAACTCGAGGAGGAAAAGAGGCAGCACGTTCGTCATCTGGAAAAGGAAAAACTCTCCTCCGAGAGGCTTGCCACCGAACTCGAAAAAGTTTCCGTCACAATCCAGATGAAGGTCGGCGAAGAAGACAAGGTCTTCGGTTCAGTCACTTCCCAGATGATTGCTGACTCGCTTCAGGAAAAAGGACTGACGGTCGACAAACGTCTCATTGAACTTGAGGACTCCATCAAGGCACTCGGCATCTACACAGTCGATGTGAAATTGCCAGGCGGAGTTGTCGGAAAAGTCAAAGTCTGGGTCGTTAGGGAATAGCGTCATGTGACGAAAGAGCGTGGAAGGAAGCCCACCGCCCGAGAACTTCGCGGTGGGCTTTTTTGTTCTTTACCATGCACACGTTGGATCATCAGAGCCTTTATTGTTGCAAAAAATGAGAAAAATGACGATTTTGGTTAAGTAAGGATGCGCAAACGATGCAACATCTTGAGGAAAATGCCTCTCTATGTCTCAAAAGACTACTGAAAATCTTGACGAAGTAACGATCCGGTTCGCTGGTGATTCGGGTGATGGTATGCAGCTCACCGGAACGCAGTTCACCAACACCACCGCGATTCTCGGAAACGACCTAAGCACATTGCCGGATTATCCGGCTGAAATCCGCGCACCGGCAGGCACACTCTTTGGAGTGAGCGGTTTTCAGATTCACTTTGGAAGCATGGAGATCAATACTCCCGGAGACCACTGCGATGTTCTTGTGGCGATGAATGCCGCGGCATTGAAGGTCAACCTCAGCAGCCTTGTTGACGGCGGCTCGATCATCGTCAACACGGACGGATTCAACGACAAGAATCTGAAACTCGCCGGATACGCACAAAATCCTCTGGAGGACGGTTCGCTCGGCAAGTACCAGGTGTTTGAAGTAGACATCAGCAAGTTGACAGCTCTTGCGTTGCAGGACCTAGCGATTTCCAGTAAGCTTGTCGATCGCTCGAAGAATTTTTTTGCTCTCGGCATGATGTATTGGATGTACAACCGTCCTCTCGAGACAACCATCGAATGGTTGAAGGGCAAGTTCAAGGACAAACCCGACATTCTTGAAGCCAACATCCGTGTTCTGAAGGCTGGATGGAACTACAGCGAGACGACTGAGATTTTTTCAGTCCGCTATGAAATTGGGCCAGCAAAGCTCGCTCCAGGGCGCTACCGCAACATCACCGGTAATCAAGCAGTTGCATGGGGTCTGATGACAGCAGCAAAGAAGGCCCAACTGGACCTGTTTCTTGGCACTTATCCCATCACACCTGCGAGCGACATATTGCACGAATTATCGATGTTCAAGAGTCATGGCGTGAAGACATTTCAGGCCGAAGATGAAATTGCAGGTATCTGCTCTGCTATTGGGGCATCGTTTGGTGGGGCTCTTGGAGCCACAACAACGAGCGGCCCAGGTGTCGCACTGAAAACTGAGGCAATCGGCCTTGCCGTCATGGTCGAATTGCCGCTTGTCATCGTCAATGTTCAACGCGGCGGACCGAGCACGGGACTTCCCACCAAAACGGAACAGTCCGACCTCCTTCAGGCTTTGTATGGAAGGAATGGAGAAGCGCCCATTCCAGTGATTGCCGCGTCCACTCCGTCTAATTGTTTCGATGCGGCTTTTGAAGCATCTCGCATCGCCTTGAAGTACATGACTCCGGTCATGTTGCTTACGGACGGTTACCTCGGAAATGGATCCGAGCCATGGCTCATCCCCGAGTATGATAATCTGCCTGACATCTCACACCCATTCGTTACAAATCCTGAAGGTTTCCAGCCGTACGCCCGCGACGAGCAAACGCTCTCACGCCCGTGGGCGATTCCGGGAACACCTGGCCTTGAGCATCGCATCGGTGGGCTCGAGAAAGAGAATGTTACCGGGAATGTAAGCTATGATCCGGAGAACCACGATTTGATGAATCATCTCCGCACAGATAAGATCGAGCGCATTGCCAATGATATTCCTTTGGCGCATGTCGAAGGAGATCCACAAGGGGATGTCCTCGTCGTCGGCTGGGGTGGCACGTACGGAGCAATAAGGACTGCAGTGACCCGTCAACGGGAGAAAGGTCATTCTGTATCGCACCTTCATCTGCGATACCTCAACCCGCTGCCGAAGAATCTCGGAGAGGTTCTTGCCAAGTTCAGTCGTATCCTCGTTCCAGAGATCAACCTTGGTCAGCTCGTGAAGATTCTTCGCGCCAAATACCTTGTTCCCGCGACGGGATTCAACAAAGTTCGCGGTCTCCCCTTCAGGTCCGTCGAGTTGGAGAGAGAAATTGAGGAAATTCTGAAAGGAAGCAAATGAGCACGCTTGTCGATGAAATCATGAAGAGCACATCCCCGACGGAGATCCCGAAGTATACTGCCAAGGATTTTCAGAGCGATCAGGATGTCAGGTGGTGTCCCGGGTGTGGTGACTACTCGATTCTTGCTCAAACACAACGTGTGATGCCGGATCTTGGCATTCCAAAGCATAAATTGGTCTTTGTTTCTGGTATCGGTTGCTCGAGCCGATTTCCGTACTACATGGATGCCTACGGATTTCATGGGATCCACGGTCGCGCAACTGTCATCGCGACAGGCCTGAAAATTGCCCGACCCGATTTGTCGGTGTGGGTGGTCACCGGCGACGGGGATGGCTTGAGCATCGGCGGGAATCATTTCATCCACCTCATGCGGCGAAATCTTGACCTCAATGTGCTCCTGTTCAACAACCAGATCTATGGGCTGACAAAGGGCCAGTATTCACCCACGTCAGAGATGGGAAAGATCACGAAATCAACTCCCTATGGATCGCTCGATTATCCGTTCAATCCTGCCGGTCTTGCGTTAGGTGCAAGCGCAACTTTTGTTGCGCGAACTCTTGATCGCGATCCGAAACACATTCAGGGCATTATTAGGCGGGCTGCTGCTCACAAAGGCACTTCCTTTGTGGAGATTTACCAAAACTGCAACGTCTTCAACGACGGCGCCTTCTTTCAATTCACGGAGAAGGATTCTAAAGACGACAACGTGGTTTTCATCGAGCATGGCAAGCCACTGGTATTCGGCAAGGAGAAAGACAAGGGAATTCGGCTGGATGGCTTCACTCTCGAGGTGGTCTCTCTGAAGGATGGGAAGTTTTCCGTGAATGACCTGCTCGTTCATAACGAGAAGGACACAACCCTTGCGTTCATTCTAGCAGATATGACCTACAAGCCCCATCTCCCCCGCCCTGTCGGCATTTTCCTAGCAATCGACCGGCCTGTGTATGAGACAGAAATAGAAAACCAAATTTCTTTTGCGAGGGAAAAACGCGGCGTCGGCGATATGAAGAAGCTCCTGAATTCCGGAGAAACATGGGTCGTTCAGTGATTCTGGTAAAACAGTGTGAAAAGGTGTGGCTCGACATTCGGTCACACCTTTTTTGTTTCGAGACGCTGCGAGGTCAATTATGAGAAAAGAATTCAATGCATGCCAGGAACTCTTTCAACAGAATCAACGATTCGTACTCACAACCCATGTCAATCCTGATCCGGATGCCATCGGCAGCGAAGTTGCGCTCGCCTATTTTCTAAAATCGCGCGGAAAAGATGTAACCATCCTCAATCATAGTGCCATCCCTTCAAACTGTCTCTTCCTTGATCCCGAAAGATTTGTCGCACAATTCGATCCTGGACATCACGCCGACATCATCGCAAACGCAGATCTCATCGTTGTCCTCGATGCCAATCAGCCGGAGCGACTTCAAAGCCTTCGACCGTATGTTCTGCAGAGCAAGGCAACGAAACTCTGCATTGACCACCATCCCGATCGACAACCTTTTGCCGACCTCTACGTTATTGACACAGAGGCAGCCGCGACAGGCGAAATTCTGTTCGACCTGTTTCTCCATTGCGACGCAGACAGTGTGTCCAAGGAAATCGCGACGGCCCTTTATGCGGCAATCATGACGGACACAGGGTCATTCCGATTTCCCAAAACCGACGCTACACTTCACCTCGTGGTAGCTGGACTGATAGAACGCGGTGCTGACCCGGTTCAGATCTATCATGAAACATATGAGCAAGGGAGTGCCAGACGCCTGCAGTTGCTCGGGAATGTCCTCTCGACGCTACAGATTGCACACGGAGGAAGGGTGGCTTCTGTTTTCGTCACCCAGGAGATGTTTGACAAGACAGGGACTACAGAAGAAGACACTGAGAATTTTGTTACCTACGCGCTCAACATCCGCGGTGTGCAGATTGGACTCATGTTTACAGAACTCGCCGATGGAATCAAAATCAGTTTTCGATCACGTGGCAACATTGCAGTGAACAAGCTCGCACAGGAATTCGGAGGCAACGGCCACAAGAATGCCGCTGGAGCACGAACGAGCGCCAAGGAGCTTGGAGTTTTCATCGGCCAGGTCGTTGAACGATCGAACGCCTATCTCGTCTGAAGGAGATCCCATGAATGTTCGTTTCGAATCATCCTCATTGATAGAACACTCTGCAGAAGTCATCGCCGCTTTCGTTCACCAGGATAAAGCCATTTTTCGAAAGGAGATCCAGGCGCTCGCACGGAAGATAGACGTACGCATATCAGCTGCAGAGATCGGAGACTTCAAAGGAAAAGAAGACGACTGTTGCGTCGTCTATGCTCAACGTGGAGCACGCACTCGCCGCTATATCATCGTCGGCCTTGGGGAACGCAAAAAGATATCAATGGAACGGTATCGGCGCGCCGCGGCGACTGCAACCAAACGTGCGAGGTCGTTCAAGGCCAAGACAGTGGCGATCTTCGTCCCTCAAACCGCCCGTCCGTTCGACCAGACAGTACATGCCTTGACCGAAGGAGCGTTGCTCTCCCTCTACAGATTCGACAAGTACATCTCCAAGAAGGAAGAGAATTCAGGTGACGTAGAATCGCTCTCCATCGTCTCAATAGAACGATCGAGGCTTAAGGAAGGCACTGCAGCAGTACGCAAGGCCCAGATCATTTCAGAAGCAACCGCACTCGCCCGGAATCTGGGAAATGCCCCAGGCAATGAGATTTATCCCCAAACGCTGGCAGAAGCTGCACAACAGTCGGCTGAACGATCCGGATACCGAGCGTCGGTTCTCGACGAACAGGAGATCAAAGATCTTGCAATGGGGGGTGTTCTCGGGGTAAGTCAGGGAAGCGCTCATCCTCCGCGATTCATCATCCTCGAATATGGGCCGGCATCCAGTCGCCCCGTGGTGTTGGTGGGCAAAGGAGTAACTTTTGACAGCGGCGGAATATCGATCAAGCCGTCTGCAGGTATGGCGGAGATGAAGATGGACATGTCGGGGGCCGCAGCAGTCATCGGTACCTTCGAGGCAGTCGCCCGACTGAAACTGCCGGTTCATATCGTCGGTCTGATCCCGGCGGTGGAGAACCTGCCGAGCGGCAGTGCAATTCGGCCAGGAGACATTCTTCGCCACTATAACGGCAAGACCTCCGAAGTAGACAATACCGACGCCGAAGGACGGCTCATCCTTGCCGATGCCCTGGGCTACGCCGAAACTTTCAAACCACAAGCCGTCATTGACCTGGCGACTTTGACGGGAGCTGTTGTCGTCGCCCTCGGACATCACGCCACTGGAATGATGGGCAACGATCCCCGTCTTATGGAAAAGCTCAAGAGCGCTGGGGAGACAACGTATGAACGCGTATGGGAGCTTCCGCTCTTCGACGAGTACGAGAAGCAAATCAAGAGTGATATTGCCGACGTCAAGAACACAGGTGGGAAATGGGCTGGCTCCATTACAGGTGGACTGTTTCTGAAGAAGTTCATCGGTAACTACAAATGGGTTCACCTCGACATCGCGGGTACCGCGATGCTCGAGGAGAATGGCGACTACACATTCAAAGGAGCATCCGGTGTCGGTGTGAGATTATTGACGGAATTTCTCAGGCGATGGAAATAGGGTATGAGGAGACTCAACAAGCGTTGCCCTTGTATCGATTTCTTCATACCTTTGGACGGAATGGGCGAGCCGCGGTTGGCCGACGGAGATGGTGGCGAGAGCACAATGAGCTGGAGGGCAGAATGAAATTCAGGGTTGTCGTTGGATTATTTCTTATCGCGTGGGGAAGCCCGGCGAAATCGCAAATGCGCTTTGAACAAACCGAATCGCGGTTCCAAAACTTGCCTGCCTCATATGAAGCAGCCACGCTCTTTAGCGGCGACTCTTTAAAACAACTCGTGAACATTCACTATCGGGTAGGTCAGAATTTCTTTATTTTCGTTCGCAACGAGGCCGTCACCTCCCGAACTGAGTACGTGGCACACGGAGAGTTGGCTGTTGAACTACTCAACGATCAGAAGCTCTCGGTTGCACGGGAGATTCGCCAGCTTCCACTCTCCCGAAGCTCTCTCCCCAAAGAAGGAGTTCACCCTCCTTCAATCCAAGGCGTTATCTCGTTTTCGGTTCCTCCGGGGAATTACACCGTCGTCTTTGACCTCGATGATCGTGAATCCGGGCGTTCCTTCATGGAAAAAACGAGAAAGATCAAGGTCCCGGACCCAAGGCAGCCGGGCCTTCAGGTCTCCGATCCCATGCTTGTGCAATCTACGCCTTCCGCCTCGGTGGTCCCCCTGTTCATCCCCACGAATCGTAACGGGAGTTCTCTCCTCGGCGAAAGCGGTGGCATTGTCGCCGAAGTACTCCAATCGAGCAGTATGGACACTCCTGTGGTACATTGGAAACTTCATGGGATGCTGGACGGCATCGGTGAGCGAATACAAAGTTTCTCGGATTCAGTCTCTTCTTCATTGAATGGTCTGTTGTCGATCCTGCCACAGCAGGAAGGGATATCGTATGCCCTGAAACCTTCGGGCGAATTGTGGAAAACCGTTTTCGTTCCTTTGCCGCTGCAGAAGCTCGAACCCGGCTTGTTTACTCTCGACATTGAATATCGGTGCGGCTCCCTGACACGACAGCAACAACAACAGTTCCATGTTTCCTGGCCTGCCCGTCCGTTCTCGCTCTCGGACCAAGATCTGGCTATCGACGCCCTCCGGCATATCGCAAAGGAGTCTGAGATTGACGAACTTCTTGCAGGAGGAGCCACGAAACGGGCAACCACCTTTTCCCGATTCTGGCGGGAGCGCAGCCGGGACACGACAACGGCCTACAATGAAGTGATGGCGGAATACTACTACAGGGTGGATGATGCACTTCGACGTTTTTCCACCAGCCGAGAAAACGACGGGTACAAGACCGACCGTGGACGAATCTACATACTTTACGGGCCACCGCAGAAATCAGAACGATCGCTTCAGCCAAATTCTGCCCCGACCGAAATCTGGACGTATGAGCGCCTCCACCGAAGATTCATCTTCATAGACACAGGCAAAAACGGTAACTATGTCTTGAGTCAGTCTGAGAACCTGTGAAACCTACGATCGCCATCACAATCGGAGACTTCAACGGAATTGGCCCTGAGATTGCTCTGAAGGCTGCCGTCCACCCATCCACCCGAAAGATCTGCACGCCCGTCCTGGTCGGCCCACTGAACGTTTTTGAGCACATTCGTGAATCACTAAAAATCCGAGTGAAGCTCGAGAAAGCGCTTTTTCCGTGCAAGCAACGTCTCTTTCTTCCCGTTGTCGATGTCGGTGAAGGACTCTGGGCTGATATCCGATACGGGACGGTCGCAAAAAATGCGGGCAAGACGGCTGGCATCTCGATAGAGAAGGCAGTTGACATTTGCATGGCAAGCAAGGTACAAGCACTCGTGACAGCGCCTGTGTCGAAGGAAGCGATGCAGCTTGCAGGCTACAACTTTCCCGGCCAAACCGAGATGATCGCTTTGTTAAGCCGTTCGACGAGGGTCATCATGATGCTGGTCTCGTCAAAGATGCGCGTCGGGCTTGTGACAATTCACGCCCCGCTTCGCTCCATTCCCGACAGCATTTCGTCTGAGAAGATTATCGAGAAGGCAAAGACGATCGCGGACGCACTCAAACGCAATTTTAGAATTCAGAAACCCAGAATCGCCGTCCTCGGACTAAATCCTCATGCAGGTGAAAACGGGATTCTTGGCTCCGAAGAAAAAGAGATCATCGAGCCTGCCGTAGAGGGGATTAGAGAGGCCGGAATTGATGTCGTCGGGCCCTTGCCGGCCGACGCATTTTTCGGCACACAGAGCTACAAATCGTTCGATGCGATCCTGGCGATGTACCACGACCAAGGTCTCATTCCGGTGAAAATGAGCGATTTCGGGACAACAGTCAATTTTTCCGCCGGCTTAAACGTCATCAGAACATCGCCCGGTCACGGAACGGCGTTTGACATCGCCGGAAAGGGAAAAGCGGACATTTCGAGTATGCTCGAGGCCATCAAGCTAGCTGCGAGATTCGCACAAAACAAATGATTGAGCTCAAAGACGTCACGGTGTCTTTCGACGGTCAGGTCATTCTGGACCGTCTCAATCTCTCCATCAAGAGTGGCGATTTCGTCTACCTGGTTGGCGCTACCGGAGCGGGGAAAAGCTCTCTTCTGCGACTCCTCTACATGGATCTCAAACCTGAATCAGGCACGGTCGGCGTTCTTGACTATGATTCCGTGACTACGAAGGCATCGGAGATTCCTCATCTCCGGCGCAAACTCGGCATCGTCTTTCAGGATTTCAAACTCTTAGAGGACCGGGATGTTTTCGAAAACGTCGCTTTCGCGCTCTACGTCACTAACTCCCGCCGCAGCGATATTAAAAAACGGGTGTTTCACGCTCTCTCAGACGTTGGCGTAAGCCACAAACGCAATCAAATGCCCCACGAGCTCTCGGGGGGCGAGCAACAGCGGGTCGTTATCGCACGTGCCCTCGTCAACACCCCCTCCATACTTCTGGCGGATGAACCAACTGGAAATCTTGATCCAGGCGCGTCCGCCGAGATTATGGAACTCATCAGGAAAATCAATATGAGGGGAACAGCGGTCCTGATGGCAACTCACAACTACGAACTCGTCAGAAAATATCCCGCCCGGGTCATCCAGCTCAAAGACGGGAAACTTGTGGATATCGAGATCAAATAAAAAACGCTGACCCTCTCGGTGCCAGCGTCTCGGTTACTTCTTTCCACTTCAGCCTATCTTACTTGCTCCACTCTTTTGACTTCTGCGTGTGCAATCATCAGAGACCGTTCGATTCCGGCCCGCAATGTCATCATTGACATCGGACACGAAATACACGAACCGACCAGCCTCACTTCGACGATGCCATCATCGGTGATTCTCACCAGTTCCACATCCCCACCATCACGCTGAAGAAAGGGCCGGACCTGCTTTAACGTTTCCCGCAATGTCTCTGGTGTAAGCATCTATTCTCTTGAGTCTAGTTTGACGGCCCCAACAGGATCTCCACCTTCTGCGAAGGCGAAGACGAGGCATGAAGAATACTCAACTGTGCTGCCAGGTTGCGTGCAATGAGCCGAATCGTCTGCGCCTGTTGCGACGTCTCATCCATCACGACGATCGGTGTCCCCTGGTCTCCGCCGACACGGATGCGCGTATCGATCGGAATCTCTCCAAGGAAAGGGACTTCAAGTTCAGTTGCTGTGCGGCTTCCACCGCCACTATCAAAAATATTCTCGCGATGCCCGCAGTGGCTGCAGATGTAGTAGCTCATATTT
>Ga0315275_10004906_pt1 | contig 12592 bp, 15 predicted proteins | sample YL17G03_0_MG_FD_205557 | JGI IMG/M metagenome (GOLD analysis project Ga0315275, IMG submission 205557) | Sediment microbial communities from Yellowstone Lake, YNP, Wyoming, USA - YL17G03_0 | ecosystem: Environmental > Aquatic > Freshwater > Lake > Sediment | place: USA: Wyoming | collected... | reverse complement strand
ATGACGAACATCACCCAACAACTCAGTCTCACTAGCACCAGTAGCATGAACAAAATTCTTGCGGTTCAAAGGAACGAGGGTGAACCGTTTTTTCTTGTCCTGGCCCCTAAGGCCCACATCAGGCTCCTGGCCGTTCAACGAGATGCTCTCGGCCTTGCGCTGGTACGTTATGACCTGCTCGCTGCCGTTGCTCCCGAAGCACGTGGCCCTAATCTCGTCCTTTTTGGTGATGCGCTTGTACTTGTTCTCGATGCACTTCGGGCATACGGATACGTCGGGGCTGCTTAATGTCCCGCATACGGGGCATTTGAAGCCGAGCTGCTCTGCGACATATGCCGGAACGTCGTTGGGTTTGACTAGCTTTACATCGGAGTAGTGTTTGATGACCTCGACGTATGGCCTCTGGGGGCTTGCCGGGTTGTCGACGATGTTAATCTGCTCTTTAGGTTTGGGCAGGTGGACTGCGAGCGCCTGGGCAAGCATTGATTTCCCGATGCCGGGCGGACCTACGAGTAGGAGGTGCCTTCTTTGCGCCATGGCTAGCCGAACCTTCCTTACGGCGGTTGGCTGTCCTATTACCTGGTCTATGATGTCTGCGGGAATCTCTATGTCCTTGGTGGTCTCTATCTCGTCGAGGGGCTTAGGCCCCTTGGCCTGCTGCTTGGGTTTGCGGTTTCCTGCCATCTTTAGAATATTGCAGTCTAATAAGATATACTATCTTGCATGCAGGATTTTCTTGGCTGCATCAAGCAGGTCTTCTGCGACGTAGTCGGGCTTCGCCTTGAACCTGCCGTCCTTTCCACCGTAGCCGGTTTTTACGAGTATCGTCTTGCAGCCCGCATTTTTTCCGGTCTGAATGTCTTGGGTCGAGTCGCCAACCACGTAGGATTCCTTAAGATTCAGTCCTAAGTCAGCCGCAGCTTTTTTCAGAAGCTGGCACCTGGGCTTGCGGCACTGGCAGTTGTCGTCGGGATGGTGGGGGCAGTAGTAGACTGCATCTATCCTCCCGCCATTTACGCTGGCTTGCCGGACCATGTGCCGGTGTATCCTCTCGAGCTCCTTCTCCCCAAGAAGCCCCCTTGCGACTGCAGACTGGTTGGTGACGACTATTATTTTGTATTCGCTTTGGCTGAGCTTTTTTATGGCTTCCAGGGAGTTGGGCAGGAACTCGAAGTCTTCAAGTTTGGACAGGTGCTCGACCTCGCGGTTTATCGTGCCGTCCCTGTCGATGAAAACAGCCTTGCTCATTGGAACATTTCCTTTTCAACGAGTCCGCAGATTATGTGTTCAACGGCGAGGTGCGCTTCCTGTATTCTGGGCGTGTTTGACGACGGCACCGTTATGCATAGGTCGCATAGCTTTCTCATCTTCTCGCCCTTCTCGCCGGTAAGCCCGATGGTCTTCAATCCTTGAGCTTTCGCTGCCTTGATGGCATTCAGAATGTTTAGCGAGCTCCCTGAAGTCGAAATCGCGATGAGAACGTCCCCCTTGCGGCCGTGGGCTTCAACCTGCCTTGAGAAGATGACGTCTCCACCGCAGTCGTTGGTTAGGGCGGTGATGACGGACGTGTCGGTGCTTAGTGCCATCGCCGGCAGGGCTTTCCGCTCCTTCTTGAATTTTCCGACAAACTCGGCGGCCATGTGCTGGCAGTCGGCCGCGCTCCCGCCGTTGCCGCACAAAAGAATTTTGTGGGCTGAATTGAATGCGTTGATTATGATGGAGACGGCGTCCTCGATTTCGGCCGTCTTTGCAACCAGCTTCTGCTTGACTTCGACGCTCTCAGCCAGCTGGAAAAGTATCTCGTCCTTCATTTTTTGCAGGCGGCCTTGACCTTCTCCCAGTCGTCGTTGAACGCCTTGATTCCCTTGTCGGTGAGCGGATGCCCGAACATCTTCTTGAGCACGTCATAGGGTATGGTGGCCACATGGCATCCTGCCTTCGCCGCCTCGTGAACGTGTATCGGATGCCTGACGCTTGCTACTATCACCTCGGTCGCAAACCCGTAGTTCCTGTACACTTGGAGTATGTCGCGGATGAGCTGCATGCCATCCTGGCCGTTGTCGTCAAGCCTCCCCACGAATGGGCTGACGTAGGTTGCGCCGGCCTTTGCAGCAATCAACGCCTGGTTTGCAGAGAATACGAGAGTGACGTTCGTCTTGACGCCTTCCGAGGAAAGTGCTTTCACCGCTTTTATGCCCTGGGGAGTCATCGGGATTTTGACGACCACGTTTTTTCCGAGCTTCGACAGCTCGCGCGCTTCCTTCACCATTCCTTCAGCGTCGGGGCTTACGGCCTCCAGACTGACGGGACCTTTCACGGCTTCCAGTATTTTCTTTGCGACTATCGTGAAGTCGCAGTTCTCCTTTGCAACGAGCGTGGGATTGGTTGTGACGCCGTCAAGAATGCCCCAGCCGGAAGCCTCCTTAATCTGGTCGAAGTTCGCAGTGTCTATGAAGAATTTCATCACCCAAACACCTCTGGTATTAATTTAAGACAAATAAATATTGTAGCCTAGGAGATATATAACAGCAGAATGGACGTGTCGATTATAGTGCCGACCTACAACGAGAGTAGGAACCTGCCCACCTTGGCGCAGCAGGTCTTTGACGTGGGGGGGAGGAACGGCCTGAATATCGAGCTTATCATCGTGGACGACGACAGTCCCGACGGCACGGGCCGGATTGCAGAAGAATTGAAGGGCAGGTTCCCCGGAATCAAGGTCATACACAGGAGAGGGAAGCTTGGGCTCGCGTCCGCGGTGATAGAGGGCTTCGCAAAAGCATCTCATGAAATCTTGGGGGTCATAGACGCGGACCTCAGCCACCCGCCGGAAGTCATCCCCAGGCTTGTCAGGCCGATAGAGGAGGGAAAAGCCGACCTCGTTTTCGGCAGCAGGTACATTTCTGGCGGCGGTGAGGAGAACTGGCCTTTCCTCAGGAGATTAACATCAAAGGGCGCCATCCTGCTCGCAAAACCGCTCACCGGAGTGAAGGACCCTGTGTCTGGGTTTTTCTTCATGAGGAGGAGCGTCATAGACGGCGTCATGCTGAATACCAAGGGATACAAAATCGGGCTTGAGATTCTGGTCAAGGGCAGGTATAGGAACGTTGTCGAGGTCGCCTACACGTTCGTCAACAGGAAGGTCGGCAAAAGCAAGCTCAACACGAGCGAGTTCACGAACTACCTTATCAACCTGAAGAACCTCTACGCCTACAAGTTCGGGATTAAAAGATAGCCAGGGGGTTTATTATCTCCGGCATCTCCCTCTTGTGGCGGTTTACCCCAACCCTCCTTTTGATTTGCCTTACTCTGGACTCGGGCAATTTCGTCCTTTCGGCTGTTTTGTTCAGCGGAAGGCCTTTGTCGTAGAGCAAGTGTAGCACGGCGTCAACCTTACTGTACTCAAGCCCAATCTCCCCCTCGTCGGTCTGGCCGAGCCACAGGCCGGCCGTCGGGGTTTTCCTGCATATGCTTCCAGGTATCCCGACATATCTTGCAAGCTGCCTTACCTGCGTCTTGTAGAGGCCGCCTATCGGCAAAAGATCCACGCCGCCGTCGCCGTACTTGGTGAAATAGCCCAAAAGGAGTTCGGTCCTGTTGCCGGTGCCAAGGACGAGCCTGTTGTCTAAGTTGGCTGTGAGGTATAGCAGGGTCATCCTCGCCCTCGCCTTGACGTTGCCCCAGCTTCTCAGCCTGTTTTTCGGGAAGTCCTTCCACATGAATCTGTTCCTCACGGAGGTTAGGATGCGGTCTAGCTCTATTACCTGGTATTTTATCTTCAGCTTTTCGGCGAGATTTATCGCATCCTCGAGGTCGCGTGCTGCGGAAACCCCCGTTTCCGGCATCATCAGGCCGTAGACGTCAACCCGGGCATCCCTCGCAATCTTTGCGGCAACGCTCGAGTCTATTCCGCCGCTAAGCCCGACGACGACGCCCTTCGCCGCGGATGACGCGACTTTTTTGCGTATCCCCGATGCTATTTCAGCCTTGATTTTTCTAAGGGCTGCCGGCTTCAGTATTAGGCCGTCCATCAATTTACTATTGTTTTAGGTGTTATTTTAATAGCGAAGAACACTATGGATAATGGAATGTTCAAGATAGACGACCTCGACTTGAAGATTATAGGAAGCCTCAGGGAGGACTCGAGGCAGAGTTTCCGGGACCTCGCCGAAAAGCTTAATGTGGCTGAAGGCACCATCTACAACAGGGTGAACAAGCTGAAGGAGGAGGGCGTGATAAAGAAGTTCATAGCGGACATAGACTACGGAAAGCTCGGCTACGACCTTTCCGCAGTCATAGGCATAATATCCCGTGGCGGCCACCTCCCCGAGCTTGAGAAGGAGCTTGCAAAGGAAAAGTCGATAACCGCGGTCTACGACGTCACCGGCGACTACGACGCGGTTGTCGTGGCGAAGTTCAAGGACAGAAGCGAGTTGAACAGCCTTGTGAAGAGGATGAACGCCATGGACCACGTGGAGAGGACTTACACAATGGTCGTTCTTAACGTCGTCAAGGAGGAGCACGGCATCGAAGTCTGAATTTCGTCAGCAGAGCTCCTTCGTCTTGGTGTAGGATATCGATATGCTCGTGTTTCCTATGACGCCGCCCACGCGCAGCGATTCATCCTGGGCGGGTTTGTAGGACGCGAAGTTTCCGCGGGCGGGCGCGGCCGAAAAGCCGCCGTTTTCGTCCCGGACAATCTCGAAAGCGAACCTTGAAGACGGCCTAAACTCATGCCCGCCGATATACGCGGTGTCATCGCACGTGTTTTCAGCCTCAAGAACGCCGCCGTTGCAATTGTTGACCTTAAGCCGGAGGCAGGGCGTCTGCGGCTCAATCCTCAAGTCCTTTATCACGGACTTCCCGAAGCATCCGCCCATCGGCGCAGGGCCGATGTATTCCACGCAGCCTGGGGCCGGGCTGTCCTTGATTCTTATGCAAGCGGAGGCGAGAATCAAGGCAACCAGGAGAACGGAAATCCGGCTTGACATACCGATATTACAATAGGTTTGACTGTTTTATTTAACCCAATCTCCTATAAGTAAGCCCTAGGGGTGATGCGCTTGAGGACTTTTTGGAAGGTTGTGATAACATTCGGGGTGCTTGCGTTCTTTGTCTTTGCCGCCGCACTAGTGGTCGGGCTTATAGCATCAGAGCTCGTCCTCCAAAGCGAAGTCCCGTTCATAGGAGGGGGCGTGGTCATGGTCATACCCATCAAGGGGGAGATTACCTCGGGGGGATGTCCTAGCGGACTATTCTACAGTGAACAATGCGCCACTGTGGATACTGTCAAGGAGCATCTCGACAAGGCGGGGAAGGACATGTCGGTTTCGGCGGTAGTCTTGGACATAGACAGCGGCGGCGGCAGCGTCGTAGCCTCGAGGGAGATGATGAGGGCCGTCCGGGACTTCAACAAGCCGGTGGTGGCAAGAATCGGGGAGGCTGGAGCTTCTGGAGCCTACTACGTGGCATCCGCTGCAGACAAGATTGTGGCCGACAAGGACTCCATAACAGGCAGCATCGGCGTTGTGATGGACATCATGCACTACTACAAGCTGATGGACAACTGGGGGGTCAACGTCAGCGTAATAAAGTCCGGGCAGAGCAAGGACATCGGAAGCCCCTACAGGCCCATGACAAGAGAGGAGAGGGAGAACCTCCAGGAGCTGGTTGACAGCGTGATGGATGATTTCGTATCGGACGTGGCCGCCAACCGGAACCTGAGCGTCGAGTACGTGAGAAACATCTCCGACGGGAGCATTTACCTGGGGGGCAAGGCTAAGGAGCTTGGTCTTGTGGACTATCTCGGCGGCTACGACGATGCTGTGGAGCTTGCGGGCAACCTTAGCGGGATGTCCGGCATGCCCGAAGTGAAAAAACCCAAGGAGGGTGTGGGCCTTTTGGACGTGCTGTCCGGCAGATGATTTGAGGGTCTCCCGACCATTTTTAAATTCCGACTGCCATGTAGTATGATACTATGGGCAGCATAAAACAAACTTACCTAAAGCGCGTCGCGGAAAAGCTCCTTAAGGATTATCCGGAGCATTTTTCCACCGACTTTTCGGTCAACAAGAAGAAGGTCCAGGAGCTGACCGACATAACAAGCAAGGGCATCAGGAATAAGATTGCTGGTTCTATCACGCGCTTCATGAACAGGAAGAGCAAGAAGAAGGACAAGGATTAGGTTTTGTAGCACTCTTCCTTCAGGCTGCACGCCTCGCATTTTCTGCCATTCCCGTGGGGGCATATGTCCGGGATTTTCCCGCAGAGTATGTCGGCCACCTTGTCCCTCGTGTGAACCACCTTACGCCTGAGCTTTTCGGTAGCCAAAACAGGCCGCCTTTCCTGAATCCGAGTGTATTCGACGAAGCCGCTTGGAACGTTTTCGTTGAACTTGTCCTCAAGGAGCATGCAGTAGGCGCACAGCTGTATCCGGTCAGCCTCCCAGACGCTTTCTCCTGCCTGCCCGGTTTTCAGCTCTACGGGGATGAGCCTTTCCTCCTTCATTATCTTGTCAACCCTTCCGGACAGGCTTAGGGCTTCCGACTTGACGTCGTATTCGACCTTCCAGGGCGTCACTATTTTTAACGCCTCTTGCAGGCCGACCTCCTCAACAAGGAATTTTAGTTTCTCCTCCATCAGGGAAAGCTCCTTTTCGACCTCGGACTTGGCCAGGGGGAGTATTTTGTCGCAGTCGCTGTTCCACTTCTCGCGGTATATGAACGGGACATCGACGACTATGGAGTCCAGTTCGGAGTGGAGCACGCCGCGAAGCTCTTTTGCCGACTTTATCCTCCCGAGGACTTTGGACTGGCGGAATGAAAGCTCCTTCCTGACGTAGTGGCCCACGATTCCTGCCATCTGCTCCAGCGTGGGCTCGGGCTTGAGCCCCAGCACCCCCGTTAGGTATATCAGGCGCGGGCAGAAGTCGAACCGGTTCAGGTCTGACGCGTTTACTATCATAGCACCCTCATGTTCTCGGCCTTGCTGACTACGACCTCCAGTTTGCTTTCGTAAAGCTGGACCATGCCGATGACGTCCACCTTGGCGCCGCGCAGCTTCTTTGCGTCAAAGCCGGATGCGACGGAACGCGAGAGGTAAAGGTCAACGGTCGCGTTGTCTTCGGACAACGTAAGGAGGACGGACCCGCCCTTGAACTCGTGGACTTCGGATATATTCCCCCTCAGGTGGACGTTCTTCTCCAGAAGGCTCGTGTCCACATCTGAAACCTCGATGTAGGGGGGTTCGATTCTCGCTGAGACAAAAACAAGCAAAGCTAGGCCGAAAACAGACAACAGCAAAGCAACATACAATAGCCTGTCGCTCATATTGGGTTTTGGCCTTATGCCGCTGTAGCGGCAGCTGCCTTCCTCTTCTTCTTGCGCCTTATCTTGAAGGGCTTCCCGCACCGCCTGCACAAAGTCGCGTTAACAGGATTCTTCGCGCTGCAGTGCATGCACACGCCCTTGAAAAGCCTGACTTCAGCTTCCTTGAATTTGGCCATCTTTAAGACAAATATATAGGGGACGATGGTTTAAAAGATTATTTATACCTGTAAAACCTTATTTTATTTCCGAGCATAGCGGGGTAGAGTAGCCAGGAGTGCTCGTCGGGCTCATAGAACCCTTTTTCTTTTAGAAAAAGAAAAAGTGTTTCATCCCCAAAAGAAAACTATTTTACTTGGGTCTGAGAGTAAAAAAAGGTTTGAGGAACCCGAAGGCCGGTAGTTCAAATCTACCCCCCGCTAAACTTTTTTCTTTTATTTTAGAAGCCGAGTATGAGGAAGCACAGTCCGAGCGCGAGGAGGAGTCCTGCTGTTATCGGCGGGAGGGCTGGCATCGCCGCGTGCTCTTTCTTTTGCTCGACGTAGAAGAAGAGGGCCATTAGGCCCATGAGGCCCCCTAATGCCGTTGGTATGGCGTATCCGACTCCGTAGTCTTTTAGGATTGAGACGCAGACGGTGAGTGGTATTGCTATGTCTCCTGTGCCAAGCCCTAGTTCCTTGTCTCCTATCGGAATCAGGAACATGAGTGGCATTGTTCCTTTTGCATTTTCGGCTATTGCCACCATGTGCTTTGTTATGTACACGGATATGTAGTCGTACACGGATATTATCACGACGAGGATTAAGGCGGGTATTATTGAGAGGGACGAGCCGAGTATTGCTCCGATGCCGGCTATCGTGAAGACGAGGGCGATGTTTACGACGTTGTAGTCCTTCCTTCGGAGGATGTAGAGGAGTATTAGGATTGCCGCGAGTATCAGCCCGAGCCAGTCGAAAAGGAGGGTTGTGCTAAGAATGATTCCGGTGATTATCGAAAAGGACAGGAGTATCCTTATTATTATGCCGAGGCCGAGCCTCATGAGCACGAGGAGCACCCCGGTCATTATTAATATGTAGACAAACAGCTGCGCTGAGGCGTAGGGGCTTTGCGGGTTTGAGACTATGGGCTGTATGACCTGCTCTTCCCCTGGCGGGGGGTACATCAGGGGGAACATGACCGTCGCGGCCTGCATACCCAAGAGTAGGGTCAGCAGGTAGATGGACGAAAGTATCATCAGGGAGCCGAGGTGCTTCATCTTGTCGTCTTAGATTTTCTTTACGTTTTTTCCTTCCTCCATGCTCCATTCCTTGGCGCAGATGCACGCCATCTCGTGCGTGGGGAAGGATTTCACCCTCACGTTCCAGCGCCCCTTGCTGCGGAACGTTGATATCTTATTGCATCTCCTGCACTTTAAGTTCTTTTCAGCCGAGGTGACCTGAATCCAGCCGCATTTTGGGCACATGACCGCCTTGTACTTGTAGAGCTGGTCGGATGCCTCAGCAGGGGTCTTTTTAGCCTCTAATGCCAGGGACATCAAGGTCGTCCGCTCATCCTGCGGGTTCACCTGCGCTATCAGGGGCTGTTTTTTTACGGCCTTCTGAGTCGTCGTGGCAAACAGGGTCCCGCCGCAAGGGCACGGAAATCTCGTCGAAACGGGATTTTCAATGCATCTGCTGCACCCGCAGGTCTCGCAGAGAAAGAGGATTTCCATCTTACTCGGTGAACATGAAGTGGCCGTGCCTCGGCTCGTATATGACTCCCTTGTTCTTGAGGTCGTTTATCGCCTGCTCGATGTCTGGCCTGCTTATGCCCTGGGCTGAAGCCTGCTCGAGCACGGCCTCCATTGACGCCATCTTCGCGTCGGATGAGGAAACAATCTGCTTGAGGATGTCCTCTACGACGCGGATTCTCGCCCTCGTGGAGCTCGGGTAGGCGGTTATGACACGGTCTATGTCAAGCTGGCCGGTGGTCTTGTCGTAGGCTATCTCCTTTAGAACGTGCTCGGTGAGCTTTATCGCCCGGTCCACGTCGGCGACGGACACGATGTCGGAAAGCCTCATCTTGGCCGAAGCCTCGGATAGCCTGACCAGCGCCTCAAGCTGCCTTGGCGTTGCCGCGGCGGTTCCTCCGCTACTCCTCGCCCTCAGGGCGACGTAATATTCCTTGATTTTTTCCGCCGCGTCATCGGTGAGCAGCGGGCTTACGTGGGTTCTCGCGTAGGCTATGTATTTCCTGAAGAACGCCGGGTTTATCGCGGGCTCTATGCTCTTCATCTCGCCAGCGGGCTTGTGCATCTTGAGCATCTGGGTCGCTATTGCCCTGTCGACTTCGCTGTCGAGCGTGTCCCTGAGCGGGAAGATTAGGTCGAACCTGCTGATTAAGGTCGGCGGGATGTCGAACTGCTCGGCAAGAGGCTTGTAGTTGTCGAACCTCGAGAACTTGGGGTTTGAAGCCGCAAGTATGGATGTGTTGGCCTTGAACCTCGCGATGATTCCGGCCTTGGCCACGCTGATGGTCTGCTGCTCCATGGCCTCGTGCATGGCGCTCCTGTCCTCCTCGGTCATCTTGTCGAACTCGTCTATCGCAGCGATTCCGCCGCCGGCGAGGACGAGCGCCCCCGCCTTGAGGGTCCACGCACCGTCCGCAAGCTCGTCTTTTTCGGCTGTTGCCGTAAGGCCTGCGCCGGTCGTGCCTTTTCCGGTCACGTAGATGCTTTTGGGCGCAATCTGGTCGACGTACTGTAGCATGCGCGATTTAGCGACGCCGGGGTCCCCTATGAGCAGCAGGTGTATGTCGGCCCTTACAACGGAGCCTTCAGGCAGCTTCTTCCCGTGGCGGCCGCCGAAGAGCTGCATTGCAATAGCCTCCTTCACCTCGTTGTAGCCGTAGATTGAGGGCGCAATCGAGCCGACAATCTTCTCGTAGAGCCTCGAGTCCGCGGCAAGCTTCCTAATCTCCTTCTCCTCCTCTTCGGAGACTTCGATGTCCTCAAACTCCTGCTCGACGCTTTCGATGTAGTTTACTTCGACGAACTTGTTGAATATGGAGCCTTTCACCTTAGGGGGCTTAAGCCGGATGATGCCGGTAAGGATAATCTTGTCCCCGGGGGATACGATATCCGTCAGGTCGTTTTCGCACCATAGCTCTATCGTCCTAGCCTGCTCGCCGCCCTTCAGAAGTTCCAGCGGCTCCTGTATCTCAAGGTGCTGGACGTCAATCCATTCGCTCTCCTCGGGTATGAAGCGAAACTCGCTCTGCCTCCCGCACTGCCTGCAGAAGCCCGGCTCCTTGAGAAGCCTTTTGTCCTGCCGGACCCACTCCCTCCCGTCGCAGCGGTTGCACACGAAGAGGGCGTTGCTGACCTTAGGGAATATCTCGCTCTTGCGGTTGACGATCCCGTCCACGGAAAGGAACTTTCCGATGTAGTCGGCGGTGATGTTCCTCACCATCACCGTGTAGCCGGGGTCGGCGGGCATGTTCTTGAAGCGGACGAAGAACTTCGGATTTTCGACCGAAGTCACGATGCCCATGTTGTTGAGCGTGTCGGTGAACTCCTGCAAAACTTCATCGGGATTCTCCCGGAGCTTTTCGGCTGTGTCCTTGTCATAACTCCAGAACTCCTGGTAGTCGAGGACGAGGCTCCTTTTCGCGGGGTACTTTTCAGCGAGCTTGTCAAGCTCCTCCCTCTTGCCCTTCAGGAACGACTCTATCTTGCCTGCCAAAACACATCACCCTAAGCCCACAAAAAAGGTGGGTTAAGTAAATGGGAGGCGGGATATAAAAGAAGTCATGACGAGGCGGTTATCTCCCTGCCTTCGTTCAGCGCGTCCGCAAGCATCCTCCCCTGGAGGGTGTTCCTCTTGACTTTCAGGTTGCCGGCCATATTGACCCTCCCCGTGAGGACGTACTCGCCGCCTGCGTAGAGCTTCACGTGCATGTCCCTATACTGCCGAAGCCGTAGTATTATCGCCTTCTTGGTTTTTGCAACCCCTATCTCGTCCGGTTGTGGCTCGCGTGAGCGTCCCTGCCGGCCATACCTCTCGCGCCCTTCCTCCTCCCGCCGGCCAATGGGGATTACGACCACTTCGTCGCCGTAGGAGTATATCTCGTATTCGGGCCTGCCCGTCTCAAAGTCCCTCACCTGTATGACGGGCCTTGACAAATCGGACTCGGTCATGCCGACGGGAACCTTCACCGTCATCGAGAGCTCGAAGACCTTCTGAATCTCCCCCTTGTCGATGTGGATTACTGTGTCGATGACGTGCGGTATTACCCCAAGCTCCACCCTGCCCACGAGCCTCTGGATGGAATCGATTGCCTTCCTCGCGTGGGTGACTCCGACAAGCCCGACCCCGGCAAGGCGCATGTCGGCAAACACCTTGAAGTCGTCGGTCTTGCGCACCTCGTCGAATATCGTGTAGTCGGGCCTCACGAGCAGAAGGATGTCGCTCGTCTTCTCCATCGAGCCTTCGAGCGGCCCGTACTGGGTTATGAAGTCGCCGACCTGCAGGTCGCGGGGCTTCTCCATCGTCTTTACTATCTTGCCTTTCTTTTGGTAGAACTCTGCGAGAGCCTGGGCGAAAGTGCTTTTGCCCGCGCCGGGGCTCCCGGAAACGAAGATTCCTTCAGCCCGCCCGTCAAGGCGCTCCTTGAGTTTGGGTGTGAGATTGTAGTCGTCGAGAGTGGTTTTCTTGATTGGCTTTACTGCAGTGATCTCTATTCCGTCGCTGAAAGGCGGCCTCGTTATGACAATCCGATACTCCTCGACTTGAATCACGGTCGCGCCTTCGTGCTCCATCTCGATGAAGCCGAGAGGGTTTGATGACGTGTATTCCATTATCTCCCTCGCGTACTGGTTTATCTGCTTCCTGTCGACGACTCCGCCGATGCGAACAAGCTCGAAGGAGCCTACGCTGCCCCTCTTGGCGTAAACTGGGTTGTTCTCCTTCAGGTGGACGGACATCGTAGCCTTGTCGAAGAGCTCGAAGACCTTGGGCTTGGAAGTGATTTTCGATTCTATGTATTCGACATCAATGCCCTTAGCCCTCGCGACCATCGCCTGGACGCTGTCGCTTGTGACGAGGATCGCCTCGTTCTCCTTTGCAGCCCTCCTAACAAGTTCGTCAATCATTCCCGTCTTCGCGTTCCTGATTTCCTCGCCGCCAGGCCGCTCCCCCGAGAAATCCATGTGAATCTCCTTTTTCTCGGCAAGCTTCTGGAGGGATTCGAGCTCCCTCAGGCCGTCGATGCCTATCTCCCTCCCCAGG
>Ga0315275_10004905_pt1 | contig 12592 bp, 12 predicted proteins | sample YL17G03_0_MG_FD_205557 | JGI IMG/M metagenome (GOLD analysis project Ga0315275, IMG submission 205557) | Sediment microbial communities from Yellowstone Lake, YNP, Wyoming, USA - YL17G03_0 | ecosystem: Environmental > Aquatic > Freshwater > Lake > Sediment | place: USA: Wyoming | collected... | reverse complement strand
CGCGTGGTCGCGGCCCGGGTGGTTGAGCCCGGCGGGGTTGAGCCAAGCGCAGGCTACCTCGAGTTCGACCGCACCATCTTCTATCCGCTGGGCGGCGGCCAGCCGGGTGACACCGGCTTCCTGGTGCGGGGAAACGGCGAACGCATCGCGATCGTGGACACGCGCAAGGGTGACACCCACGACGTCGTGAGGCATTTGCTCGCCGCGGGTGCTGATCTACCCCAGTTGGGCGAGACACTGACGCTCGAACTCGACTGGCCGCGCCGCTATGCGCTGATGCGCCTGCACACGGCGCTGCATGTGATGTCCTGCGTCGTCATCGCACCGGTGACCGGCGGCAACATCGCGCCCGACAAGGCGCGGCTCGACTTCGACATCGACATGACGTTGCTCGACGCGGCGAAGATCGAGAGCGGAACGAATGAACTGATCGCGCGCGGCGTGGACACCGAGACCGTCTGGATCACGGACGCCGAGCTCGATGCACAGCCGGAACTCGTCAAGACGATGAGCGTGCAGCCGCCACGCGGTGCGGGACGGATTCGGCTGTTGCGCATTCCGGATATCGATCTGCAACCCTGCGGCGGCACGCACGTGAAGAACATCGCCGAGATCGGCGGTATCCGCGTGACCAGGATCCGGAACGAGGGCAGGCGCAACAAGCGCGTGGAGATCGCGCTCGCGACCTGAGTCAGGCTCCGTCGAGCTTCCCGCGCATCACGCGATGCAGCAACACGAGGCTGATGATCATCTGTGTCGCGACACTCGCGATCGACAGGTACCAGACGTGCTCGAGCCTGAGATCCGCTAGCGTCGACAGCCAGATCGCCGGCAGCACGAAGGTCAGGATGCGCGAGGAACTGCTTGCGAGTGCGGGCCAGGTGTGGCCGAGGCCCTGGAATATCCCTGAGCAGGTGAAGATCAGGCCCGACGCCACGAAATTCCACGAGATGATCCGCAGGAAGCCCGAGCCGACTGCGATCACCTCGGGATCGCTCGTGAACTTCGCGACCAGCCAACCCGGATTCCACTGGCAGAGGAGCGTCAGTGCAAGCATCAGCACGCTGCTCATGATCGCCGCCGTGCGGAAGGTTTCGCGCACGCGCGCATATTGCTTCGCGCCGTAATTCTGGCCGGCCATCGGCCCGGCCGCGAAGGCGATCGCCATCGCCGGCAGGAAGATCGCCTGCATCAATCGCGTGCCGACTCCGAACCCCGCCTGGGCTGCTGCGCCGAAATCGCGGATGACCCAGTAGATCACCGCCATGTAGATGAACATCAGCGCAAATTCGCCGCCCGCCGGCAGGCCGATGTTCAGCATGCGGCCCCACGCAGCGAAACGCGGTGCCCACAGACCGGCACGGAAGTGCACGTACTTTTCGAGACGCACGAAATAAAACGACAGCAACACGACGCCGGCAGCGACCGAGATCGTGCTCGCAAGGCCTGCGCCCGCAACACCGAGCGGACGACCGGTGCCGATGCCCGCAATCAGTACCGGCGCGAGCACGATATTCAAGAGCACCGTGACCATCTGCACGATCATCGTCGGCTGTACGACGCCCGTGCCGCGCAGCGCTGACATCATCACGATGGAAACGTACTGCAGCGCCAGGCCCGGCAGGAACCAGTAGAGATAACTGATGCCCGCATCGGCAGTCGCCGTGTCCGCGGCGATCGCGCGCATGTAACCCTCGGTCAGCGCATAGCCGCCGATCAGCGTCGCCGCCAGGCAGATCGCGGCGAGTACCAGCGACTGATTGAAGACGAGGTTGGCGTCATCCGGGTCCTTGCGCCCGACCGCCTGCGAGACAAGGGCCGCAGTGCCGACACCGAGCGTCTGCGTCAGTGCCATCACGAAGAACATCGCGATGCCCGCGGCGCTCACGCCCGCAATCGCGGCATCGCCGAGCTGCGCGACGAAATAGAGATCGACCAGGAAGTAGAGCGTCTGCGCCAGCATGCCGACGGCGATCGGCGCGGCCATCTGCACGAGATTGCCCGTTATCGGGCCCTGGGTCAGGTCGCGCATGGATTCCTCCGGAAGGTGTAGAATCGTACACGACCGCGGAAAACTGCGGCCGAACGATCAAATATTACTAAAGGGGAAATCGTGAACATTCTAAAAACAGCTGCAATGATTGCAGTGGGTCTGGTCGCGCTTGCGGGCTGCAAGCCTGCCGCGTACGACTCGACCGCAGACTCGGCCGCGGTCGGGGAACTCAACAAGTCCTGGGCCACCGCCTATAACGCTGGCGACGCAGACGGCTTATCCAACCTGTATACGGACGACGCCACAGTCACGCCGCCGGGCGTAGCGGCACTCGTGGGACGTGAGGCGATTCGGAACTTCATCGCAAGCGACAGCGCCGCTGCCAAGGCTGCCGGAATGACGATGAACATCGCTAGCACGGACTTGGGCGTGACTCCGGACCTCGCCTACGACACCGGAACATTCACGGTCACCGACGCCTCCGGCGCAACGGTCGACTCCGGCAGTTACGTGTCAGTCGTCAAGAAGAAGGACGGCAAGTGGTTCCTCTACCGCGATATCTGGAACTCGGACAGGGCGCCGGCTCAAGCCGCGGCGCCTGCGAGCGAACCCGCTGCCTGACGATTCATCCATTGGATGAAGACAAAGGCCCCCGCAAGGGGGCCTTTTCTTTTCAGAACTTCCAGACGAAGCCTGCTGAGGGAATCAGCGGAAGCGAATCCTGGACCTGGACATCCAGGATGGCGGGATCGAACTCGCCCTCGATCTGGTATTCGACGCAGCATTCATTGCTGCGCATGAACAGATTGTTGATCTCGACAAATGCCGTCAGCTCGCCGGCCGACCCCATGTCGAAGTGCCGCGCAATGCGCATGTCGATGCTCGCAAAGTCGGAAAGCCGCAATTCATTGCGCCTGCCAACATTGACCAGCGGGAATGGATCAAGCGTCGCCAGTTCAAGCTCGGTCGTCCGCCAGCCCGTATGCCAGGCGGCCGCAATGGATGCTTCCCAGCTGGCGCCGCGCCAGCTCAGGCCGCCGCTGGCATAATTGCGCTGGTCCCAGCGCCTGTGAAGGCGCTCGCCATCCACACGGTCGTACACCTGCGACGCGCTGAAGCTGAGCCAGCCGGAGAGCGCGCCGGCATCGTAATTCAGCGAGATCTCGGCGCCTTCCGCCTCCGCGGAATCCGGCGCGATCCGGATGCGGTCGGGCTTCAATTCCGGCAGCACGACCAGCGTGTTCATCAACAGTTCGTAGCGCGGCAACGGGTTCTGGTATTCCTTGCGGTAGGTCTCCACGCGCAATTTCAGGGCCGGCGTCAGGTCGTGCTCGATGCTTGCCACCAGATGCGTCGCCCGTTGCGCTGGAGAGAAATTTTCCTCGCCGTCCGACGCATGCAGTTCATTGATGCCCTGGGCCTGGAAAAAGCGGCCCCAGGAAAAACGCAGTCGGGTGTCTTCGCGGGGGCGCCACATCACTACCGCACGCGGACTCGTCTGCGATCCATCCTGCGCAAGTGTCTCGCGGTCCCAGCGCATTCCCAGATCCGTCGTCAGTGTCATCGTCGGCTCGAAGCGCCAGTTCACGTAGGCGCCGGCCTGGTGGCCTGAAGGGCGCACCAGAATTGAACGCGAGCGCGAGGGCGTCGTGGGCGCACCTGGTGTGAGGAACAACAGTTCGAAGTCGACATTGTCCGCGTAGCGGTAGGCGCCGCTCAATTGCCGCCACTCGGCGCCGGCCTGCAACACCGAGCGTGCGCCAGGCCGCCACCAGCCATCGGCCTGGATCGAGTTGATGACGAAGTCGCGCTCATCCGTCAGCGAGCCGGCCGCGATGCCGGGAAGCTCGGTCGTACCGGACCGATCACTGCCCAGTTCCGTGCGCGCGATGAGCATGCGCCCGCCGAGCCCGTCGGAGGCGCCGAAGTCCATGCGCAGCCAGTAGTAATCGTCACGGTACTCGGCCCGGGCATTTTCCTCCTGGTCAGTGTCGGAAGCGACGATCTGATCCACGAATGAAAGAGCGTTGGCGGATATTGCGAACTGGTCATTGATACGATGACCAACGTGCGCATAAAGGTCGTGGTAGTCCGGTTCGCCGATTGACTGGTTCGCGAGATTGAAGAACAGGCTCATGTTGCTGCGCCGCGCAGCCACGGCCCAGTCACCGGCACCGTCATTCCAGGAACCGTCTGCCGAGGCGCCCGCCGTGAACAGGGAGAATACGGCCTGGCCATGGAACTGCCGCTCCGGCAAACGCGGCGCGACTTCCACGACGCCGCTGCTGCGATCGCCGAATGTCACGGGGAAGCCACCCGTGTAGACGCGGATATCGCTGACGATATCCGGGTCGATCGCACTGAAGATGCCGTAGAAATCCTTGAAGTGAAACGGATCGTACAAGCGCAGGTCGTCAAAGCGCACCAGCGTTTCCTCGTCGGTGCCGCCGCGCAGATGGACCCGGCTGGAGAAGTCCTGACGCGCCACACCCGGCAGGCGTGATACCGCACGCAACGGGTCCTCGCCGATCTCGGGAAGCGTCTCGAGTTGGTCGGCACTGAATACCGCCGAAGACAGCGGTGTATCACCCCCGAACAGGTAAGTACTCGCACTGACGACGACCGCGTCCAGCGGCGTCGGTGCAGGACTATGCGCCGCTCCGGGCGCCGCACGCCGTGGCGCACGCTGAATCTCCCGCACGAGCACCAGCGCGCCATCGGGCCCGTCGGCGACAGTGATCCCATGCGGCGCGAGTATTTCGGTGAGCAGCGCGCGCGGCTCGTTGGCCGTCGGCTCGCGCTCGACGCGCATCCAGGGTTTCACCAGATCGCTGCTGTAGAAGATTGCAATCCCGCGCTCGCGCAGCTGTTCGAGCGCCTGCTCCAGCGTCTGTCCCTGATATGCCGCGGCTTCAGCGACGCCCGGCAGGCAAGCCAGCAGCAGTGCCAATTTTCTCACGACCGTGGCTAGAGCTCGGTGCGGATGCGGACCTCCATTGTATCGCCGACCAGCGCGTATTCGAGATCGGTGGTCGCGAGCATCACATTGAGCGCGGCCAGCGGCGCGAGATGCCGGATGTTGCCGTGCAGAATCACTGCGGCCGCGCGCGTCTCCACGGCCGCGGACTCGTAGTGCAACCGCCGGCCGGTTTCGCGCGCAACCCAGGTGAGCAATACGGATGCGGGCTGGCCGTCGATATCCGGTGCCGGGGCGATCGTCTCCACCCACTGCCATGCCGTGTCGGTTGCCGCGATCGTCGAGCGCGAGACGCTGCCCAGCACGTCGATGTCGAGCTGTTCACCTGCCGAGCCGTTCACAATCTCTCCGGCCCGATCGATTTCCACGCGCCCCTCGCGCACCCGCAGCCGCAGGACTCCGTCGGTGACACGCAGCTCGAACTGTGTGCCGACGTCATGCGCGGTGCCTGCGGGAGTCTCGATCCGGTATCCCGTGCCGGCGCTGCCGGCGTTGTCCAGGTAGAGCGTGCCGGATCGCAGCAGGACCCGCCGTGGCCCGTCCATCTGCACTTCGGTCGCGGCAGCAAGGCGCAGCGACGCACCACCGTCGAGCGCGAGCGCCACGCTGCCGCCGGCCAGCGTACGCAGGCTCGCGCCTTCCAAGAGTGTGCCACCCGATTCTGTCATCGGCTTCCACCCGCCATCGGCCGCGAGTTCCGCAGCACCGATAACGCGCGCCACTCTTGCGACTTGCGGCTGTGCTGAGGTCGCATTCCACTGCAACAGGAATGCGATCGCGAGCGCGGCAACGCCTGCAGCGCCGGCCAGGAGCATCCAGGTTCGTCCACGGCGCTTCGCGATCTTCCCGCGAAACGCCGCAGTCGCCGCTGTGAGCACCTGTTGGTAGGCGTCATCGGGCGGCTCCGCGCGACGGCCCGCCGCCCGTATGAGCGATGCGACGATATCGGGGCCGTTCTTGCGATCCTGTGGTTCGTGTTCCATTTTCCTACCCCGGGCTCCGGCCCAGCGATCCTGTCAACTCGTCAGACGCGCCGGCGAGATCCGAGATGGCGGCGCGAAATGCGACCCTTGCCCTCGTCAGCAGTGACTCTGCGGCCTTTGGCCCGAGCTCGAGGCGCCGCGCGATCTCCTCGACCGATTGTCCGTCCAGGTATTTCCACTCGAGCACTTCACCGTAATGCCCCGGCAAGGCATCGAGCGTCGCCTCGACGACGCGGTGGACCTGCTGCCGCCAGACGCCGGTATCCGGTTCGTCATCGGTGGGTGCAGCGAGCGCCTCGAGTATCGCGCGCACATTGGGCTGGTCTTCCAGCAGCACGACGCGCTCTGCACCCCTCTGACGCCGGCGATAGTGATCCGCGATCACGTTGCGGCAGATCTGGCAGAACCAGGTATAGAGCGCCGCCTCGCCGCGATAGCTGTCGAGACGCTCGATGGCATTGCAGAAAGTCTGCTGCACGACGTCGCGCGCGAGCTCCTGGTCCCGGTCCAGCCGCGTGAGCGCAAAGCGGTACAGCCGCGGGAAAAAGCGGTCGAACAGCTCCCGGAAAGCGGCCTCGTCACCGGCCAGGATCCGGTGCGCCACGGCCCGGTCGACATGAACCAGGTCAGCCATTGTTTGTTGGACGCCAGCCGGCGGCGAATCCTTCGATTCGAAGGATTTTTCTGTGCCGGACATCCAATTACAGGCAAGCCCCGCATTACGCAAGAACGAGGAGTGTCTTATGTCATCCCTGAACCGAACCGCCGTCCTGTTGCTCGCCGCGCTGGCGCCGCTGAGTATCGCCAGCGCCCAGAACGACGGCTTTACCGACCAATTCCCGATCGCGGCCTGCGATTTCCAGACCCTGGGTGGTAATGCCTTTATCAAGCTTCAACCTGGCCGCCAGCTCTACCTGAACAATAAGCGTTGCGTGGCCGACGGTGATTGCGAAGAACTCGTGGAACTCTGGATCACCATGCTGCCGGACGTCCGTGTGATTAAATTCCTCGACCATGGCAAGGCGCGCTACGCACGCACCCGTGTGATGCAGGAATACGAGACCGTCGACGGCGAGCTTGAGGAAGTCTCGCTCAATTACGTCGCTTCCTGCGCGCCAATGAATGATGTCTATTATTTTGGCGAGGACGTGGAAGATGGCGATGGCAATCGCCTGCCGGACTCCTGGCTGGCCGGCAAGAACGGTGCGCGGCCCGGCATACTGCTGCCGGATCACGCATTCCTGCTCGGGTCACGCTACTACCAGGAGGTGGCGCCGAACGCGCAGGATCGCAGCGAGCACACGGCCATGGGCTTCAAAGTCGAGGTGCCTGCGGGCGAGTTCCGGGATTGCGTCGAGATCACCGAGACCACTCCGCTGGACCCCGGTCACGAATCCCCCAAGACCTATTGCCCGAATGTCGGCATCGTCAGGGACGGTGACCTGGAGCTGGTCAAGGTCAGGACGAACGCGCACCCACCCGGTGGCGATTAAGACGACGATTCAAAGTCTAAAAGGGGACGCTTCCCTTTTTGCTGCAGAAAAAGGGAAGCGTCCCCTTTTTTAAGTCAGTCTTCGAGGCGGCGGTCTTTCCAGTTCCACCACTTCAACAGTTCCTGCTGCGGCTCGGGCGTGCGTGCCGCATAGGTCGCGCAGCGGAACGTGTAGAGCAGGCAGGGTTCCTGCTCATGACCAGTAATGTTACGGAGTCGGGCGTAGAGCTGTTCCGGGTTTGATTCGGCGAGTTCCCGGATCGAGTGAATGCCGAGGTGTCGGAGATCCGCCGCGATGGCGGGCCCGACACCGGGCAGCGTGGTCAGCTCGTCGTGCATTGGCAGGATCCTCCTACGGTTTGTCGACGGTCAAAGATTACACCTCTTGCCACCGATTGAAAGAGCCCCGGCGCGGCCTCGGTTGGGCAAGCGGTTCCTGCTATCCTGAGTCGTTGCCAGCACGCAAGTCCTTGATTGGCGACGAACCGCGATGAAGTTGCCCGACGAAATGCTGAAGGCCTACTACGACGGCGAACTCGACCTTGTCGCGCGCGGCCAACTCGCATGGGCATTGACCGGGCAGCTTGCGAGCGACGCCGGTACCGGTGCCGTGAGCATCGGCTCGAGTTTCCGTGATCGCAGCGGCGCGTATTGCCGGACATTCCGGCTGCAGCACGAGGTGTCGTTCGCAGGGCTCGCCTGTCGCCTGGGCGAGAACTGGCGGCTGCTCGCTGCAGCTACACCGGTCGAAGAAAAGTGATTCCTGCCGTCCGCCTGCTGCTGCCACTGGCCGCGACCTGGCTCGCGGCCTGCGCGCAGTTGCCCGCGCAGGACGAAGCGCGTGTCGAACGCGAAGCAGGCATCGCAGCCGCAAATCCATTGGCTGTCGATGCTGGGCTCGAGGTGCTGGCCGCCGGCGGCACCGCGGCAGACGCCGCGGTCGCGGTACAGGCCATACTGGGGCTGGTCGAACCGCAGAGCTCCGGCCTGGGCGGCGGTGCATTCCTTCTTTACTTCGATGCGGCGACATCGCGCATCACGGCATTCGATGGGCGTGAGGCCGCGCCCGCGGGCGCGACACCCGGGATGTTCCTCGACGAGAAGGGCGAGCCGCTCTCCTATCAAGACGCCGTGCTGTCCGGGCGCTCGACTGGCGTGCCGGCGGCGGTAGCAATGCTGGGCGCCGTGCATGCGCGGCATGGCGCGCTGCCCTGGCAGCGGCTGTTCGAACCCGCGATCCGCGCGGCGGAATCGGGATTCATCGTGCCGCAACGTCTCGCGCGCTTTGCGAACAGCACGTTTCCACAGGCCGCGGAGCCCGATGTGCGCGCGCTCTTCTCGCGCGCCGATGGAAGTCCGGTGCAGGCCGGCGATCGGCTGGTGAATGCCGCTTACGCAGCGACTCTGCGGCAGATCGCGGCGCAGGGTCCACGCGCGTTGCTCGAGTCGCCGCTATCGGATGCCATCATCGCGCGCACGCACGCCGAACCGCGTCCGGGAACGCTGGCGGCCAGCGACTTCGCTGCTTATTACCCTGGCATCGGCGATGCGCTGTGTGGGCCGTATCTCGTATACGTCGTCTGCGTGCCGCCGCCGCCATCGTCCGGCGTTTCATTGCTGCAGCTGCTCGCCCTGCTCGATCGCACCGACATTGCCTTGCGTGGACCTGACGATCCGCAGGCATGGTTCCTGTTCGCCGAGGCAAGCCGGCTGATGTACGCAGATCGCGATCAATTTGTCGCCGACCCCGCGTTCATCGACGTGCCCGTCGCAGGCATGCTCGACCCCGAATACGTGGTCCGGCGGGCCGCGTTGATCGGCGCAGTCGCAGGACCTGCCCCGGCTCCAGGTCAACCGGCGCCGATCCAACGTGGTGCGGATGCAACAAGCGAGGCAACCGGGACAAGCCATTTCGTGGTGGTGGATGCCGCGGGCAATGTGGCTTCGATGACGACTACGGTCGAGTCGCTGTTCGGCTCCGGGCGCGCGGTCGGCGGCTTCATGCTGAACAACCAGCTCACCGACTTCTCGTACCGCCCGGTGATCGACGGGCAACCGGTCGCGAATGCGGTCGCGGGCGGCAAGCGCCCGCGCTCTTCGATGTCGCCGGTCATCGTGCTCGATCGCGAAGGACATTTTGTCGCGGCGCTCGGCTCGCCGGGCGGCACGGCGATCCTCGCTTACAACGCCAAGACGCTGGTTGGCCTGCTCGCCTGGGAGCTGACATTACAGCAGGCTATAGAGCTGCCAAACCTGATCGCCCGTGGTGACGAATATTTCGGGGAAGCAGCGAAATTTTCGCCGCAGGTCGTCGCCGGTCTCGCAGAGCGCGGCATTACGGTGAAATCCGGCCGCGGCGAAGAATCAGGATTGCACGGCGTCGTGCTGCACGACGACGGCCGCAGCGAAGGTGCGGCCGACCCACGCCGCGAAGGCGTGTGGCGGACTGTTGGTGCCGGGTCGCAGGTTCGCAGTTCGCACTAACGCCAAACTGCGAACCTGCGAACCTGCGAACCTGCGAACCTGCGACCCGGCACCAAACTACCAAACTAATGCTTCGCGGCGATCCGGTCGCGCATGTCGCGCAGCTTCATCTTCACGCGCGCCGCATTGCCCGGGCCCATGCGCAGCAGCAATTTGCGGCCCGCCGATTCCGCCTCGAGCGCGGGATCGGCGAATTGGTACAGCACATTTGGCCGCGTGAGCCCGATCGTTTCCGGCGGCTCCGGCGTCGCGAGCAGGTGATCGATGACGTCGATCACGCGGTCGTTGAAATAACTGTCCGGGTTGCCGAGGCTCTCGTAGGCCGCCTGGAATTGCGGGTACAGCCGCCGGTACAACTCAAATGTCGCGTCCGGATCGAGTGAATCGACCAACTCGATCCATGGCTTGTAACGCTCGAAATTCGCCGCGCCGAGCACCATCTGGTCCTCGCCGCCCACCGTGACGAAGCGGCCTGCCGGTGGTTTCGCGGGCGAGAGTTGCATCGCGACTTTCTGGCGCGGCAGATTGTCCACGGTTGCGACGATGCGCCGTACGATGTCATCGGTGATAAACAGGGACTCAAAGCGCGGCGCTCCAACCAGCGCTGCGATCCGGTCCGCGGCCGACATGGCCGTGCCGTCATCCGCGGTGCGGTCGATGGGATTGAGGATCCGCGACGCGTCGGTCGCGATCGCCTCGTCGGTGACCGGCGGGACGTCTTCGGCAGACTGTCGCTTCTGCCAGAACCAGATACCGACGCCGATCGCAATCAGGACCAGCCCGCCGAGTATCCAGCGGCCGAGTTGCTCGTCCCGTTGCGGGGCCTGCTCGCGCTTCTCTGCGTACATAGGCGCTACTTTAGTTGATACCTTTCCGATAGGCACCATGTAGAAAGACCACCCGGCCATGACAGCGGTTCCCGTGGCATTGATACCCCTGACCAGCGAGCTGCCGCCCGCTGCCTGCGCCGACTGGGCGCTGGTGCTGGACTCCGTCGGCATCCCCTACGAGCGGCGCACCACCGTAGAAGGCTCAAGTCTCTGGGTCCTGCCCACCGATCACGCTCGCGCGGCATTTGAACTCCAGTATTACCTGCGCGAGAACCGCCGCCCGCCCGCGGCGCCCTTGGTCTGGCCGAATCACCCGCACGCCCTGTATGGCGTGTATGGCTATGCGCTCATCCTGATCGCGGTCACGCTCGCCGCCGTCCTGCACCTGGGCGGGCGCAACTGGCACGCTGCGGGGGTACTCGACGCCGGATTCCTGGAGCGCGGCGAAGCCTGGCGCGTGCTGACCGCATTGACGCTGCACGCCGACCTGCCGCATCTGCTGTCCAATCTCGCCTTCGGCGCGCTCTTTGGTTATCCCGCGGCGCGGCTCTTCGGGCCGGGCATCGCCTGGCTGCTGATCCTGCTGGGCGGCGGCATGGCCTACGGCGCGGACGCGATGCTGCATCCGCCCAATCACCAGCTGCTGGGCGCCTCCACGGCCGTGTTCACGGCGCTCGGACTGGTTGCGGCCTATGGCTGGCGCCGGCACCTGAGAAACTGGTCGCCATGGATGCGCCGTAGCGCTCCATTGATCGGCGGCATCGCGCTCCTCGCATTTACCGGCACCGGCGGCGAAAGCACCGATCTGCTCGCGCACCTGGCAGGGTTCGTGGTTGGCACGGGCATGGGCGCGCTCTGCGCGCGTCTCCCGATGCCGCCACCGGGACAAAATGGCCTGCAATGGGCAGCCGGCCTCACGGCGACCGCACTCCTGGCTGCGGCCTGGGGCCTCGCGCTTTCCTGAGACCCGCGATACTCATTCGATGTTTCCGCATTCCGACGCCTGCGAGCGCAACAAGGGACTGATACTCGAGATCCTGCGCGAGGTATTCGCGGGATGTACCAGCGTTCTCGAGATCGGCAGCGGCACGGGTCAGCATGCGGTGCATTTCGCGACTGAAATGCCCTGGCTCGTCTGGCAGCCCAGCGACCGTGCCGATGAGATGCCGGGCTTGCGCAAGCGCATCGTCTGCGAGGGACCGAAGAACCTGCGCGCGCCGGTCGAACTCGACGTCACGCAGCTGCCCTGGGATGTGCGGCGCATGGACGGCGTGTTCACGGCAAACACCTTGCACATCATGAGCTGGCGTCAAGTCGAGGCTTTCTTCGCCAATCTTCCGGTAATCCTGAAACCCGGCGCCGTGCTCGCGATTTACGGCCCATTTCGTTACGCGAGGGAGTACACCTCGGAAAGCAACTCATCCTTCGACAAGATGCTGCGCGCGCGGGATCCAGAAAGCGGCATTCGCGATTTCGAGGCGGTGGACGCACTTGCACGCGGCATCGGCTTCGCCCTGCAGGCCGACCATTGCATGCCGGCCAACAACCAGACGCTGGTCTGGCAGCGCCCGCTCAGTCCGGCTTAGCCTTCTTTGCCTCACGACGCTGGCGGAATTTCCACCAGCCGTGCGCGATGAATGCGATCACGAGCAGCGGCCCGATGATCCCCACCCAGTCGCCGTCTTTGCGCGCCGCAAAGAAAAGGCGCATCACGATCATTGCCGCGAATCCGACCACGACGAGGGACATCAATCCGGGCCGTGTACGCGACGGGGCAGCCGGCGGCGGCGCCTCTGCGTGCACGGGTGCCTCGTGCGCAAACCCCTCGTGCGC